>Ga0335076_10000020_pt1 | contig 159240 bp, 138 predicted proteins | sample Lox_Sample_25_FD_206717 | JGI IMG/M metagenome (GOLD analysis project Ga0335076, IMG submission 206717) | Soil microbial communities from Loxahatchee National Wildlife Refuge, Florida, United States - Lox_Sample_2.5 | ecosystem: Environmental > Terrestrial > Soil > Wetlands | place: USA... | reverse complement strand
TCGTTTGATCCCGACATTCAGGTATGGCTTGCATCGTCTAGACCGCGTTGGCGCCTTTAGCTGTACGGAAACTGAGTCAAAACCCCGTCAGTTTAGAGCGCTTGAGCGAGAGCAGACTCCCCAAGTTATTGTTTTTTTCGAAAGCGATCAGAAGAAAAGAGCATTAAGAGCGTGTGCTACGCATGATGAACCTCATGCAAATGGATTGTGGGTCCAGCGATGGAGGCAAAACAGACTCCGACCAAGACGAAATTGCCCATTGAGCGGATCGCGAAGTGAATTGCCAAGAATCGTCCATGCCCGGGGTGTAGGGATGTTCCTTCGCTGTTTCGACGGACTACTTTAGGACTGGGGACTAGATTGGGGACTACGCTGCGCTCCCTGCCGCAACTTACAGTCGCTTAGGTGTCATCCGTGCGCGTGTAAGTTGTTTGATATCAATTTCCCTTTGAACTCATAACCCAAAGGTCGGTGGTTCAAATCCACCCCCCGCAACCAAAATCTCCATTTGGTTTCAATGGGTTGAGCCGATCTCTCTTAACTGGCTCCAATGACCCTGATTCCCAGCCTATTCTTTCGAAATTGTTTACGTACAGATTTACGTATGTGAAACCTAGGCACTTCCTGAGCGGGCACTGCCGATCTATCCTTCGGAAGGCTGTCGCGACGATGCAAGCAGTGCGTTGGTGCGGCGGATTAATTCGCTGCGGTCGAGATCGCGATATTGCTTGGGTAGAAGGCTCTTGCTGGTACATTCGAGTACAGCCACCAGATTCTGCAGGTCGATCTCGGTTGGATAGTAAGGCGGGATGAAGTCCTCTAGAGAGGCCTTCAGATCTTCCGTGTCGACAGAAGCCTTTTTCTGCAAACTACTATGCATGTGACTGCGTACTAGCACGGCCTCGATGTCGGCTCCCGACAGAGTCCCGGCGCGCGCGAGAAAAAACTGTTCGACATCCTCCGGAAAAGGTTTCATCCCGACCTTCCTCTGCATCGCCCGCAACAGCGCCAGGCGCTCTGCAGGCGTCTCGGGATAGAACAGAGCAATGTGCTCTTCGGCCCTGCCCTGCCGTTTCAGGTCGACGGGCAGAAGATCGGGGCGGCAGGTGAGCAGAAACCAGATCACCTTTCCTCGCAGTTCGGTATTCCCCATAAACTGGGCAATCTGGGCAAACACGCGGTTGCCGACACCGCTGTCACCCGAACTGGAACGGTTTCCGAGTTGAGCGTCAGCTTCGTCCACAATCACCGCAATCGGGCTCATGGCCTTGAGCAAGGTCAAGACTCGTTCCAGATTGCCTTCCGTGACGCCCTGCCACATGCTGCGAAAGTTCTTCAGCGTGACCGCCGGAATCCCAACCTCCCCTGCGAAACAAGTGGTGATGAAGGTCTTTCCCGTACCCACCGGCCCGCAGATCACGTAGCCCATCGGCAGCACATCGGTATTGCCTGCGTGGATGGCAGCGGCGGCATCTTGCAGCTTTCGCTTTGCCTGATCATTCCCAGCCACAAACGACAGATCGAACCGGCTTTGTACGAACTCCAGGAGGCCGCCGGATTCAGCCTCAATCAGGTCTTTCTTACGTTCCGATAGAAAATTCAGCGTGAGGGGTTGCCGGTTCTGCACGGCATGCGAGATCAGGCTCTGAAGCTGAACTCGTTTCAATCCAGCCCCCAGCTTTGCCAGCGACTCGTCGTTCACCTCGGAGCCCGTAGGAAGGTCCTGATTCTTCAATTGTGCCCGGATGAAATCCAACCGGTCTGCATAATTGGGCAAGGGAATGCCGATCGACGAAACTCCGGGATGCTGAACGATGCCCTGGTTGAGTTCGATCTGGTTTTCTGAGACCAGGCAAATGGTGACATCTGCATTCAGGAATGCAGCATTGCGGGCCCAGCGCTTCAGGATGACCAGCGAATTGCGGTCTTCCGGGGACATGCCGGACACGTCGCCAGCGGGTGCGATGGTTTCGGCAAAGTCAATCACCAGGCCTATCTTCTTATTGTCCGCGATGCGCAGCCGCAGGTAGTTGTCCAGCAGATTCAAGACCGCATCCGGGCTGCGCGGAAGGCCGCCCTGGGAATAGCTGGTGCCGTGAAAACTATCGTATCCTTCGAGAGCACGGCGAAAGTCAGCCTGACTTTCCGACGAGCCGAAGCTGAGTCCACCACGGTCATAGTGCAGAACCAGGTCGCGCTGGCCAAACAAAGCGCCAGACAGGAATTCATCCAACGGGGCAAAGTCGAGAGCATCTTGGCGGCGCAGCGGAACGAGGTCGCGAACGTTTCCGTAAAGCACGAACAATGCGAAAGACCGCGAATAGTATTTCTCTGACAGTTCCCGCGCCCATGCGGGAAGCGCATCCAGATACTTTTCTACCGCTGTTGTATTCGAAGGCATCTAGTTTGACATCCGCACACGGTTGGGACCCGAAGATGTTGAGCCCCCATCCAGTGACATTAATCCGTCCAGATCCGGAGACAGATCGCTGAAGATCGCTTCCACTTGTTGTACGGTTTGTTCGGTCTGCTCGACGTCATGCACCAGACTGTCGAGGCGCTCGGTAACTTGTTGTGGATCACGCATCGTGACCGATTGATCGCGCACCAGCATCAGGACATCCTCAACGGCAGCGCATTGCGCGTCGATTACTTTGCGATTCTCTGAAATTTTGTCGTATTTCTCCAAACGCTTGCTCAAAATTTCGATGCGCTTCTTGTTGATCTCCTGAACTTTCGGAGGGTCGCTGTTGAGCGCCTTCTGCAAGGACGCAATCTCGTGCTTGATGCCATCCTGCTCGGTGCTCTTCAAGTATTGCTGTTGCTGGGCCGCCGCGAGAAGCAACCGTGCATAGCCGGTCCGCAATCCCTGCAAGCTCGAATCAATCTGCTGCAAAAAGATTTGGGATGCGCTCGAAAGCTGAGCAAAATTGGCGCGGATCGAAGCACAGACCTGCGCCGAGTGCACATAGCGGCTCTGCATTTCAGCGGGCAGGTTCTTCAGCATCTCGTCCAGTTTTTCCTGGTGCTGCCGTTGCTCCTCTGCGAACTTCAAAGATCGTATCAAGCGCCGAAAACGGGAACTCTGCGGAATGACCGCCAGGTAGATCATCTCCAGTCCTGCCGCGAGAATCACCGGAAGGAAAGTGCCGCTGAGCAGGGCAAAAACACCGGCCCCGGTCATGGCAATATAGTTGTACTGCGTATGGAAGGCCTCTTTTACGTAGTTGATGCTGTCCTGCGGAGTTTGAGGACCGGGCTGATCCTGGAAGTCGGCGGGGGCCATTTAGACACTCACCCGCACCTGTCCGTTCCCTGGAGCGCGGCGTAAACGTCCGAGAACATAGTTCTGCAGCTCGTGAAATTCGTTTCGTTCTTTCAGACTCAACTCGCGCGGGCGATCGAATGGTACCTGCACGTCTTCGATAATCGTACCCGGATGCGCGCTCATGATGAAGATTCTGTCAGCCAGGTAAACGGCTTCCTCAACGTCATGCGTAACAAACAGGATCGTGCTGGCGCTTTCATCCCACACTTTGAGCAGCAACTGTTGCATCTCGCCGCGGGTTTGAGCGTCCAGTGCGCCAAACGGTTCGTCCATCAGGATGACCGCCGGGCGTAGCGCCAAAGTACGGGCAATGGCCACCCGCTGTTGCATCCCGCCCGATAGCGTCTCCGGATAGGCGTTCTCAAAACCGCCCAGCCCCACTTCCCGGATCAACTGTGCCACCGTATCCTTGCGCTTCGCTTCCGGAACGCCATTGATCTTCAGACCGTAAGCTATGTTACCAGCGACCGTCAGCCAGGGAAACGAGGTGTACTTTTGAAATACCATGCCGCGATCTTTGCCGGGGCCCTGTACCGCCTGATCATTGACCAGGACCTCGCCGGTGTCGGCGCGATCCAGGCCCGCGATTAAACGGAGCAAGGTTGACTTCCCGCATCCGGAAGGACCCAGCAGCACGCGGAACTCTCCGACATCGCGGCCATCGCGTGCGTAGGCATCATCGATCTCGAAATTGATCTTTTCTAAAGCGTCAACTTTGTCGCCATTGGCGGAGACAAATGTCCGGCTTACGTTGCGCACCGTGATTTTCGATTTCTTAGGTTCCATGCTTGGCCGCCTTCAAGTGCGCGGTGGCGCTGGGGACAGCCGCACCGCCTCCGGCCAGCGCAGCACTCGCCTTGCGCCAGGGGAAGAGGCGGCCCTCCAGAAACGTCAGCAGAAATCGAAACAGGAACGCGGCGATGCCGATGGCAATGATGCCCGCATACACGCGGTCAAAATCCAGCACCTTGCGGGCTGCCTCGACCATGTAGCCTACGCCTTTGCGAGCATTCAACATCTCCGCCAAAATCACGTAGGTCCAGCCGATGTCGTAGAGGATCCGAAAGGACGAGAAAATCGCCGGGAACGACGCGCGAAACACGAGCCACAGTGCATGGTGTCGTTTCGCGCCGAGGGTATAGGCGGTTTCCAGCAAGGCATTGTCGACCCGGTTGACTTCTTCGACGACCACAGCCAACAAGTAAAAGAACATTCCGAACCACAGGAATGCAATTTTTTCGGTTTCGTCGATCCCAAACAGGGCGATGAATGCGGGCAGAAACGCGGTGAGCGGCATGGCGCGCATGGGTGCGGCGATGGGGTTGACGAGTTCGAACAGCCAGCGGAAGCTGGACATCAGAATACCGAGCGGGATCGCGACCACCGCGCACCAGAAAAATGCCTGGGCAATGCGCCACCAGCTCATGAATACGTTTCCGAGCAGGTCGTATTCCGTCCACAGCATTTTGAAGGATCGGATAACTCCAAGGGGCTTGGGGAGCAGGGAAAAGTGCGGCCCTTGCCAGTAGGGCAAGAGGATCCAGAGCAGCACGATGATGCCCCAGCTGACAAAGGGGAATATCCATCGGATCTTCGGCGACACTTCCTTCCGAATGGTGAACCAATCGCTCATTGTGACCTATCGTTAATCAGGGTTCGCATAGACCTTGATGTCGGTGCGTCGATTCTTCTCGCGTCCTTCCGGCGTCGCATTGCTGTCAATCGGTTTGTCCGGCCCGTTACCGGCGGTTCGCAGCCGTTTGCCAGGGAAACCGTATTTCTCCATGAGGTAGTTCTTGACTGCGTCAGCTCGAGCGTGGGAAAGCTGAATGTTATAAGCCCGTGCACCGGTCGAGTCGGTGTTGCCGTCGATATCGACAACCGTATTCTCATAGGCACGCATCGTTCCAGCGAGTTCATCCACGATCGCGCGCGAATCGAGGCTCATGCTGGCGGAATTGGGGTCGAAGTAAATGGACCGATGTTGCGTCGCGATGGGTGTTGCTCCCTTCGGAGGCTCTTTATATTCGATCGGCGCTTCGCTCGACGCCATGGAGAAGCTGTCGGCCAATTTCTCGACATAGCGGCGATCCAGGCTCTCTTCCGGGGTAAACGTGTGTTTAATGATCCGCAGCTCCCGATACATGTCCTGGGCCATGCCCAGGATGTTGTTATAGTCTGCATTCGAGCCGGCGGTACCCATGAAGGAACGATTGTCAGCGTAATCGGCAAGCTTCACGCCACCGAGCATTGTCTTCGCCAGATCGGACGGGATATTGAAATCTTTCACCGTTCCGATCAGGGTATAGGCACGCTCCGGCTGAGTCTTGATGAACTCAACCCCTTCGAGCCAGCCCTGGGCAAACTTCAGCAGAGTCTGCGGATGCTTGGCGGAGAAGCTGTCACTCACAACCAGGATATCGGCGATGAGGCGATTTGCGATCCTCGTATCGTAGATCTTCTTCGATCCGGCTCTCTTCGAAACCGCGTCGCTCATATCGGGATCCCAAGCTACGGCGGCATCAACCTTTTCCTGCGCGAAAAGCGTTGCCGGTTCTATGCCGTCCTTGGTGTGAACTGCCTGGTTGAAGATTTCGTTGCGCTGTTCGGTGCCAAGCCCGGATGTCTTCAGCCCATTCCACAGCAGGAAGTGGGAGGGGGTATATGGGGCAAAGGCTACCTTCTTGCCGGCCAGATCTTCGATGCTGTTGATGCCCTGCTTGCCGATGACGCCGTCGGCGCCACGTGACCAGTCCACCATCAGGAACGCGTGCGACCCGAATCCTTTTTCCTTGAACTGGGCGTAGTCTTTGGCATACACGTCCGCGGTCGTGAGCATGACATCGACGTTGTCGGTTGCCAGGGCGGCCGCTCCTTCCGTCCAATCATCGATGATCTTGAAGGAAACCTTCAGACCCTTCTTGCCGTAGATTGAATCCGGCAGTGTGTCGAGTCCACCATTCGCCACCAGACCGCCGACGCATCCAACCCACACATTGACCCGAACCCGGATTTCGGCATCGCTGCTCGTCGAAGATGCTGGCAGGACCAGAGGTTTGGAGGCATCCACCTTCTCTCCGCTGCCAGAAGTACTCTTGCCGCCAGTCCACTTGCTGAAATCTATGACGCCATATCGATTCAGGCTGTAGCCAACCAGGGCTACGCCAATCAGGAAGATAAGAACCCATCCACCTCTCTCAATTTTCACCGCCATATATTTTCCTCCCCGGTTCTTTCGCAACCGATTGCATCTCTATTTCTTGCGCGGGCGTTTCGATCGCTTCTAAGAAGTCCGTTGTGGTTCCTTCGCGGCGATTGTTTTTTCTGCACTGGGCGTCGCCGCGGCCTGTGGTGCTGCCAGGCCCATCTCAATCTTGAATTGCTTCACCAGTTCAGCAGCCTGAAGTTTTTGGGCGTCGTCTTCGATCTTGAACTTCTGCTGGTCCACATTGCTCATGGCCATATCCATGCGAGCCTCGTTGACGGCGGTCATCTCTTCAATCTTGCGCACCATCTCATCATGGGTCTGGCTGATGCCCGCCACTTCGAACTGTTCCATGGCGTCTGCAACCTTTTTCTGCCACTGCGCGCGGCGGTAGTCGGCGATCGCATTGAGCGCCTCCTGCGTTTTGCGTTCCTTCTCCTGCATGAACGCCTGCTTCACGGTCATGGCTTTTTCAAAGGCGGCACGCGCGGTCGCGAGTTGTCCCTGAGTTCTGGCAAGAGCACCTTTTGTTTGTTCCAGTTGGGCAGCGAAGGCGCCAGCCAGGTCGTCACGGTTGGCCTGGATCGCAGTTTTCACCTTGGCGGTTAGCCCGGCTATGTCGTTCTTGTACTTGGCTTCTTCCTTCTCGAGCAGCGTCACGTTGGCCTTCACCATGGCGATGCTCTCATTCATCCGAGGCACCTGGTCATTCATGTCACGAATGTTCTGCTGGAGAATGATCTCTGGGTCCTCCGCCACTGAGATGAAGAAACCGAAGAACGACCTCACCACCCTCGTCAACCGTTGCCACATAACTCCTCCTGTTCAGGAACGCTGCGCTGTCTTCGGTGCGGGCGGCGGCGCATTCACATCGCCCGTTGTAATGGGGTTTTCGCTGACAAAGTACCCAACCGCGTCCGCGATTCTCTTCTCTTCCTGCTGCTTCTTGAGCCGCCAACCAGTGAAACGCACCTTCTCTTTCGCGATCTCATCATTGTTGCCCTGGATCTTAGCTCTCTGCTCGGTCACGTATCGGTCGATCTGCGCCTGGAGTTCGCTGTTTTCCTTGCTTTTCTTGGACTCCAACTCTTCGACCGCGCGCTGTTGCACGCGCTCATAAGTATCCAGAGCGCGGTCTCGCCGCACTGCGTCCTGGATGATCTCCTTGATGTCCACGCCTGCCGCATCGAGCGCAACCAGGACCGAAGACCGCTTCACGTCTGAGGGTAGATTGCGAATGTGCTCGCTCTCCAGCATTTGCGCGATCTTCAGGATCGAGTAGCCCTGCTGCGGCACAGGGATTTCCGCCGCCTTGTAGATTTCATCGAAGGACGTGGGGTCGGAAATAGGCGTTGTGAATTTCGGCTCGGCCTCTACACTGGAAGCAATCTCGGCCACGCTTTGGGCGGCGCTCCTTGCACTCCCTGCATTCGGATCGCCCTGAGCCGTGTTACCAGCGTCGTCAACGGAAACGATGTAGTTGTACCACTTCTTGGACATTGTGCCTCCGGGGACGCAGTCCTCGCGTGTCGGTATTCGGCAACTACAACTATAGAAGAAGGTGACCTTGAAACCTACGACCCGGAATGATATTTGTCAATTGTTTTCATAGAGTTGCATTCGTTCCCGAACCCGGTTCAGGGAGGAACGAGCGTCCTGTCCCGCCTGCATGCGGCTGCCAACTACCGCGCGGGCAAATGTAACGCCATCTATCCCGCTGCGCAATTCAGCTAGAATGAACACTTTGTTCGTTCAAAGTGACCTGCAATATTGAACGATAAAGACCGTTCATCCAGGAACCCCCGTGCCTACCAACGACATTTCCTCAATCCTGAGTCGAGTGGTGGAAGCGAAGTCCGACTACGACAAACGATTGCTCGCCCAGCAACTGGGGACTAACTATCGCTCACTCATGTACTGGCTTCGAGGAGAGCGGCCGGTGCCTGCACATCTGCTGCCGCAGATGTGCGTCCTCCTCGACAATTGCGAAGTCCTTGATTTTCTTGAGAGCCAGGCAGGCCGGGTGGCGTTTAAGCTGCCGGATCCTCAGCTGACGCTGGAAAAAGAGTTGGTTGCGATATCAAACCTGATAAGGGAGGTCGGGGAAGCACTTGAGAGTGTCGCAGAAACTCTGGCTGACGGGGTGGTCGAGGAAAATGAGTTGAAGGCGACCATACCTAAACTCGAAGGCGTCATTCAGGAGTGCGCGTCTTTAAAGTATGTGCTGGAAGACCTTTGCAAAAGGAAGAAGAAGAAAACAAAAAGCTGATTTGGAGGAAGCACACGCGCCTCGAACAGGGTCTGGCATAGCGCTATTCCTGCATAGAGCTTGGCGTCCGTTCAGTTACGATCCCTTGAGTTATCTTCCGCCTTGGCCCTCGGTCTTGTATTGGAACGATTGTTCTTGGGGAGACAGGGCGATCCTGGGGTGGTTTCGCTCTTACCTTGGCCGGGCCACGCTATGAAACGCAGGCCTTTGACGTAACGAGAGGATATTTCACTCGACAATCGAATCGGACGGCCGTGAACGCGCTTCCTGGCGCCGGTTCCGGCAAGCCGCTCTTGCCCTGCGCCTAGGGCCGGCCCTGAAGACGCGTATCCATCTGGCGGCGTGCTTGGTCCAGCCGAGTGGCTACCACGACGGGGCCGAGGCCGAGTATGATCGCGGCCTCGGCGATCGTGAATCCCTGTACATCGCAGAGAAGAAACACTTCGCGCCAGGCAGGGCGCAGTCCAAAGGCATGCATGACGACCCTCTGGAACTGACCCTGCTCACCCACTTCTCGTTCTAGCTGATCGGTGTAGTTCATCGCGACTCCCCTGAGTTTACGGAATGCTTCCACGAGTGATCAGGGCTGGCGCGCCTGAGTACCGTCCTGAAGAGCGGAGGCTTCGTTTGCGACCGTTACCTCTGCCGACTTTGTGTGGGCCAGTTGTTCGCCGACCTGGTTGCCTTCCTCCCAGACTTCCGCGAGAACATGCTTGCCACCCAAGACGTTGAACTTCAGAACCGAAGAGCCAGGCGCGGTCGACGACTCGACTGCGTTCGTGAGCATCGAGGCGACAAAGCGGCCCCGGGCGTCACGTAGCTGAATGAAATGCTGCAATGGTTCAACCAGCGAGTACTGGCCCGCCGCCAGGGTAGTGTTGCCTACGGTGAATTCGAATGGGATCGTGACCTTCATCACTGGAAGCGTAGACTGCGCCTGCGCCACACCGGACAGTAACAACGCTGCCGACCCCACAAATAACATCAAGATACGTCCTACCAACTGCTTCATACATCCTCCTCTTTTGAGTCATTAGTATTTGCCTAACCCTGATGACAATCTCGGTGCCCCGCATGTGCGTGCGACCTGGTGTTCTGCGGGCCGATCCACAACTTCGGGTGCTGGGCTCGAGCGCGAAACCCCAACCCCCGACCCTCCCAGGTGTAGTCAAGGGTTGAGGCTGTCGAGCTCTACTGGAGATATCGGAAAGGAAAAGGAAAAGACGACAGGGAGGTTACTCAAAATGTGATGTTTACTGAAAGTGAGCGGCACCCCGAAGCTGTACGAGAGAAATGCCGCCGTAACTGTGACGCCTGTCCCTATCGAGGAAAGAGGGAGCATCGAGAATTATCTGGCGCGGGATTCCGGATCCTCGCTATCCGGAACTGCGAGGAGTTCGAATCGCAACTCCTCGCCCCCAGCAAAAAGCTCCGCGCCAGACATGGGGGATACTGGGCTGTACTGGCTATATCGGAATGCGACGGGAAAAGACGACAGGCGTCAGGGATAAAAGACACGCCCGCGCAGCTTTAAGTGTGCGAGGGGCCCATATTTGCCAATTGATGGGCGCTGCGAGTATCGGCGTGGTCAGGGCCGAGCGTGCTTTGCAGGTGCTCGGCGGCGGATCGAAACGCGGTCCGAGCTTCCTCGGTTTTGCCTTGGGCCTGGAGAGCGCGGCCAAGGTTCAAATAGGCGTGACCGATGTGACTCGAGAAGGCGTTGGGAGGGACGGCGGCCTGGAACTGAGCCAGGGATCGCATGGCGTCAGATGCGGCTTGGCCGGGCAGGCCGGCAGCGAGTTCCACCGAAGATCGGCGGAGCAGCACGATGGGCAGGTAATCGCTCCCCATCCGGCCAGACTTGCTGGCGGCTTCGAGGATCGTCACAGCGTGGTCCGCAAGCGGCAGGGCCACTGAAAAATCGCCTTTTCCTGACGCGAGCAGTGACTGGTCAGAGGCCAGCGCCGCGAACCAGAACCCGTCCGGCGGGAAGGTTCGCCGCAACCTGGGCTCCAGTTCGCGCAGCATGGTCGCGGCGCGAGTGAAATCATGTCGCTCGATGTAAACCAGGGATCCGATCTGCAAGGTTTGATAGATCACCGCCGGATCGCCTGCCCGTTGCGCTTTGGTGTAGGCACGTTCACAGTAGTCGGCCGCCTGGTCAAGCCGGCCCAATTGTCGAAGAGTGCCGGCATAATTGCTGAGGATCGTCGGAGATACGGTATCTTCGCTTTGACCCGCGCGGCTGATGTCGATGGCGCGGTGATAGAGCCTCTCGGCTTCCAGAGGACGCCCGAGCCTGTCCACCGCCGCCGCCCAGTCGTTGAACAGCACAACGGCGGTTGCCGTATCATCGCGTCCTAACGGCGAGAGCAAAGCGGCCGCCTGCTCGAATTCGGAACTGGCCTGCTGATTCTGCCCCGCAACGCGGTAGGCCTCCGCCAGTTCGATTGCAATATGCAGGTTCTGCATGTCGGAGGCGAAGGGCGAGTGTTTCGAGGCCTCCTGCGCCGCTTCCATTCGAGCGACGCCCAGCTTGGAGTCGCCAGCTACCTGGGCAACCTCACTACCACGTCGAAGGCAGAAGATCTTATCCACGGAGTATTGCGGTTGATCTGGAAGCTCTCGCAATCCTTCCTGAATGAGAGCCTCCGCGCGGGGTAGTTCGCCGTCATAGGCCAGAGCGTCTGCCAGAGCGCATGAAGCTTCAGCACGGCTGCTCTTTCCACGCACGTTTCGTGAAAGCCGGTAAGCGTCTTCGAGAATTCGGCGTGCCTTCGCGTTTTCGTCCTGCGTCGAGTACTGGTCGCCGATGTTGACCATGAGTTCGACGCGGTAGGCATCATCCTGCGTCCGCTGGCGCGCCAGAATATTTTCCGCGCGTCCCAGCAGTTCGTTCACGGTGAAGGGCTTACCCGAAGGAGCAGCGTCAGAGAGCAGGAACTCATTGAACTCAAGTGTTGCCTGGGTGCGGGACAGTTGGTGGAACGCGAAGTCGCGCTGCGCGCGCGCGGTTCGAGACTGGATTAACGTGCCAGTGACGCCGGCCGCTGTCCCTAACGCGGCCAGAACCGTCAACGCCACCACGCTGCGGTTGCGCCGGACGAACTTGACTGTGCGATAGGCTATGGTTTCGGGCCGAGCACCGATTGGCTGGTTGTTGAGGTAGCGGCGCAAGTCATCCGCCAAGGCCGTCACCGAAGCGTAGCGCTCATTCGGATCTTTCTTGAGGGCTTTGCCGATAATCGTGTCGAGATCTCCGCGCAAGGTTCTGCGCAGTTTCTCTGGAGTGGCGGAGCGTCGCGCGGCGTTGCCACGCGCTACGGCCTCACTTCCAGTCGTGTCGACGACGGCATCCGACGGCCGTGCCGGTTCCGACTCCACGATTGCTTTCACCAGCGCCGCAGGCGAGTGCGGGCCGGTTCCGGCGGGGTGCCGTCCGGTCAACATCACGTAGAGCAGCACTCCCAGGGCGTAGACATCTGTGGCGGTGGTGACGGTCCCTCCCTGCAACTGTTCGGGAGCTGCGGAGGCTGGCGTCATGGGCCGCACGCCTCCGGCGGTCAGCATGGCCTGTTCTCCAGTTCCCCCTTCATCCGACAGCAGCTTGGCAATGCCAAAATCCAGCAGTTTCACCTGGCCGTCGCTGTTGACCAGCACATTGGCCGGATTGATGTCACGGTGCACGACCAGGTTGGCGTGGGCATGCGCAACCGCGCCCAGCACACTGAGGAACAATCGCACTCTCGCTTCGACGTTCAGTTTGTGCTGATCACTGTAGACGTCGATGTGCTGGCCTTCCACGTATTCGAGTACGAGGTAGGGCTGCGCTGTCTCCGAAACACCCGCGTCGATGAGTTCGGCGATATGAGGATGAGCGAGGCGGCCGAGAATTCTGCCTTCGCGCTTGAACCGGTCCAGCCCAGACTTCCCCATGAGGGCGAGGTTGAGAAATTTGACCGCGACCTGGCGTTCAAACCGGCCGTCATTGCGTTGCGCCAGCCAGACCGTGCCCATCCCTCCCTGACCAATCGGCGACAGCAGCGTGTAAACGCCGAGAGTCTGACCAGCCAATCCGGGCGAGGCCGGCAACGGCACCGATCGCTTTTCAAGAAAATCTTCCTCGCGCAAGAGGTCGTGCTCGTGGAGGAGTTGCTCCAACTCACGAGCCAGGTCAGGGTTCTTCCCGTGCAGCGCGGACAGCCAGGACAAGCGCTCTTCCCCAGTCAGGGCGAGCGCTTCGTCCAGGTGGGCGCTCAGGACGCGCCATTGGTCGGAATTCAAAGTAGCCATGAATTCCTCAGAAGGACAGGTCCCGGCCGATGGTTCGGCGCAGGTAGATGCGTGCCTTTTCCCATCGCCGCTGGACCGTGCGTTCCGACAAATTGTGGAGGGCGGCGATCTCACCAAAGGAAAATCCGCAGAAGAACTTCAGATCGACCAACTGAGCCAGTTCGGGTTCCACTTCCGCCAGTTGATCCAAGGCATCGCTGATTGCAGACAGCTCTTTTGCGTCGGGTGAAGAGTCCGCCACATCGACCTCCAGCGAGGTGATCTCAAACTCGGCGCCCCGCCGAATGGCGGTGCGGCTGCGGATGTGATCAATGATGAGTCCCCGCATCACGCGCGACGCGTAACCCATGAAACGCGCCTGGTCGGGAAAGATGACGCGATTGCGCCCGGCGATGTCCAGATAGGCCTCATGCAACAGCGTGGTGACACTCAAGCTCAAGGGAGCGCCGCGGCGCGATAGTTCGCGCTTGGCCAGGCGGTGCAGTTCTGAATACAACGTGGTGAACCATGTATCCGTGGCGGCGGTGTTACTGTTAGTGCTTTCAGCCGCCGGAATCGTGAACGACACACTCGCTAATCCCACTTCCCCTCCTATCATCATGAACAGTCCCTGTGATGGATAGGCTCGCGTGGACAAACCAATTGTCGGCGGTCGCCACAGCATTGGGCTACCGCGTCACGCGATGCCTGAGGCGGAGCGGGGCGGTCTTCTCCCTCTGGTTACAACCGCTGCTCCATTACTGCGGGGAAATTGATGTAACTGGACACTACAATATCGCTTCTCGAAGAGCGATATGTCACAAGTTTGTCACAGGCGTGTCAATCTTTATTGGACGCGAGGCAAATCGTTTTAGTGGCTGAAAAATCAAAATCTGCCAAACTCCGCGGTCCCCCTCCGCGGGTTTCCAAGTGTTAGTGTCGAGATCGTTCCCTCACTGCTGCGCCGTGGTCGGATCGATCGTCTTGCCGATTTCCGTGATCCTGGTGGCTGGAAAGCCGCTCAACTTCGCATGCTTCTGGATGGCGGCCTCATCGCTTGCCCGATAGACACAAAACGTCTTGTCGGCAGTGACGTACGATTCCAGCCACTGAATCTCCGGTCCCACCGCGCGCAGCGCCTCGTTCGACTTGGCCGCCGCACTCCTCAATTGTTCCCCTTCGAGCGCCCCGACTTTCGGAATCTCCCGTTCGATCATGTATTTCTTCATCGCACCCTCCGATTTCGCGATCAGTTTCTGATGATTCCAGAATAGAGGTGAAAAGGGCCTTGCCACAAGGTGGCATATTTGCCATTATGCATAGGTGATCAGGCCATCGTCATCGCGGACGGGCCTTCCGGAGAGAGATGCATGAAAGACGTTACCGTATTGTTTCTAGACGAAACGTTTTCGTCGACCGCAATCGGCCCCATGGAAGTCTTTCGCCACGCCGGCAACCTATGGAATCTGCTCACTGGCACGCGGCCCTCGCCGCGATTTCACGTCACGACCGCGTCGGTCGATGGGCGCGCGGTTCGCTGCGACGGGCCGATCCATATTCAGCCTGAAGTCGCGCTCAACGCCATTCGCAAGACCGATCTCATTTTTATACCGACCACTGGACTCAGCGTGGACGACGTTGTCGAACGCAACGCACCGGTTGTGCCCTGGCTGCGGCGTTGGCACAATCGCGGAGTCGCGATCGCCAGTGTCTGCTCGGGTGTGGGTCTGGTTGCGGCGACTGGGATGCTGGATGGCAAGCGCGCCACCACCCACTGGGGTCTAGCCGAGCGGTTTCGCCAGATGTATCCGAAAGTAAAGTGGACGCCGGAGTTGATGGTAACGGAAGACCGCGGGTTCTACTGTGGTGGTGGAGTGCATGCTGCGCTCGATCTTAGCCTCTACCTGGTGGAGAAGTTTTGCGGCCATGACATTGCGATGCAAACCGCGAAGGCGCTGCTCATCGAGACGCCGCGCGCCTGGCAAGCCGGATTCGCAGTAGTTCCATTGAAGACCGAGCACTCCGATGAAGCAATTTCTGGCGTCCAGGAATGGCTGCACCAGAACTTTCACCGCACCTTCCCCCTCGAAGCCCCGGCCGAGCGCGCACACATGAGCCTGCGAAACTTCGTTCGCCGCTTCAAGCAAGCTACCGGGGATAGTCCGCTGATCTATCTGCAGAAATTGCGCGTTGCCGCCGCCAAGCGCCTGCTGGAGAGCGACCATCGCACGATGCAGGAGATCAGTGACGCCGTCGGCTATCAGGATGTCGCGTTTTTCCGCGCGCTCTTTAATCGACACACCGGGGTGTCACCGAGCGCGTATCGAGAGAGATTCGGGTCGTAGCGTGCATTTATGGCGTACCCGGGGGTTTTTGGGCGAGTTCGTCTGTCAAATCGCTGGGTTTGGCCTGGAGTCGGATGACCTGAAGTGATTGCGGCGGTGATTGCGAGTTGAGCTAAGCCATTGAAAGAATGGCTCCTCAGGTAGGACTCGAACCTACAACCCTCCGGTTAACAGCCGGATGCTCTGCCATTGAGCTACTGAGGAGTGATGATGCGCCCTAAGGGACGCACGCCTGCAAAAAAATCATAACAGAGGCGCCATCAAATTGGGAACTCGCCACCTTACCGGAGTGCTGGCCTGAGTCGCCTGGGACGTAAAGAGGATTGCACCCCGGGTGCTCGCTCACCAAGGCCACGGAGGAGCCTCCCGCCTGAAATGGCGCGTTCCAACGAACGGGTTCTGCTAACCTATTTGCCGGCTCCAGATCTAACAGAAACGTGCGAGGTGCGTATGATGGGAGGTCTTCGTTTGCTGACGCTTTTCTTCTTCCTGCTGACGGGCGCCGCGGTCATGGTGTGGGCGGCCGATACTTCTGCCCCTTCCGCTCCCCCCAAAGCCAAGGTGGCTCCGGTGGAGGATACCGTTCAAGGGCACAAGATCGTCGACCCTTACCGCTACCTTGAGAACCGCGACAATCCCGACACGAAGCAATATGTCGAGGAAGAACTGGCATACACCCGCAGTGTTCTGGATCCGCTACCAGGGCGCGACAAGATCAATGCGCGCCTGGCGCAGTTGCTTACGATCGGTTCGATCGGAGCTCCGCAGATTGGCGGCAAGTACTACTTCTACACGCGACGGGAGGGCAATCAGAATCAGCCCGTCCTCTATGTGCGCGAGGGCTTGAGGGGGACCGATCGCGTGCTGGTGGATGTCAATCAGATGTCCGCCGATGGCACCGTGGCGCTCGACTGGTGGTTCCCCGCTGACGACGGCAAGTACGTGGCTTATGGCGCGTCGGCGAACGGATCAGAAGAGAGCACCCTGCATGTGATCGACAGCGCCACCGGCAAACTCTTGCCCGATTCCATCGAGCGCACACGCTTCGCCAGCGTGGCCTGGAAAAAGGACGATTCCGGTTTCTACTACTCCCGCCATCCCAAGAAGGGCGATGTCCCCGAAGGCGAAGAGGTCTACCACGTCAAGATCTTCTATCACGATCTTGGCAGCGATCCGGCGAAAGACCCACTCATCTTCGGCGAGGGCCGCAATGCGCAGGACATTCCCAGCGTTAATCTCTCCGAAGACGGCCGTTGGCTGCTGATCACTGTGTTCGAGGGCTGGACCAAGACGGAAATGTATCTGCAGGATCTCGCTTCGAAGAATCCTCCGGTTGAGATTACTACCGGCAAGGAGTTCCTCTACGGGGCGGACTTTCTCAAAGGTAAGCTCTACATTACGACCAATGAAGACTCGCCCCGATACCGTGTTTTCGTAGCCGATGCGGCCAATCCCAAGCGCGAGAACTGGAAGGAATTGATCCCGCAATCCGACGCCGTGTTGCAGAGCGCAGGCGTTACCGGCGGCAAGCTATTCGCGCAATACGAGCACAACGCCAGTGCCGAGCTGAAGGTTTTCAGTCTCGACGGCAGCAAACTCGCCGACATTCCTTTGCCGACTATCGGAAGCGTGTTTTCCACCGGCGGCAAATGGGATAGCAATGAACTGTTTTTTGGCTTTCAGTCCTATACGGTGCCACCGTCCATCTATCGCTATGACCTCAGCGGTGGACAAACTTCTCTGTGGACCAAGGTCGACGCGCCTTCCATCGAACCCGCATCTTTTGAAGTGGAGCAAGTCTGGTACAAGTCGAAAGACGGCACACGAGTGCCCATGTTCGTCGTCCACAAGAAGGGCCTCGAGAAAAACGGCCGGAATCCCGTGCTGCTCACTGGCTACGGTGGCTTCAACATTTCCGAGACCCCGAGTTTCAGCCGCGCCATGTATCTGTGGATGGAGCACGGCGGCGTGTATGCGGTCGCAAACCTCCGTGGCGGGTCCGAATTCGGCGAGGACTGGCATCGAGCCGGCATGCTCGACAAGAAGCAGAATGTTTTTGACGACTTCATCGCCGCCGGCGAATTTCTGATTGCCCAGAAATACACGGACAAAGACCATCTCGCGATCCTGGGAGGATCGAATGGCGGTCTGCTGATGGGCGCGATGATCACTCAACGCCCGGACCTGTTCCGGGCGGTAATCTGCGCCGTTCCGCTACTCGACATGCTGCGTTATCAGAACTTCCAGATCGCGAAGCTCTGGATTCCGGAATACGGCTCTGCCGAGGACCCGAAGCAGTTTGAGTTTCTCTATGCCTATTCGCCCTATCACCACGTGAAGGCGGGCGTCGAGTATCCCGCGATCCTGTTTATGACGGCCGATACGGACACACGCGTCGATCCCATGCACGCGAAGAAGATGGCGGCGCTCATGCAAGCCGAGGCCAAGAACGGCGCCAGCAAAGAGAGGCCGATCCTGCTGCGGATCGAGACTAAAGCGGGCCATGGTCAGGGCAAACCGGTTACCAAACAGATCGAAGAGAACACCGATATGTACTCGTTCCTGTTCTGGCAGTTAGGCATGAAACCCTAGTTCCTATATGGGGCGGGCATTCCTGCCCGCCCCTGTCAGTTGCTTTTGGGTGCTTCGGTGCGCGGGCGCGCTGCCCGCAGTCGGAGCGGCATCCTCGCCGCGCCGCTACACTCTGTGATTAAATGAGGACGATGCCCGACCCCAAGATCCGCGTCCTCGTCGCCAAGCCTGGCCTTGACGGACACGACCGCGGCGCGAAGGTAATCGCCCGCGCGCTGCGCGACGCCGGCATGGAAGTGATTTACACCGGTCTTCGTCAGACTCCCGAGATGGTCGTGAACGCTGCGTTGCAGGAAGACGTGCAGGTCATCGGTCTCTCGATTCTCTCCGGCGCTCACAACGCGATCGTCCCGCGCGTGATGGAGTTGCTGAAGAAGAACAAAATGGACGATGTCCTGGTGTTGGTGGGGGGCATTATTCCCGATCAGGATGTTGCCGGATTGAAGGAGATTGGCGTGGCCGGAATCTTCCAGCCCGGCACCGCCATGGACGACATCGTCAAGTTCATTCTCGCCAATGTGAAGCCGCACGGAGTGCCGGCGGGGTAGAGCGGTTGGCCCCTCAGGCTCTGCCATTGACGTGCGTGTGTCAGTACCAGGGCGTCCGGATTTGCGTTCCCCTCTTGTGACGAACTATCGCTCCTTCCAGATTGAACCTGCCGATAACGCGCGCGTGCTGCGGCTGACATCAGACGATGGCACGAACCGCCTGACTCGAGCCTGCGTGCTCTCGCTGACAGCCGCTGTCGAGCAGTTGCGTGACGAGCCCACGCCACTCGTCATTGCGGGAAACCCACGTTTCTTTTCGGTCGGTGCCGATTTGAATGAGATTGCAGCCTTGACCGGGCCGGAGGCTCTTGAGTTTTCGCTCGCGGGGCAGGCGCTGATGAACACCCTCGCCTCTTTTCCTGCAATGGTCATCGCCGGGATCGAGGGCCACTGCATGGGTGGAGGGCTCGACTTGGCGCTCGCCTGTCATCGCAGGGTCGCAGGGCGCCATGCCGTCTTCGGACATCGCGGCGCAACTCTGGGCCTGATCACAGGCTGGGGTGGGACGCAGCGACTGCCACTGCTGGTCGGCAAAGGGCTCGCAATGGAGTTATTCGTCGCGGCTGAGAAGATCACCGCACGGCGTGCGTTGCAGATCGGCCTTGTGGACGCCGTCGCTGCTGACCCGGTAGCCGAGTCGTTACGGCAAGCGAAACTGTGCAGTGCCGAAGCGGTTGGCTAGAGCACCAATGACCAGTTCAGAAACGCGTACAACCACACCAGGTTGACGGCCATCAGGCCACCGCAAAGAAGCATGAAGCGTCGCGGTTTCATTTTCGCGAAAGTCTCCGCCATCGTCAAAAACGATGGGTAAACCGGAAGAAGATAGCGTTGAGTTCCGAGCAACGGGGGCGTGCACAGCCGAAGGAGAATGTGCGTGATCACGGCTGCAGTAAAGCAGCGATCTTCGATGCGGCGTCGCGCCGCCACTCCAGCCCAGGCAAACAGCACCAGCACAGCGAATGAGATTGCGAGGAGAGCATCCGGTCGAACGAGTATTTCTCCAGCGGCGTGCCAAAGAGTAGTCCAGGGCAGGGCAACCCGAGTGTTCCAGAACTGCCGATAGGCCTCGACGATAGTTGGGTGTCCCGTAAGGCGCAGCCACGCCCAATAGCCGATCGTTCCCGATGGCGCCAGCAGAACAGGCCATCGGGCGAACCGCCGTTCCCGCCAGGCCATCGCGGCCAGCGGAACGACCAGGAGTACGCCCATGGAGCGCGTCAGGCCAGCCGCGCAGGCGAGGCCGGATGCGGGAATCCAGCGCTTGCTTCGAGCCAACACAATGCACCAGACGACCAGTGCCGCGGCGAGGGAATCCGTATATCCGGCAAAGAAGATGAAACTGGTCGGCCAGACGGCCAAGAGCACGGTGGCGCGAAAAGGCTCGCGATCAGGGAATTCCATTCTCGCGAGCTGGATCATTCCCGCAAATAGATAGCCCGTTGCAATCGTGGAAATGAGCAGTGCGGCGATGATCCCGCCGCTGAGCGGCGTGAGCAAGCGGATGAGTCCCGGATACAGAGGATGAAACACGACCGCCGCCGGTGAGTCATAACCACGTTCGGCGATCCGCAGGTACCACAGAGTGTCAAAGCGTTCCCAGATGCCGAGCAGAGCGTAGTGGAGAGTACCGGGGGCCGGCAGATTCCCGGTGAGAGCGTTGCTGCGAATGAGAGCCGGGTGGGGATGCAAAAGTGGAGCCAGCCCCGCCGCTGCCGCAGAATAGAAGATGCGCAGCCCCATCGCCAGAGCTGCCGCGATCTTCCAGTCGGGCCAGGAGTCCATCCTGCGCAGCATTCACGGATTGTAGCGCGCGGAGACGATCGTGCCGGCGTCCGCGTTGCGCCTTCGGCTCCACTGTTATAGGGTAAGGTGTTTCCTGTCCCAGCTCATGGCCGACCGTACCGAATCCACCGCTCTAGCGATCAACAACATCCTCCCCACCAAGGTGGATTCCAGTTCTCTCCGTTTCGAATCCAACATGCGCGCGATGGCCGAGTTGGTTGCCCAGATTCGTAACGAAGAAGAGAAGATTCGCGAGGGCGGCGGCCCCAAGGCAATCGAAAGCCAGCACGCCAAGGGGCGCCTCACCGCCCGCGAACGCATCCAACTGCTCGCCGATACGGGGACTTTCTTTGAACTTGGATCCTACGCCGCGCACGGAATGTACGAAGAGTGGGGCGGCGCACCCGCGGCTGGCGTCGTCACCGGGCTGGCGCGGATTCACACGCGGCTGGTCATGTTGATCGTGAACGACGCGACGGTAAAGGCCGGCGCCTTTTTCCCGATGACCGCCAAGAAAGTCCTCCGCGCGCAGAACATCGCCATGGAGAACCGGATTCCGACCATCTACCTCGTCGATTCAGCAGGCGTGTTCCTGCCGCTCCAGGAGGACGTGTTCCCCGATACCGACGATTTTGGCCGCGTCTTCCGCAACAACGCCGTCATGTCGGCCATGGGGATTCCGCAGATTGCCGCCATTATGGGCATGTGCGTGGCAGGCGGAGGGTATCTGCCGGTGATGTGCGACAACGTGCTCATGACCGACGGCAGCGGCTTGTTTCTCGCCGGACCGGCGCTCGTGCAAGCGGCGATCGGGCAGAAGATCTCCGCGGAGGAACTCGGCGGCGCAGCGATGCATTCGTCGATCAGCGGCACAATCGACTTCCATGAGCCGTGCGACGAAGCCTGTCTGGCGCGCATTCGCTCGCTGGTCGAGAAGTGGGGGTACCGGCGCCAGTCGCTCTGGGACCGCAAGAAGCCTGACGACCCTGCCCTGACAGTCGAGGAGATTTATGGAGTCTACGACGCATCGCCAGCGCGTCCCTACGATATGAAGGAAATTCTGGCGCGCATCGTCGATGAGAGTCGATTTGATGAGTACAAGCCTGAATATGGCAAGACGGTACTCTGTGGGTATGCGCGCATCGGGGGATTTGCCGTCGGCATCGTGGCTAACCAGAAGCTGCACGCCCAGCAGACCGACCACGAGGGCAACAAACGCTTGGAGTTTGGAGGCGTGATCTACACCGAGTCGGCCGAGAAAGCGGCGCGTTTCATCATGGACTGCAACCAGAACCTGATTCCGCTCGTCTTCCTCCAGGATGTCAACGGCTTCATGGTCGGCCGGGACGCGGAGTGGAGCGGCATCATTAAAGCCGGCGCCAAGATGGTCAACGCTGTGTCGAATTCCGTGGTGCCGAAAATCACCGTGATCGTCGGAGGCTCGTTCGGCGCCGGACACTACGCAATGTGCGGCAAAGCCTACGATCCACGATTTGTTTTCGCTTGGCCTACTGCGCGCTATGCCGTGATGAGCGGCGACTCGGCTGCCGGCACGCTAGTTGAGATCAAAGTGAAGCAACTTGAACGCGGCGGCAAGAAATTGAGTGACGAAGAGAAGAAAGAACTGTACGACTCAGTGAAGAAGACCTACGACGAGCAAACCGACCCCCGCTATGGCGCAGCGCGGTTGTGGATCGATAAGATCATCGATCCGATGGAAACTCGCCAGGCGATCACGCAGGCGCTGGAAGCCGCGTCGCTGAATCCCGAGGTGCCGGAGTTCAAGGTGGGAGTGCTGCAGACATGATCGGGTAATCGGATCATCTGGCCATCGGTTGATCTGAGATTTTCGATGAGCCGATGACCCGATCGCCCGATGACCCGATTCAAATGAACGAAACAGTCAAACTGATCGAGTGCCCACGCGATGCCTGGCAGGGTCTCAAAGGCCAGATCCCGACGGATCTGAAAGTCAACTACCTGCAAGCCTTAATCAGCGCGGGCTTCAAGCACATCGATGCCGTCTCGTTCGTATCGCCTGCGGCCGTCCCGCAGATGGCCGACTCCGAGGATGTGCTGAAAGAACTCGACCCGCCGGATGACGTCGAGATCATCGGCATCGTCGTCAATGAGAAAGGTGCGCTGCGGGCGGTTAACACAGAGGCGGTGCATACCCTCGGGTTTCCTTATTCGATTTCGCCGACGTTTCTACAGAACAACCAGCATCAAACGCTCGAAGATGCGATTGAGGAACTGGAGAAGATCGAGAAGAAAGCTTCCGAAGCCGGACTCGAAACCGTCGTCTACATTTCGATGGCCTTCGGCAATCCCTATGGCGACCTCTGGACCGTCGACGAAGTTGTCGAAGCCGTCGGCCTGCTTGAAGTGCAGGACATTCACATGATCTCGCTCGCCGACACAGTGGGTGTGGCGTCGCCGGAGAAGATTCGCGAGGTCATTTCCGCGGTCATAACGAAATACGACTACCTCGAAATCGGTGTGCATCTGCACAGCCGTCAGGACGAGGCCGCTGCCAAGACTCTCGCGGCGTATGATGCAGGCTGCCGCCGCTTCGACTCGGCCATTGGCGGACTTGGCGGTTGTCCCTTCGCCCAGGACGATCTGGTCGGGAATATTCCGACCGAGAAAGTGATCGAAGCGCTACGCAGTCGCGGCACGCAATTGCCGCCACTTAAGCCGCTGGACGCACTGTTGAGAGCGACGGCGGAAATTGGGAATCGGTACAAGGTTTCGTCAGCAGCAGGCTAGTTTCGAGTGCTGGTCGTTTATGATGTTGCAGTTTTTCACCTCAAGATGAACTACGGGACCCTCCAACTCGCCTTCGACTCCGGCATTGCCACCCTCATCCTCAACCGTCCCGACAAGCGGAACGCCATCAGCTATGAACTGATCGACGAACTGTTGCGGGCACTCGAAGAAGCGAAGGACTCGACAGCGCATGTTTTGATCGTCACCGGGGCAGGGAGGGCCTTCTGTTCGGGGATGGACCTCGACAATCTGAAGGCGCTCGCAGGGCGCTCTCCGGAACAGAATCTCGATGATTCGAAGAAGATGGCGAGCCTGTTCCGCTCGCTCTACGAATTTCCCCGGCCGACGATCGCGGCGGTGAACGGGCCCGCAATCGCCGGCGGTACCGGGCTGGCTGCTTTATGCGACTTCACGCTGGCCGTGCCGGAAGCGAAGTTCGGCTACACCGAGGTGCGCATCGGTTTTGTGCCGGCGATCGTCTCGACATTTCTGCTGCGGCAGGTTGGCGAGAAGATTGCCCGCGATCTGCTGCTGACCGGACGGCTTTTCGACGCGCAGGAAGCCCTGCGCATCGGGTTGATCAACGAAATCGTGCCTCCGGAGAAGCTGCTCGTGCGCGCCCGTGAACTGGCGGGACAACTGATGGAAAACAGCCCGATGTCGCTGGTATACACCAAGCGCCTGCTGAGCGAACACGCGCGAAAAGAACTCGATTCCCAGATTGAAGCCGCGATTCGCGAGAATGCCGGGATCCGTACCACCGCCGATTTTCGCGAAGGCATCGCGTCTTTTCTCGAAAAGCGCAAACCGAAATGGACGGGCCAATCACCATGACCGGGCGGAAAACGGCAGTAAACGCCGGACATGCGGTCAATGAAACTCGCATCCGCGTGCGCTACGCGGAAACCGACCAGATGGGGATCGTGTACCACTCGAATCATTTTGTCTATTTTGAAGTGGGCCGCGTCGAACTGCTGCGCCAGCTAGGTTTCACCTATAAAGAGATGGAGATTCAGGACCAGTGCCACATCGCGGTTGTCGACGCGCGCTGCCGCTATAAGGCTCCCGTGCTCTATGATGACGATGTGCTGGTGCGCACGCATTTGAAGAATGTCCGCGAAAAGATGATTCACTTCGGCTATGAGCTTGTGCGCGCGAACACCGGCGAACTGCTGGCCGAGGGAGAAACAACCCACATCGTCGCCGACGCAGAGATGAAGCCACGCGCGCTCCCGGAAAAATATATGAAGGTATTTCGCGAAGCCGTAAACAAAGCGGATCACGGGACATGAACGGTGAGCTGTGACCGTGACCTGTCGCCTGTAACCTGATTCTGAGAACTGAAAACTACCGTGCAAGCCCTTCACATCAACGGAAACGATCTGACGCTTGCGGCCGTACGCGAAGTGGCCGTGGAGCGCCGTCCCGTGCTGCTCGATCCCGACGCGCGGGAAGCTGTCGACCGCGCTCGTGCCGTGGTCGACGCGCTGGTTGCCAACAACCAGGTTTCGTATGCCATCACCACGGGTGTTGGCAAACTCAGCGACGTTCGCATTGCCGGCGATCAGATCCGCGAGCTGCAAGTCAATCTCATCCGCTCCCACGCCGTCGGCGTAGGGGATCCGCTTGCGGCCGCAGAGACGCGCGCCATGATGCTCCTCCGTGCCAACTCCCTCTCGAAAGGGAACTCGGGCGTCCGCGCGGCCGTGATCGACACGATCTGCGAACTACTCAATCGAGGTGTGACCCCGTTTGTGCCCTCGCAGGGCAGCGTTGGCGCCAGCGGCGATCTCGCCCCGCTCGCTCACCTTGCGCTGGCCCTCATCGGCGAAGGCGAGTGCTTCGACGAAAAGAGCGCGCGGGTTCTGAGCGCCGAAGCCTTGAAGCGCGCGCAGATCAAGCCGCTCGTGCTCGAAGCAAAAGAAGCCGTGTCGTTGATCAACGGCACGCAGGCCATGCTGGGGGTGGGTACCTTGTCGCTTCTGGCCGCGGAAACCCTGGTCGACTCGGCCGACGTCATCGGCGCGATGTCATGCGACGCACTGAAGGGAACCGATGTCGCCTACGACGAGCGCATCCAAAAAGCTCGTCCTCACGCCGGCCAGACGCGCACTGCAGCCAACCTCCGCCGCTTGCTTGAGGGCAGCCAGATTCGCGAATCCCACCGCGACTGCGGACGTGTGCAGGATGCCTACTCGCTCCGCTGCATTCCGCAGGTGCACGGCGCCGTGCGCGATACGCTCGCGCATTGCCGGCGCGTCTTCGAGACGGAAGTGAATTCGGCGGTCGACAACCCGCTGGTGTTCATTAAAAAAACCAGTGGAGCGACGGGCGCCACGCCCATTCAGGCTCGCGCGGGGACGGACGCCCTCGTTCGGCAAGCGGAGCGGCGCTCCGCGGAATGGGAAGGCGACGTACTTTCTGGCGGCAACTTCCACGGTGAGCCGATCGCGTTTGCGCTCGATTTTTTGGCGATCGCGCTGAGCGCACTGGCGGGCATCAGCGAGCGGAGGCTGGAGCGGCTGGTGAATCCGGCGTTAAGCGAAGGGCTTCCACCGTTCTTGGCTCCGGGTGCCGGATTGAACTCGGGTTTCATGATGCCGCAGGTCACCGCTGCCGCACTCGTCAGCGAAAACAAGGTGCTGGCGCATCCTGCGTCCGTGGATTCCATCACGACATCAGGTAACAAAGAAGACTACGTTTCGATGGGTATGACGGCAGCGATCAAGCTGAAGAGAGTCGTCGAAAACACGCGCAACGTGCTGGCGATCGAAGCGATGGCGGCGGCACAGGCAATTGACTTTCTCGCACCACTTAAGACCTCAAAGCCGCTGCAGCATGCGCATGCGGCGATTCGCGCAGTGTGTCCCACGATGGATAAGGATCGGGTCATGTATCAGGATTTCGCGCGGATTGCGGAGATAATTGGGGCGGGCAAGGTAGCGGAGCAGATGTCGAGGTTGTGAATTCCGGGTCACGTTAGCCCATCGATCAGTGTCCTCGACCGTAACAGAGGTTCGTTATGCGTTTGGCCATCAGTCTATGCGTTGTGCCCCTTGTCTGTGCATGTAGTCTCATTGCCGAGCCACTCACCACGATCGCACAAGCCCAAATCATCATCAATGTTGTAGATCGCGAGGGTATGCCGATCACGGAGCTTATGCAATCAGATTTTCGGGTTCAGGTGAATGGCAAGGCGGCACAAGCTCAGATCCAACATGTTGAGATCGCTTCGCCTCGCATCGCGATTCTCTTGGACGCGAGTGCAAGTGTGACTACACTCCAGCGCAACTGGACAATAGCTCGAGCGGTTGCGGAGCACCTGACCTACCGAGGCAGAAGCTCACGCATTTCCCTGATTGTTTTTGCCGGAAGAATTCAGACGATCCTCGATTTCTCTCGGACGCCAGAAGAGATTCTTTCATATCTTGATAGCTTGAAGGATTCCGGGAAGGTGCTTGCCGCCGGTGCGGATCGTCGAACCGCGCTCCTGGATACCCTCAATCATGCCTGCACTCTCTTCGGTTCGCCTCTGCCAGGCGACTCCCTCTTTTTGATCACCGATGGTGGCGACACTCGCAGCAGCGTCAAACAGTTTGATGTCGAAAGGGCTCTTGTGTCCCACGGAATTCGTTTCTTTGGTCTCACTCTGCCAGCGGGCACGTTCGTGACTGACGAGGAGCGTTCCGGACGATCGATGTTGGAGCGATTTGCAGAGGTTAGCGGGGGGAGGACAATCGAGATCGCCGACGATGTGTCCGAGCAGGGCCGGGCGAAACTGACGGCTATCTTGGATAATATCTACCAGAACGTCAGATTTTGTTATCGATTGGATTTGCCCCACATGGAGCCTTACAAGTCCTGTCGCCTCAAGATTGAAGTCCTCGATCGGAAGGGCAAACGGAGGGGTGACCTGAAGCTTGCCTATCCGCGGGACGTGCCCTGCGATTCTGGTCTGCGGCGACAATGACACCACGCGCATGAATTCGCAGGCTATTGCGACCAGTAGGATTCATCCTTTCGCCGCGCTCCCATCCAACCCCAGTTCGGCCCCAATCCCCTTCATCGCCTCAATGCAAAAGGCGATGTGTTCCTCCAACTCCACCCCCAAATCGGCGGCGCCGTTGATGATGTCGTCCCGATTCACGCTCCGCGCGAAAGCTTTGTCCTTCATTTTCTTTCGAACGGATTTAGCCTCCACCTCGGCCAGCGACTTCCCCGGCTTGACCAGCGCTGAAGCCGTGATGAATCCGGCGAGTTCATCGCAGGCAAACAGAGCTTTCTCCATCGGCGACTCGCGCGTCACTCCGGAATACTCCGCGTGCGACATGATGGCGCGTCGAATTTCGTCGGAATACCCGCGTTCTTTCAGAATCTCGTTTCCCCGATACGGATGATCCTCCGCGCTCGGCCAGCGTTCATAGTCGAAGTCGTGAATGAGTCCGACCAGTCCCCAAAGCTCCTCATCGCCGCCCAGCTTGCGAGCATAGGCGCGCATACACGCCTCGACGGCGATTGCGTGTTTTCGCAGACTCTCTGATTGGGTGAACTCAGTTAGTAAACACCACGCCGTTTCGCGCTGGTTCATGGTTTTATACCTGTTTTCTCCTGTTTTTCGCCGCCTAATTGGGAAGTTCTCATTGAAATTCCGTGTTTTGCCCGACTTTTTCCTTGACTTCCACAGTCTCAATCCTGCAGATTACGCTGCAGTTGGCTTTGAGAGTAGCCCCTGCTCTGGCACTCCCAAACCCTGAATGGCCACTACACTCGCTCCCGTTGATTCACGGGAGGTTATCCGCTGCGACCACTGTCTGCTGGTTCAGTTCCGTACCACAAACAATCTCTGCCGCCGCTGCCATCTCTCGTTAGACGAAGATGAGCCGGAACTGGCTGCGCCCATCCCGGTGCCGGCGGTGTTGCCGATGAATGGCAATGGCCACGGCCATCTTAACCTCGCCAACTCGATCCGGTCGCTGCGCCTGCGCAGCGGTCTCAGCCAGCGGCAGCTGGCTGGCCGCATGTCGGTGCCGCGCACCTACGTCTCGAAGATTGAGAACGAGAAAGCGACCCCGACGCTGTCCTCGCTGGAGCGCCTCGCCCGGGCGCTGGAGGTGACTGTGCCTGAACTGCTCTCCGGCGGAGAACGCAATCGCCAGGAAGAAATTCGCGAGCTCATGGAAGATCAGTTTATTGCCGATATTCTTCCATACATCGCGCAGTTGAACGGTATGCAGATGTCGAGCATCCTGGCGCAAGTGCGGGATCTCACGGTTCGGCCGCGGCGAAGCGCGTAACAGCTGCCGTGGGCCACGAGCCACGAGCACCGGTTCGCCACGAACTTCAGATTTTTATCCGGGCAACCTGCTAACTGGACAGCCGGAGCTTTCGGGCTCCGGCTTTTTTGCATGAGCGTGTCGTGATTTCGTTCGCTGCGAAGATCGTGCAGGGAGCAGTCAGGCTGAAGAGCGTTTGAGTTGCATCTGTTTGCATCGCCCGACGGAGAGTTTGCGAATGTTGCGCAAGAGTTTGCATTCCCTGAAAGAATTCCACAAGCAAATGCTCATTATGTGCTTGACCGCACTTGAGTAAGCCGCTAACCTCGCCACACTCCCCTGTTGTCCGGGGTGGATGCCCGGCGACAAATTCTTGGTTCGATTCAGGCAAGACAGGACAATTCAAAATGAAGATCTCTCGCGTCTGTTTGCTGGTCCTGCTGTCGTTACTCTGCGCGGCCTTGGCATTTGCCGACACCGTGAAGGACCCTAAGATCGTGATCCGTGGCGTCCAGGGTGGCGGCGCACCCGGATTCTCGCATTGCCCTCCGGAAGGTTGCACCAACGTTGGCATGAACTTCGAATTCAGTACTCCGGATTCGGGCCACGGCAACCTGTTCTTCACCAACGCTTCGGGCAAAAACTGGACATCGCTGAAGCTGATCGAGACGGGCGTTCCTGCAGCCTCCATCAGCTGCGCGCAGAGCCTCTTTCTGAACTGCACCATCACGACCCTGGAAAGCGGGGCGGTCCAGATTCTGCTCTCCGGCGTGAAGGGGCAGAATCCTAAGACAGGCATTCTCGCTGGTAGCAGCTTCGCCGTCGGCTTCAATTGTGTGGACGGCAGTTGCTGGCCGGGCGGTTTGCACTTCACTGCACACGCGAGCGCGGCGCCGGAACCGGGCACAATCGCCTTGCTGGCGACTGGTTTGGGAGCAATTGTTTCGCGCCGCAAACAGTGGAAGAAGTCGCTTAAGGTTTAGTTGTTTTCGGGGTGAATTCTTTCACCAGCTGGGCAAACTGTGGCAGGGCCTGGAGCTTCTGCAGGTCGGGATCGTTCCAGGCCTCCTGCGCAGGATATCCCTTCGTCAGCGCCAGGCGAAGCGGCTTCAACGCATCTTCCGGCTTGGCCACCAGCGCTTTGACGACCGCCTCCCAGTACATCAATTGCAAATCTTCGGGATTGATTGTTCGCGCCTGCTGGATGTATTGCAGTGCGTTGCGCTGATCGCCTTTTCTGGCATAGTAGACCGCGACATCGCCCATCGTGGAGGCGTCCCGCGGATTGACTTGCAGAGCCTGAAACGCTTTGGAGATAGCCCGGTCGTACGCCGCCATCGCCTTGTCGGAATGTCCTGACCAGCGATAAGCATCGCCGAGATTTCCAAGATAGGTCTCGTCGTTCGGCGCCAGCTCCACTGCCTTCTCGAACATCTTGGTGGATTCCTCATAGTTCTTGAGGAAGAAGTAGGTGGTTCCGAGATTCGAGTAGGTGGAGGCAGATGGTGCGATCGCCAGCGCTTTCTGGAAATGTGGGATCGCTTCGTTCCATTGTCCATTCCGATAAAACGTAATGCCGATGTTCTCGTAGCCAATCGGATTGTCGCTGGCCAGTTCGGTCACTTTCTGGAACTCAGGCAGGGCTTTAGCGGAATCGCCCAGTTCCATGTACGCCTTCCCGAGCGCGTTGTGGTTCACCCAGTAGTACGGGTTCGCGGCGACCGCGTTCTTGTAGGCAGTAATCGCTTCGCTGTTCTGACCGTTGGCTGTATATGCGTCGCCCAGAAGGCGATGCGCCGAGTCGGAATTGGGCGCCAATTCCAGCGCACGCTTCAGTTCGGCGATCGCCTGGGAGTTTCTCCCCGTAGCGGTGTAGACCCCTCCCAGGGCGAGATGAACCTCAGGCGCGGTGTTGGCCAGGCGTTCGGCTTGTTGCGCCGCGACGATTGCCTTCTGCGCCCAGATGTTGTCTTTGTTCTCTCCGTAGATGTGCAGGCTCGCATCCGCCAGCCCCGCGTAGGCGAGGCCGAAATTCGAGTCCTTCTCGATCGCCTGCTCGAACAGCAGAATTGCGGGCTGAACGCCGGCGGCGTCGTGGCTGTTGCGCAGGATATTCTTACCTTGCAGATACAGGTCGTACGCCTTCAGGTTCTCGGTGGGATGCGCCCCGGTATGCGCCAGTTCCTCATTGCTGGGCTTCAAATCGAGTCCAGCGACGACGCTGCTGTAAATGTGATCTTCAAGCGTCAGGAGGTCATCGGGAACGCCGGCGAATTCCTGGCTCCAGTCGGTTCGGCCGGTGATCGCGTTGTCGATCTTGAGCGTGACCCGCAGGTTCTGGCCGCTGCCCTGTACCATTCCCTGCATCACCAGGTTCGCGCCGACCTCGCGGGCCAGTTTGTTCAGTGGCAGGTCCTTTTGTGCCGCCGCTTCCACCGCCGAGGTCGATGCCATCCGCACTTCTTTCAACTGAAACAGCTTCGCGTTGAGCGCTTCTTCGATGCCATCCGCCACATAACCGAGAGCCTTTTCGTCACCGATAATTTTGAGGGGCAGAATCGCGACGTACTTTCCCTGACTCAGCGGCGGAATGCCCTGTGTGCTTGTGCCCGCCACTCCCGGTTTGTTGAGTAACGTCCGTCCCACAAACGCCGCCAGTACGAGAACCAGCACTGCCGCCGTGATCCACATCCAGCGCTTTCCCGGCAGATCCAGATTCACGCGCGAGGGGTGAATGATGGGGTGTGGGATCATCTTCGAAAGGGCTTCGGCGCTAATCTGGGGGTTTGCCTGCCACGCATTCAGCTGCTGCAGCAGTTCCACCACTGAGTGGTATCGGTTCGCAGGCTCGCGCTCCAGGCAACGGCTGACAATCGCGCTCAGAGATCGAGGGACAGAAATCTCCACATCGGAGGCGGGCTTGGCCACTTCGCGGGTGCGCTTCATCAGGCTGGCGATTGCGGTGTCGGCCTGATAGGGAGCCTTGCCGGTCAACAATTCGTAAAAGATCAGGCCAACGCTGAAAATGTCGGAGCGCTGGTCGAGCGGCATCCCTAACGCCTGTTCCGGTGACATGTACTCCATCGTGCCGACAATCGCGCCCGTCTGCGTCATGCCGGAATCGCCAAGGGAACGCGCCAGGCCGAAATCCATCACCACCATCCGCCCCTGCTTGTCGCGCATGATGTTCTGCGGCTTCAGGTCGCGATGGATCACGCCTTCTGCGTGGGCGGCATCGAGCGCGCGACACACCTGCTCGATCATCGGAATTGCTTCGGAGGCCGACAACTTGCCATGATGGCGCAGGAGCGAGCGCAGGTCCTCGCCGTCTACGTATTCCATCGTGATGAAGCGCACACCGTCGGCTTCACCCAGGTCGTAGATTCGCACTACATTCTTATGCGTGATGTTGCGCGCCAGAATCAGTTCCTGCTTGAAGCGCTGCAGGATGGCGGGATCCGTGGCCAGTTCGGGCCGGATGACCTTGAGCGCGATCAGCCGGTCAAGCTCCCGGTCGCGCGCCTGGTACACGGCACCCATCCCGCCCTGGCCGAGGACGCGAAGGATCTCGTAGCGCCCGCCGAAGACGACGCCGGGCTGTAATCCAAGGAATGCGGCGATGCTGCTTGCAGCAGGCGACGATGCGTAACCCGAGGGAGGCGGTGGAGGAGTTCCAGGAATCGGAGTGTGCGGCATGGTGACCGCATCGGACAGCGGCGGAGGCGTCATCGCTGCGGCCGCTGCGTCATCTCCCGACCGACTGGTGCCGGGCATGGTGGGGCTGTCGGAATCGTGGGCCCTTTTGTCGCGATAATCCATGAAGACAGCCTAGGTACGGAGAGCCAGCGCGCAGAGTGCCTCGGTCCTGGCAGCGAGGAGGCAAATGCCCAAGGTCGTCGAGGGGAGATCGAGGACCAAGCACCCCGATGGACTAGAAGTATACCCCCTCGTCCCGGCGTGGCAAAGCACTCCCCGGCACCTCCATGTTGGCTCCTTTCGCGCTCCCGGAAACTGAACCCAGGGATATAATTCTCCCCATCTTGAGTGTTTCCGGGGTGAGCCATGGGACTCTATTCGCACTACGACGGCGCGCATAACCATCCGGTCAACCGGGCCCTCCACATGATTGCCATCCCGGTGGGGTTCTCCTCTCTAATAGTGATCTGGTGGCACTGGATCGTTGCATTACTTTTGATCCCCACCGCCTTTGCGCTGGCCTGGCTGGGCCACCTGATTGAGGGCAACAAGCCCGCATTTCTGACCAATCCGGTACATGTCTTCGTGGCGCCGGTGTGGCTGGCGAAGAAGATCTTCAGGAAGTAGAGTCGATGTCCTTGGAGCGCCGTGAGCGCAGGTCGGGCTCAAATCTGAACCTCTCGCTTGTTTTCTGGGTGGCCCCGCCGCGGTGCTCAATACGACGTCGCCGGACAGGTTCGGAGTTGGGGCCGATGCCGGCGTGTGCAGGTCAGCCGCGGAGTCTTACTTTTGGAGCCCGTCCCAGGACGAGTGCGGAAGGCCGAGGCCGTCAGGCACATCATCGGCGGACTGGCGGTAGCGGGACATCGTGGTCGTAGTCGCCCAAGCGAAGTAGTCGTGGAGCACTTGTCGCAGCGCACCGTTGTCGGCCAATCCGACGTCGGTAAGAGCCTGGTCGAAGCAGGCTATTGCGCGGCGATCCATTTCGTCGTGTTCCCCGTTGCCGCTATGCATCTTGACGACAGTCGTCTCGTCACCATAGGACTCGGAATACGTACTGGGTCCACCGAGTGCCTCTGCCCAGTAAGCGGCGAGTCTCTCGACATGCTGGGGATGGAAGCCGTGGCTGAACGCATGGCCGACCACATCGTCGGCCATCACCCGACGATGCCAGGCGTCAGCAAGACGACGCAGGCCGTCGTTGCCACCCGCGGCTTCGAAAACAGTTTGCATGGCTCCATAATGGCAATCGTCCCGCGTCTTTGCAAGAACGATAGCCACGCGACGAACTCAGCCGGGGAGAACGCGAGTCCACGCCCTCTGACGGACCCGTCTAAACACGGCGTCCCCCTTGTCGCGAAGCGTTGAGCTACTTGAGGGTGTCCCCGTTGCCGTAACCAACCGGTCGGTACGACTATTTCTCTGATTCACTCCGGTCATGCTTAAATAAAATACTGGGCGCCAAATTTGCGTCGTCCTCGCGCGCGGCTTCGAGCAAACTCAGACTGAATTGCCCACACGGCAGATGGCAGATCCCTCGCTCTGCTCGGGATGACGATCCTGAAAAGATGGTCTGAGACAGCAGGAAAGAAACAGGTGAGAACTTTGGATTTCCAGCTTAACGACGAGCAATTGCAACTGAAGAAGAGCGTCCGCGAGTTTGCTGAGCGCGAGATTTTGCCCCACGTCATGAAGTGGGACGAAGCCAGCGAGTTCCCGCTGGCTACCATCAAGGAACTGGGCAAGCTGGGCCTGCTGGGAATGATCTTTCCGCCCGAATACGGCGGCGCTGGCATGGGCTACGTGGAATACGTGACGGCGATCGAAGAGCTGTCGCGCGTGGACGGCTCGGTGGGAATTATTGTTGCCGCACACACCTCGCTGTGCTCGAATCACATCTTCCTGGCAGGGAACGAAATCCAAAAAAAGAAGTACGTATCGAAGCTGGCTACGGGTGAGTACATCGGGGCGTGGGGTTTGACCGAGCCGTCGTCAGGGTCCGACGCCGGAAGTGCCCGCATGACCGCCGCCAAAGCCAAGGGCGGTTGGTTGCTCAACGGCACCAAGACGTTCATCACCAACGGCAGCTACGCCGACGTGCTGGTGGTGCTGGCCGTGACGGACAAAGCCGCGCACACCCACGGGCTCTCGGCATTTGTCGTAGAGAAGGGAACCAGAGGATTTCGCCCCGGGAAGAAAGAAAACAAACTCGGCCTGCGAGCCAGCGACACCTCGGAGCTGATCTTCGAGGATTGCTTTCTGCCCGCCGAAAACCTGCTCGGGGGAGAAGGGAACGGCTTCATCGACGCCATGCGCGTCCTCGACGGTGGCCGCATCTCGATTGCAGCACTCTCGCTCGGGATGGCGGAAGGCGCGTACGAAGCGGCGCTCAAATATTCCAAGCAGCGCAAGCAGTTCGGCAAGGCGATCAGCGAGTTTCAGGCCATCCAGTGGAAGCTGGCCGACATGGCGACAGAGATCGAAGCGGCCAAACTACTCACGCTCCGTGCGGGTGCGATGAAGGATGCCGGCCTGAAGACGACACTCGAATCTTCGATGGCCAAGCTGTACGCCGGCGAAGTGGCGGTGAAATGCGCCAACGAAGGCGTGCAGATTCACGGTGGCTACGGCTTCATCAAGGACTATCCAGCGGAGAAGTTCTACCGCGACGTGAAACTGTGCACCATCGGCGAAGGGACGAGCGAAATTCAGCGGTTGGTCATTGCAAGGCAACTGCTGAAAGACTAGCTTCAACTGCCAGAGAACCCCACATGATCACTGGCGCCCACATCATCATTTACAGCAAAGATGCCGAAGCCGACCGCGCCTTCTTCCGCGACGTGCTCAAGTTCCCCTCCGTTGACGCAGGACACGGTTGGCTGATCTTTGCCCTGCCTCCATCCGAGGCCGCGTTTCACCCTGCCGAGAAGAACGATGTCCACGAAGTGTACTTCATGTGTGACGACCTGAAGGCCACGATGGAATCACTCAGGGCGAAGAAGGTGAAGTGTGGTGCCGTGAAAGAGGAACGTTGGGGGACGCTGACAACCATTGCTCTCCCGGGAGGCGGAAAAATCGGCCTCTACCATCCAAAGCACCCTACCGCCATCGCCGGCTAGGTTACTCTGTAGGCGGTGTCCGCAGAGCCCACATTCTATCGGGACTTGGCCTATGTCTTTGGCGCGGCCGTGGTTGGCGGCGGCCTGGCGCGCGTCCTGCGCCAGCCCTTGATCCTGGGCTATGTGCTGGGCGGCATCCTGATCGGGCCCTTCACGCCCGGCCCCACCATCTCGAACATCCACCAGTTCGAAATCCTGGCCGAAGTGGGCGTGATCCTGCTGATGTACTCCATTGGGCTGGAGTTCTCCTTCCGCGATCTGCTCAAAGTGAAATGGGTCGCGATCCTGGGTGGCCCGCTAGGCATTCTGCTTTCGATCGCCGTCGGTGTAGGCGTGGCGCGCCTGCTGCACTGGAACTGGCAGCAGGGCGTCGTGGTGGGTGCGATCGTGTCTGTGGCCAGCACCATGGTTCTGTCCCGCTTCCTGATGGAGCGCGGCCTGCTACAAGCCGAGCAAGGTCAGGTGATGATCGGGATTACCCTGGTCGAGGATTTGGCCGTGGTCGTACTCACGATCCTTCTACCCTCCCTCGGCGACATCAGCGGCGCCCGGGTGCTCGCGATTGGGCTCGGACTCGGCAAGGCCGTCCTCATCCTCGTTCCGGTGACGATCGCCGCCTACAAATTGATTCCGCACCTCATGCGGCGCGTGATTGCCGCTGACAATCCCGAATTCTTTGTCCTGGTTGCCCTGGCGCTTGGATTTGCAACTGCCGCGATCACCGAAGCCGTCGGCCTTTCCCTTGCGCTGGGAGCGTTTCTGGCAGGTTTGCTGGTCAGTGAATCAGACGCGGGAGAGGAGACTCTCAAACACCTCCTCCCCTTGCGCGACGCTTTTGTGGCGCTCTTTTTCGTCACCATGGGAGTGCTCGTCAACCCGCGTGTCCTGTGGTCGAACCCTTCTCTCCTGCTCGTTCTGATCGGCCTCATTGTTGCTGGAAAGTTTGTCATCTGGGGTCTGGTCGTCCGGACATTCGGCTACTCGTGGAAGGCGGCTCTGGGCGTCGGCATCGGCCTGACGCAGATCGGCGAGTTCTCCTACGTCCTGGTGCAGGTGGCGCGGGATGCAGGACTCGTCGGCGAGGAGATCTACAATGCCACCCTGGCCGCCTCCGTCGTTACCATCCTGCTGAATGGATTGCTGATGAGGCTTGTACCGGTGCAGGCAACCCGAAAACAGGCGTACCCTGCCTGAGGTGCAGCGTGTTGAGCAAGGCCGCGCCGGAACAGAGGTTTCCTACCTTCAGCTCTGTGCTTTACACTGACGTTTTGAATCCACAGCGCCAGACATCGATGGACGAGGTACTTTCCGGCGACCCCCGGGCGCTGGCTCGCGCGATTTCCACGGTCGAGAACCACGCCGCCGGTTGGTCCGACCTGCTGAAGGCGCTGTTCCCCCACACCGGCAAAGCACGCATCCTTGGATTGACCGGCGCTCCCGGATCGGGCAAGAGCACGCTCGTCGATCAACTCGCCAAGCACTATCGCAAACAGAGCCAGACGGTTGGGATCATCGCTGTCGATCCAACCAGCCCTTACACCGGCGGCGCGATTCTCGGCGACCGCATCCGCATGCAGGAGCACTATGCCGATCCGGGAATCTACATCCGTAGCATGGCGACGCGCGGATCGCTCGGCGGCTTGGCCCGCACCACGGCCGACGTAGCGACCGTACTTGACGCTTCCGGCCGTGACCGCATCCTGATCGAAACCGTCGGGGTCGGACAGGACGAAATCGATATCGTGCGTCTCGCCGACGTCACGATCGTGATGCTTGTCCCCGGCATGGGAGACGATGTGCAAACCATCAAAGCCGGCATCATGGAAATCGCCGACATCTTCGTTATCAACAAAAGCGACCGCGAGGGTGCGGAGCGTGTCGAGCGCGAGATTCGAGCAATGCAGTCCCTCGACGTTCGTAAGGACGGTTGGACTCCACCGATCGTGAAGACAGTTGCCAGCGAAGGCAAGGGAATCCAGGACCTGGCGGCAACAATCACGGAGTACGAACACTATCTGAAGACAGAGAATCTGGCGTTGAAGAAGACTGTGGAGAATTGGCGGGAACGCCTGATCGAAATGCTCCGTGACGCCATGCTGGAGAAGGCGAAAGCGCGGATCAACGGCAGCGATGTTGAACGCTACGCTACCGAGATCGCTGAACACAAACGCGACCCGTATTCGTTAGTGGAAGAAATCGTGAGAGGGTTGGCAATATCGACCTAGCGGCGGACGCCCGGTCGCCCTGGAAGTGGAAGCGTGACTGACTATGGAATTCAAGATTGATCACCTCGGCATTGCCGTGAAATCGCTAACTGCGGCGAAGTCCATCTACGGGAAACTGGGGATGCAGGTTGCCGCCGAAGAGATAGTCGATCAGGAGAAAGTGCGAGTGGCCATGCTCCCAGTTGGCGACAGCCGACTTGAGTTGATGGAAGCAACCTCCGACGACTCGACCGTAGCCAAGTTTATCGCTAAACGCGGCGAAGGTTTGCATCACGTTTGCCTCCGCGTCCCGGATTTGGCGGCCGTGGTCGCCATGCTCAAACACAGCGGCGTCCGTCTGGTGTCCGAAGAGATCCAGAGGGGCGCCGGAGGACATCGCTACGTCTTTGTACATCCGCAAAGCACCGGAGGTGTGCTGCTCGAACTGGTGGAAGAAGAACACTGATTGTCGCCGAGCAGAGCAGCGCCGATGCCTTGCCCTCGCGTCCCAAGACATCAATCATGGTCTTACTCGCAATAGACACTTCCGGCAAGAACGGTAGCCTGGCGCTGGCGCGAGTCATGCCGAGCCAGAGCGACTTGGCGATACTGGACATGGTTCCGCTGACGGGAGGAACATTCTCGGCGGAACTGGTGCCGCAGATCGCCGCCTTACTGGAGAGATATGGATTCCGCAAGAGCGACCTGGCCGGATTCGCCGTCGCATCCGGTCCGGGTTCGTTCACCGGGCTTCGCGTCGGACTGGCAGCCATCAAGGCGCTCGCCGAGATTCTCCAGAAGCCGATTGCTGCCGTTTCTCTGCTGGAGGCGGTTGCACGAAGTGGGAGGGCGAGGAGCAGCGTTCTATCCGTGCTCGATGCCGGCCGCGGCCAATTCTATGTCGGCACCTGTGATCACACGCCACCCTTCCGGATGAAGAGTGAACGGCTGCTCAGCAGGGAAGACTTCGCGGCAGAATCAAGAGATCAAGTTGTCGTCACTCCGGATGCGGGCATTGCCGAGATTGCGCGTGCTCAGGGTTTCAAGGTAGAAGTTGTGGACTACCCCGCTAGCACCCTAATCGCCCGGTTCGGATGGGAACGTATCCTGCGCGGAGAAACCGTGTCCCCAGAAGAGCTCGAGGCCAACTACATTCGTCGTTCCGACGCTGAGATTTTCTCCATGCCGAAAGTCTGAGACCGTTATGTCATTGACCATTCGCCGCGCCACCGATCGAGACGTGTCCGCGATCATCGCCATCGAACAGCAGGAGTTGACCGCCGCTCACTGGAAAGCGGATGAATACCAGAAGCGCCTCACCGATGGATGTCTCATGGTGGCCGAATCAGAGGGAAGAGTGTGTGGATTCATCTGCGCACGCGGAGTCCTCGACGACTGGGATATTGAGAATCTTGTGGTGGCTGTCACGTTCCGTCGCCGCGGAATTGCCGGAGAACTGATTCGGGCGTTGATGCGGGAGTCCCAAAACAGGAGTGGTGCGGCATGGCTGCTCGAAGTTCGCGAATCGAATCTGGCGGCCCGCGCCCTCTATGAGAAACATGGCTTTCTGGAGGTAGGGCGTCGGCACGGATACTATCGGGAACCGGCCGAGGACGCGCTCCTGTTCGAATACCGTCTGGGGGACGACCAAGACAGTGCAGGGTCCTGAATTCAAGGGCGTTAGACTAGCGGACCCAACTCAAATTCTGCACATTTTCCTGTGCAGTTTCGCGACAATCCCGAGTCTTCCAACTGTGGAAAACAATCTATGAAATTCCATTGAACCCGTTTTGGGCCTGTGCTACCTTTTAACCGAACAGTAACAAAACCAGGAGGTCTGCTGGATGCTCACAGCGAGAGACCAACTCCTGGCTGGCCATGATGAATTCCGGCGGCTAGTCCAGGAGCATTCGCAATATTCCCAAAGGCTGGAATCCCTCACTCAGAAGCGCTACCTCACCGAAGACGAAAAACTGGAAGAAGTCAGGCTGAAGAAGCTGAAACTGCGCCTGAAAGACCAGATGCTGCATCTGGAAAGGCAAGTCCAGCATTCAGCTGCCAATCAGGTGGCCTGAGTAGCGGGCGAATCATTGCTGGCGAAGGATGCGCAGGGTTTGATGTGTACTCATACGAGGCGCGTGTAAGCGCCTTTTTTTTATTGCAGTTACATGAAAGTGGACAGATCGACGTGGTATCCAATGCCAGTCCGCTCCCGCCATTACAGCCGTTGCACTCGGAATCATCGCTGAGCCGACCGAAGCTCATACAGATAGACCAAGAGTCAACCGACGCGCTCATTCAATCCCTGATGCCGGGCCAGAGAGGTTCTCTGAAAACTAGGCCGGATGGCACTATACTCGACGGACATCATCGAATTCACGTCCTTCGCGGTCGCGGCGTGGACGTGAATGCCCTGCCACGCGAGATTGTGGAGAAGGAAAGCTGACGGATGTGGACCAGACTCTATTGGACTGATGGGCCTTGGACTGGAAAACTGGCCTTGGCCGCACGTCCCCGTGGCGGAGACTGGCTGGCCGACGAAGTCGCGGGATGGCACGAGGCTGGCGTCGCCACCGTGCTTTCGTTGCTCACGCCCGACGAGGAGCATGATCTCGATCTCAAGCAAGAAGCCGGTGAGGTGAAACGGCTGGGGATGAGATTCCTGTCCCTTCCCATCCCGGATCGCCAGATCCCGCCCTCAGAATACGATGTTGTTGCCGTTGTGGAAAAACTGGATGCCGACCTTTCGTCGGGAAAGAACGTTGTCATACACTGCCGGCAAGGGATTGGCCGGAGCGGGTTGATCGCCGCGTGCCTGCTGATCACCAAGGGGCTCAGTTCCGGCGCAGCGGTAGATATCGTCAGCGCAGCTCGCGGTGTATCCATTCCGGAAACATCGGACCAGCGTCGCTGGATTGACCATTATGCAGCAACACTGACTGGGGCCAAGTGATTACCGCTTCGTTGTAAGCCCTATAATTGATCCAGGTTATCTCTGATCATGGTTCGTGACGGCTACTTCTACGGCGCAGGCTGCATTCTTGCTGCTGCCGTGCTGGTCTGGCTGACGGCGTGGCCGTATGCAATCCCGGTCCTGCTGCTCGCTGCCTTCTTCCTCTGGTTCTTCCGCGATCCCGAGCGTGTGATTCCCCAGGCTGCCGGCGCGGTCGTCTCTCCCGGCGACGGCAAGGTCACTGCGGTCTCAGCCGTGACGGTCGACGGTGTTCCTCGCAATCGCATCAGCATCTTTCTCAGCGTTTTCGATGTCCACGTCAACCGCTCGCCGATCGCCGGTGTAATCCGCGATGCGCGTTATCAGCGCGGCAAATTCCTCAATGCCATGGGAGCGAATTCGGCCGAAGAAAACGAGCAAAACATTGTCACAGTCGAAGGCGACGGCCGCACCGTCGTCTTCAAGCAGATCGCCGGACTCCTGGCCCGCCGCATCGTCTTCAACCTCAAGATAGGTGACCGCGTGACCCGCGGCCAACGCGTCGGCCTGATCAAGTTCGGCTCACGCGTAGATGTTGTTCTCGACGCCGACGCCAACATCCAAGTCAAGCCCGGCGACCGCGTCAAGGGTGGCGCGTCCGTTCTCGCCGTTCTCCCAGTTGTCGCAACCCCCGAACCCGTCCTCAGCGGACAGCGCGAGGCTCGCTGACATGGAGGAATTGACGCCCCATCGCCGCGACTCCGACCGCCCCCGCGGGCGCATGCGCAAAGGCATGTACATCCTGCCTTCTCTCTTCACCACCGCAAACATCGCCGCCGGATTCTATGCGGTCCTCCAGGTTGTGCTTGCCACCGCAGCCGAACCTTGGCACCTCGATTTCGCGGCCAAGGCGATCGGCTTTGCGGTCTTGTTTGACGGACTCGACGGCCGCATCGCCCGCATGACCCACACCGATAGTGAATTCGGTCGCGAACTTGACTCGCTGGCCGACGTAGTCACTTTCGGCGTTGCCCCGGCATTGCTCGCATGGATGTGGGGCTTTCACCTGCTGCCGATGACGATTGATCACGAAATACGCATCAAGGTCGTCCAGTTGGGATCGATCGCCTGCTTTGGATTCCTCATGGCCGGTGCGAGCCGTCTGGCGCGGTTCAACATCACCAGCAACCCTCAGCCATCAAATCCCGGCCGCCCGGGCAAGAAGTACTTCGTCGGCATGCCGATCCCGGCCGGCGCCGGAGTAATCGCGGCGGTCGTGCATTTTTCCGACGGCGTCCCCATCACGTCCTGGTGGACCGCCGCCAGTTGGCTGATGATGGTCGTGGTCGTCGGCTATCTAATGGTCAGCACCTGGCGCTTTTACAGCTTCAAGGACATTGATTTTCGCTCACGCCATCCTTTTCGCCTGATTCTGCTGATTGCCGGTGTTTTCGCCGCGATCTGGTTCTTCTCCGGGCCCGTGCTCTTCACGATTGCCATCGTCTACATGGCATCCGGCGTTCTCTGGCGTCTGCAGTGGATTTTCCGCCGCAAGAATCCTCCTGCACCTCCGGCCTATCGGGAGGCATCTCAAACCTCATGACCTCCACGCCGAGAACCACCGCCGCGCAGGGGGATCTGCGCGGCACGAATCTCTACCGCGTCGCCATCGTCGGCGCTGCCACGCTCAAGGGCAAGGAAGTCGCCGAGATCATCAAGGATCGCAACTTCCCCGCTGTCGATGTCCGGTTGCTCGATGACGACGAGTCTCTCGGCCGTCTGGAGGCCATGGGCGACGAGATGAGCTTCATCCAGAGCGTGCGTGCCGAGCAGTTCGAACGCGTGGATTTCACCTTCTTCGCTTCCGATCCGCACTGCACGCGCGACAATTGGAAGACGGCCCGCGATTTTGGCAACACCATCATCGATCTTTCATACGCACTGGAGGATGAGGCAAGCGCCGCCATCCGTTCACCCTGGATCGAGCGGCAATCCGGACAGTCTGTGCCGCCGGAGCTGCAGCCTCGTCCCGTGGTAGCGGCTCATCCAGCAGCCACCGTGCTCGCTTTGTTGGCCCTGCGCAGCGCGCAGGCAGCCCAGGTGGAGCGTTTCATCGCAACCGTCATGGAGCCCGCTTCGGAGCACGGGCAAAAGGGCATGGACGAACTCCACGAGCAGACCGTGAACCTGCTCTCCTTTCAGGAACTCCCGAAGACTGTTTTCGATGCCCAGACTGCTTTCAACATGCTGGCGCGCTATGGATCGAAGTCCGCGCCCTCGCTGGACGCGGTGTCGCAGAGAATTCTCAAGCACTACCGGAAGATTGCCAATGGTGCGATCGAGCCGTCCTTGTTCCTCGTGCAGGCCCCGATCTTTCACGGGCACGCATTCTCCGTATATCTCGAAATGGAAAGGCCGGTTGCGGTCGGTGATCTTGGTCAGGTCTTAGCGGGAGACCACGTGGTCGTAGCGCGCAACGCGGAAGAGACCCCGACCAACGTGAGCGCCGCCGGACAAGCGGACATCCTCGTCTCGCTGACTCGCGACCCGAGTCGTGAGAACGCGATTTGGCTGTGGGCGGCCACCGATAACACGCGGATTGCTGGCCTGACCGCCGTCGAGTCCGCAGAGACGATGACTGCCTCGCGTCCCAGAGGTCAGATTCAATGACGCGTCGGACCGCTGCCCTCGCTCTTGGGTTGAGCCTCACCGCCTGCGGCTGCGGATATCACACAGCGGGACATGCGGTGAGTCTGCCGCAGAACGTCCACACGATTGCCATCCCCGGCTTTGTGAGTCAGAGCCAGACGTTTCGCATCGAACAGCTCCTCACCACGGCGGTCGTCCAGGAATTCAATACCCGCACCCAGTTTCACATCATCCACGAGACCCGTCCGGAAGCCGATGCTGTGCTGAAGGGAACCGTGGTCTCGGCTACCGCCAGCCCGCTGGCGTACGACTCGAAAACAGGACGCGCCGCCAGCATGCTCGTCACCGTCAGCATGCAAGTGACTCTGACGGATCGTGACGGCAAGGTGCTGTTCCAGAATCCCTCCTACCTGTTCCACGAGCAGTACGAGTTGTCACGCGATCTGTCGAGCTTCTTTGAGGAAGATTCCCCCGCCGTGGACCGTCTGTCGCGGGATTTCGCCCGCACGCTCGTCGCCAATATTCTGGAGGGCTACTGATGCGCGGCTTCACCCAGTCGGATCGCTTTCTCACCGAACTCGAATCGCGCAAGCTGAAACCGGCATACGTATTTGTGGGCGACGAAGCCTTCTTTCGCAAGCGCTGTCGCGACGCCGTCCTCGAGCACCTGGTCGCGCCCGATGCCCGTGAGTTCAGCGTCTTCGAATTCGACCTCAGCGAAACTTCTCTGATGGAGGTCCTCGACCGTGCCCGTACGCCGTCGTTAATGGCTCCGTTCCAGATCTTCTTCGTGCGCGGTGTCAAGACACTGTTCGGCCGTGGTTCCAACGACGAGAAGATCGGCGCTATCGAGGAGTACTGCAAGAACCCCAATCCAGACGCGCTCCTGATCTTCGTCGCTGACCATATCAGCATCCCCGCCGACGCCCGGCGCATGGAGATGACCGACAAGGATCGCTACCAGAAGGTCCGCGATGACCTCGGCCCATTCTGCGGCATCGTCGAACTAGCCCGCGTAGAGGAAGGCGAGGCTGTCCGCTGGATCAGCGAGTACTGCTCCACTCGCGGCGTCAAAATGGATGCCGACGGCGCCCGCGAGCTCGTCGACGCGCTTGGTGGGGACATGATGATGGTCTCGAACGAACTCGAAAAGCTGATTCTCTACGTCGGAGAAAAGAAGCGAATCGCCCTCGGCGACGTCGAGACCATGGTGCTGGCCGCCAAGCAGCGCTCGCTTTATGAACTGACCGAAGCCATCTCCTCGAAAGACCGCGTGCGCGCCCTCGAAGTCCTGGACGCCCTGCTCCAAGCCGGCGACGGGGAAGACGCCGCCATCGGCCATCTCTACATGCTGGCGAAGACATTCCGGCAGATGCTCGTGATTCTCGAGCGCAACGTGCGTGATCAGCGCATGCTCTGGGCGGCGCTTTGGCAAGGCTTCCGCGTCCCCCCGTTTGCTGCCGACGACCTCATCCGCCAGGCTCGCCGCTACAAATCAAAACGCGAACTGACTCGCGCCATCCGTCTGGTGGCCAAGGCAGACCTCGCCTTGCGCTCCAACCCGCCGGGCAAGCGCCTGATTCTCGAAAAGCTGGTGCTCGACCTGAGCGGAGAGCCAAAACTGGAGAACGCTGGCGGATGGCTTCAGGAAGAACTGCCGGTCTAGGCCGAGTCGTGGACGTTGCAGCTTACCTCGATCGTATCGGATTCGAAGGTTCTCGAAGCGCCACCGCCGAAACCCTCCGTGCCCTCCACCGCGCCCACATGTTCACCGTCCCCTTTGAGAACCTCGACATCGCCTTGGGGCGGACCATTGTCTGCGACGAATCGCGCTTCCTCCACAAGGTCATCCATGAACGTCGCGGCGGCTTCTGTTACGAATTGAACGGAGCCTTTGCCGCCCTCCTCCGCGAGATAGGTTTCCAGGTTACGTTGCTTTCCGCCCGCGTCAGCCGCAGCGACGGCAGCGAAGGTCCCGACTTCGGCCACTTGGCCTTACGCGTTGATCTCGCACATCCCTGGCTTGTCGACGTCGGATTCGGCGATTCTTTCGTCGAACCCCTGGATCTCAAGCCGGGTCTTGAGCAGGAGCAGTCGGGCCGTCGTTATGGAATCGCGGTTCGTGACGGCCGCTATTACTACGCGGCGAATTCCGATGGAGCGTGGAAAGAACAGTATTCCTTCACTCTGCAACCGCGGCGGCTGGCCGACTTCGCCGCCATGTGCCATTTCCATCAGACTTCGCCCGACTCCCATTTCACCTGCCAGAGAATCTGCTCCCTGGCGACCGCTGACGGTCGAATTTCACTCAGCGACGACAAACTGATCGAGACTCGCAATGGGAAACGGGAAGAGCGTCTTTTGAACGAAGCGGAGTCGAAAGCGGTTCTGGCTGAGCGATTTGGAATCAAACTGCCAACTTAAGCGCAGCCCTACATTGACGGCCTGTCAGCTCTTAATCTGCTCCACCGCTCGCCTCAGTTCCTCAATCTCCGCAGCACCCGGCTTGATCTTCTGCAGGCGATCGAGTTGCTGACGCGCCGGCGCGGCCTGTCCGTTCTTGGCGTAGGCCAGTCCGAGATGGTAGTTGTAGGTGGCGTTGTCAGGATCTTTCTTTACCGCCTGCTTGAACAGGTCGATCGCCGAGTTGTAAACGCCCTTATGATAGTAAGCCCAGCCCAACGTGTCGGCGGAACTGGCATTATCGGGAAGCTGGCGGCGCGCAGTCTGAGCCATCGCCAGCGCGACGTCCACATTCCCGCCCTGCTGCAACATGACGTAGGCCAGATTGTTCGAAGCCACCGGATTGTCGGGCTGCACTTCCAGCACTCTCTGGTAGAGCTGCTTGGCATGATCCCAATCCTGTTTGTTTTCGTAAATACCACCCGCCAGCAGGTAGAAGCCGACCTCTCGCGGATTGCTGTCGGCGGCGCGAAGGTAAGTTTGCATCGCCTGATCCTCTTTCCCCTGCGCATTCTCGACCATTCCCAGGCCGAGCAGGGCTTCGGCGTTGTTCTTGTCCAGGTCTACGGCGCGCCGGAATTCAGCCTCCGCTCCGGCAGCGTCCTTCTTCTGCTCAAACAAAAGGCGGCCGACCATGATGTGGAATCCAGCGTTCTTGGGGAACTTGGCAAGTTGGGCGTTGGCTGCGGCCAGCGCCTTGTCAGGCTGCTTTTGAATCAGGTAGACGTTGAGCACGCCACCCATCGCTTCGGTGGAATTCGGATCCTGATCGAGCGCCTGCTGAAATGCTTTCTGCGCGTCCGCCGGCCTGTTTTGTGCCATCCGCAAGTTCCCTAACTGCACATACGCAGGCGCGTTGACCGCCGACTTGCCGAGCGAGCGATTGATGAAATCCTCGGCTGCCGTATATTGCTTGCGATCGATTTCAGCGACCGCACGCAAAAGGTATCCATCGGGTGAGTTTGGCTCGAGTGCAATGATCTGGTCGGCCTCCTGCGCCAGTGCGGTGGCATCGCTGTGCCGGATTGCCGCCCCTGCTAGCGCCCGATGGGCTTCGGAAAGATCGGGTTTGAGGCGCACCGCCTCGCGCCATTCCGTCTCCGCCTGGCTCACGTTGCCCGTCTGGTCGAAGGCCAGCCCCAGTTGGTAATGCGCGACAGGATTTGCGGGTTCGTTCTTCAGCACGGCCTGGAGAATATTGATCGCCGAGCTGGGCTTGCCCCCGCGGATCTCGATTTGTCCTCTGTAGATCTGGGCGTCAACGTCGTCCGGCGCCGCCTTGACCACCTGATCGTTCAGCGTGCGGGCTTCGTCAAGCCGATCCTTCAGGATCAGAAGCTGAATGAAGTTCTTCTTGACCACAGGGTCCTTCGGGTGATCCCGATATAAGTTTTCGTATTCAGCAACTGCCTGGTCCAGCTTGTTATTGACGAAGTAATAGTCGCCCAGCATCCGGTATCCGATCGAATTGTCGGGGAAGTCGTTCTTGGCCTGCTTGAGAAACGCCTCGGCCTGGTCGGGCTTGTTTTCGGCCAGATACAGGCGGGCCAGAGAGCCGCGCGGCTCCGGATCGTTGGGCGAAACCGCGATCGCTTTGCGGAACTGCTGCTCCGCTTCCGGGAACCGCCCGCGAAGTTGGTAGTAGTTCCCCAGCGAGATCTGCGCGTTGGTCGACTTGGGGTCGAGTTCAACCGCCTTGCGATAGCTGGCCTCGGCTGCGTCTAGCTGTTGTGCACGCACCTGCAGCAGCGCCATGTTCAAGAAGGATTCCGCGCGCTTGGGGTCCAGCCGCAATGCTTCCTGCATCGCAGCTAGCGCCGCACCCAGATCATTGTTCGCAGCATTGTAGTTTGCCAGGGCGACGTAGACTTCCGCGTTGTTCGGCTGTTTCTGCTGGAGCAGATCCAGGTGCTCTTTGGCTTCTCTTAGCTGTGGCGGGCGCGTTGCCAGCAACAGGTTGGCGATATCGAGGTGCGCCTCGTAGTGGTCGGGATTGATCTCCACCGTGCGCAACAATTGTTGAAACGCGTCTGGCCACTGCTGCAGCTTCATGTCGGTCAGAGCGAGCTGGTAGTGTGCCTCCGCGAAGCGTGAATCCACCTGGATGGCGTTTTGAAACTGAATCGCCGCTTCCTGGTATTTGCCTTTCTGGTAGTAGCTTTGGCCGCTCTCGAAATACTTCTGCTTGCGGACATTCGGGTCCCGGGAGCATCCAACCAACAACGCGGCCAGAAAACAGACCGCGGTCAATGTCGAGCCGATCCCAGACCTTCTTCGCATATGCGTCTCCCGGAAGCCCTCAAATTCGCACAAGATTCGTGGTATCAATGAGCCACCGCACCAAGGTACTGCTGGCGGGCAGCCTCAAGAAGTTACCCAGGTTATTATCGCAGAGATGGGAAGGGGCTGCGTGTCCAAGTCGTGCCTGGCGCGGGGTTTACGCCCCCGGACAGGCGCTTTGGTAATCTGCCAGGATCATACCGAAAATGGCATAGTTTGACCGGCTATGACCCATTTCCCCCAAACCAATTCCACCCGGCGTTCGCCCCGAGTGCAGCTCAACGGATCGGTGGCTGCGGCCATCCGGGCCGAAGGCGGCCAGCGGGCGCGCGCAAAACTTCAATCCATTTCCATTACTGGCGGCATGTTGCAGTTGCCGGTCGAACTGTCGGCAGGCGATTTCGTCGAGATTGCTTTCCACACTCGGTCCGGCGCCGTACATGGCATGGCGGAAATGCTGCAGCCGGTGCGGAAGTTTCAGGCCGCCTGTCTGCAGCCGTTTCGTTTCGTTGCCTTGGGCGATGAGGATCATCGCAAACTGCGGATGGCCCTCGATACCGCTCTGGATCGCAGTTTCCTGGACCCGGTGTCCGATCAGCTCAAGACGCCACCGGGCCTCTGATCGGGTAGAGACGCGGCTGTCCGCGTCTCTACCTTGTGCCGCTCGCCGTTCGGCGGGTCGTTATACTGGACTCGCCCGCATGACGCGTCACGCCGCCACTAACTCCGCTGAGGAAACGATTGCCTTTGGCCGGGCGCTCGCCGCAGACCTCCATCCTCCACTTCTCATATTGCTCCGGGGCGATCTCGGTGCCGGGAAAACTACTCTGGTCAAGGGCATCGCCGAAGGCTTCCACGCCGCTGCCGCGGACGACGTCACCAGCCCCACCTTCACCCTGGTGCATGAGTATCGCGGACCCATCGTCTCGCTGTATCACATCGACCTCTACCGAGTCGACACCGAGCGCGAACTCGAGACACTCGGCCTCGACGACCTGATCGGTCCAGGCAACATTCTCCTGATCGAATGGGGAGAGAAATTCCCGCGTTTCGTTAAGGAACGTGACGTGGAGATCACGCTTGGGCGAACCGGGGAGACTGAGCGTCAGATCCGGGTTGTCAGGTGACCTGAACAAATCAGTGCTGGGATCGTTCGAGCAACTCCTTCAGATGTCCCTGCCACACCGCCGCCCAAGTATGCGTGCCATGGCCGTGCGTTTGCTCCGAAGTTGGCAGCAATACGAACTTCCCGTTCTTTACTCTTTTGATCTCGCGCTCTGCGATCCCCAAGTCGGGCGGATTGATGAAATCGTCAGCTGAATTGATGTACATCACCGGCACCCGGATGATATCGAGCTTGGGTGCGGGATTGTAATCTCGCGAAGCACTCACCGCATACAAAAAGTCATTGGCATCGAGGCCGGCCGTGATTCGTTTCGTCGATTCATCCAGATACTTGTCCGCCGAGTCGCGCGTTGGCAAGTCAGCCTGCATGTGAAGCGGAGCGCTGCCGGCGATGATCAGAAAATCCGCGCCCAATTGCAGCCCCGCTCGCGGCTGGCTGGTGTAATCGCCGTCCTTCCATTCCGGATCCTGACGGATCCCGTCAATCACCATCTTGCGCCAGATCCGGTTGCGGCCCGCAATCTCGACTGGCAGACAGGCGAGCGGCATCAGCGCGTCCATCGCATCTGGATACGCTTCACCCCACATCCACGAATGCATGCAGCCCATGGATGTGCCCATCACCAGCCGCAGGTGATTCACGCCCAGCCCTTTCTCCACCAGTTGGTGTTGCAAAGCCACCATGTCGGCGTAGTCGTACTGCGGAAAATGTGCATGCAACCCATCGCTGGGTTTGCTCGATTTTCCGTGTCCGATGTTGTCAGGCAGGATGATGAAGTATTTTTTGGCGTCGAGCAGTTGTCCCGGCCCGAATAACACACCGGCAAAAATCGGCCGCAGGAATTGACGCCCGCTGCCCCCAGTGCCATGCAGAACCAGTACCGCATTCGTGGTGCGCCCGTTGGCGTCTTTCACCGCCTTCCCGAGCGTTGTATAGTGCACGCGCACTTCGGGCATGCTCTCCCCGGACTGAAAAAGAAAGTCGCGAGCGACAAAATCGCCTTCCTGTGGTGCCGGCCAAGTTGGAGTCTCTGACTGCTGGCTTGTGGCAAACACAGAGGCGGCGACCAGCGCCACTCCCGCGAGGGCATATTGCCAGGGTTTACGTCTATTCATGAATTGTTCTCCCTCTCAGCACCGGCAGGCGCGGACATCCCGCAGGCGCTCTCCATTCACGTACCACGGAGAAAAAGATCGCGGCGGCAAACAAGGCGAAGGCGATCCGGTTCCGCACGGTGTCCTGATTGTTGCCGCCGCCGCCAAGGTGGTCAAGAGCTCTCGGTCCGGCAGTTTTGGACCTCTTCGTCCCGCTTCCGCATCCAATCCTCAAAATGTCCACTAATTCTTCTGGAATCCTTCGCAAGATTGTCGCGGAAGACCTGAAGGTCGGACTGATCTGCGCCGACCGCGACGGCAATCGCGTCCGCATGGATCGCGTCGATCACAGGGCCAATGCCATCGCCTATCACTATCTGAATGACGAACTTCGCGTTCAGGAGGGGATTCAGGAGCGATCGATCACCGAATTCCTCGCCGAGGGCTGGTACCTGATCTAGTCTGCAGGCTCAACGCAACATTCCCGACCGCAGGTCCTGCGCGAAATTCTGATATGCCGCCAGGTCCTCTGCGGCGCCGGACTTCAGATCGTCGCGCTGCTTCAGGGCAGCACGAACTGCCGCCTCGCGAGTCCACTCTCCGCGAAACACTCCGTCCCGCAGGTACCGGATCCGCTGGAGCGTGGAATCCGTGGCGCCCGCGTACTTGTCCACTTGCAGGAGAAAGAAGTCATAGAGCGGTTTGGGAAATTCGAATGTATCGGCTACATCGCGCCGCGCGTATTCGTGGATGGACTTCTGCCGCCACGGATCAAATTTTCTCGTACCGAAGGAGTCCGTTTCATCGAGGAAGATCTGCGACGTCGGAACCACAACCCGTACGGCAGTCCCTTTCGGGGGTTGGAGCACCCAGACCGCGACCGTGTGATTGAAGGTTGGCCAGAAGAGGCCGACGCCACGGACTCCCGCCCGGCTCACGAGAAATGCGTAGAGCGCAGAAAGTTCATCGCATTCCGCCGACGCTGTCGGTTCCGATATCGAGGAAAGCCGGGCCGTCTTCCACTGCCGCCAGATTTCATCTGAGTTGGGCGGCTTGTCGGTAATGGTCCAGTGCAGATTCCAGAAGCCGGCGTCGCGGGTCGCCTCGAACAGAAGGCGCACAATTACATAGTCGGAGTAGTTGGTTGTCTCTGGTGAAAGCTTGTAGGCCGCTGTGAACGACTGAAAGCCCAGCCTCATGCCGTTGCTGTTCTCTAGCGCTCTGGCCTTGCCATGAATTGCTGCCACGAAACTGGCCAGACTTGTGCTGGAAGACGGAGGGCGAGCGGGAGTTGGCATGCGGTCGGCCCCGGTTATGTTCACGGTTGTGACCAGGAGCAGGATCAGCGCGTAAAGCTGCCCACGGATTGCTAGTGCAACCATCACGTCTAAAACCCCATGATGTTGTATCCGCAGTCCACGTAAATGATCTCGCCCGTTATTCCCGAACCCGCGTCAGATGCCAGAAATACCCCGGTGCTCCCGACCTCGTTCACGTCCACGTTGCGCTGCAGGGGCGCGCGTTCCGCATGCGATTTCAGCATGTCGCTCAATCCCGAAATGCCGCGTGCCGCCAGCGTCTTGATCGGACCCGCAGAGATGGCGTTTACGCGGATATTCTTCTTGCCCAGATCGAAGGCCAAATACCGCACCGTACATTCCAGCGCCGCCTTGGCGACGCCCATCACGTTGTAGTTCGGCACCACCTTCTCCGCGCCGTAGTACGTCATCGTGATGATGCTGCCGCCGTCTTCCATCAGCGGCGCCGCGCCTCGGGCCGCGGCAATCAGCGAGTACACACTCACATCGTGCGCGACGCGGAAACCCTCGCGCGTTGTGTTGAGGAAATCGCCTTTCAGTTCGTCCGCCGGCGCAAAGGCCACGCTGTGCACAAGCACATGCAGCTTTCCATAGCGCGCTTTCAGCTTCTCAAAGAGTTGCGCCACCTCTTCATCTTTCGACACATCGCACATGTATCCTTCCGCGCCCGGCAACGACTGGACCAGATCCCGGGCCTCCTGTTCCAGCCGCTCGTTCTGATATGTGATGGCCAGATTTGCGCCGGCCGCATGTAATCCCTGTGCGATCGCCCACGCGATCGAACGCTTGTTGGCCACTCCGAAGACGACCGCGTTCCGGCCCTTCAGATCCTCGAACATGTATTGGAACTCCTCGGCGAAAAGGTAAAGAATACCAGCCCGAATTCTCGATCGGAAACTGCTACCAACTTTAGTCCGCGGTTGAGACTGCCGGTTGAGGAGTCTTCATCGGCCAACAGGCGCTGCCAAAGGCGAACGCATACACGACTGCGATCAGCCCGAATCCAGCCGCTAAGCTGACTCGCGAAGCGATCCATCCCACGGAGAGTCCCAACACAATTTGCAGCATGGTTCCAAAAAAATAGAACGTGTTCTGCACGCGTCCCATGAAATGCGAAGGCACTTGCTCCATCAGGCTGGTATTCATGGCCACACCGCTGACGCCGCGCGCCGATCCCATGAATCCATACAGCACTACGGCCACGGCCAGCCACGGCGAAAAAGGCGAAAGCGCCATGCAAACCGTGAGCAGCCCCATGGAAATGGCGATTGAGCCTCGAGACCCCAAGCGAGCAATCAATCGCGGGGCATAGAACGCGCTCACGAAGGCGCCCACCCCCCATCCCCCGTTGAGCCAACCGTACCCTTGCGCGCCGGCGTGAAATACTCGGTCGCTCAGCGGCGGAGTTACCACCACTCCCGTCATCATGGCACCGAGAAACAGCGCCCAGCTCGTACCCAGGAAGATTACGCCACGCTGGCCGCGCAAAAAGGCCAGCCCCTCACTCATTTCGCGCAGGAAGCGTTCCAGGGCCGTCTCCGCCGCCTTCAGATCGTGCCGGAGTTCGGCGGCGCGCGGCACCACTCGTCCCTGCCGCACCGCAAAGTAGCACAGAAATGAGACCACATAAGTACTGACGTCGATCAGCAACACGCCACCCAGTCCGATGTGCTCGTAGACGAATCCCACGATGGCGCCCGCGATCATCCAGCCGCCCTGCACGCCGGCAAGCAAGATCGTGTTCGACTTCACGAACTCGCCTTCCGGAGTGAGTTCCTGAATCAACGCAGTGATGGTCGGCCAGAACATCCAGAAGCCCGCCGCCACCAGCGTGTTCATGAGATAGAGTTGCCACACCTGCACGCGGTTGCGGAACGCGAGAACGGTTACCACAAGGATGATGACGGCTCGGGCTACATCAAGCATCATCACCAGTCGCCGCCGGTCTTCGCGGTCAATGATGACGCCGGTGAAGGGAAGCATCAGCATCGCAGGCAAAGTTTGCAGCACGGCAAACGTGCCCAGCGCCATTTCGGAGTGGGTCTTCTGCAGGACAGTCCACGCCACCGCAGCGGAATTCATCCCGCTGCCAAGCATGGAGATCACGTTGGCTGCAAACACGAATCGCAACCCACGTCTCTGCAGAGCATGACCCATGATTCGAATCTAACATGCGCAAGCTTTCAGCCCTCTAGAGACGGGGCTGGTTCCGTCTCTGTCAGCAGCAAAGGCACAGCCGAAAAGAGATGCGGTGATTGGCGTTTCGACGTGGGTTTGGGTTGCTAGAAGCCAGCAGCTAACGGCCAGCAGCTAATTCTCACTCTCTACCGGCGGCGCTTTCGGCACCGGCAGAGCTTTACTCTTTTTCCCAGGGGGCCCTGGAGGCGGTGGCGGAGTCGCCACGGCCACCGTTCCCTTGCGGATCTCGATCGTGCCATGCTCGTTGTTGATCACCAGCCGTGGGCCGTTGCTTCCGATCGACCCAGTAGCGTTCGACTGATTCTCGCCGCTGTTGACCTGCAGCTCGTCGAAGTCGCTCGAAATCTCGCCGCTGCGGGCGTTCGCTTCGACCTTGAGCGCGGTATTCGGCGGGATTGTGACTTGCACATCGCCTTTCCGGTTTTCGATCTGAATATTGCCAGGCTTGTGCAATCCAATTTCCACCGTGCCGTTAGCATCTTCGAGACGCAGATCGCCGGAGAGACCGTCGAGACTGATGTCCTTCGAGCGAGTGGTCAGCCGCATGGGGCCGACGAGCGAATCAGCACGCAAATCGCCGGAATCGAGATCGAGCCGGCCATCCAGTCGGGAGAACTCCATTTCAGTGCGTGAAGATCGGAAGCTCACCGTCTTGGTCACGCGGACCAGTCGCACGCTCTCATAAAATTCGCCGTTCAGGTGGACGGCTCCATCCACATCCTCGACCGACACTTCATTGGCGCGGCCCTGAAGGGTCACGTCGCCCTTCACATGCTGCACGCGGGCCGAACTGCGCGCCAGGTCGAGCGTTACGTTGCCCGTCTGATCGCTGACGTTGACCTCGCCCCGTTCATGGTTAACCGAGACGTTGGCATTGATGCCGGCAATGTTGACATCCCCGTGCTTGCCAGTCAGCACGATTTCGGCGTTACGCGGTACATAGATATCCATGTCAGTCGCGACGCCTTTGTCACCCGCGCCTTGCGTGTTGGCGTTCAGGGTCACGATCTTGTCGTTGATGGAAATGTCGGGTTTGGTCTTGGCGTTGTAATTGTCGGCATCGGCCTGCCGTTCCGCCCGCACTCGTTTGCGAACCGACACCTTGAGCATGTGCGTGTCGTCGGAAGTGTTGACCGTGATGTTGCCGCGATCATCGGTAATGCGCAACGTGCCGCCCGTGGGGAATTCCTTGCTGAGTTCGTCGCTGTAGTTGAACGTCTGCCCGCCAAAGAGGGCTTCAAGGTCCTCGTCGTTGCCGATGTGGATGTTGTCCCGGATGTTCGGCCAGACCCGCACAAACTGCGTCGCACTCAAACCGATGCAGATGATGAACAAAACCATAAATACGCCGCCGGCGCCGATGCCGCGCGACGGGTATCCGGCTCGCTTCGACTGTTCATGTTCGAGCAGCTTGATGATGCCCCACAGGATGAGCAGAGCCGGCCAGTAGTGCGCAAACATTAACCCAAACGAGTACCGGTCGAGCACGCCCAGCGTCAGCAGCAGGAACACGACGCCAATCAGAATCAGGACAACCGGTCCTGCAATCGACCGGGGCGGACGTGCTGGCGGGGTCATTACCGGACTAGCCATGGCTCACCTCGCTGGGAGGCGGCGTCGGAACTCCCGGCCCTCCCGAGGTTGGTCCAGCTCCCGGCCCTGGCGGGTTTGTCGAGCCATAGCCGGTAGAACTCTGCAGCAGTTTCACTCCTCCAACAACTAGCAGCAGGATCGGCCACGTGCGCCCGAAGTTGGCGACACGAAGCTCCGAGAGCAGGAACAGTACGCCGAGCGTCATGACCACCGCCGGACCCATCAGAGCGCGCGAGCGAAAGCGCGGCTCTGCTGCGGAACCGTCAGAGGACACCAGGCCGAAGTTGCGCGCGAACATGTATCCACCCAGCGCGATCAGGACGATCGGCCAGAATCGACCGACTCCGTATTCCCACACTCCCAGCGTGTGCAGCAGGAACAGGACGCCGACTAGGATCAGGATCATCGCACCGGCGGGGATCTTCTTCGTATCGATCCGCTCTCCCGCCGTGAAGGTCTGCGACAGTCCAAACGGATCCGGCGGTGCCTGACCCACCTGCAGGGCGCGGGCAGAACGGACGCTGTCGATGATCTGGTACACCCAGAAAAAGGCGAACCCGAGTCCGCAGACAATACCCAGGACGTCACCGTGATCGCCGACGTTGATGCCCGCAATGAGCAGGACCACGATGACCAGATGCGCGAGTCCTTTCGCGTACTGGCCGGTATAAACGGCGCCCACGCCAAACGGGAAAAATCCCGCAAGGATCCCCGCCAGCGCCGGGTTCGGTCCGGAACTGACGACCGCAGCCGGAGGATAACCCTGTGCTCCGGAAGGCGCTCCGGGAACAAAGGCCGTAGCTGCTGGAGGCGTCTTGCCCTCCATCCTTGCCCCCAGGCATTCTTCGCAATAGATCACGCCTTTGACTGGACGGGTGCAGTTCGCGCACAGTGCCTTTCCGCATGTGCGGCAATAGGCCACTGCTGACGCATCAGCATGATTGGCGCAGTTCATACGAACCTCCTGTTCGTGGTCACCGTCACGGCAGGTGGCACTTCCGGCAATCCGGCTAACACCGGCTGGTTCTCTTCACGGGAATAGTTACGCTCCTGTTTTTCGTCTGGCTGTCCACTCGTGTTGTTATTGTTCTTGCGGTTCTGGTTAGGTTGTTCGGGCCCGGGCTCAGCAGGTGTTGTGGCCCGCTTGAATTCCCGCACCCGCGATTCGATTTCATACACAAACCGGATATTCTCGTAGAACTTCACCACCCGGCCCTGCGTGAGGTAGTACTTCTGCTTCAAGTTGGAGGGGCGCAAGTCCACCTTCGCGACATCGGCGGGCCTCACCCCCGCCGCGCTCAGGATCAGCGAGAATGAAAAGAAGATCATTCCGAACGACATCGCAAAACGCGGCTGGCGCACGAAGGTAAAGGTGGGTGAGGCAATCGAATCCCACCATTCCCGCATCCTCTCGCCCAGAGGAGTTTTTCCAGGCTGTCCAGCAGGGGTGTGCAGCCGGGCGCTTGAGATTCCAGTCGTCGCCGCCAGTATGTTGTGTACCAGGTGCGCCGGCGGTTCGACCTCTTCCAGAGTCTTCAGCCATTGCTGGCCGGCGACTGCATCGGCCAGTAGCGGCCCGCAGACCGCGCACGCCCGGCTATGGGCCTCGAAGGTCTCCTTGCGTGCGCCGCTCAATTGGCCGTCCAGAGCCTCGCTTAGGAGGGCGTCGAACTGGCTGCACTCGATCCCGTGTTTGATTTCACCTGGCATTTACATCACCTGCCTATATGTACGTTGTAGTAGGCGCGCAAGTTCCGCACGCCCCCGGTTAATTCTCGACTTCACGGTCCCCTCCGGGACCTTCAGAGCCCCGGCAATTTCCTTGTAATCCATATCTTGCAGATCCCTCAAAATCACGGCCTCCCGCAGTTCCGGAGATAGCCTCTGGAGGGCCTGGTGGACGGCCTCCCGCGTCTCCCGGCCTTGCACGCTGGCGTCGGGCGGGCGGGAGGCATCGGCGATCTGCAGCCCCAGCGGTAGCGCGTCCTCGTGCTCGGATGGGGCCGAATCCAGTGAATCGGTCATCCGGTCCTGCTTGGTCTTGCGGAAATGGTCTACCAGTAGGTTGCGGGTGATGGTCGTTACCCAAGTCATAAACGCACCCTTGCTGACATCGTAGGTGTTCAAAGTTCTGTACATCTTGATGAACACCTCCTGAGCCAGATCTTGGGCGTCGTCGGAGGTTCCCGCAAACCTGTAGCAAATGTTGTAGATACGGCGATGATACCTTTGGACGATCTCCTCCCAAGCCGAGGCGTCGCCAGCTATGCAGCGACGGACCAGCAATCCGACGACTTGGGTTTCTTCCAACCCGCACTCCCCGGAACTCCCACGAAATTCTGTGAACTGTGTTCTTCAACGGCCAGATCGGAGCCGTTCAACAGTACAAGACAGATACGTCTATATATGACAGGAAGTTCCTTAAAATCATAGAGCTAGACACCTTGTCACGCCCAGGTACCTGGGTACCCAGTGGCCAGTTCCCGCCGCTGACCCCGGCCGGATTCTCCGCGAGCTAGCCCGCGAAAAGGTTCTACTGGGTACTGCAACCGGGTACTGGGTGCTGACTAAGCAAACCTTACCTTCACATCCGGCCCCTTATCCAGGTGAATGCTCTCAATGAACCGAACCTTGCCTGTCTTCAGGGTCAAAATCACGGACGAAGTCCGCTCGCCTTCACCGAAGAAGCGTACACCCTTCAGTAGCGCGCCTTCAGTGACGCCGGTGGCGGCAAAAATCATCTGCTTTCCGGGAGCCAGGTCCTGTGCCTCGTAAATCCGGTTTTTGTCCTTGATTCCCATCTTGACGATGCGCTCTTCGAGTTCCGGCTTGTTGATCACCAGCCGTCCCAACATGTACCCGTTCAAGCAGCGGATGGCGGCAGCCGTGATTACACCCTCCGGCGCACCACCCGAACCCATGACCGCATGCACCCCAGTCCCGATCACCGCGGCCGCAATGCCGGCAGACAGGTCGCCGTCCCCGATCAACTTGATCCGCGCCCCTGCCTTCCGGATGTCATTGATCAGCTTCTCATGCCGCGGACGGTCCAGCACCATCACCACCAGGTCGTCGACGCCGCGATGCATGCGTCGCGCGATGTTCTTCAGATTGTCGGCCACCGGCGCATCCAGTTCTATCGCGTTCTTGCACGATGGCCCGACGACGATCTTTTCCATGTAGCAATCAGGCGCATGCAGAAGCCCGCCTTTTTCTGACGCCGCCAGCACGGTGATTGAGCCCGGCGCTCCCGTGGCGCACAGGTTGGTTCCTTCTAGCGGATCGACAGCAATATCGACGCTCGGCACTTCCCGGCCGTCGGGAAAAGTTCCGCCCACCTGCTCGCCGATATACAGCATGGGCGCTTCGTCACGCTCGCCTTCCCCGATCACGATCGTGCCGCGCATGGGAATGGTGTCCATGACTTGGCGCATGGTTTCGGTGGCAACCTTGTCGCTCAGAGGACGATCACCCTGTCCCATGGTGCGCGCGGAAGCAATGGCCGCTTTCTCCACCACGCGCAAGAACTCCAGCGCCAGATCGCTCTCAATGTTTTCCCCGAAACTCTTGGCGTGCGGCTCGGGACGTCCCTGCGTTGGCATGCATGCCCTCCGTGTTCGAGAAATGGGCGAAGGATTAACCGGCTTCACTGCGGCTGAGACTATAAATCAACCTGACGGACAGCGGAAGGATAACAACCTGTGCAGGTGTCTCTGTTATCACCGCTCGGCACCGCGCGTGATGGCAATCTCATCCACGAAACTGTGCGTGAATGTTGCGTCAGACAATATTTTTCGCGCGTCACTCATCTCCGCTTCCCTTTTTTTCGCAGCCCCGTCCTATCGCGCAACGTGGTTACTCTGGGCGCATGGCAGCGCTCAGAACGTGGGGGGATGTCATGTTGGCCTCGAACCGGATGACGCTGTTTCTGCTTCTGGCAAGTTCGTGGGTTCCCGCTCAGTTGGTCGTTGAAAATCCAAAGCATCTCGATTTGCCGGAACCCCAGGCACAAGTCCTGCTGCGCACAACAGCCCGATTGGTGGAGCAGGAATTTCACCGGCCGGGAGCACTCGAGAACAAATTTCACCTCCGGCTGGTCTTGGGACAGACGCCCGAGCACTTCACCGTCGATGATCCCGCTGGCGGCGGAGCCATCTATCTGGAACGTTGGGATGAAGGGAAGTTCGCCCTGGCCACCATGCAGATTGCGATACAGCGTCTTCTGCCTCCAGAGCGCCAGCAGCAGGTTCTGCAGGAAATCTTGCGTCGAGCACGCGGAGTTGCACCTGTCGATGCTGCCAGACTTCGCAAAGAGGACGTGCCCGGTCCGCAACTCGATGCCTCACCACTGGAAGACGAATGCGTCGCGGCGATTGCGAATATGTCCTTGCGCGGCCGTCCGTGCGGTCGGCCGCGGCCTTTGCAAGTTCGTTAAGGTTGGAATTCCGGTTCTTCCGGCGTCCTTGCCTTTGCTACTCTCTCTGCATGACCGAGCGCAAAGAGCCGACCTATTTCTATTCTGACAAGCAGGTAGCCGAAAAGAGCGAACTCGCCCGCCGCTTCCTCGACACGCGCACACGCCTGAACGAGACCGTCGACAAGGCCGACAACTTTCTCGTCAAGCGCTTCTACAATCTCGACCACAACACTTATCTTGAAGGCGCGATCCCGGCGAAATTCAAAGAGCTGATGGGACTGGTAGCCTCCGCCTGCCTGCGCTGCGACGATTGCATCAACTACCACATCATCCAGTCCTATCGTTTGGGCGCGACTCGGGCTGAACAGGAAGAGGCGATCAACGTAGCGTTAGTTGTGGGCGGCAGCATTGTGATCCCGCATATGCGGCGGGGGTATGAATTGTTAGGAGAACTCTATCCTTGACCTATGTGGGGCGGACATTGTTGTCCGCCTGGCGTGCTGCGCATAGGAGGCATTTGCGGAGAAATCTGATTCAGAACGCATCCACCCCCGTTACGCTGGCCCCAATGATCAAGGTGTGAATATCGTGCGTGCCTTCATACGTTTTCACCGATTCCAGGTTCATTAAGTGCCGCATGATCGGATAGTCGTCCGCCACGCCGTTCGCTCCCAGGAGGTCTCGCGACTTGCGCGCGCACTCCAATGCCATCCAGACATTGTTCCGTTTGGCCATCGAGATGTGCTGATGTTGGACTTTGCCGGCGTCCTTCAAACGTCCGACCTGCAAGACCAAGAGCTGAGCCTTGGTAATCTCGCTGATCATCCAGGCGAGTTTCTCCTGCACGAGCTGGTGCGACGCAATCGGCGAATCGCGAAATTGTTTCCGCAGCAGGGAGTACTGGAGCGCACAGTCGTAGCATGACATCGCTGCGCCCACCGCGCCCCACGCGATTCCATAGCGGGCCTGGTTCAGACACATCAGCGGAGATTTGAGCCCGCCCGATCCCGGCAGCAGGTTTGACTCCGGCACGCGCACGTCCTGCAGCGATAGCCCCGACGTCACCGAAGCCCGCAGAGACCACTTGCCGTGAATGTCATCGGCCTTGAAACCGGGCCGGTCAGTCTCCACGAGAAATCCGCGGATCTTGTCGTCCTCGTCTTCCACCTTGGCCCAGATCACCGCCACGTCGGCAATCGTCCCGGACGTGATCCACATCTTCTCGCCGTTCAGCACATATTCTTTGCCCACCTTGCGAGCCCGCGTGCGCATCCCTCCGGGATTCGATCCAAATCCGGGCTCGGTCAAACCGAAGCAGCCCAGTTTTTCGCCCTTCTGCATCGCGGGCAGCCAGGTGTTCTTTTGTTCGTCCGAGCCAAACGTATAGATCGGATACATCACCAGCGCCGACTGCACGCTGACAAACGACCGCACTCCCGAATCGCCGCGCTCCAGTTCCTGCGTGACCAGCCCATATTCGACGTTCGACATGCCCGCGCAACCGTACCCGTTCAGCGAAGCTCCAAAAAAGCCGAGATCGGCCATCGGCTTCACCAGTTCGCGCGGAAAACGCCCGGCGCGGTTGCACTCCTCAATAATCGGCACAAGATTGTCTTCGATGAACTTGCGCGCGGTGTCGCGAACGAGGCGCTCATCGTCGTTCAATAAAGAATCGAACTGGATGAAATCGACTCCCCGGAATCGGATAGCTGGCATAGTGATTCACCCCAGAAGGCAGCAGACGCGTGACAGCAAACTATTCAAAGTAGCAGAGGGGCGGGGAAGAGGGAAAGCCCACTCCAGCATGGCGAGGCTGGGCAGGGAACTAACATCCCACCCGCGCCTTGAAGTCGGTGGCCCGATCCCGCGCGACGACAAGATCCGTCTCCTTGCTGTCCTTGAGTCGAACGTTCAGAGTGCCTCCGGGAAGGGAAGTGACCTCCCTGATCCATGCTGCGTTCACGATCGTGCCGCGGTGGATGCGCAGGAATTTCTTCGGGTCGAGCTTCTTCTCGAGCGCCGTTATCGCGTAGTCCACGCAATATGCTTTCCCGTCGCAGACCGCGTATGTGAGTTTGTCTTCGGCATAGAAGTGGGTCACATCCGCCAGATCAAGAAAGCGCAACCGGTCCCCCAACCGCGATGCAATTCGATCGGGATATTCCGCCTTCGCGTCATGAAGGGAGTCGGTGAGCTGCTTGAACACCGCCTGAAGATCTGGCGCTACCGATTGCCCTGAATCACGCAACCGTTCAATCTTCGTCAGAGCGCGCTCCAGCGACTCGGGCTCCACCGGCTTCAGGAGATAGTCTACCGAGTTCACTCCGAATGCCTGAAGCGCGTACTGGTCGTATGCAGTCGTGAAAATGACGATCGGCTGTTTGGGCAACTGCGCCAGCACCTCGAAGCCGCTCATCCGTGGCATCTGGATGTCGAGGAAGCAGACGTCCGGAAGATCGGCGGTCAATGCGGCCACTGCTTTTTCCGGTTCGCTCGTGCTCCCCGCCACGTCCACCCGCCCGGTGTTCTCCAGCAAGCGGCGTAGGCGCTCCAGCGCCAGTGGTTCGTCGTCGACCAGATATGCGCGCAGCTTCATACCCGTGGCAACACCATCTCCACAACACAGTGTCCATCGCGGCGCGAAGCGTTCAGGCGTGCTTTTGTGCCGAACAGCGCGTCGAGCCGCTCCACCAGGTTATCCAACCCATGGCCGGCGCGAACCGTGGTCAAGTCGAACCCAGGTCCCGTATCGCGAACCTCGATCCGCAGGCTGCCGTTATCCGCCGAGGCCGTGACCGAAACCTCGCCCCCTCCGCTCTGCGGAGAAATCCCGTACTTCACAGCATTTTCAACCAGGGCCTGCACCGACATCGGCGGTACTTTGGCCTTCTGTAACTCCGCCGGAACTTGCACGTTTCCGCGAAGCTTGTCGCCAAAGCGCGCTCGCTCGATATCAATGTAACTCTCCACCATCGCCAGTTCCTGCTCTAATGGGATTAGTGGCTGGTTGCTGTTGTCCAGCGATGCCCGCAACAACGCTGCCAGCCTTCCCACGATCTGTTCCGCGCGGCTTGGGTCCACTGCGATCAAAGCGCTGATCGAGTTCAGAGTATTGAACAGGAAGTGCGGGTGAATCCGCGACTCCAGCGAACGCAAGCGCGCCTCGGTCGCGAGTTTCCGTGCCCGCTCTTCGGCGATTTCCTTTTCGTGAAGTTTCTCCTCAGTTGAGTGAACCCGTTCCTGCAGTGATGCGTGAACCAGGGCGCCCAAGCCGAACACCGCAGACAGGGGTACGGCGATCTTAAGGGTATTGACGTACTCGCGCCAGAAGTGCTGCGGAACCACCAGACCAATCACCATCAGCGTCGTCTGTGCCAACAAGCAGCCCAGCGCAGTCAGCACGAGGATGGCGATCGCCAGGACCGGCATGGGCGGAAACTTGCGCCGAGCCAATCGTTCCGTGACGGCCCCGAGGATCAGGACCCCGAGCATGCCGGTCAGATTCGCATAGACCAGCGAGTAGCCCACGATGTAAAGCAGGTCCCGCGCGCTCGAGACCTGCCCCCCCACGATCTGGATCAACACCACCACCGCCACGGCGAGGTTGATCCACATCAGCGAGAACGCCCAGCGATTTTTCCTCGGATCCATTGCGCTGCCCTTACTTCGCACCAATCGGCTCGAACGTGCCGCTGCGGAACACGTTGATAATCTGCGGAGAGTCCTGTCCAGCCAGCTTCAGTTCTCCGGCCACGACCTCATACAGGGTTGCGTACTCGATCTGTTTCGTACTCATCGATACCCAGATTTGCCCCCAATAATCGCTGCGTCCCTTCAGTGTCATCCCCCCGTTGGCGATCTCCACCGGATTCAGAAATGCCTGGTAGGCGATCAGAGCGCAATCCTGGCCATTTCTTCGCGAGCGGCCAACCCACTCCAGCACGACGTCGCGGTTATGAAACGTACCCACATCCGGCATCTTCACGTCCTGGCTGGAAATCGCGTGAAAGGGTTCGTTTAACCGCAGCTGCCCGAAGTAGTTCTGCCCGAACATCTCGATCATGCCCGTATCCCAAACCAGATTACGCTCAAACACTGCCGTCGGAGGAAACGCTTTGAAGAAATCCGGGCCCACGGTACTGCCCAGATCGTTGTGATAGCGAAATCCCTCCATGAAGTCGCGCTTCTGTGCCGTGCCGAATGGCTCCGTAGCGCCGTTAGCGTCAGCCTGGGAAACGTTTTTCCACATCACTTCTCCGGTTGGCAGCCCGCGTGTGTATTCTCCGGTCACTCGCTGCCGATGATTGACCTCTCCGCGGTTGTTCGCCATGTTGTAGTCGACGGTGAACCGGTAGGTGCGCGGACCGCTGTCTTTGACTGCGATTCCCTGCGGAAGTTCCCAGGCTGCTTGCGCGCCCGAAGACTGTGCGGCCGCAGGCTGGACCATAAGCGCGCAAACCGCAAAGAACATAAGACTGATTGCGAGAGTGAATGCAGTTCTGATTCGCATGGGTGTTACCTCCTGACAGGGAGTCTGCCTGGGAAGAATGAAGGAGGCATCTACTTAGCGACAGAAGGCAGTAATTCCCGACCAACGGCAGGCGGAAGGGGACCAACCGGGCAAGGGAAACTCATTCCGGATGGCATTCTTGTTTGCCGCCTACCTGGTCCGGGTACCATCGGACAATGACGATCGCTACTTCTGGACCTTCGGAATCCAGCGCGGCACACGCCGTCGATACTCCTCGTACTCCTCGCCAAACTGTCTGCGCAGCGTCGGCTCTTCATAGAACAACACGAAAAACTCAACGATCCCTGCGAACACCGCCAGATAGATGGCGATGTGGCGTGAGTAGAACAACCACGCCTGGCCGGCAATGACGAGCCCGACTCCGATGTACATCGGATTACGCACAAGCCGGTGCAGTCCGGCCACCACGAGTCTCTTGGTCGGCGCGATCGGCGCTGGCGTTCCGCCTCCAACCAGTGCAAATCCCCAAAATGCCGTGTAGAGATAAATTGCGATTCCAATCACGATGATCCCGCACGCCGCCCATTCCTCGACGCCTGTCGCTGCCACCGCCTGGTTCTCCCGCAATCGCCAAGGCACATATCCGGCGACTGTCCCCGGCACGAACACCGTAAACACGGTCGTCTTCAGCAGCGGTCCGATCGCGTTCGCCATGTCAGCCATTGTTCGCTTCTGTGCTTACGTGGTCAATCCCGTCGCGATCCAGCCGATTTGCTGTGCTAGCATTTCCGCCATGCGAAATGTCACAGGCTTGATTCTCCTCCTGATGGTCTCAGTTTGCTCCTTTGCTCAGTCCGCTCCAGCGAACCTTTATCCCATGCAGGAAGGTTTCGTCGACAGCCACGGTGCTCTGATCTACTACAAATCCGTTGGCCATGGAGCGCCGCTCCTGATCGTGCACGGCGGTCCCGGCGCATCGCACGACTATCTTCTTCCCTACTTGCTCCCGCTGATGCGTACCAACCGCCTGATCTTCATTGATGAACGCGGCTCCGGCCGATCCTCGAAATTCGAAGACGTGAAGCAGTACACCATCGTCAACATGGTCGAAGACGTCGAGGCCGTTCGCCAGGCTCTCGGTCTCGGCAAGATCAGCCTGCTCGGACATTCGTATGGCGGCGCTTTGGCCCAGGCGTATGCCCTCAAGTACCAGAAGAATCTCTCGCATCTTATCCTCGGCAGCACCTTCCCCAGCACAAAGGAACTCAACGACGCCCTCGCAAAGATGAAGTCTGAAATGGACCCGAAAGACCTGGAGCGCGTAAACGCCCTCGAATCCGCCGGCTTGTTCGGCAAAGGCGAGCAGTGGGAGCGCGGCCGCTATCCCGAGGAGTACGCCAAACTCGCCTGGGGGAAAGGATATTTCCCCTATCTCTATCAGGCCCGCCCCGATCCGACCGACGACCCGCTGGCCTCCAACACCAGCACGGCCTGGGATGTCTACCGCGAAATGTGGGGATCCCATGGCGAATTCATCGTCGACGGCAATCTCGCCGAAGTCGAATACCTCGATAAGCTTTCGCAAATCAAAGTTCCAACTCTCATCATCGTCGGCGACCACGACGAGAGCGACCCGAAGATGTCCAAGGAAATGCGCGAGAAGATTGCCGGTTCGAAGCTGGTGATTCTTCCCAGCAGCGGACACATGACCTTCGTCGATCAGCCTGAGATGTTCTTGAAAGCGGTTCGCGACTTCGTAGCGCATTGAAGAGCGTACGTGTCGCGATAGGGCTTGGTCCCAGCGCGGCAGAGCGGTATTCTGCTCGGTGACCTCCTCAGGAACCACTCTGCATGAATGACATCAGCCGTCTGTTCCAGGCATTTCTCGCTCCTGCGCTGCTCGTCTCCGCCACTTCGCTGCTGATTCTCTCCATCAACGTCCGCCTGATGGGAATCGTGAGCCGCTTGCGTCAATATGTGCACGCCAAATACGATGCCGCCAAGGCCAACCGGGTCGAGATCGCCGCCGCCTACTCCTCGCAGATCGAGTCCATCGAGCGTCGAGCCGAGATGATCCGCCGCTGTTTCCTGCTCGCCCTAATTTCGCTCGGCGGAACGATTTCGTCCTGCCTGCTCCTGGGACTCGGACTCTACTTGCCGGACGCTGCCGTCGTAGCCGTCGTTGTTTTTGTGCTGGCGCTCGTTTGCCTGCTCGCAGCCACCGTGTACTACATCCGCGAGATCATGGTCTCCTTAAGCTCCGTCCGCGACGAAGCGCGCGACCTCCTGTTCATGGACTTGGGCTCCCCGCCCGACACCGCTGGCCGGGACGCATTGTGAGTGTTTCTCTTTGCGAATATTGTCGCCTGGTAATACAGTTATCAACAGAGTAAGTGGGGATGTAAATTAGCGGCACACTTTGATACACTTGCGCCCGATTGGGGCGGGCGCCATAGTGGCCGTCAAAGTTCGTCGCGGCTGGTTCGGTACGCTTAAGCGCTTCTTGAGACCTCCGAATAGATTTGCGTGACGGGTCCGTCTAGATGCGACGCGGGTCGCAGAGGGGTGAGCCATGACATTGCACCCTGGAAAGTCCGAGCCTGACCCTGCGGAGAAATCGTCTACGGCACTGGACCCCATCCAGCGAGCCCTGCAGGAAAACGAAGACTGGTATCGCGATCTCGTCGAACACAGCCAGGACCTGCTCTGCGTGCATGACCTGCAGGGCCGCCTCCTTTCCGTGAATCCTGCACCCGCCCGGGTTCTCGGTTACACCGTCGAAGAAGTCCTGCAGATTCCCATGCGCGAAATAATCGTGCCTGAGTTCCGCCCTGCTTTCGACGCCTATTTGCAGCAAATTGCGCTTGTGGGCGAAGCGCAGGGCCTCATGGCTGTACAGACCCGATCGGGAGAGCGCCGCGTCTGGGAATTCCACAATACCCTGAGAACGGAAGGCGTCGCTTCTCCCATCGTGCGCGGTATCGCGCACGACGTGACCGAACGGATCCGGGCTGAGAAGTCGCTTCGCGATTCCAACACGAAGCTCTTGGAGGAAATGAAGGAGCGCGAGCAGACGGCTGAGGACCTGCGCAGAGTTTCCAGTGAGCTGCGGGTGGCTACGGAGAAACTGGCCGAAGAAAAGCTCTATCTCGAGCAGGAAATTGACTCCGAGCTGGGGTTCGAAGAAATCGTCGGACAAAGCCAGTCGCTGAAAGTCGTGTTGGAACAGGTAAGAAAGGTCGCAGAGAGCGATGCCACGGTGTTGTTACTCGGTGAGACGGGTACGGGAAAGGAGTTGATCGCGCGCGCGATCCACCGTCTCAGCCCACGCAGCGGTAACAGCTTTATCAAGTTGAATTGTGCCGCCATTCCGTCGGGTCTTTTGGAGAGCGAACTTTTTGGCCACGAGAAAGGCGCCTTCACCGGGGCAGTCTCTAAGAAAGTTGGACGCCTTGAACTAGCCGACAACGGCACGCTGTTTCTGGATGAAGTCGGAGAAATCCCCCTGGACCTGCAGCCGAAGCTGCTGCGCGTCCTTCAGGATCAGGAGTTCGAGAGGCTCGGCGCCACGCAAACTATGAAGGTGAACTTCCGCCTGATCGCGGCCACCAACCAGGACCTGCCCAGTCTAGTCGAGCAGCACCTGTTTCGCAGCGACCTGTACTACCGCCTGAGTGTCTTTCCGATCCGAGTTCCTCCGTTACGCGAGCGCCGCGACGATATTCCGCTGCTTGTAGAACATGCCGTCGCCAGATGCGCGCGGCGAATGAACAAGTCCATCACCAGCATTCCCAAGGCCACCATTGAGACCCTGATGCAGTGGGATTGGCCCGGCAATGTGCGGGAACTGGAAAACTTCATCGAGCGTTCGGTGATTCTCACCCGTGGATCGGTCCTGCAAGCGCCCCTGGCGGAGTTGCAGGCCCATCCTCGATCGACGACGCCAGAGACTCCCGACTCCATGGAGCGCGAACGCATCCTCCACATGCTGGAGAAGAGCGGCGGCAGAATCGGCGGAGGCCGCGGTGCCGCCGCCCGGCTCGGGATCTCAGGCAAAGCTCTGCTCGCCAAACTCAAGCGCCTTGGCGTCGACCGGTCGCGCTATCGCGACTAGTGTGGACTCCCATGAGCAGATCGAGTGCACCCGGGTTGACTGCCGTGGGATCAGTGAGGCAGGTATCCGGCTTCGAGCGGCAGCTTGCCGTCAACCTTGACGACGCTAACGCGGTCGTTGATGGAACGTTCGTAGACAAATCCAACCGCGCCGGGAGTCGCCGCCACCAGATCAATCACCTCTGCATCGGTATCCACCATGCGGACAGCATCCTTGTGGGAAGTCAGAAACGATCGCATCTCGTCCGCCGTCATCTTGTTCAGGCGCGCAAGTGTTCCCATTTCATCCTGAGATGATTTGTGCAGCACCAGCACCACGTCACTTCCGTCCGGCCATTTTTTCGTCTCCAGCCTGAAGATCTTGGCCAGTTGTGCCGAGGTGACATTCTGGACGCTGTTATTCTTGTTGACCACCACCGCCATGTGGTGCGCGTAGCAAGGGGCCCAGAAAGAAATCAGCAGTACAGACAGGCACAAGATTCGACAGTTCTTCATGAATCCAATCCCCTTTGGCCGATTATGAGACAGCGCGCGCTGCGCCAACTGTCAAGAATCTGTCAAAAAGCCTGGCGCGAACCACATCTGCAACGCCATCGCTCAGGTTTCCCCTCTGGCCACACTTTGACCTTCCCGGCAGGGAATCGTGTAGAATTCCTGTGGCGAGTACAGCGCACGGTTTCCTGCGTGTGCCATTCCAGCCGGCCAGCCGGCAAGCCTTGTTACTCCCCAAATACCAGGTAGAACCCCGGCCTGCGCCGGCGGCACATTCCTGTCAGGAGAATTACATGAAGATCGCGAAAACAGCCGACCGCAAGAAGGTTATGGACACCTCGAAATCCACCAACTGCCCCAAGTGCGGTAAGGAAACCCGCATCGTCAAGCGCATGAAGGATCGTGAACGCGGGATCCCGGGCGGCATCTATATTTCGTGTTCCGCGTGCGAGTTTTTTGAGAAGTTGTAAGCTTGGCAGAACATTCGGACTTAGGACGAAAAGAAACGGGCGCGGCCTCGCAGCCGCGCCCTTTGTCTTGGTGCGGCTCAGGAACGTGGTACGTGCATGGGACGTAGCGATTCAATGCTGGGAAACGAATGCGCGGGGATCTCGTGCAGGTCTGCGGGCTGTACTTTTCTCGTGAGCGCATCGACCGCCAGTTCCAGTGCTGACCCGGCAACCGGAGGCACGACGATTGTCGCTGTGAGTGAGCCTTTACTCACCCAGGCCTGACCGGTCTTGGGGAGGCCGTCGACTCCGAGAAACGGCAGGTTCGCCCACTGCCCGCCGCTTTCGGCTTTCATTTCCTCAAAGGCCCGCCTTGCCCCCAGCGCAATCAAGTCGTTCTGTCCGGCGACGGCATGGATGTGTTGCTGCCGCGATGTGGTGAGCCGCAGCCAGGACAGTACAGCATGATATCCGCCTTCCTCCGTCCAATTCGAGCTCTTGAGAATCTTGAGAGTCAGGTTGGCTGCCTTCGCAGTCTGCAGGCCCTGCAGTCGCTGTTGCGACGCCATGCTTCCCGCTGGACCCTGGATGCAAAGCGCCGCCCCGCCACCCGGCAGAATCGCTGCCAGTTGCCGCGCTTGCATGTGTCCGACTTCGACGTGATCCGAGCTGACGGCGAACGCCGGAACCGAAAAGTTGCGGCGCAAATCTCCGAGCGAACTCGCATCGCGATTGAGAAGCACCCACGCGACACCCGCGCTCACGGCCGCTTTCCCGACCTGCGGAAATTCCGTGCCTCCCGCCGGTTCCACCAGGATCCCGCTCAATTCCGATTTGTGCTTGTGAATCGCATCCAGCAATTGCGAACTCTGGGTGACCGAGTCGTTGTCGGCGTACAGGATTTCCAGTTCCACCTGTAAACGGCGCGCCACGTTTTCGGCCGCCTTCGCCTGTTCACGCTGGTAGTCGTTTTCGCTGGTAATCAGGGACAGAACAAACTTGATCTTGCTCACGCAGAAACCAAATCGTCTTTCCCGGCGGTCGGTATTCTGGCCCCGCGCTGAGTCCTCGAGTCAGAACGACTCGAATGGGAACCGCCGCGCGTTTGCTTTCGTGTCTGACTCTAGTCTCCACCTATCGGACGGGTCAAGGTACCAACTCGGTACTTCGGTGTTGGGACGTTCGGCTAGCGACGCGTACCGTCGAGCCAACGCTAATCCCCGATCTCTCCCAGGATGGCCCGCGTCTCGGCGGCGGGATCGGCTGCTTCCGTGATCGGCCGGCCCACCACGATGTGACTCGCGCCCGCCGCAATTGCCTCTTTCGGAGTCACCACCCGCGCCTGATCTCCGCGCCCGCTGCCGACAGGACGCACTCCCGGTGTTACCAGGGCAAAGTCCTGTCCCAAATCCTCCCGCAGCGCTGAAGCTTCGTGGGCGGAGGCCACTACGCCCCCACATCCATTGGACAGCGCTAAAGCCGCCAGCCGCAGCACCTGATCTACAACGTTGCCGCGCACCCCCATCATATTCAGGTCGCCATCTTCGAGGCTTGTAAGGACCGTTACTCCCAACACTAGCGGCACCTGCGAAGACGCCCCCGCTGCCTCGACCGCGGCGCGCAACATTCGCCCGCCCCCTGAAGCGTGCACGGTCAGCATGCTCACTCCGAGTTGAGCTGCTTCTTGTACGGCCGCACCGACCGTGTTGGGAATGTCGTGATACTTCAGGTCGAGAAACACTCGCCGTCCTGACTGCACCAGCTCCCGAACCAACGCCGGTCCCTCGGCGGTGTACAACTGCATACCGATCTTGTAGAAGACCCCGGCATCGCCCACGGCCGCCACAATCTTTCGGGCGGCCGCGGCTGATGACGCGTCCAAAGCAATGATCAGACGATGGCGCGATTCTGTCATCGCTGCCGAGTCTATCGGTTTTAGTTGAGGCTGGCTACCGTCTGCAGGCGGGCTACGGTGGCCGGTTGGATCAGGTCCAGTTGGACCCTCTGTAGGCCCCGGCCGGAGAAGCCGAGAATCCGGGCTGTGTTGTAGGAAACGTCAATAATCCGGCCCTCAACCACCGGCCCACGGTCATTGATCCTCACCACGACTGCTCTGCCATTCCGAAGATTGGTCACCCGAACAAACGTGCCCAGCGGCAGCGTCGGGTGGGCGGCGGTCAGTGCCTGCATGTCGTAGGGTTCCCCGCTGGCCGTTGCTTTCCCCTGGAAATATTCCCCGTACCAGGAAGCGGTCCCCACTTCATATGGCTTCTTGACTTGTTTCTTGGTTTGCCGGTTGACGGCCTGTACCACCGGCGGCTTGGTGACTCTGGCGGCTTCCGAGCTGTTTGGCCCGGATGCGGCTCCGGCCCCCAGACTGGCGATCGAAAACAGCACCGCCAGACTTTCGGCTAAACGTCGTCGCATTCAGTTACCTCGCATCTCTAAAGTCGTTCTCTAGGGTCGTACTCCTTTGCAAAGCGATCTTGAGATGCTAACGACCTGGCAGAGGTGGTGTCAACCTAAAAATTGGGCCCGTTCATTAACTAAGTGGTAATTAATCAACAACTTAACCACATGAAAAATCTGGTGTTGGCCCGTATCTTCTTGAAACTTAACACCACAGTCCATTAACTTAAGAGTACATACGTCCGACGGGACATCTCGAAAGATTCTGCAAGTAACAGCCGAATGAGTAGCTTACAACCGAATTAATGATAAGTATCTGTATATCAATGGCTTAGCCACTTAATAGTTTGCAGCATGGTAAATATGCCAAGGGTCACTTTATTCACTCAAAGGTAATCCTGCCAGCCGCAGCCCTTGCCCGGCGCCATCCGCCAGAAGTGGAGTTCCCACCCTTTGCGTTTGGGTTTACAGTGGCAAGATGGCCGCGACGCCTCCAGTGGTGTTGACCATTGCCGGGTTTGACCCTTCTTCCGGCGCTGGCGTGACGGCTGATATCAAGACCATCGCTGCCCACGAATGCTACGGAGTGTCCTGCATCACCGCGATGACGGTGCAGTCCACGCGCGGGGTTCTCCGCGTGGAGCCGGTCGATCCTCGAATCATCGCCGACACGCTTCAGGAACTCATTTCTGATGTTGAGGTCATTGCCATTCACATCGGAATGCTGGGTACCAGCAACGCGGTTGCTGCAGTGGCTGACTTCCTCCGTGGCTCAAAACTGATGCGAGTGGTGTTGGACCCCATCCTCAAGTCCAGTTCCGGGACAGAGTTGCTGGACGCGGCGGGCAGCAAACTCCTTCTTGAAAGATTGCTTCCGCTAGCCGAAGTCGTCACCCCTAACCTCGATGAAGCAGCTGCATTAACCGGCCTGGAAGTCACGAATCTGGAGCAAATGCACACCGCCGCCACCCGCCTCCATTCCCTTGGCGCCGCCAACGTGGTCGTCACCGGTGGGCACCTCGAGAAGGCGACCGACCTCTTGAGCTTCACCACAAACGGAAGGATTGAGGAGGAGGTTTTTAAGGCGAACCGTCTGAGATCCAGTTCGACCCACGGTACAGGATGTGCCTTCGCGACCGCGCTGGCCTGCCACTTGGCCCACGGCCGAGGACTACCGGAAGCTGTGCTGCTCTCGAAGGCCTATGTCTCAGCTGCGATTGCCAAGGCACAATCAGTAGGGAGGGGGGTAGGGCCGCTGCACCATCTCTTCCGCATGGAACGTGAGCGCCGAGTGAGCACCATCATTTCCGACGCGGAGACTGCTCCTTCAAGAAACTAGGCTGCTCTATCGGGCACGCTTCAATAAGCAACCGGCGCTGAACATCGCGATCGCAGCCAGCAGCCACTCGATGCGCCACATCTGTACTGCCTGCCAGTCCAGCACTGTGCGGGCGCTGAAGATCACGCCGACTCCCAGCGCTCCCAGGATGCATGCTGTACCTGCGAGGAACGCAAGAAAGGAAGCGGCAGGCAATCCCAGCCGCTCGCCGAGACCGGCAAAACTCTTCGCGCCGACCGTGACAACTTTCAGCGCGTTCAACAGCCACGCTCCCGAATTCTGCGTTACCCCTGGACGGTTCGCTCCGCACGTGTGACAGAACCGGGAGCCGACAATAAACTCGGAACCGCAGCGTTCACACGCCTCAACCATTTCCGCGTGCGCAGCCGATTCGGCCGCCGCCTGCATGGGCGGACGCCAGAACTCGTGCTGCGCCTGTTGCGCTACTTCTGCCATAACGACCCTCTTCCCCCAACTTCAGCATCGCAAATGAATAACCAAACTAAACTGCTGTAAATAAAGGCACTTATGGCTATGACTGTTTCAAAACGCAAGGTCCCAAGAGCAAGAATTACCCGCTCCCCACGAAATTCTTATTGTGCGCGAAGATGGGGTCGATTTCAGTACCCGGCTTGATTCCTGCAGCTTGCCCGAGGAGATGCCGTCCTATCGGTTAAACTACACAAGTCGTGTCTTTCCTCCATCCCTGGCGGTGCGGGGCTCAATCGGCAGTCGCCCTGTTGGCTCTCGCTGGGGTCTGCGCGGCCGCCGATCCCGCCGCGCTGCCTGCTTTCCGTCCTTCGGAGCCGGAGAACCAGGTTGCCTTCGAGAAGCTCTATAACCTCGACTACGACACTGCTATCCAGGGCTTCGAAAAAGTGCTCGCGCGGCACCCCAATGACGCCTTCGCCCTGAACCACCTGCTGTCGGCAATATTGGTGCGCGAGCTGTACCGCACAGGCGCCATGAACACCGGCGAGTATGCTAACGACAGCTTCGTCGGACAAGTCCACCGCCCACCCGATCCTGCCCAGAAAGAGCGCATCAAGCAGTTAGTCCAGCAGGCGTTGAAGCTCGAAGACGCCGAACTGTCGCACAACGCGAACAATGTGGACATGCTCTATGCTCGTGGCGTCACTCGCGCTCAGTTTGCCCTTTATACCGGGCTAATCGAGCGGGCCTGGTTTTCGGCACTACGCAACGCGGTCGGAGCACGCCATGACCATGAGCGTGTGCTCGAACTGTCGCCTCAGTACCAGGACGCGAAATTAGTGGTCGGCACCCACAACTACGTCATGGGCAGCTTGCCTATGTGGGTCAAAGTGGCGGTGGCGCTCGTCGGGCTGAGTGGCGACAGGGAGAAAGGCATCAAGTACCTCGTCGATGCAGGCCGCGCCAATGGCGAAACCAGCGTTGATGCCGACATCGTACTGTTGGTCTTCCTGCGCCGCGAGCATCGCTACGCGGAAGCCCTCGAAATTACTCATGCACTGTCTCCGCGCTTCTCCCGCAACTACCTGGTCGCTCTGGAAGAAGGGAATCTCCTCCGCGCCTCGGGCAAAAATCGCGAGGCCGAAGAGCAATATCGCCGCGTCTGGCAAAACGGACGCGACGGCAAGTATGGCAATCTGCACTACGAAATGGCAGCTCTCGGCCTAGGTGATCTCCTGCGCAGCGAGAAGAACTACGCCTCGGCCGCTGCAGCCTACGACTTGGTTGCGGACGTCTCCGCCCCCGATCCAGAACTTCTCCAGAAAGCTAACCTCGCCGCCGGCGAAATGTACGACCAGATGCAGAAACGCGACCTGGCCATGAAGAAATACGAGGCCGTGGTATCGACCAACAGCAGCAACGGCCAAGCGGAAAAAGCCCGACAAAGAATGAAAGAAGCGTATCGGGAATAGTGAAAAAAAACGCTGGTGACCTGACAGTGGAACCTTTTTCCAGCCTCCGTCGTATCCTCAGATAGCAGAGGAGGTGTCTATGTACTGCAATGCCTGCGGCAAGGCGATCAGCGACGATGCCCGCTATTGCGCCTATTGTGGAACGGTCGTCGGACATCCCCCAGCCCCGAAACGCCTGATCCGGCCTCGCGCCAACCGGACGATTGCCGGAGTCTGCGCCGGGATGGGCCCCTACCTCGACATCGATGTGACGCTGGTTCGCCTCATCTGGGTGCTGGTCGTGATCTTCTCAGGAATCTTCCCGGGCATCTTGGTTTACGTCCTCGCCTGGATCATCATCCCTGAGGAACCGGCATGGGTGCCCGTGTCCTCCGGACAGCCGATTACCAGTCCGTAGCCAGAATCGGGTGGCGAGCAGCGCAGTTGAGGTTCCTGAGACCTGACACCTGCGACCTGACACCTGCCCCTCTGCTAGAATCGCCGCGTCATGTTGGATGCATTCCTCGTTCCTGAAAAGACCGTTGCCACCGCCAAAGGCGATGGTCCAACCATCGAACTGAAGTCCTCCGAAGGCCGGGTATTCCTCGTAACTCTCGTCATCACCGACATCATCGAGCAGGAGTCGATCGACGTGAGCATTTTCGGCTCGGCTGACGGCGCGGTCTGGGACGCCAAGCCCATCGTCGCGTTTCCGCAAAAATTCTATCGTGAAGAAACACCACTGTTGCTCGACCTGACCGCCCGACCCGAAGTGAAGTTCGTTCGCGCACACTGGGAAGTCGCGCGCTGGGGACGCGGCACGGAAACTCCCATGTTTGAGTTCAACGTGACCCTGCGCGAGGTCCCGCAGGAAATCCTGGCCGAAGCCGCGGGCCGCGCTAAAGCACGGTAGCCCCGGCACCCGGCCGGCAGTCGGGCGCGACTCGCGCCCGCTCCTCACCTGCACTGTTTGCGTTCGCTATAGTAGAAGCGATGCCCCAAGGTGCCACAGTCATTGTCCGCCCTGCCTCCGCGGTCCGCGGCCTCGTCCGCATCCCCGGTGACAAATCGATCTCTCACCGCTACGCCATGCTCGCGGCGATCGCCGAGGGCACCAGCCGCTTCCATAACTTTTCCGCCGCCCAGGACTGCTACAGCACTCTCGGTTGCATGCAAGCCCTCGGGTGCCACTGGGAGAAAGAAGAAGATGGCGTCATCGAAGTGAAGGGCCGCGGACTGAAGCTGATTGCTCCCGCGCAGCCGCTCGACTGCGGCAACTCCGGTTCGACCATCCGTATGCTGAGCGGAATCCTCGCCGGCCAGCCCTTCATCACCGAGTTGTTCGGCGACGAATCGCTCTCCCGCCGTCCCATGGCGCGCATCATGAAGCCGCTCGCCGAGATGGGAGCGAGGATTGAATCCTGCGAAGGCGGCCGCCCTCCGCTCAAAATTCATGGCGGTGCGCTCAAGGCGATTCAATACAAACCTGAAGTCGCCAGCGCCCAGGTGAAGACGTGCGTGCTGTTCGCCGGGTTATCCGCGAACGGTGAAACGACTGTCGAAGAGCCCATCCGCACCCGCGATCACGGAGAACTTGCTCTGCGCGCTTTCGGCGTCCAGGTCGAGCGCAGCGGGAACACGACCCGCATCAAGGGCGGCCAGCGGCTTCACGCGCTCGAAGCCCATATCCCGGGCGATCTTTCGAGCGCTGCGTTCTTCCTCTGTGCCGCCGCTTTGTTCCCGGAGTCTCAACTCACGTTGCCCGGCATCCTCATGAACCCGACTCGTGCCCGCCTGCTCGATATCCTGATCCAGATGGGACTCAAGATTTCCGTAGCGCAACTCGAAGAACATCACGGCGAGCTGATTGGCACAATCGAAGTTCGCGGTGCAGCATGGAAGGGCGGAGCGATCTCCGGAGCCGACACCGCGGCACTGATCGACGAAATCCCGGTGCTGGCGGCAACCGCCCCCTGCACGGAGAATGGCCTGGAAGTCCGCGACGCCAAGGAACTACGTGTAAAAGAGTCGGACCGCATCGCCGCTGTGGCAATAAATCTCCGCAAAATGGGCGCCGAAGTCGAAGAGCGCCCCGACGGCCTGCGCATCCCAGGGCGCCAGCGACTGCACGGCGCAGAACTCGATTCGTTCGGTGATCACCGCATCGCCATGGCCTTCGCGATCGCCGCGCTCCGAGCCGACGGCGAGACGGTGATCAGCGGTGCGGACGCCGCGGGTGTATCGTACCCGAGTTTTTTCAGTGATTTGAATTCCGTGACCAGCCACTAGCTTCAGGCGTCCAGCTAGTGGCAAGCTGTAAGCCAGTGGCCAGTGGCTAGAAGCGCCTTATGAATCCCGACGACCGCCTGCAGCAAGAATTCAACCTCTGGGCCGAACGAGGTGAAGGCCCAAAGATGGAGAACCATCACCTCGACATCACCGAGAAGACCCTGCGCCTGATGGACCTTCGACCTGGCGAGCGCGTTCTCGATCTCGGCTGCGGCTCGGGATGGGCTACGCGCCTGCTCGGCCGCATGGTCGGCGAAGGCCCGCAGGGCTTTGGCCAGGTCGTGGGTGTCGATATCGCCGACGAAATGATTCGCCAGGCCCGCGCCGCGTCCAAAGACTTCGACAATGTAATGTTCGTAGTCGGCTCGGCCACGCAGATCCCCTGGGAGGAAAACTTCTTCGACAAAGTGCTGTCGGTCGAATCGTTCTACTACTATCCTGACCAGGATCGCGCGCTGGCTGAGTTGTTTCGAGTGATGGCTCCCCGCGGAAGAATGTTCATCCTGATCAATCTCTACAAAGACAACCCATATTCATTGCAGTGGGTGCCGAAGCTGAAAGTTCCGGTGCACGTCCGCTCTGCCGTAGAGTACGTCGACCTGCTTAAGAAGCACGCCTTCGAAAACGTGGAATACCGCCAGATTCCCGACGATACGCCAACACCGGAAAACTACCAGACGACGTCCTTTCACTCGCTGGACGATTTGAAGGCGTTCAAAAAGACAGGTGCGCTCCTGCTGACGGCTAGCAAACCAGACTTGCGCGTCCCCGCGCCCGGCTACACAATTTATTGAGGGGATTGTTTCGATTGGTCATTCCGAACCCTTCGCGGCCGCGATCGCGTCGAGAAGGAGTGAGGAATCTGCAGTTTCGTCGCCGGCAATGCTGCGGATCCCTCACTGCGCTCGAGATGACAATGTGGTAACTGCGGAGTCGTGTCAGATCGTGTCGTCGTCATCCCGATCGCCGCGCTCCAGATTCTTCACCGGGCTCATGGGACGATTGTCATTCGCGTGCAAGATTTCAATCCGCCCGTTCACATTCGACAGCTTCACCCGGGTTCCGCCTCCGCCCAGCTGGCCGTGCAGACTGTTTCCGACGAACTGATGGCGCGACACAGCCAGCCCAAAGTCATTCGAGATGCGGCCCGAGACGGTGCTCGCTTCCACTTCCGCCTTAGCATCGGACGGCAATGTCACCCGCAATGTGCCATTCACAGCCGAAAGCTCCAACGATGCCGGCATCGATCCCACACTGGCATCCAGTTCTCCGTTAACCGTATCGAGGCTGGCGCGTCCCCCCAGATTGCTGGCCTTCAGGCGACCATTCACGCACGAGGCCCGCACCTCACCAACCACATCCTGGATATCAAGTGACCCATTCACCAGCTTGATCTCGTCGAGCCGGACCCGCCGCGGCACCACCAGCGTGTACTCCACGCTTGCAGGATTGTCGTGCCGGTCGCTCCAGAACGTGTGGTCGTGTCCCGGATACTCCGTGCGGATCGAAAGCGAATCCGGGCGGGAGCTGATTTCAATCTTCGCCTCGTCCAGGCGTTCCTTACTCCAGGCGCTCTTGATCGCGTCCACTTTGACTTGGTTTTGGTCCCAAACGCTGATGTGCACGGGGCCATTGATGTTTTCCAGGTCAATGCGGCCCTCGGCGGAAAGCGCATAAACCTGATGGAATTCTTCCGTGACCATCCCCTGCCGGTCCGAAGCATGTCCAACGGCAGCGAGCATCAACAAGGTTGCGACCGCGCCTAATACCGCGCCTGTCCAGGTAGCAGTCCGAGATTGCCGCATAGTTCCTCCGTTGTCCTTTAGACGATATACGGTGCAAATAGTGAGTAGGTTCCACGGCCCCAGCTGCGAGATCCGAGCTACGAGCTTATCCAGATGCGTTAGGTTGTCAGGCGCTTGGCCGGGCCATAGTTCGCCATAAACGAAATTGGGTTGTTCCTGGCTCCTGGCTCGCGGCTCGTAGCTCGAAGCTCATTGTGACCCCCATCACTCCCCGGAGTATGATGATCGGGTTATCCTAGGCAGCAAGAGGCCCAATGAGCTGGCTGCAGAACAAATTCGAAAAGAACTTCCTGATCACGAGCGTCGATTACGTCTTCAACTGGGCGCGCAAATCCGCCCTCTGGCCCATGACCTTCGGCCTGGCCTGCTGCGCCATCGAGATGATCGCCTCGTCGACGGCGCGTTTCGACATCGCCCGCTTCGGCTCGGAGGTCTTCCGCCCCAGCCCGCGCCAGTCCGACCTAATGATCGTCTCCGGCACGGTCACGCTGAAGATGGCGCCGGTGGTCAAGCGCATCTACGACCAGATGCCCGAGCCGAAATGGGTCATCTCCATGGGCGCCTGCTCGTCGGTCGGCGGCCCGTTCAATACGTACGCCGTGCTGCAAGGCGTCGATCGGATCGTGCCGGTCGATGTCTATGTGATCGGCTGCCCGCCGCGTCCGGAGAACCTGTTCTACGCGCTGCTCCGCCTGCAGGACAAGATCGACACCATGACCCTGGCCAAGAAGCCGACCGAAGTCCGCCTGAACGAAACTATGATGGAGCAGTTCAAGCGCCAGGTGATGGTCGCGCAAACGATGCAGCCGAAAGCGTAGCTGCTAGCTTTTAGCCATTAGCTTTTAGCTTGTCTCCGTCATCGCTCAGGGTCTTGCTAAACTGCTCGCATTGTGAGATCTAGCTAATGGCTAAGAGCTAAAAGCTAAGAGCCGTGTTCATCAAACTCGCGAACTCCACTGAACTCCCGAGCATCAACGAAGCCAAAGAATTCCCCTGTGGCGACAAGATGATCTGCGTCGCCAACGTGAACGGCGAAATCCACGCCATGGACAACGTCTGCCTCCACATGGGCGGCCCGCTCGGCGAAGGCGTGATCGAAGACGGCAAGGTCATCTGTCCCTGGCACGGCTGGGCCTGGGACCCGAAGACTGGTCAGGCCGGACCGCCGGGCGCGAAGCTTGCGGTCTACGCTCTAAAGATAGAAAATGCCGAAATCCTGATCGAAATCTAGTACTTCGAATCACCGTTTCGCAGCGTGGGGCGTGCGGAGGTGTTCAGTGATCGCTCGACTCCCAGCCTTGGCAGCCGCGCTCTTTCTTGTCGGGTTAACGTCGTCGCAATCGGTCCGCCAGCCGCCACGTCCGCCGCTGGAATTGCGCCTCACCGAAGCGCCGCAGCCGGTCTATTCTGCGGATCCGCACGACAGCTGGAACCGCATCTTCTACTATCTGTTTTCGCGACGCTTCCAAGCCTACGTCTCCGGCTCGTTCCCCGAGTATGGGCCGTTCCGAGATTTCCAGGGATTGGCGGGTCGAGGCATATTTCAGGTCAGTACACGCACCTTCGAATGGCAGGAAACTGGTGACCGCCCCATCGACGCGCTCTATCCCTCTCAGTTTACCGACGAAGGTGTGCGCTTCGTTTTGCTTGATCCCACGTACACGGAGCTTTGCCGGGCTCTCGACGAAGCTCTCGGCGAGCACGCAGAGCGGACTATCACCGCTCGCGCCTTGATGCAGAGCGACCTCTGGTCGGCGTTCGACATTCTTGTCATCAATTGGTATTTCAAAGAGAATGGCGCGCCCGAGCTCGAACCACGCCGCTTGGCACTGCTCGATCGTATCGGACGTCTTATCGCCCGTATCGCCCTGACGCCCGAGCAGATTGGTTTGCTTCCCAACAACTCCATTGCGGCACGCGCCTCGACATCCTTAACGGATCTGTTCAACAAGAAGAGCGGCTGGATCGAAATCCAGTGGTTTCCCCATCGCCTGCACGATGAGGCTGCAGGCAATCGCCGCGTCACACGAGTCTTTCTGCATCCAACCCGCCCGCCCGGGGACATTCAGCGCTTCCTCAACGATTTCAGAAAACAGACCAGCCCCCCTGGGTCACGTCTGGACGCCGTTGCCCTCGCGATTCAGCCGCTTCTGATCGACACGCATGGCCGATTGCAGCCCAGCAACCTCACCATTGATGTGCAGGCTCGCTTTTTCCAACGGACGCCCACAGGTTCCCTGCAGAAGACTGAAATCGGCGTGTACGAATTCCGCCGGCAGCGCTTGCTACGCGAACCGGCTTCGGGAGGACTGGTCGCCGAGTCCGAAAATGATCCCGCATACGCAAGCTTCGGCGGGCAAGACTTCACCCTCGCTCCCCGCCTCTCGAATGATCCCGGGTTACTCACACCGCTGATTGTGAAGCTCAGGACGCGCTGCGTCGCCTGCCACGGCAGCGAGGACCTAACCACCGTAATGACGTTTAGCCTGATTTTAGCGCCGCACGAGGGACGCGGCCCTGAGGTGCGACAGTTGGATCCGGCGGCGCATCAGGCGGCGGAGTTTGTGATATCGCAAAAGGAAAAATCCGGCGATTGGAAGGCATTACACAATTATTTCGAAGCAGGCGGCAATGCTGCTCATTGACGCGCTCGGCGAAGGCGTGATCGAGAAAGGCAAGGTCGTCTGCCCTGGGGGGAGTGGAATCAGAAGAACTGGCGAGTCGCTGCGCCGGACGTGAAGATTGCGGTGCATCCGGTGAAGGCTGAGAATGGGGATGTAGTACTCGAAACCTAATCGCACTCGCGGGCTAGCGCGATTGCAGGAGACTCACATGAACCGGCTCGTGGCGCTGATACTGTTCGCTGGTTGGCTGGCGGCCGCTGCCCAGCAAACGCCACGCAACTTATTCGTGCCGGTTGTAGATCAGTCGCCTCAGAACAGTCCAGTTGTTATCTCGGGAAGTGGAATTCTGACCGACGATCCGCAGCAGCAGCCACGATATTCTGGCACCGCAAGATTGTCGGTCGTCAACGTGTCGACGAAATCAATTGTGCTTATCGTCCTCCGACTTTGGGCCAGCAATGTTCCCAACATGGACGTAGGCAGAACGCTCGACGACTACTTCTTTTCTTCAGAACTGCTCGACCCGGGCGGGGCCAAGGTCACGGAAGTGAACTGGCCTGAGTTCGACGAAGAGGGAAAGCGTAAAACTCAGCTTCGAGAAGAAGTTCAGTCCGCAATTTATTATCAGTGCTATTCCTCCAATTTTCGGACGGATCGATCTTGGGCAACCGAAAGAAGGCGGAAGAAGCGCTGGATGCACGCGAGGCAACCATGAAACGCTTGGCTGAGCTTGAGTCGGTATATCGTGCGGAAGGCGAGCAGTTTTTCCTTGACGAACTGGCGAAGCCGACCGACCTCGCCAAGATCCAGCAGTTACAGGAATTTGCCCAACACGCAGACGCCAAGAGCGAGGCAATTGGTGTGCTACTCAGTCTGCGAGCGAGCGCTGACCAACACGGAAGGGCATTAAAACGCGATGACGCGCAGGCGCCGCTGGCAATCGGCGCTCACCCCAGGTAATTCAGAACAAAATCCCCGGTGAATCCCGGGAACACAGCCTTCAAATCTTTATTTCCGAGATATCGCGAAACCACCTCGCCAACTACCGTCCTGAAATCCGTGGTCACCGCCAGATCCCGCCCCTCATACAACTGCGACTGATCCAGCCCAGGCCAGCGTCCATACACCTTGCCGCCCTTCACCGGGCCACCGAGGACGAACATCACGTTGGCATGTCCGTGATCCGTGCCGCGATTGCCGTTTTCGCGCGCCGTGCGCCCGAACTCCGACATGGTGACGATCACCGTGTCCTCGGCCAGGTCGCCGAGGTCAGTCCACAACGCAGCCAGCGATCCTGAGAACTCGCCGAGAATGTTCGCAATCTGTCCCTGCGTAGAGCCCTCGTTGACGTGGTGGTCCCATCCGCCGATGTCGGCGAATGCCACCTGCACACCGAGATTTGCTTTGATCAGCTGCGCTAGTTGCTTCAAACTCTCGCCGAACCGCCCGCGCGGATAGTTCGCTCCCGCTGCCGGCGTGTACTTCGCCGGATCGGCGGCCTTCAGCGCCTTCACGGCATCAAAAGTTTCTTGTCCCGTGCCGTGCATCACCGTATCGATGGAGTTCGCATACATGGCTTCAAACGTGTTCGCAAGCGGCGCCGCTTTCGGATTGCGCCCTCCTACAGCGAACTGATCCACATTGTTAATTGCGACTGCCGGCTCCGCACCCGAGAGGATTCGGGGCAGAGAAGGCCCTAGCGCAATCGCACGAAACGCCGACTTGTCTTTTGCTGCTGCCTCGTTCGGGAGTTCGTGCAATGCGCGATTCAGCCACCCGTCCTCGGTCGCCTTCAACCCCGGAGTCCCCGACTCCATGTAGTCCTGTGCGTCGAAGTGTGACCGCGTCGGATCAGGAGATCCAGTAGCATGCACGATCGCCAGATGCTTCTGCTGCCACAGCGGCTGAAACGCAGACATCGCCGGATGCAGCCCGAAGAATCCATCGAGATCGATCGCTGACTTCTTCGGAATATTGATCGAAGGCCGCATCGCGTAGTACGCCGCCTCCCCATGCGGTATGACGATGTTGAGCCCGTCGGCCGCGCCCCGCTGAAAGATGACAACCAGTCGCTTCGGCCGTGATCCCGGATCAGCAGCACCATAAGCCGCGCGCGTGAGAAAACTCGGTAGCGCCGCAGTCCCAACCGCCGCGAACGCGCTATTGCGAAGAAAGATGCGGCGAGTGATCATGAAAACCAGCTCCTAGCTTCTGGCTTCTAGCTCCTAGCAACCGAGGTCTGCCTGTGTCGAGTGCGCAACAGATCGCTAGCAGCTAGTGGCTAGAAGCTAGTAGCTATCTCCTCTGAAACTCCGGTGACCCCAAAATCAACCCCACAATCGCCGCTACGTTCGGTGGACGCGGCGCGTCATCCAGCTTTCGCTGCGCAATCTGCGGATCATCCAGTTGCTTCGCGATCGTCTCATGGGTCTGCTTCGAAACCTCGCCGCCGAGCAGGGAAGTCTCCAGCGCAGCGAGCGCCGACTGCGCATCCCCCGCGCCGGGCGCCAGTTGCGCCGCGTCAACCGAGACTCCGCGCAATTTCCCCGTGGCCAGGCCAAGCGCGAAATTCATCCGGCTCAATAGCGCCGACGAATTCACCCACGCGTTCGCTTTCATCGAGTAGCCGGTCGGCGGCTGTATCCCATAGGGCATCATGCCCATGCCGTTGAGCGTGTTGAGCAGCGGCCGCGTGTCGTCGACCTGCGCGCCGCTCGCGCGCACCGCCGACACTACAAATTCCAGCGGCGTCTTCACTTTCGCGCGATACGCTTCCGGCGCCCAGAATTCCGGTGATTGAAGCATCGTGCGCAGCACTTCGCGAATGTCACCATGCTTCTTCAGGAACGTCTGTGCCATGCGGTCGACCAGCGCCGGCGGAGGATCATCCGACACGAACCGCATCGCCAGCTTCTGCGAAATGAAGTGCGCCGTCTTCGGACTCGTCGCCAGCAGGTGCAGTACTTCGATCCCTTCTTTTTCTCCGTTTTCCTTGATCTTGTGTCCGAGCACGATCTTGTCGCCTGGCTCGTGCATGCGCGGTTCGTAGCGGAACTCCCCGCCCCTTCTCGGCTGCTCGATGGTCCATCCGGTAAAGACCTTGGCGACTTCGGTCACGTCCTTCTGCGTGTAGCCGCCGTTCACGCTGAGCGTGTGCAGTTCCATCAGTTCGCGGCCATAGTTCTCGTTGAGTCCGCTCGGTGCTTTGCCTTTGCTCTTCGGCGGACGTCCCTGCACAGGCTGATAACGCCCATGTCTCCGCGACCGTGGCGCAACCCCCAGCCCCACTTCCGAGTTCGGCCCCACACTCATCCAGTTGTCGAGATAGAACAGCATCGCCGGACTCTTGGCCGTTGCAACCAGCAGGTCTTCAAACTTCCCCAGAGCGTGCGGACGGATCGCATCGCGCTCATAACTCGTCACCAGAAAACGGTCGGAGCCCTTGTTGATGAACACATTGAAATGGTTGAACCAGAAATCGGTCATCACTTCATCAAACTGTCGTTCGCTGTAGACGGACCGCAACAGCTTGGCCTGCATAAGTTCGCCAATCACCACGCGCTCCGGATTGCGCAGCGACATCAGCGTTTCTTTCTGCTGCGCATTCATGCCCTCCATCAGGCGGTCCGCGCGCCCACCCTTCATCGCGATCACGAATTCGTGCTGTTCCTCCGGCTGCATCTTCAGAATGCTTTGCAGCCTCTGATCGGGAGGCAGTTCGAGAAGCTCGCGGAACTTCTGTTGCGCCGCGCGACGGTCGCCTTGGTGATCCCCACTCATTGCGCCGTCGGCCATCGTCTCGTCGGAAGAAGTCATCTTTGTCGAATCGTCCGGCGCGGTACTCTTATCTGCATTTTCCTTGGCCTGCTTGCGATCTTCGTACCGCTGCAGCTGCGCCTCATAGATGGCGCGTTTGGTGGGATCGCTGGGCACTTCCGCTTTGCCGCTCGCGACCTGTCGGATCACCTGGTTTGGCGGGAAGTTCTCGACCAGCTGGCGTGTGTCCATGCGCAGGGTCCGGAACGCAGCCAGCCGCGCCTCGATCGCTGAATCGTCGATCTTCTCGGGATGCAGTTGCTGTTCGATCCAGTTGTCAACGCCGACCTGAGCAATCCGCTCAGCGTCGCCAGGTCGTGGACCGAACGTTAGGCGGTTCAACGCATGGACCGCACGTTTCTGCTCGTCCATCTGCGCGGAAGACTTGTCTTTCTTTTTACCCAGCGCGAATTGGGCGAAGATCGCCGCCAGCAGCAGCGTCGATGCGATCGCCAGGTTGCGCCCGCGCAGAGACATTCAGGCCCTCAGAACAGATGAACCCGGATTCAAGGAAAAGTTGCTGGCGAAGCCGGCCGGAAGAGAGTAGGTTACCGCTTCAATTGCGCGACATAGGCGTTGCCGCTGCTGCCCTTGCGCGTGGTGCTCTCAATAAACTTCAGGAATTCCCTGAGGTGCTCTTTTTCCGAGAGCTCCGCCTCCGAGAATTTTACGCGCACCCCGAACGATGGCGCGCTGCGCGTTACCACGCCGCTGAGCACGACGCCCTTGACCCAGATCTTGCCGCTCGCGACCCATAGCCCGATGCCGACATCTTTTCCGGGTGGAATGGGAGTGGCGGTTTCAACGAAAGCGCCACCACGGCCCACGTTCGAGAGATTGCCCCAGATCGGGCTTTCGTTTCCTTCGATGTGTAGTTCGACTGCGACAAAGCACTTGATGCGTGCGAAGCGGCGCCGGTCCTGGCTGGCCTGCGGAGTGAACAGGTCGGGCGCGAACGGCGGCGTTTCCTCGATCGGCTGCGGCTGAGCGAACACGGCAGGCTTCACCGCTTCGGGCGCGGGCGCACCACTGGCGCTGGCCGCTGCCGCTCTGGACTTGACGGCCGATTCCTTGATCTCCCGCATCGCCGTGAGCAAGGCCTGCTCGCGTTTGTCAGGAGCGCACTCGCGATAGGTCTGCAGCAACTTGCCCAGGTGGCTGACCAGGTCAGGATCGGTCAGCAGACGCGTCCAGTCTGACCCCTTGATCGGCGATTCTTTCGTAGCATCTTTCATGCAGACAGCTTTACCTCACTCGAATTGAGCGACAGGAGGAAGGCGGCAGCTTCCCTTCTAAGATGCGGCTCACCCTACGGGTTACGCAAGTGACCAAAGTCACCCGCAGGCGCACGGCCGGAAGCGCCAGAGGCGGAGTGCCGGTTGCTGGTTGCACTCGGCGAACCTGCCGGAATCATTGCCAATCTCCTCCAAATCGATTGACCAGATGCCACATTTCGAGACTGGCCGGAATCCGGCGCGCACGCTGGCTGTGTGGGCGAGGTGCGCCGGGCCCTCCCGCTGCACTCTGCACTGACCCTGTGCTGTTCTTGCCGGTACACCTCCGGGACGTATCGCGAAAACAGTTCCGCAAATATGCTGGCCCACAATTCCGGTCACGACCTGTGACCGCTTGGGGTGGCAGATGGTCAGCACAATCGCACGCAAGCGAATCTCTCTCAGTCTGTCGTTGTTCGTTGGCCTGACCGTCTCCGTCTTCACGGGCTGCGGCATCATTCAGGGTGATCGCTCGAACGGCAGCAACGTCGCGGTCTCGCCGGACCATGCTACCGTCCGCGCTGGAGACACCATACAGTTCACCGCGCAGGTTGCAGGCGGCACAGCACAACCCACGCTGAATACAGGTTCCCAGCCACCCGCGCTGGTTCCCGTTCGCTTGCCCATCCAGACGGAGAGCCAGGGCCGCGACCGAATCGGCAAAAATCAGGCTCCAAGTGGCACACAACTGATCTGGGCCGTAAACGGAATTGCCGGCGGCAACTCCACGGTTGGCACCATCAGCGACCAAGGGCTCTACACCGCCCCCCCGGCCCTCCCCAATCCCGCTTCGGTGCAGGTGACCGCTACCAGCACAGCGAACGCAGCGGATACGGACTCCTCCGCCGTAACCCTCGAGAATCCGATTGCCGTGGTGCAGTCGGTGCTGCCGAACCCGGTCACAGTGGGCGCTTTTACCCTGACTGTAAATGGATCGAAGTTCGTCAACGGTGCGCACGTACTGTGGAACAGCACGGTTCTGACGACGACCTGGGTGTCGGCAACCAAGCTAACCGCGACCGGTACCGCGGCCCAGACCGACGTCGGCAAAGTCCAGATTACGGTCAAGAATCCCGATCCGGGCGCGGCGCCGTCGTCGCCACCCTATTCGCTCACGGTAGATCCCGCGCAGACCGTTCAGGTGAAAGTGACTCCGGCCACGGCACAGGTCCGAGTGGCGACGAAGCAACAGTTCTCCGCAGTGGTGACCGGCACCAGCAACACAGCCGTAACCTGGTCAGTGAATAACGTAACGGGCGGAAACTCGACCGTAGGAACGGTGGATGCCAGCGGTATGTACACCGCTCCGGCCAACCTGCCCAATCCGAGCACCGTCAACGTGACCGCCACCAGCGTCGCCGACACTCGCGCCACCGCCACTGCCACCGCCAGCCTGCTCAATCCCATCCCCCATCTGAGCGGAGTATCCCCGACCACGATCAACGTCGGCAATTTCACCATCACCGCGGGTGGATCGGGTTATGTCAATGGCTCAGTCATCGTGTTCGGCGGCCAATTCCTGCCTACCACCTTCCACAGTTCCACCCAACTGACCGCCACCGGGACGGCGACCGATCTCCAGATCGGAGCGGTGCAGGTCACGGTGCAGAATCCGAATCCGGGCTCGATGACCTCAAATGCCGTGCCCGTGCAGGTTGCGTCCGGAACTCCTCAGGTCAGTGAGTCTGTCGCCGCGCGTTTCCTCGAGCAATCCAGCTGGGGGCCCACGCCGCAGACAATCGCCCAGGTGCAACAGGCGGGCTTGCAGACATTCCTCAACCAGCAGTTTGCCCTCCCCGTTTCCAACTACGCGACGCCCGGCGCGAACGACGATCTGCGCTTTGTCCAGAAGCAGTTCTTCGTGAAGGCAGCCCAAGGTCAGGATCAGCTTCGGCAGCGAGTCGCCTTTGCGTTGAACGAAATCATGGTCGTCTCGGCGCGCAAGATTGGCGATCCCACAGCCTTCTCGCTGTGGATGAACATGATGCAGAACGACGCCTTCGGGAACTTCTCGACTCTGCTGAAGGATGTAACCCTCAGTCCCACCATGGGCAACTACCTCGACATGGCCAATAACGATGGCTGCAGCAGTTGCGCTCCGAACGAAAACTACGCGCGCGAGGTCATGCAGCTGTTCTCGATCGGCCTCGAGGAGCTGAATCCAGACGGAACTCCGCAACTCGATACCAACGGCAACCCCATCCCGACCTACACGCAGGACACGATCGAAGGCTTCGCCCACGTCTTCACGGGTTGGTCCTATCCGCCGAAGCCCGGACAGAGCGCCAAGTTCTGGTCTGACCAGTACTACAGCGGACCCATGCTCCCGTTCGACACCCATCACGACAAGGGCTCGAAGCTGTTGCTGAATGGTGTAGCCGTAGCAGCAGGCGGCACTGCACAAGCCGACCTCGACGCCGCCATGCAGAACATCTTCAACCATCCCAACGTTGGGCCCTTTATTTCGAAACAGCTGATCCAGAAGCTGGTCACGAGTAACCCCAGCCCCGACTACGTTTCTCGTGTCACGCAGGTCTTCAACGATAACGGCACAGGTGTTCGCGGCGACATGAAGGCAGTGATCACGGCGATCCTGCTCGATCCCGAGGCGCGCCGCGGCGACGATCCGGCACAGCTGCAGTCGAGCGACGGCCATCTCAAGCCGCCGCTACTCGACATGATCGGCCTGTTGCGCGCTCTCAACACCACCACCGACGGCGACAACTTGATGTACTACGCCAGCGACATGCGCCAGGAACCGTTCAATTCGCCCACGGTATTCAATTTCTATCCGCCGAACAACGTGATTCCGGGAACGCAGTTGCTCGGTCCGGAATTCAAAATTCTCAACACCAGCACCGCGATTTCACGCGCCAACTTCGTGAATGATCTGGTGTACGGGAGCATTGGCACGAATACGAAAACCGACATCAGCGGCTATACAACGGCCGCCGCGGATGTCAACAAACTGCTCGACCTGGTGTCGAGCGAGATGCTGCACGGTGCCATGTTCGACGGGATGCGCAGCACTCTGTCCGGCACCCTTACGGCAATTGCCGACAGCAAACGCCGCGCCAAAGCAGCCCTGTACCTGGTGGGCACTTCGTCCCAATTCCAGGTGCAGCATTGATCAGCGTTGACTCGATCAATACAGATTCGATCAGCACGGATTCGACTAAGACAGGGAGAACCAACATGCCCCGAATGAAACGACGCGATTTTCTCAAGACCTGCTGCTGCACCGCCGCCGCCGGCGTAGCCACCGCCAGCTTTACACGGTTGGGCCTAGTCAATGCGCTGGCACAGGGCACCTCGGATTACAAAGCCCTGGTGTGCGTGTTCCTGTTCGGCGGCAATGATGCCAACAATCTCATTGTGCCGCTGAACGCTCCCGACTACGCCAACTACGCGAAGATCCGTGCCGGACTCGCCCTGGCGCAGGCCAATTTGCTGCCGGTCACCCCTCCCTCTCTCGGATTGCCGTTCGGATTTCACCCCAAGCTGGCCGAAGTGCGCTCGATGTTCAATCAGGGCCAGTTGGCTCTCCTGGCCAACGTCGGCACGCTGATTCGTCCCACGACGAGAGATCAGTATTTGCACGGCCAGGCTCAGGTGCCGGAGAACCTTTACTCTCATGCCGACCAGCAGCAACAAATGCAGACGGCCACTCTCAACAAGTTCGCGGAGGTGGGATGGGGTGGGAAGCTGGCCGACAAAATCCAGTCGATCTACGGCGGAAATTTTCCGGTTGTGATCTCTCTCGCAGGCAGCAACGTGTTTGCCGAAGGCCTGGTCGTGCGCCCGATCGAGTCCAGCGGTGACCCTACCCGCCTGCTTTCCGGCTTCAACGGATCGAGCGAAGACAACGCCCGGCTGTCAGCGCTCCAGAATCTGCTGACCTTCGACACTGGGCTGTCCCTGATTCAGTCAGCAAGTTCGACCATGGGGAATGCCATTCAGGACAGCCAGACACTGGCCTCGGCGCTCGCGCAAGGCACCGCCTTGGCGACTCCGTTCCCGAATACCAATCTCGGCAGCCAGCTGAAACAGGTGGCGCGCATCATCCAGGTGAGGTCCATACTAGGGCTGCCACGACAGATTTTCTTCGTCTCCATCGATGGCTTCGACACCCACGAAGGTCAACTCGCGCAGCACGACAGCCTCTACCAGAACCTGAGCCAGTCCCTGAACGCGTTCTATCAGGCGACGGTCGAGATCGGTGTCGCGCCCCAGGTCACCACCTTCTCCATGTCGGACTTCGGCCGCACCTTCGAACCAGACAGCTCCGCCGGTACCGATCACGCCTGGGGCAGCCATCACATGATCATGGGTGGAGCCGTCGCGGGGGGCGATTTCTACGGGACATTTCCGACGCAGGTACTCAGCGGTCCCGATGATGCGACCGACGAAGGGCGCTGGATTCCGACCACGTCGCTCGACCAGTATGGCGCAACACTGGCGCAGTGGTTCGGAGTGCCGCCGGCTGATTTGCCGTCGATCTTCCCAAACCTGCCAAACTTCACAAATCCGACGCTGAATTTCGTGGGGGCGGGGGCAGCACGGAAAGCGAGAGCGTAGCTGACAGCCGAAAAACACGCTCACAGCCCACGGCCCACAGGTGATCTCACGACTGCGAGATGCAAGCCGTGGGCCGTCATCTGTCAGCCGTGGGCCAACTCAATGCGGCTTCTTCTTTTTCCCGAACAATCCGGTCAGGCCGCCCAGAGGATTGTTGCTCTGGTCCCCGGTTTGTCCGCCGAGCAAACCCTTCAGCTGTCCGCCGACCATTCCTTTCACATCCGGCACGAATTTCGGGTCAGAGGTTGTGCCTTGGATCATGAATGGAATGTTGCTCGCGCCTTTACCGCCCAGCCCCGCCATCTGGGTCAGACCGGTGACGGTTCCTCCCGTCAGGCTGGCAGCCATATTGAAATTAAGCGCGCCACCCGGGCTGATCGTGCCTGCTCCGGCAACATTGCCCAGCGCCGGGATGACCAGGCTCATCTTGTCGAGCCGCGTACCCTCCGGCGCAACCCGCACGTCGGAACTCAGGTTCTGGATCGTGGTGTCGTTCCCCGTCTGCTTGCCCGACAAAGCAGAGATGGCCGCCATCTTGGAGCCGAGATTGAATCCCGCAAGTTCCGAGTTACTCAACTTCACCGTTCCAGTCGTGACCAGCTTATCCAGGGGACCAGCAGAATCGAGGTCGAGCGAAAGCGTTCCCCCTTTGAGTTTCGAACCGGGCGGCAGAATTACGCCGACAGCGGGAAGCACCGCTTCCAGTTCATCCACGGGCATGTTCGCCCCGACAAGCTTGGTGCGGACGGATGTCGTGTCGCCATGTGTTTCGTAGGTGCCCGTCAATTTGGCTTGGGCTTTGCCCATCGAAATGTCGCCTTGCGAGACGCGCCCGGATTGGGTCACGAGATTGTGCTCGAGCGTGTACTGCACCTGGATCGGTCGTCCCGACGGAGAACCCTTGGGCACAAGCTTAAGGCTTGTCGCCTTGAGCGTGCCGTCGGTCTTGGCCGTCCGACCATCGGAATTAATGGAGCCGTCAAAGTCGGCCGAGCCGGTAATACCCAGTTCCGGATCGACCAGCGCCGATTGCGACAAGTCCAGCTTGTTGATCTCCAGTTTCGCCTGCAGCGGCGAAAGGGCAACGTCGTTGGCATTGATCGGGCCCAGATTGCCGTCGAGCTTCACGCTGCCGCCGCCCGGCAGTCCAACCGAGGCGGTAACCGGAAACGCGTTTGCCAGCGACAGGTTCCGCACCGTGATATTCACTTTGTCGTAAAGGATCGGCTTGCGTTTGGCGGGTATCGAACCGAAGGAGATCTTGCCATCAGTGAGTTCGAGTTTGCCCACGCTGAGATTGGACGGGCCCGACGATTTCTCCGTCGCCTTGCTCTTCTCCGTCGCATTGCCCAGCGAGGAGAAGTTCCAGACTCCGGACTGGTTGCGCAGCAGCGCGATTTCGGGCTGGTCGATGACGATTTCCGTCACGTTGAGCTGCTTGCTGAAAATCAGTGGGACCAGTTCCACACCCACCTTCAGCGATTTCGCTTTGATAAACGGCGACTTGCTGAACTTGGGATCGTCGGAGATCGAGAGGTCGTCCGCACGCACGCCCCCGGACAGCAGGCTCAAGCTGAGGTTGCCGACCTTGACCTCGCGTCCCAGCGCGGCGCTCAAGCGGGATTCGATCTGCGGGCGAAAACTGTTGACGTTGATCAGGAAGGGAAGTGCGATCGCAACCACGATCAGCACCAGCACCACGATGCCGAGAACCTTGAGACCAGTTTTCATGGCGATTCCTCCACGGGGCAGGGGATGAGAGACGGGGTGGACGAATTAGGACGCCGCCAGTTTAACAGAATCCTGATCGTTGTAAGATAAGCGCCAAGGGGAGAGATTGACCGCACAAGGGGCAGTTTCTGATTTGTATCCGACGATGCAGCAGGAAGTCGCGCGCCTGGCCGCACGCCCGGAGGTTCGCTCCGCCTGCGAGTGGTTTCGTTCTCAGGAACCGAAGTTGGCCGGCTGGCAAATGGAAGTAGCGCGCATCGCATCGCCTCCCTTTGGCGAAGGGGCCCGCGCGGCTTGGCTGGCTGAGCGTTTCCGCGAGATCGGCCTCAGCGAGGTGCATGTCGACGACGCCGGTAATGTCCTGGCGGTTCATCCCGCATACGGAAGCCGCTATGTCTCGCTCAGCGCTCACATCGACACCGTGTTCCCGCTGACGACACCGCTCAATATCCGGCAGCAGGGCAGCAAACTCTATGGACCGGGAGTCTCCGATAACGGTGCGGGCATGGTTGCCATGCTGGCGGTGGCCAGCGCGTTACTGTCGGCGCGGATCGGACATGCCCTCCCCTTCCTGTTCTTGGGAAACGTCGGCGAGGAGGGAGAAGGCGATCTGCGCGGCATGCGGCATGTGTTCGCCACGCCCCGCTGGAATGACGGTATCGCTTACAGCATTATTGTCGATGGCGCAGGCTCGGAGACGATCGTGGCCGAGGCCCTTGGCAGTCGGCGGTTTGAAGTGATTGTGCGCGGTCCCGGAGGACACTCCTGGAGCGACTTCGGCACGCCCAACCCCATCATCGTTCTCTCCCGCGCCATAGACGAATTCAGCCAGACCCCGGTACCCGCCTCGCCCAAGACAACTTTTAATGTCGGAGTTATTCGGGGCGGCACTTCGGTCAACTCCATCCCGGAGTCCGCCAGCATGCGTGTGGATCTACGCTCGACTTCGATGTCGGAAATCGATCGCCTGGAACGTTCGCTGCGGAATGCCCTTGACCGAACCATCACATCGGAAAATGGATCTGTGACCGTGGTGGCCGGACGGAAGCCTCATCCGGTTCAATACGAGATCGTCGAGATCGGAAATCGTCCTGCCGGCGAGTTGTCCTTAGACGCGCGTCTTCTGAAAGTGATCCGCGCTGTGGACGCGCACCTCGGCAACACGGCGCAGGTGCAGCGAGCCTCCACCGACGCCAATGTGCCGCTTTCCCTCGGACGCGAGGCGATCGCCATCGGCGGAGGAGGCTCAGGCGGAGGAGCCCACACGTTGCAAGAATGGTTCGACTGTAACGGACGGGAGCTTGGACTGAAGCGCATTCTGCTTACAATGCTGGCACTGGCTGGAATTGGAGAATAATGCGAACCGTACTGATCGGATTTCTCACCATGTCGCTGATGATGACGGTGAGCGCATTCGCGCAGGACTCGGCGCCGGGACCCAAGGCCGATGTCATTTTCACCCACGGAAATGTGTTCACGGGCGCGGCCGACCCGACCGCCATGGGCGCTGGCAAGCGCGGCGAGGCCATTGCCGTCAAAGGCGATCGTATCCTCGCGGTCGGCACCCGCGACGAAATCCTCAAGACCAAAGGGCCGGAAACCAGGATCATCGATCTTGGCGGCCATTTCGTGATGCCCGGCTTCAATGATGCCCACATGCATCTGGCCAACGCCGGCCGGGAGAAACTCAGCGTCAACCTCGTCGGCTGCAAAACACTCGACGAATTCCGCGAGCGCCTCCGCACGAAAGTGGAGAACGCCGCTCCTGGAGAATGGGTTCTGGGCGGCGGCTGGGATGAGACCCTCTGGCCGGTGAAGGTGCTGCCTTCGCGATGGGACCTGGATGAAGTGGCCAATGGGCACCCGATCTACCTGGTCCGGGTGGACGGTCACATCGCGGTCGCCAACACCCGGGCGTTGCAACTTGCTAGCATTACCGTCGCCACCCGCGATCCCGAAGGGGGCAAGATCGATCGTGATGAAGCGGGAACGCCGACCGGTGTTCTGCGCGAGACCGCGCGCGATGCCGTGGTCGCAGTCATCCCCAAACTCAATCACGACCAACGGCGGGCAGCGGTGGAGTCCGCACTCGCCGACCTGGCCTCCCACGGTGTTACCTCTGCACAGGACAACTCCGCCTGGGAAGATTTTCAGATCTATGAAGAGCTTGAGAAAGAAGGAAAGCTCACGGCCCGCATCTCGGAATGGCTGCCGTTTGATGATTCCGTCGAATCGCTCAATCAGAAGCGCAGTTCCCATCCTGCCGCCGACCAAGTGTTGCGCACCGGCATGCTGAAAGGCTTCATGGACGGCTCGCTGGGATCGAAGACGGCGGCCTTGTCGGAACCCTACACCGACGATCCGAAGAACTCCGGCCTGCCCCAATACAACGCCGACCGGCTGAACGCCATGACCGAGGAGCGCGTTCTGGCCGGCTACCAGATCGGATTCCATGCCATCGGCGACAAGGGCATCCAGATGGCGCTCGACGCATTCAGTGACGCGGAAAAAGCGGCCCGGGACGGCAAAGTCAAGTCTGCGGACGGCGGCAGTGATTACCGCCTCCGCATCGAACATGCGCAGGTAACCACGCCGTTGCAAGTACTCCGTTTCAAAGAACTGAAAGTCATCGCCTCCATGCAGCCCAGCCACCTGCTGACCGATATGAACTGGGCCGAGTCGCGGCTGGGACCGAAACGTGCCGCCCACTCCTATGCCTGGGCTGATTTTCTCAAGCGCGGCGTGGTGCTGGCGTTCGGAACCGACTATCCAGTGGAACCGGTTACGCCCTTCCGCGGACTGTACGCCGCGGTAACGCGGCAAAGTCAAAACGGAAAGAAGAGTTACTATCCCGAGCAAAAACTGACCATCGAACAGGCGATTGCCGCCTACACCTCGGGTTCAGCGTTTGCCGAATTCGCCGAGAAGCAGAAAGGCAAGCTCGCGCCCGGCATGCTTGCCGATTTCGTAGTGCTCGATCGCGACATCACGTCGGTCCCAGCCGTCAAGATTCTGGAGACGGAAGTACTCCGCACCGTAGTCGGCGGCAAGACCGTCTACCAATCCAAGTAGCACATTCACAGATAGGATCGGCACTCCCCACAGTGATGTCCGCCTGCTTGCGAGACTCGGGCGCGGAGGCTCGACCGCGCCCTCGTCCCGCCCAGTAGCAGCTTGTTCGCCTTTCAGAAATGACAATTTCCTGGGTCAGGAGAGTCGATTCGACCCGGTTGACCAGCAGGAACAAGCCGGATCGCGATAGCGTCCGCCTCGACCGTACCTTCATTGCGCACAATGTGGATGGCACTGCCGCCATGGTCGACAAACGACATCCCGGCTGTGTACACATGCGGCGTGCAGCTCGGATCGTCCGCTTGGTACTGCGTCACCGCTCCCGCCGTGACAAAGATCAGGGTGTGACCCGGATGGGTGTGCCAACCCGTCGTTCCCCCAGGGGCCCAAACGTTGCTGAAGACAGCACCGTCTGAGAGTCCCTTCGTTCTCTGCCGGGACTTCCAGATAGTATGCTGCGGCGGCGGGCTTTGGACTGGCACTTTGACCATGTTAAAGACATCAAATTCATCGAATTGTCCCGTTGCGACCGAGGTGCTCGTGAAGCCCGAGGGTGGCGTCGCCCACGCTTTTCCCGGATTAAGCGCCAGAACCACAATCACGGCACAGAACAATACCACCCACGTCAGATCTCTTCGCATATAGAGCTCCCTTTTTTCTGATTGGCGCCGGGGAAGACGACGCGCGAACACAATCCAGCACCTTGGAGGTACCGTCAAACGGCAATGTGCGGAACCGCAGCCCCAGCCATCAAATACCGCGTATTGCCGTGCCTGCCGGAGCGGGCTACAATCAGGGCCTTCCCCTCGGTCCGTCAGCCGCGGACCAATCCAGGAGAGCCCGATGGGCGAACCATCCCCTGTCGTACCGCCGTCCGCGCAAGCATCCGCAGACCGGCTGGACTCCTGGAAAGAGATTGCCGCCTACCTCAACCGCGACGTGACCACGGTTCAGCGCTGGGAAAAGCGGGAGGGAATGCCCGTCCACCGGCATCTCCACGACAAGCGGGGGTCGGTTTACGCACTAGGTTCGGAACTCGATGCCTGGCGGCAGAATCGCAGATCGCGTCTGGACGAAGAAGAAGAGGACGATCTGAATGCGGAAGCCGCGGTTCATGAGGACCTTGACGGCAAACCAAAGCCGGCGTCCCCAGTGCATAACTGGTTTCTCCTGGCGGCTGTGGTCTTGATTGCCCTGGTTGGCGTCGCCTACATCGCCATACGGAATCGTGTACGGGAAGCGGCCCGACCAAAGATAGCTTCGATTGCAGTGCTGCCTCTCAAGAACCTTTCCGGGGATGCGACCCAGGAATACCTGGCGGATGGCATGACGGAAGAGCTGATTGGGCGCCTCTCCGCGATTCGCGGACTTCGCGTGATCTCCCGCACCTCGGCGATGCATTTTAAGGACCCGCACCTCTCCGCACCCGAGATTGCGAAAACATTGCATGTCGACGCCCTCGTCGAAGGCTCGGTGATACGGGAAGGCAGGCGGGTGCGTGTCCACGCTCAGTTGATTCGTGCGGCCAGCGACGAGCACTTCTGGTCGGAGACTTACGACCGCGACCTGCAGGATGCCCTTGCTCTGGAGAGTGAAGTGGCGCAAGCCATTGCGCGGAAGGTCGAGGTGACGGTCACGGGAGAAGAACGTGGTCGGCTCGTCGCCGCCGCGCGTCAGGTCTCACCGGATGTGTATGAGAGCTATCTCAAAGGCAAGTTCGCGTTTGGCAAAGGCAACAGTCGGACCGAGATCGAAAAGAGTATTGTTTATCTTGAAGACACCATCAACAGGGACCCGACGTTTGCTCCCGCTTACGTGGGCCTGGCCAACGCATACCTGGAGCTCAGCTCGGTTTTCATCGGTGCTCCGCCCGAAGATGCACGCGCGAAAGCAATGAGTGCAGCCCGAAAAGCTTTGGAACTAGATCCGGCGCTTGCTGAAGCACACATCATGCTTGCTGGGCTATATCAGATCGAGTTTGATTGGGCCGAGGCTGAAACTGAATACAGGCGTGCGCTCGAATTGACGCCGGGCACCGCGGCGGCACAGATGGGCTATGCTGGTTGGCTGCTTTCTCAGGGGCGTATCGAGGAATCGCTGACGTGGGCTCAACGTGCTCGTGAGTACGATCCGCTCGCGGTTTCGGGCGGTGAAATCGGCTGGATCTTGTTTTTTGGCCGGCGCTACGACGAAGCGATACGCGAGTATCGCAGCGCACTGGCGGTGGATCCAGACGACACACGTGTGCTCGAAGTCCTCGGTATCGCGCTCATGGCTAAGGGTCAACCCGAGGAAGCAATCGCACCACTTGAGACCGTGATTTCGGTTACACACGGTAGCCCTGCGGCCTGCGGCCTGTTGATCAGGGCATTTGCTCACGCCGGGCGACGCAATGATGCGCTCCGGCTACTGCGGGAACTGAAGGGGCGGCGGCGGGCGGGCTATGTCCCTGCTGCGGCCTTTGTGGACTCGTATCTAGGACTCGGTGACACGGACCAGGCTTTTGACTGGTTTGAGCTGGCCTATCGGGAGCAGTCGTTTAGTCTGCAATTTCTGAAAGTGTCTCCGTTCCTCGATCCCATACGCAGCGACCCGCGGTTTGCCGACCTGGTTCATCGCGTCGGGCTCGATAAGGAGTATTGAACTGTGCCCTAGCCGTTGCGTAGGGTGATTTGCCCTGGTTGGCCTCCACGTTACAATCGTGGTCCCCCCCGGGCCTCATGGCCGCTGCTGACTCTTGCAGGAGAGCGCGATGGGCGACCCATCCACCCGAGTACCGCCGTCCGAAGGCTCGCCTGAGACTCGTCTGGATTCCTGGAAGGAAATCGCGACCTACGTAAAACGGGATGTCACGACTGTGCAGCGCTGGGAAAAGCGCGAAGGAATGCCGGTCCATCGTCATCTCCACGACAAGCGCGGCTCGGTTTACGCGTTCAGCTCCGAGCTCGATGCTTGGCTGCAGACCCGGAGGCAGCAGTTAGAGGAAGAAGAACGCGAGTCGCAAACGGCGCTAGTGACAGAGGGGCTGACAGGAGTTCGCCAGCCGCCACGTGCGCGGCATTGGCTGGTCCTGTGCTCTGCCGTCGCGCTGCTGCTCGCGGGCGTTGCCTACATCATCATCCGCAACCGTCAGCGACCTGCGCCTCGCCCACAGATCACCTCGATTGCAGTGCTGCCTCTGAAGAACCTCTCCGGGGATGCGACGCAGGAATACCTGGCGGACGGCATGACGGAAGAACTGATTGGGCGTTTCTCCGCGATTCGTGGACTTCGCGTCATCTCCCGCACTTCGGCAATGCACTACAAGGACACTAAGCTTTCGATCCCCGAGATCGCGGAAACCTTGCATGCGGACGCCTTTGTCGAAGGTTCGGTCATTCGCGAGGGCAGCCGCATTCGTGTCCACGCTCAGCTGATTCGCGCATCGACCGACGAGCATTTCTGGTCGGAAACCTACGATCGCGAACTGAAAGATGTGCTGGCACTGGAGAGCGAGATCGCGCAAGCCATCGCGGCAAAAGTCGAGGTTACGGTGAGCGGGAAAGAACGCACGACTCTGGTCGCGTCCCGTCACGTGGCGCCCGGAGTTTATGAGAGTTACCTGAAGGGAACCAGCCGCCTCGACAAGGCAAACACCAGAGATGACGTCGAAACGAGCATCGCGTACTTCAATGAGGCGATTCGGAAGGACCCGACGTTTGCGCCTACTTATGTTGGGTTGGCAGAAGCATATGACGATCTCGGCACGGTGGCGATGGGTGGCGGCTCACCGGCCGAAATACGACCGAAGATCGTCGCGGCGGCCCGGAAGGCCCTCGAGTTGGATCCGGGACTCGCGGACGCTCATATTCTCCTCGGGGACATGCACAAAAAAGAATGGGAGTGGGCCGAGGCCGAAACCGAATACAAGGTCGCACTCGACCTGAGACCGAACGATCCGGGCGCTCACGAAGGATATGCAACCTGGCTGATGTGCCAAGGACGCCTGGACGAGGCGTTGGTATGGTCTCAGCGGGCCCGCGAACTGGATCCAATTGGGGTGAAGGGAGTCTGGCAAGGATGGCTCCTTTTTCAGGCCCATCGTTTTGACGAATCCATTCGACAACTGCAAGGCCTAGGGGCCGTGTATCCCGACGATAGCGAGATACCTTCCACCCTTGCGTTTGCGCTGATCGGCGCGGGCCGATCCCGAGAAGCTATTCCATTGATGGAGAAAATGGCTACTGTGACCCATCGCAGCCCCGGGTCGATCGAGATGCTGGCAGTGGCGTACGCTCACGCTGGCCGGCGAGCCGAGGCCCTCAGGCTGCTCGACGAACTCAAGCGACGCCGGGAAAAAGGCTACGTGCCGCCCGGCGCGTTCATCAATCCGACTTTGGCGCTCGGAGAGTACGACGAGGCCTTTGTATGGTTCGAACGCGCATATCAGGAGAAGTCCAACATTCTGCAATTCTCGAAGGTGCACCCCTTCTTCGACCCTGTGCGCAACGACCCGCGCTTCAAGGATCTGCTCCATCGCGTCGGCCTTGACAAAACCTACTGATCCGCGCGTTAGTGTGTTCCTATGGACTGGAGAGAGCGGGAGCGAGCGTTCTATATCGGTGCTCCGCTAGCCATCGTACCCGCGCTCGGCATTCTTCCCGCGATCATGTTCCTGCTGGTGGCACCAAGGGTCGCGCACGGCCGGGCAATCGCGGGCGCGATACTGCCCGCCTTGGGTCTGGCTAGCAGCATCGGGCTCTGGAAGCTGGCCCTGGGGGCGATCGAGCGCCCATTCGGAATTCTCAATGCCCTCAGTGTTGGCGCGCTGCTCGTTCTGCTGGTCATCGCCGCCTACACCGGATTGTTTCTGGCGCTGCTCACACTGAAGCTTTAGCAAGTGTCCGCTTCCGAACAGCAGCAACCGTCGTCGGACACTCGGACCCACAGATCCACTCCCTAACTTGCTGAGCGATCAGGGCTACCGGCTAGCTTGCGTTTGGCTTTGGGAATGCTGTTCCCAGTTGATTCGCTCACCGGTTACGGCTGCATGCCCAGGAACTTACCATGACGACCTTTGTGCAAGATGTGCGCTACGCCCTGCGGCAACTGCGCAAGACTCCCGGGTTCACGATCACCGTGCTGCTAACCCTGGCGCTGGGCATTGGCGCCAATGCCGCCATCTTTACCCTGGTGGACTCAGTTCTGCTGCAGCGCCTGCCTGTTGCTGATCCCAGCACGCTGGTTCGGCTGGGCAATGAGAACGATTGCTGCGTGAACTCCGGGACCAGCGACAGCGGCAACTATTCGCTATTTCCGACCGACACCTACGAGCACCTGAAGAAGAACCTGCCGGAGTTTGAAGAACTGGCAGCCATGGAGTCGGGGTTTGGCTACCGACCGGTTACAGTGCGGCGCGGCGGAACGCAGGCGGAAGCGCGATCGGTCATGGGCGAGTTCGTTTCCGGCAACTATTTCCGCACGTTTGGATTGCAGCCCCGAACGGGACGGTTGCTTTTGGATACAGACGACGTCAAGGGCGCGCCTATGACGGCGGTGATGAGCTACCTGACATGGCAGCGCGACTACGCCGGCGACCCATCCGTCGTTGGCGGCACGTTCTGGGTGAATACGCGGCCCGTAACCGTGGTGGGGATCGCCCCGCAGGGCTTCTACGGCGATCGCATGTCGAGCACGCCGCCCGACTTCTATCTTCCGATCGAGAGCATGCCGGTGCTGGCGAATGTCCCATATGTTCACGATCCGCGAGTGAGCTGGCTTTACATCGTCGGCAGGGTAAAGCCGGGCGTGAACCTGGCGGCGCTGGAACAGAAGGCCAGTGGATTGGTGCGGCAGGCGTTCGTGCTGAATCCCGACTATGCAACGGATCAGGGCAAAGCGCTGCTCCCGAGAGTTCACGTGGTACTGACGCCGGCCGGCGGAGGTATTCAGCAGATGCAAGACCAGTACGCATCGAACCTGCGCCTGCTGATGTGGACTGCCGGTCTGGTTTTGTTGATTTCGTGCGCCAACATCGCCAATCTTCTGCTCGTTCGCGGCATGGCGAGGCGGACAGAACTGGGCGTGCGCACGGCGCTGGGCGCGATGCGCGGAAGGATCGTCCGTCAATTGCTGACCGAGAGTGCCGTGCTGGCCCTGCTGGGCGGAATTGTCGGTCTGCTGGTCGCCTACGGCGGAGCCCGGATGTTGATGGGGCTCGCGTTTACAGGAGAACAAAACGTCCCGATCGATGCCGGCCCGTCGCTGGCGGTAGTGGGCTTTGCCTTCGGTTTGTCGTTGCTCACCGGCATCCTATTCGGAGTGGCACCTGCCTGGATCGCAGCGCAGACGCAACCGGTAGACGCCCTGCGAGGAGGCTCGCGCATGACCGCGACCGGGGCGTCGCGGCTGCAGCGGTCGCTTGTCGTGCTACAGGCGGCACTTTCGCTTGTGCTGCTGGTAGGGGCCGGATTGTTTTCCCAGAGCCTCAACAAACTGCAGAACACCGACCTGAAACTCGATTCCAGGAACAGGTATATCGTCCACATCAACCCGCAGGCGGCGGGCTATTCGCAGACGCAGTTGGAAGCCCTGTATCGCACGATGGAACAGCAATTTCATGGGCTGCCGGGTATAAGGAATGTCGGAATCTGCACCTACACGCCCATGGAAGACAACAACTGGAGTAGTGGGGTTCAGGTGCAGGGACAGCCCTTCTCGGACAAGGGTGCGTCATGGGTTCGAGGGAGCGCAGAGTACCTTGATTCGGTGGGTACACGTGTCGTGATGGGGCGAGGCATTGGACCCCAGGATACTCCCACGAGTCCGACCGTGGCGGTTGTCAATCAGTCATTTGTAAAGGAGTTCTTCAAAGAAGGCGTCAATCCCATTGGCCAGCATTTTGGCGACCCGGGGCCGGTTTCGCAGGGAGATTTCGAAATCGTCGGCGTCGCTGAAGATACCGCCTACACGAGCGTGTACTGGAAGAAGCACACCATGTACTTCATCCCCATGATGCAGCGGCCGGCGAGTTCCAAGGAGCCGATTGAATCGGATGTTTCGTTGTATGCGGGCGCGATTGTGCTCGAAACCGAACGTCCGATGAATGACGTGGAAAAGCTGGCGCGCACGACCTTGTCGGCCATCAATCCGAACCTTGCCATCGTGAAGTTTCAGACGTTCCAGGGGCAGATCGCCGATCGCTTCAATGGCGAGCGAATGGTCGCGCAGCTGACCATGCTGTTCGGAGTGTTGGCGCTCATGCTGGCCATGATCGGGCTGTACGGGGTCACGGCATACACAGTTGCGCGACGCACCCCGGAGATCGGCATTCGCATGGCTGTGGGAGCAGCTCGCGGGAGAGTCATCGCGATGGTGATGCGCGGAGCGATGATTCAAATCGCGTTGGGGCTGCTGATCGGGCTTCCGGTGGCTCTGCTGGGGGTGCGGTTCGTAAAGGCGCAGCTTTACGAGATTACGAGCGCGAATCCGAGCGTGGTGTTGGGTGCGATTACGACTCTGGCAGCGGCCGCTTGCATCGCCGGGATCATCCCAGCGCGACGCGCGGCCTCCATCGACCCCGTTCAAGCCTTGCGGTCAGAATGAGGTCAAAGGCGCCGGACAGGTGCCGTCTGCATGATGCGCACTTAAGTCCGCCGAAGTAGCCTGTCCGTGCGCCCAATTCGGTTAACGCAAACCCCTTTTCCCGCGTCTAAATAACAGGGGAAATCCTGAGGACGGCAAATTCCTGCCCCCAGGGAAGAATCCGCGCAAAGGTATAATAGGTAAGCCACGTATTTTCAGGAGGAAAGAAATGGATTCGCGCGCAAGCGCCTTTTGGGTGCGCCTCAAGGCCAAGGGCTGGGCGTACACCTTCACGATTCTGGCAACGCTGACCGTCGGAATCCTCATCGGCACAATTGTTTCGTCCGGAGTGAAAGGGAAGGAAGGGCAAAAAGGGTCGGATGCCACGCCGCTGACCATTCCTTCTCCGCAGCAGCTCTCCAACCAGTTCTCCCAGATCTCCAAGCAACTGGAACCGAGCGTGGTGAACATCAATACCGAGTCCACCATCAAGAACCCGCACAAGCGGCGTGCCCGTCCCGATCAGGGTGACCAGGGTGGCGGAGACGACGACAATGGTTTCCAGGATTTTTTCGATCGCTTCTTTGGCGGACAGGGAGCCGACGGGGCTCCGATTCGCCAGCGGTCTCTCGGATCCGGCGTGATCGTCGACCCGAAGGGTTACATCGTGACGAACCGTCACGTGGTAGATAAGGCCGACCGCATCCGCGTGAAGCTGCAGGACGAACCTGCCGGAAGCCCGGGCCATGACGCCAAGGTGATCGGCGTTGACACTGAGACTGATCTCGCTGTGATCAAGATTGATGTGGACAAGCCCTTGCCCGCTGCGAAACTCGGCAACTCAGACGGCCTGCAAGTCGGCGACTGGGTATTGGCCATCGGCAGTCCTTTCGGACTTCAGGAAACCGTGACCGCCGGCATCGTCTCGGCGAAGGGCCGCAACATTGTGCCCAATCGGCAGTTCCAGTCTTTCGTGCAGACCGATGCCGCCATCAATCCCGGCAACTCCGGCGGACCGCTGGTCAACATGGCCGGAGAAGTCGTCGGCATCAACACCGCCATTCTCACCGAGACCAGTTCGTACGCTGGGGTCGGCTTCGCCATGCCGTCGAACACTGTTGCCCAGGTTTATAACCAATTGATCGGTCCCGATCACCGCGTGGCTCGCGGTTCCATCGGCATTGAGTTCGCGGCCCAGCCGAACCCTGCGATCGCGCGGATTTACGGTTCTGGCGTGACCGTTTCCAACGTGGTGGCGGGAAGTCCCGCGGAGACTGCCGGCCTGAAGATCGGCGACACCATCACGGCGGTTGACGGCAAGGACGTCAAGAGCGGCGATGAACTGGTCGCCGACATCGCCTCGCGCAAGCCCGGTTCCAAAGCCGCGCTGGCCTTTGTGCGCAATGGCAAGAAGCAGGAAGCCACCGTCACCATCGCCGATCGCTCCAAGCTGTTCGCCTCGCGCCTGGGTGAGGAAGAGGAAAACCAGGGCGAAGAGGAGCCCAAGCCAAGCAAGTTCGGCCTGACGGTTCGCGGCATCACGCCGGACCTGGCCGACCGCTTCAACATCCCTGCCGGCAAAGGCGTGGTCGTGCAGGACGTAAAGCCGGGATCGTTCGCCGAAGATGTCGGTCTGAATCGCGGCGACGTCATCCTCGAGGTCAATAAGCAGCCTGTGAATAGTCCCGATGACTTCGCCAAGCTTGAGTCGGGAATGAAGAGCGGGCAGGACATCGTGTTCCTCGTGCGACCGCGAGGGGCACGGACCCAGGATGGAACTATCTTCCTGGCCGGTACACTTCCGTAACGGCAAGACCCACCGGTGAGACTGGCGCTTCCTCCCCGCTTCGGGGAACATAGGGAAGTCCGGTCTTGCCGGTTTGCTTTTGCCCATGCGCAGGAATTCTCCAATTCGGGCCGTCCTGACCGTTCTCCTGTGCGGATTAGTCTGCCTCGCGGCGGAATCAGCGAAAGCCACCACCCCGCCCAAAAAATCCCCAAGTTCCGGTACTGCCGCGAGCAAAAAGTCTTCCACAGCAGCAAAGAAATCCGCCGTTCACAAGAAGAAACGCAAGGGCAAAACGACGTCGAAGAAGCGCGGACAAAAAGCCATCGATTCCGAGCGCACGCAGCAGATTCAGGAAGCTCTCATTCGCGAGCACTATCTCAACGGTGAACCCTCGGGGAAATGGGATGATGCCACCCAATCCGCCTTGCGGCGCTATCAGGCCGATCATGGATGGCAAAACAAGACTGTTCCTGACTCCCGGGCACTGATTAAGCTCGGTTTGGGACCAAGCCACGATCATCTGCTGAATCCGGAAACTGCGATGACCTCGGTGGCAGCCGACCCCAAGCCGTCCACGAAACCCGCCTCAGTCACTCCTCCCGCCCAGCCGGGTGCCTCTTCCGACACTACGATTCAGCCCCCCCAGTAGTGAAAAGACAAGCGATCGCCGAAAATCTCCCTCCCGCGCGAGCCAATCTGTAGCCATTTTTCACATGTATAGGTACGGGACAAGACCGCCCCAACGTCTTGTTCCGGAGTCCCGATCCGACCCCAGGAGAAGTTATGTCCAGCGCCCGTCGTCCGTGCCTATCGCTAGTCGTGCTCGCCGTCGTGTTCCTCGCCTTGAACACGTCCCCAGTACTTCGCGCGCAGACCTACACCGACCTGCATGACTTCGACTGCACGGTCGAGGGCTGTCAGCCCACTTACCCTGCACTTCTGGCCCAAGGGCGGGATGGCAATCTCTACGGAACAGCGGATGCCGGTGGCGCTTCCGGCATGGGGACGGTCTTCAAGATCACGCCAACCGGTTCGATCACAACCCTGTACAACTTCTCCGGAGCCGACGGCTGGAACCCGGACGGCGGCCTCGTGTTGGGTACGGACGGCAACTTCTACGGAACCACTACCCGCGGAGGCGCGAACGGAGACGGCACGGTATTCAAAATCACTCCTGCGGGAGTGCTGACCACGTTGCACAGTTTCACAGATGCCGACGCCAATCCTCGCGGCGGTGTCGTACTGGGCAAGAACGGCAGCTTCTATGGAACCACTTGCTCCCAGTTTGGTCCGTGGACCGGATTTTCGATTACGTCTGCAGGCAAGTTCAAGCACCTCACGAACTCGATCCCTCCTTGCAGTTTCTCAGGGCTCATCCTGGGCAACGACGGCAACCTGTATGGCGCTTCCCAGGCCGGCGGAGCGTGTTGCGGAACGGTGTTCCGCATGACGGCAGCGGGCAAGGTGAAGATTATCTACAACTTTGACATCACACATGGGCACACTCCGTATTCGCCCGTGGTGCAGGCCAACGATGGCCTCTTGTACGGAACTACGAGTGGCGGCGGCTCGGGTCAGGGAGGAGTGGTTTTCAAAATGACAACTGGTGGCAAGATCACTTTGCTGCGCCAGTTCGCCGCCGGCGGCACGACGGACGGGTCGACACCGTACGCAGGATTGGTGGCAGCTACAGACGGAAATTTCTATGGCGCCACCAGCGGCGGCGAGAACTTTGGATCAGTCCCGGATGGAGATCTGTTCAGAATCACGAGCAGTGGCGACTATTCCATACAGTTCGTCTTCGACGACACTCATGGCGCGCTGGCCGAAGCTACGCCCATGCAGCACACCAACGGCAAGATTTACGGCGTCACCGAGCGTGGCGGCCCCCACATCGGCGAACAGGGGGTCGTCTACAGTCTGGATAACAATCTGCCAACGTTCGTCTATCTCGTGACGCGCTGGGGCAGCGCCGGACAAACCGTGGAAATCCTCGGCAACGGACTGACGGGAACCTCCAGCGTAACCTTCGGCTCCGGGTCGGCGTCCTTCAATGTCGTGTCCGACACCTACATGACTGCCACAGTGCCCGATGATGGCAGCGCGGGACTCGTCACGGTAACAACTCCGTCCGCCACGCTCACCAGCAACCGGTCGTTCTTTGTGACTCCTGTTGTCAGCGGCATTGCTCCATCCAGCGGACCAGTCGGATCGCAGGTCACGATCACCGGTTCGGGATTCGTGGGAACTATTGCGGTCAAGTTCGGAGGCGTGAAGGCAACGAGCTTCACGGTCAACTCGGGCACAAGCATCACTGCAACCGTTCCGGCGGGAGCGAAGACCGGGAAGGTATCGGTCACGACCGCCGGCGGCAACGCCAGCAGCAAAGGTTCTTACACGGTTACGCCCTAGCGAGGTCGGAGATCAAATCTGCTCAGTCCAGCACGGGCCGCGGCGCAAATGGGATGGCCTGACCATGCACCACCGCTCCCGGATTGTCCTCGACTAGTGCTCGAGCATATTCAGGGCCTGCAATCTGAGCGACGACGTCGCGGCCCTGGGACAGAATCGGGACCCTTCGCTTCACGTCGTGCGCATCGGTAGCGAGAAAGTGGATCGCGCTACGGTCGAGCAGCCAGCGCGCGATGATCTCAGGGCGTTCCCCCCAGAATCCCGTCAGCGCCGACGCTGTCACTTGCACCAGGCAGCCTTGCTCCGCCCATTCCAGCACGCGCTGCGGCGTCTGCTGCAGTATCGGATTCCGCTCCGGATGGGTGAGGATCGGAGTCAGCCCGCGGTCGCCCAGCCGCGTGAAGCATTCCCCCACTTGCACCGGCACGCTGTAGTTGCTGAGTTCCACCAGCAGGTAGTTGGTGTCGCCGATGGTGTAGGAGTGCGGGTGTTCCAGTACCCGCTCCAGGTTGTCGAATGAAAGATGAAAATCGCATCCTAGCGCGAGCTGCGGTGTTGCTCCCACCTTCTCTTGCAACTGTGCCAGCACTTCCTGCAGGTATTGCCGGTCATAGGCATAGCGATCATTGGCATGCGGCGTCGCCACCATGTGGGTGATGCCGTCCGCAGCGGCCATTCGGCACATTGCCACGGCGACGTCCCAGGACTTCGGCCCGTCATCGACTTCCGGCAGGATGTGACAGTGAATGTCGAACACTCTTCCTCCGATTCTAGAACAGAATCGCATCGGGCGTGTCCGGCCCTGCTCCTGCATCCGGAAGCCTGGGGCCGCGAACGCTCTTCTCCTTTTCTTGCAGCTAGTTACTGACAAGACACCCACCCACGAATTCCCCATTGGCGCGCCCAATCGTTTCTGTGAAAGTAAGGGTTAAGGACTTCTAACAATCCATGTGCGCACCAGCGCAGACGGTCCCGGCTGTTCACGAGACGAGCGTCTATCGGCGTTCGCAAGCCGTCGTGTCTCGCCAGATTGCCGGCGAGACCCTGGTGGTCCCCATCCGCGGAAGAGTCGGAGACCTGGCCTCGATCTACAGCTTCAACGAGACCGGTTCTGTCCTGTGGGCTGCACTGGAACTTCCCCGATCCCTGGAAGGCTTGGCTTCCCTCCTCTGCCAGTCATTCGAAGTCGGGTGGGATGACGCTCGACGGGATGCAAACGCATTCGTGCAGGAAATGCAGGCGGCGGGTCTGCTGACGATCGAAGCAAGCTGACCCGCAAGTAGGAGAACTACCGAGGGGGCACGATGGCGCCATTGTTCCGTCCTGATGCGGGGCGGTCATGAATACGCAGTCTTACGGAGCTTTCAGCCAGTCGCTCCACCAGCGCTACTTTGGGGAGCGCGCTCCGCTCGAAGTGTCGATTGAAGTTACCCGGCGCTGTCCGCTCGAGTGCCTGCACTGCTACAACAATCTGCCCATGGGCGACGTCGAAGCCCGCAACCGCGAACTGACCAAAGAAGAGCACTTCAAGCTCCTCGATGACTTGGTCGACGTCGGCGCCTTCTGGCTGCTCTATTCCGGCGGCGAGATCTTCGCCCGCAAAGATTTTCTGGAAATCTACACCTACGCCAAGCGAAAGGGATTTCTCATCACGCTGTTCACCAACGGAATCCTGATCAACGAACGCATCGCCGATTATCTGGTCGAGTACCCTCCGTTCGCCATCGAAATCACGCTCTACGGTCGCACGAAAAAGACTTACGAAGCGCTCACCGGGATCCCTGGTTCCTACGAACGTTGCCTGCGCGGAATCGAGTTGCTGCGCGACCGCGGACTGCCGCTGAAACTCAAGACCGTGCCCACCACCATCAACAAGCACGAAGTCTTCGCCATGAAGCGATTCGCGGAAGAAGAACTGGGAGTCGAATTCAAGTTCGACGCTCAGGTCAATCCCCGCATCGATTGCTCGCAAAGTCCGCTGGCGGTGCGGCTGTCGCCCGAAGAGGTGGTAGCGCTCGATCTGCACTCGCCCAAAGCGGCACAGGAATATCGTCAGTTGGCGGAACGTGATCTGGCAGCGGCCCCGGCGCTGACGTCCATCGACACGGTCTACTTCTGTGGCGGAGGCATGAAAACGTTTGCCGTCGATCCTTACGGCCGTATGAGTGTATGTGTGATTTCGCAGCAGGATACTTACGACCTGCGGCAGGGCAGCGTTCGCGAGGGCTGGGAAAAATTCCTGCATGCCGTTCGTACTCGAAAACGCACGCGCATCACCAAGTGTGTGGAGTGCCGCATCCAGTCCGTGTGCGGCATGTGTCCTGCCAATGGCGAACTCGAAAACGGTGACAAGGAGAGCCCAGTCAGCTTCCTCTGTGAAGTCGCGCACCTGCGCGCTCTCAGCCTCGGCCTCGAGGTTCCCTCCCACGGGGATTGCGAATTCTGCCACGGCGGAGCAGAGGAGGCGCGCCTGCGCGCGGCGGCCGAAAGGATCCGGTCTAGGGATTCCAGCGCCGACGATTGGATCGAGCCGGAGTCACCCTTTTCGATTCTCAACCAGACTGGGTCGCGAACCGGTTGCAGCAGTTGTGGTGTGGGTCACTGAGGACGACGGAAACGTATGAGCGAACCCAACATGCAATCGGGACAGAAGAAACCTTACGAGCCGCCCAAGGTGATGGCCATTAACCTCCGCCCCGAGGAAGCGGTTCTCGGCAACTGCAAGATCGGCAATTCGGCGGGCCCGGTATCGAGCACCTGTTCCACCTTGCACTGCAGCACGATTGGGTCTTGAGGATGAACTACGTCACCATCCCGACCGCTCACAACGCCGCCCCGCCCTTCACCGGTCGCCACCACAACTGCTTCGCGGTTGCCGGTATCGCGGTCGGGGTTTCCGGAGATACCCCCCAATCCGTCGATCTTGGACCGCAATTGCAGGCCTTCACCACGGCCAGCGCACTGACTGACATTGAAGTGCGAGTCGAGTGGAAACCGTCTCTCATGCCTTGCGCCGCGCGAGAACTCTTTCACTCCGGTTGTGTCTGGAGCGTCCACGAATCCGGAAATCAGTTTGTCTTCGATTTCGTGACGGCTCGCCTGGGCCATCAACCGTACAAGCGTCTTCTGGTCGACAAGAATTTTCGGTGCGCAACCGTACTTCTGAATAGGCAGTGCTTGGTTCCCGAGGATGAGAGCCGGGCCCTCGAATATCCGTTGGATGAGCTTCTTATCACCCACTATCTCAGTCTCGGTGTCGGTGTCGAATTGCACGCATGCGGTTTGATCGATGCCCACGGTGATGCCTTTCTGTTCGCCGGTCATTCCGGCTCGGGGAAGACGACGACCGCGCGGCTCTGGAGCCGGCACGTGCCCATCCATGTTCTGAGCGACGACCGCATGATTCTCCGCAAGCAAGACGATCATTTCCTGATGCACGGCACCCCCTGGCACGGCGAAGCCGCATTCGCCCTGCCCGAGAGCGCACCCGTCCGTCGCATCTTCCTTCTCGAACATGGCGTCGAGAACCGTATCCAGCATGTCTCCCGCGGAGCCGCCGCGGGAGAGTTGCTCGCCCGCAGCTTCACACCGTTCTACGCCTCACGTTTTGTGGAACCGGTGCTGGCGCTGCTCGAGGAGCTGGCAGCGTCGATTCCGTGCTATCGCTTCCAATTCCTCCCCGACCAAAGCGCAGTGGAGAAAATCCTTGGCTTCCGCGACTGAATCTCGGCACGACACGGAGTTATTCGAGCAATTGAGCCGGAGACTGCTTTCCAGCGGCCATCAAGTCCGGTTTCAGGCTCGCGGCCACAGCATGTTCCCCGTAATTAAGAATGGCGAGTCTCTGCGCGTGGAAAATGTAGCGGCAGGGCAACTGCAAATCGGCGACATCGTCGTCGTCAGGACCGCCGCTGGAATTCGCGCCCATCGCCTGATTTTCGCGGACCCGGGGCGCGATTGCTTTCTCACCCGCGGCGACGCCGGACAGGAGAGCGACCCGCCCATCCAAGCGGGACAGATCTTGGGCCGCGTCGTATTGGCCAGGAGAAACTATTTGCGAATGCGGGTGCATTCCTTCACCCAGGGAATCGTGCGGCAAGGCACACGTTGGCGGAGGATCCTGGCGGCATTAGCCACGATGCTCCTTCTTGTCGCGGGGAGCACCCTCTCGAACGGTCAGGTGGTTTTTGATTCCGTAACCAACGGAAACCTGTCGACGACAACCGCCGGCTCACAAACGTTCAACTTCACCCACACGACCACCGCCGCTGCCAATCGGTTGCTGGTGGTCGGGGTGTCGATCAACATCGTCAACAGCGCGACAACTTCAGTCACCGGCATCACCTACAACGGCGTCGCTCTGACCCGACTCGGTTTCCACAACGATGCGGGCATCACTCGCCGGGTGGAAACCTGGTACCTGATTGGGCCAGCCTCGGGGACAAACGCGATTGCGGTGACGGTGAACGTCTCGGCTGCAGCTCGCACCGGCATTGTTACTGGAGCAATGACATTCTCCGGAGTCGATCAGACCGTTCCCCTGAGTGCGATGGTCTCCAGTGACGGTGCTGCTGCGACTTTTTCGCAACTCGATATCCCAAGCGGTACCAACCAGATCGTTTTTGAAACCGTGGCGATTGACCGCAGCTTGACGGTGACGACCGGCACCTCCCAGGCACAACGCTGGACTGTGAACACGGGCGCACCCGCGGGCAACGTTCGTGGCGCCGGTAGCACTAACGCGGGCGCTGCCAGCGTACCGATGTCGGAGACCTTTAGTGCGGCCACGAACTGGTCCGTTGCTGGAGCCTCGGTGAGGCCCCTTCAGTCCGACGTGGGAGTGTCCATCAATCCCGGCGGAGCCGTGCCCTTCGGTACGAACCTCACCTACACCATCACGGTCACGAATAACGGGCCGACCACCGCCACCGGCGTTTCGCTCACCGACACCTTGGCGGCGGGACTCACTCTGGTGACCGCAACCCCCAGCCAGGGCACTTGTTCCGGCACAGGCCCGGTCACGTGTCCTCTGGGAACTCTCGCCGGGGGCGCGAGCGCGACGATAACCGTGATTGCCAGTGCATCGCAGTCGGGTTCGTACGCGAATACTGCAACCGTGACCGCGACTCAGCCCGACCTCAACACGGGCAACAATTCCTACACCGCGGTTGGAATCGTGCAGAGCAATACCTGTGCCAACCCGGCCGTGCTGGGTGCTGGGGGAACATTGACGGGAGTGGTGAACACTTACTATCCCGCCACCGCCAGCGTAACCGCCAGCACCGCCAACACCACGATTCCCGTTGGCGCCGCTCGAGGTGCTGCCGCCACCATCACCAATGGCGACCTCTTGCTGGTGATGCAAATGCAGGATGCCAGCATCAACAGCACCAACACGTCCGCCTACGGCAACGGGGCGACGGGCGCGGGGTTCACTGCCATCAACAACGCCGGGAACTATGAATTCGTCAAAGCGACCGGACCGATTGCGGGCGGGGCGATCCCAATCTCCGGCAGCGGTCGGAATAGCGGTCTCATCTACAGCTACACGATTGCCGCCGCTACCGGCACGAAGGGTAAGAGCACCTTTCAGGTAATTCGCGTTCCGCAGTACGCGACCGCCACCCTCGGTGCCGGTCTGACTGCCTCGCCTTGGGACGGCACAAGCGGTGGCGTGCTTGCGCTCGACATCGCGGGCGCCCTCACGCTCGGTAGCGCAACGGTGAGCGTGGACGGTCTGGGTTTCCGCGGTGCTGCCGGCTTGCAGCTGAACGGCAACATAGCAGGCGTCCACAACGCGGACTATGTGCTCGCCGCTCCCACGGCTTACGCCGGAACTGTGGTGAACGGCCTCCACGGAGGCAAGGGCGAGGGCGTTGCCGGCACTCCACGCTGGATCGCGACCACCGCCACGCCGTTCTTTCTTGACACGACCGTGGATGGCTATCCCAACGGCGGTATGGCCCGCGGAGCGCCGGGCGATGCGGGTGGCGGCGGCACGGATGGCAACGTCGCCAATCCCTCCGCCAACGATCAGAATTCCGGCGGCGGCGGCGGCGGAAACGGTGGGATCGGTGGCTCGGGCGGCAACAGTTGGAACAGCACGCTCGGCATCGGAGGCCTCGGAGGCGCTTCGTTCCCCACGACGCTCGGACGCATTTCCCTTGGTGGCGGCGGAGGCGCGGGCTCGCGCAACAATTCTGATGGCGACAACCAGGCCAGCAGTGCAACCGCGGGTGGCGGCATCATCTTTATTCGCGCCGGAAGCCTGTCGGGGACGGCGACACTCACGGCCAACGGCACCAACGCCTACAACGCGACTGCCAACGACGCTGGCGGCGGCGGTGGTGCAGGCGGCACCGTGATCGTGCTGTCTGCCGGCGGCGGCGAGGGCGGACTTACGATTCAAGCGCGCGGCGGTAACGGTGGCAATGCCTGGTCTACACAGGCATTTTCTCTAGCGAACCGTCACGGCCCAGGCGCCGGTGGCGGAGGCGGCGTCGTGTATCTGACCGCCCCAGCCAGCATCAGCGTCACCGGCGGCGCCAATGGTACGACCCTCAACCCTGGCGTTGCCTACGGCGCCACTCCCGGGACCGCGGGCGTCGCGGTCACGAACGCGCAATACTCCCAGGGTTCCGGTTCTCAGGGCGGCGCGAACTGCATTCCTGATGTCACCATCGCCAAGAGCCATACCGCCACATTTGTTCGCGGCACCAGCGTTTCGTACTCGATCGTAGTCAGCAACGTCAGCCCGCTCGGTCCTACCAGCGGTCTGGTCACGATGAACGACACGTTGCCCCTGGGTGTGGTGCCGACCAGCGCTTCCGGCACGGGTTGGACTTGCACCGTCGCGGGGCAGACCGTCAGCTGTGTCCGGTCCGACGTGCTCCTGGCGGGCGCCGCCTACCCGACCATTACCATCAATGCCACCGTGACCCAGAGTGCACCCGCGACGATCGTTAATATCGCAACCGTTGCTGGCGGCGGCGAGATCAACCTCGCCAACGACACAGCAACCGACACTGCCCAGGTGGGTTCAGTTTCCGACCTGGTGATGAGCAACACGGCCACTCCGAACCCGGTCGCTGCGGGCGCCAACATTACCTACACCCAGACCATCACGAACAGCGGTCCGAGCGATGCGACGAGCGTAGTGTTCACCGAGACCGTTCCGGCGAATACGACCCTGCAATTGATCACTCCTCCGGCAGGATGGAACTGCAGCAATCCCGGACCGACCGGCACTCTGATCTGCTCCGTGGCGGACATGCCGCCGGGAACCGCTGTCTTCACGGTTGTGGTCAACGTCAATACAGGCACCGCCAACGGAACCGTCATTACCGACATCGCACAGGCAAGTTCCGCGGTGGCCGACCCCAATGCCGCCAACAACCGTGCGACGGCAGTCACGATCGTCGGCACGACAGCGCAGGGAGATCTTTCCGTCAGCAATGCGGCTGCGCCCAACCCGGTCACCCCCAGCAGCAATATCACCTACACCCAGACCGTAACCAATACCGGATCGGCAGCGGCCACCACGGCGACCTATTCCGACGTCGTTCCTGCGAATACCACGTTCCAGTCCCTGGTGGCGGCGGCAGGTTGGACGTGTAGCACCCCGGGAGTGGGCGCTACCGGAACTGTTTCGTGCACCAATCCCAGCGTAGCTGCGGGCAGCTCCGGCATCTTCACCTTACAAGTGCGTGTGAATCCCGCCGTAGCGAGTGGCACGACGATCACCGATACCGTCACCGTGGGAGCCGCGAACGACGCGAATGCAGGCAACAATAGCGCCACCGCAAACGACTTGGTGGCGACCGCGACCCAGGCTGATCTGGCCTTGAGCGCAGCCGCAACGCCTGCCGGGAATGTTTTTGCTGGCAACAATATCACCTACGCAGAAACCGTCACGAACAACGGTCCCGCTGCTGCCACCACCATCACATTCTTGGAAGCGACGCCAACCAATACGACCTTCCAGGCCGTGCTCGCTCCTGCCGGATGGACCTGCACCACCCCTGCCGTCGGCGGGACGGGGAATGTCAGTTGTACCAATCCGAGTCTGGCGGCGAGCTCGTCGGCGAATATCGCCGTTACAGTCAAAGTCAACGCGGCTACCGCGAACGGGACATTGATCTCGGCTACCTCGACAGTGTCGTCGACAACCAGTGATCCCAGTGCCGCCAACAATACCGCTATCTCAACCACGAGAGTGTTATCGGTCGTGGACCTGGTTGTAACGAGTTCCGGAGCGCCTTCGCCGGTTGCGGCGGGCAGCAACATCACCTACACCCAGACGGTGACCAATCGCGGTCCCAGCAATGCAGCCACGGTCGCCTTTACCCAGACCACCCCGGCGAATACAACCTATCAATCACTGACACCTCAGGCGGGATGGGCTTGCACTACGCCTCCGGTCAACAGCACCGGCACGATTAATTGCACGATTGCGACCCTGGCTCCGGCCACGACCGCAACCTTCACCGTGGTCGTGAGGGTAAATGCTGGAACGCCGTCCGGCACGATCATCAGCGATACCGCCGCCGTCACCACCGCATCGCGCGATACGGTTTCGACCAACAACGCGGTCACCGTCAATATCGCGGTGGGCGTCGCCGGTCAGGCCGACATGAGAGTCACCAACTCCGGCACGCCTGATCCCGTGACGGCCGGCAACAACATCACCTACACCCAGGTCGCCACCAACGGCGGACCGAGCAATGCTCTCGCGGGCACGTTCACCGAATCGACGCCGCCCAACACGACCTTTGTCTCATTGCCTGCGGTGGCTGGCTGGAGTTGCACTACTCCCGCGGTCGGCGCCGCCGGGACCATCAACTGCACCGCCGCGACCTTCGCCAGCGGCGCGTCGTCCACCTTCACCTTGACCGTCAAGGTCAACAGCAATACCCCCAATGGAACTCTGATCAACGATACGGTCACGGTCGCCGCGACAACCACCGATCCCAACCCCGGCAACAACAGCGCCTCATCGAGCATCGCGGTGGGTGCCAGCGCTGATCTTTCCATCTCCAGCGCCGACAGCCCGGACCCGGTCATTGCCGGAAACAACATCACCTACACTCAGGTACTCACCAATCCCGGCCCGAGCAATGCCGCCAATGTGACCTTCACTGAGGCCATTCCGGCCAACACGAATTTCCGGACCTTCACTCCGCCTGCAGGCTGGACGTGCAACACTCTGGTCGTCGGCGGTACCGGAACTCTGACCTGCACCATCGCCACTCTCGCGCCGGGTACGACGAATTTCCCGCTCGTCGTGCAGGTGAACCCCGGAACTCCTTCGGGAACGGCCATCACCAATACGGTGACGGTGACGTCTGCCACCGACATCAACAATGCGAACAATACAGCCGTCACTACAACGACGGTGGCCACCGGCGCCCAGGCCGATTTGGTGATGACTAACTCGCCGTCAGCCACAAGTGTCACCGCCGGGTCCAGCATCACCTATACACAGACCGTCACCAACAACGGTCCGGGCGCCGCCACTACACTGACCTTCACCGAGAATATTCCCGCGAATACGACGTTCCAGTCGATCGTTTCGGGACTCTGGAGTTGCATCACGCCCGCCGTCGGCGCCACGGGCACGGTGACCTGCACCCTGGCGACTTTGAATGCTGCAGCCAGCGCCCCGATTTCGCTCGTGGTCCAGGTCAACGCCAGCACACCGTCGGGAACTGTGATCGGCGACACCGCCTCCGTGATTGCGTCGACCGGTGATCCGAATCCTGGCAATAGCAGCGCGACTGCGAACGTCACCGTCGGTACCGGCACGACTGCGGATGTCGCCATCACCAAAACCGCGGCCCCCACTCCGGTCGCGCAGCGCAACCTTCTGACCTACACTTTGGTCGTCACGAACAACGGTCCTGCCAGTGCCACCAACGTGACCGTAGTCGACGTTCTCCCATCCGTTCTGAAGTTCGTCTCCGTCGTGACTACAGCCGGCACCTGTTCTCAGGCGGCCAACACCGTGACCTGCCTCTTGGGAACCATCGCCAACGCCGCCACCGCGACCATCAACATTGTGGTCACGCCGCAGAGTTCCACCATCGTCACGAACTCGGCAATGGTGACCGCCGATCAGACCGACTCAGTTTCGGCCAACAACATCGCCAGCACGACCACGCTGGTGACGGCGCCGACCAGAATCAATCTGCAATCCTTGACCGCCGAAGGAACCAGCCACGGCACAGTCCTCCGCTGGAAGACCGGCGGAGAACTCAACAATCTCGGATTCAATGTGTATCGCGAGCGGAATGGCGAACGCGTCCGGCTCAATCCCACGCTGGTGGCGGGTTCAGCCCTTATGATGAGCGGCTATTCCGAAAAGCACGCCGCCAAGAGCTATGCCTGGATCGATCCCGTGGGCACGCCCACCAGCGCATACTGGCTCGAGGACCTCGACCTGAATGGCCAGCGCACGTTGCATGGTCCCGTCACCGCCAGCGTGACGGCCTCCTCGAACAGAGTCTCGCCTTCCCTGACCATGGCGCAGTTTGCTTCGGCGGCATCGCAGATGTCGCCGGGCAGTCACGTGGTCGAGAACCGCCCGCAAGCAATCGCGGCGACTCCGGGACAAACCGATCAGCAGTTCGATCTTGCGGCGCGCCCTGCTGTCAAGATCATGGCGGACCACGAAGGCTGGTATCGCGTCACGCAGCCCGACCTTGTCGCCGCCGGACTTGATCCCAACGCCGACCCGCGCAATTTGCGACTCTTCGTGGAAGCGATTGAACAGCCCATTTTGATCACCGGCGCAGGCACCGGACGCGGCGGCTTCGGCGCCAACGCCGCCCTTGAGTTCTACGGCACCGGCATGGACACTCCGTCCACCGGCACCCGAGTCTACTGGCTCATCGCCGACTCCCAGCCCGGCCTCCGCATCAGTACTTCTTCGGATTTGCCGAGCGGCCACGGGTACCTGCAAGAGTTCCCGCAAACCGTGGAGCTCCGCCAGCGTACAACCTACTTCGCGGCCCTCATTAATTCGAAGGACGACAACTTCTTCGGCGCTCTGGTTTCGTCGACCCCAACCGACCAGATCGTCGACACGCCCCACGTCGCCGCGTCCAGTTCCGCGCCGCGCCTGGAAGTGGTGCTACAGGGTGTTGGCGACGGGGTCCCGCACGATGTAACCGTAGCTCTGAACGGCGGCACGATTGGTCAGGTATCATTCGCCGGTCAGGCGAAAGGCCTCCTGCGCGTCAACCTCTCACCCGGCCAGTTACTGGACGGCGCCAACACCGTCACGCTCACTGCTCAGGATGGCGACAGCGACATCAGCCTGGTCGACCACATCACCATCACCTATCCGCAGACAATTGCCGTCGACGGCGGCCAGCTCAAGTTCACGGCGCGTGCCGGTGCCCCGGTGCAGATAGGGAACTTCCAGGAGACTTCGGTCCGCGTCTTCGATATCACCAGCGCCGCGCAGCCCGTCGAACTCGTAACCCGCATGGTCGCAGGCGATGGCGGCACCTACTCCGCGCAAGTGCAAGTGCCGTTCGCACCCTTGGGCCGCCATACTCTGATGGCACTCGGCGCAAGCCAGATCGCGCAAGCCGCAGGCTTCGTCGCCAACCAGCCTTCGCAGTGGCATAGCCCCCAAGCCGGAAGTGACGTTGTGGTGATCACGCATCCCGGGTTCGCCGACGCTCTCGGCCCGCTAGCCGATCTCCGCCGTCAGCAGGGCCACACCGTCTCTGTCATTTTGACCGACGACATCTACGACGAATTCAGCTTCGGCGACCACAGCCCGCAAGCCCTGCGCGACTTCCTGCAGACGGCCACCAGAAACTGGACCACCAAGCCGAAATACCTGCTGTTGGCGGGAGACGCCTCGGTCGATCCGCGCAACTTCCTCGGCTTCGGCGACTTCGATTTCGTCCCGACGCGAATCATTCCAACCAACCAGCTGATGACCGCCTCCGACGACTGGTTCTCCGACTTCAGCAATAGCGGAGTGCCCGCCCTCGCCACCGGCCGCTTGCCGGTGCGCACAGCCGACGATGCGCGCGCGGTCGTTGCCAAGATCGTGGGTTACGAGAGTGGAAATAACACCGGCGACTGGACAAGCCAGGCCCTCCTCATCGCCGACCGCAACGACACCGTCGACTTCACTGCCGACACTCAGAAGATCTCCTCCCTGCTGCCGACATCGATCCAGGCAACGCAGATTCTCGCCACGAACCTTGATCCCGGTACAGCCCGCGCCGAAGTGCAAAGCGCGCTCAACGCCGGACAATTGCTGGTCAACTATCTGGGTCACGGATCGGTCGAAGTGTGGTCGGGAGACAGCCTGCTGAATGACGACTCCGCCGCCGCCCTCACCAACGCCCCACGTCTGCCGGTCGTCCTGACCTTCGATTGCCTGAACGGATTCTTCCACGACGTCTACACCCAGAGCCTGTCAGAAGCGCTGCTCCTCAATAGTCAGGGTGGCGCAGTCGCGGTGGTGGCGTCGTCAGCCCTCACCGACGCCCAGCCGCAAGCCCAACTCGACCGCAAGCTGGTGCAGGCGCTCTTCCAGAACGGCGGCACAACACTCGGCGACGCCGTAGTGCAGGCCAAGGCCGCAATCAAAGTCAAAGACGTGCGCCGGACTTACCTGCTGTTCGGAGATCCACTGCTGCGGCTGAAGTAGCCGGCGCAGCAATAGCAGTCGGTTTCCCCAAACTCTTCCGCAAAAAGGTTTGGGAAGGGCACGGCTTTCAGTGCTGCTGCTCTGTGTGGCTTCCCTGCGATTCGTTCAGGTCCCCCAATCAGCGGAACAAGCAGTAGTCGAAGGATAGGAAGCCGAGTTATGCTTACGGCCAACAAGTGCCGCGAGCGGCTGGCGCGCAGCACGATCGCGGGATCCCGTCGGAATGTTCTCATCCCGACGTGTCCCGCAGCTCTCCGGGGTCTTGCCCGTGGCGGTTTTGTTGCAGGCCTCGCGCCTGACGTCACAGTCGGTATGCAACATTAGCAGGGTCAATTTCTCGGTCCACTCTAGTAGAAGGAGATATCGATATGTCCTTGTTGCCGGATCCGACCTTTTATCCCTCGCCGCGTATGGCGATGAAAGCTGCGCCGGAACACTTCGCTTACGTCTGTTTGCTCAACGTCAGCAAGAATGGCAAACGTGATGCCATGGGCGTCATTGATGTCGATCCCCATTCACCCACCTATAGTCAGGTCGTCAGCCAGTTGGATTTTCCCCACAACGATAATGAGCTGCATCATTTCGGCTGGAATGCGTGCAGCGCCTGCCTCTGTCCCCAAAACCCGCATCCGCACATGGAGCGTCGTTACCTCGTCGTTCCCGGCATCGGATCGTCTCGAATTCACATTCTCGACACAAAGGCGGGGCACAACCAACTGAAGATCGTGAAAGTAATCGAGCCGGAAGAGTTCATCAGGAAGACCGGCTACACCTCCCCGCACACCATTCATTGCGGACCTGACGGCATCTATGGCAGTGCGCTCGGTTCGGCCAGCGGCGACGGCCCGGGCGGTATCTTCCTAATGGATGCGACTACGTTTGAGCTGAAGGGCCAGTGGGAGAAGGAGCGCGGTCCGCAGAACCTGGCCTACGACTTCTGGTGGCACCTCGGGCACGACACCATGATCACCTCCGAATGGGGCACTCCGAACATGGTCAAGGACGGTCTTAACCCGGAGCTGCTCCTGGCCGGAAAGTACGGGCACAAACTGCACATCTGGGACCTGGACAAGCGCCGCCACCTGCAAGAACTCGACCTCGGAGCCGAGCAACAGATGGTGCTGGAGCTTCGGCCCTCTCACGATCCCAAGAAGACTTTCGGATTCGTCGGCGTCGTCATCTCCCTGAAGGATCTCTCATCCTCTATCTGGATGTGGTACCGCGATGACACTGGCAAGAATGGAAAATGGGCGGTCCGCAAGGTGATTGAAATCCCCGCCGAGGCGGCCGATCCGGAAACCCTGCCGCCGCTGCTCAAGGGCTTCAAGGCAGTGCCGCCGCTGGTATCCGACATCAATCTTTCGCTCGACGACCGTTTCCTCTATGTTTCGTGCTGGGGTACGGGCGAGTTCATCCAGTACGACGTCTCCGATCCCGCAAACCCAAAGAAAACTGGCTCGATCCATGTCGGCGGCATCGTTCGCCGCACCCCTCACCCGAAGAAGCCGAACCAGTCTCTGAACGGCGGCCCACAGATGGTCGAGGTCAGCCGAGATGGAAGGCGTGTCTACTTCACCAATTCGCTCTACTCGCCGTGGGATGAGCAGTTTTATCCCGACGGTGTCAAGAGCTGGATGGTGAAGATCGATACCAACCCTGCGGGCGGAATGAAGTTGGATGACAGGTTCTTCGTCGAGTTCGACCAGTTGCGTGCCCACCAGGTTCGGCTCGAAGGGGGTGACGCCTCCTCCGACTCCTATTGCTATTCGGACCCGCAATGACACACGCCGGGCTGACTTCGACGGCCTTGTGGCTGGTACTGCTCCTCGGCGCTTACCACGGACTCAACCCAGGGATGGGTTGGCTCTTTGCGGTGGCGCTGGGGATGCAGGAGCAAAAGGGAAGCGCCGTCGCTCGATCGCTCGTTCCTATTGCCATCGGCCACTCGGCGGCGATCGGTAGCGTCGTTTTGGCCGCCGCGTTCCTCGGCATGACGCTACCCCTCATCGTCATCCGCTATTGCGTTGCCGGAATTCTGGTCGGCCTTGGAGTCTATTGCCTGGCGCGACATTGGCACCCGCGCTGGGTCCGCATGCAGGTAGGCTCCAGGGACTTGATCATTTGGTCCTTTCTGATGGCTTCGGCCCACGGTGCCGGCTTCATGGTCGTACCCGTGCTGCTGGGCAGCAACACGGTGGAAGCACAAGGCGCGATGGCAGCTCACAATCATCTGTCCAGCACCGCCAGTCCCATGACAGCCATGGTTGCCACAGGTGTTCACACGATTGCCTATCTCGCGGTTACGGGTCTGATCGCCTGGGTCGTCTATCGCAAGCTCGGCCTCGCTCTTCTTCGTAAAGCGTGGCTCAACTTCGATATGGTCTGGGCCGCCGCGCTCGTGGTCACTGGGCTTGTTACCCTCTTGATCTAACCGTTAGTCCTTGGCCCACGAAAGCGCTAAGATGCCCCTGTCGATCTCGGAGGCCCCATGTCCAACGAAATCTCCCGCCGCCAGTTTCTGGAAAACATCGGACTAGGAACCGCAGCCGGCACCAGTCTGTTGCTGCTCAAGGACGTCGCCGCCGCGACCCCGAAAGCCGATCCCCTCCCCTCCCGCACTCTCGGCCGAACCGGCGCCAAGGTCTCGATTCTCGCTTTCGGCTGCGGCAGCCGCTTCCTCATGTATAAGGACGAAGCCAGCGCCACCTCGATCCTCAATCGCGCCATCGATCTCGGCATCACCTACCTCGACACCGCCTACGCCTACGGCGACGGCGAAAGTGAAACTCGCGTCGGCCGGGTCATGGTTTCGCGCCGCAAGGACGTTTGGCTGGCCACGAAGATTCCCGACCGCACTCGCGACGAATTCCTCCGCCGCCTGGAAGCCAGCCTGAAACGCCTCCAGACCGATCACGTGGACCTCGTCCACATCCACAGCCTCGGCCACGCTGATGACCTGGCGAAAATCGAGGCCCCGAATGGCGCCCTCAAGGGTCTGATGGAAGCCCGCGACCAGAAAATGGCGCGCTTCGCCGGCATGACCAGCCACACCGACGGTGCTGTCATGGCCAAGGCCATCGAGCGCCACGACTTGGACTGTGTGCAGATGGCGCTCAACGCCTCGCGCAATGGACGCTTTGAAGAATTGGCGCTCCCCGCCGCCAACGCCAAGAACCTCGGCGTCATTGCGATGAAGGTCACCGGTCAGGAGTTTCTCGTCGGCGACGGACCAGGCAAAGCCGGCATGAACTCTCTGCTCCGCTATTCGATGAGCTTGCCGGTAACCACTGCTGTGGTAGGAATGCCGCGCCCCGAAATGCTTGCCCACAACATCGAGTCGGCAAGAAACTTCTCCCCGCTCAACGATCAGGAAAAAGACCGCCTGAGGCAGCAACTCGGATCGTCTCGCGAGGGATTAGAAAAGCGCCTCGTCGGCCATCTGGATGGCCCCACAGCGAACCCAGAAATATTCCTGGCCTAGGGCTGCCAGGACATCGGACGGGCTCTATTTCTCCATCGCTGAAGTCCAATTAAGAAAAACCGACAGCGGCGCCGCCGCCGATTCATCCACCTGCGTAGCAATCAGGAATCGTTGTCCATCGGCGCTCACGTCGTAAGAGAAAGTATCTTGCGACGAGATCGCCTGCCGCCGATGCGTTTGGAACAGGACCGCTGGCGATCCGGATTCAAAGCTTGCACCGGCTGAAACCGGTGCCGCCATCATCTTCGAGTCCGGCGACAGATAGAACAATTCCTTGCCATCCTTCCGCCACCGTGGCTCCTGTCCGCCTCCGCTCGATACCTGCCACTTTCCTTTGCCGCTCGGAAAGGGTGTCACATAGACTTCCATGCTGCCCGATTCATTGGACGCGTACGCCACCCAGCGCCCATCCGGTGAGAACTGCGCTGCCTTCACCAGCCACCCCTGGACCAGGGGCTTCAGCGTGCGATCCGCCAAGGTCAGATACCATAGCTCATTCCTTCTTCGTGTCAGGATGTACTTGCCATCGCGCGACCAGTCTAGCGAATTGAACGCGTCCCCTCCCACTTCCGCGATTTCCTCGTCCGAACCGGAGCCATCCGAATTTTTCACGTAGAGCTTGAAGTTGAGGCTGCGGTTCGAACTGTAGACGAGCTGCTTACCGTCCGGACTCCACGCCGGCGTCGTGTCCAGCGCCGGATCGAACGTCAGCCGCGTCGTTGTATCGCGTGCCGGATCCTGAACCCATAGATCCACGTTTCGCCCGTCCTGATCGGTTTGGTCGGTTGCAATCCGTCTCCCGTCCGGCGATAACTTCACATTGGCATACCACGACGGCTTGCCGCTCAACCCCACCGTTTTCCCGTTGCGATCGAACCATGTCAACTGCGAAAGGTAGACCCCTTTCCCGGTCTGGGCCACCAGCACCTGGGGTCCCGCAACGCTGAACACCGCACGGTAGACCTGAGGAAAGTACAACACCTCGTCGGTCAGGGTGTGTGGCTCCCCGCTCAACGAGAAGCTCCGTAAGTCGAACGGTTGCGCCACCAGCGTTTGGTCACGCATGTACGCAAGGTATCCGGGTTCGGAATAGAAGGCGTTGGAACTGGTGTTCACGACGAATTTCTTCTCGTTCGAATCCATCGAGCCAACATAGATTGCATTGATGCCCGCTCGCCCGCTGAAATTGGCGGCAAGGTACAGAAAGTGTTTTTGGTCGGGCAAGAACTCGGGCCAGCGATGCCCGGCTTCCGCGCGCGCCGTGTCCACTCTTGTCAGTTCCGCCGGCGTGCCTCCCGAGGACGAGACCCGCAACAACGGTCCCAGCGCGTCGGGAGCGAAAATGATCGTCTCGTCGCGATTCCATGCTCCGCCCCTGCCATTGGGCGCGGCGCACAGCACCTGGACGAGTCCCCCCGAGGCGTCGATCTTCTTGACTTTTCCGTCAGCAAAGAACCCGATCGACTTCCCATCCGGGGACCAGAAGGGAAACGATGCCCCGTGCGTCCCCTCCAGCGAAGTCGTTCTCCGGCTTCCGACTTCATAGGTCCACAGCATGTAGTCATTGGTTGGCGCGTAATAGCCCACGATGGCCAGCACGCGTCCGTCTGGCGATAACGCCACGTCGTTGGCGGCAAAGGGAACCGCAGCGCGGAAAAACATCGCCGGCTGCCGCTGGTGGATGGCCGTCCACCAGGCGATGACCCCGGCCACCGCAAACAGAAGGAACGCCCCCGCCAATATCCAACTCGCGCGCTGCCACGCGGGATGCCGAACAACAGCCTGGGTGCCTGCTGCTTGCGAGCCCCCTTCCGCGATCCATTTCAATTCCGCCGCCAGGTCGCTGGCGCTCTGCCAGCGTTCATCCGGATCCTTCGCCAGACACTTCTTGACCACACGCTCCAACCCCACCGGCGTCATCGGCTGCAAACCCGCCATCGGTGGCGGCTCGGTGGTCAGGATGGCCGCGATCAGACTTGCCCGGCTCTTCCCGGTGAACGCGGGCTTGCCCGTTGCCATTTCGTAGGTCAGTTCTCCCAGCGCGAAGATGTCGGCGCGCGCGTCCGCTTCCTTGCCCTCCAACTGCTCGGGAGCCATGTACTGGAAGGTTCCAACCAGCATGCCCTCGCTGGTCAGCTTCGCCTGCTCCATCGTCATCTCGGTGAGGGCAGTGGCCAGGGGCGCGGGCCCGGACTGTTTCGCCAACCCGAAATCCATCAACTTCGCCCCGGTCTTCGTCAGCATGACGTTGCCCGGCTTCAGATCGCGATGCGTGATCCCCAGCTTGTGCGCCTTGGCCAGCGCTTCCGCAATCTGCGCAGCGATCCGCAGAGTCTGCTCCGGCGGCAACGGTCCCTTCACGAGCCGCTGTTCCAGCGTCTCGCCCTCCACCAGTTCCATGACGAGAAAGTCCACGCCATCCTGATGGCCGACGTCATGCAGTGTGCAGATGTGCGGATGAGAGAGTTTCGAAACCGCCTTCGCCTCCCGTTCCAGCCGCTGCCGCAGGGAAGGATCGGAAGAAAGGTTGGCAGGGAGCACCTTGATCGCGACGTCCCGCTCCAGTCGCGTGTCGCGCGCCCGATACACCTCGCCCATCCCGCCTGCCCCAAGAGGAGACTGAATTTCGTACGGTCCGAGTTTGGTGCCACCGGCGAGGGCCATCGCTGGCGCGCATTATAGCCGAACTGATCTTGCCATCCCACGAGTGGCGTGAGGCGAAACTGCCGCGACTGCGCTTTCTCTATCCTGGAGTTGCGGACTCCCCGTCTTCTCGTGCACGATGGTATGTATACAATCGTTCGTTCGACCAGGTTTCTCGAGGAGCAGGGATCACATGCGTTTTCGACGTGCGGCCGGCGCCGCGCTTGCCGGGAGATGTCGCGTTTCACGGATTTCGATTGCAGTCCTTATTGTTATCGCCCTAGCCGGGCTGTCAGCCTCGTGCGGCAGTTCGTCGAAATCTTCGGCCAGCCACAACGCCTATGTCACGCAGCCGCAAAAGGGCAACGTCGCCCTGGTACGGATCAACGACTCTAGCGGCGCCATCAGCCTGATCGCGCAAACCGTTCCCATCGCTGGAGTCCAGCCCACTGGCGTCGCGCTCGATCCCAGCAAGAAGTTTCTCTACGTGTCGAACGGCTCGCCCGCCAACACGGTCACCGTTTTCAATATCGCCGGCGACGGCACCCTGACCCAGAGCGGCGATGCCATCCCGGTCGGCTCCGGCCCGCGCGCGCTGGTCATTGATCCGTCGGGCAAATTCCTGCTCATCACCAATACCTTCGACAAGAACGTATCCGTCTATTCCCTTGGTTCTGGAACGCTGACCCTGGTGGCAAATTTCCCCACTGCGGATAATCCGGGCGAATTGAAGTTCGCTCCTTCCGGCAGCTTCGTCTACATCTCGAACGCGACCGGGTTCATCACCGCCTACGCGTTTGACGCCGCCTCCGGCAACTTGACTCCAGTACCCGGATCGCCCTTTCCCTCAGGCGGCGGCCTCGCCGGCCTGGCGATCGATGGGGGCAGCCATTTTCTCTTTGCCGCCAATTCATCGGACGGCACAGTGTCCGTTTTTACCATTGCTGCGGATGGCTCGTTGCACGCGATTTCTGGATCTCCCTACGCGGCGGGAACCGGTCCGCAGGCTCTCACTCTCGACTCCACGAATGCCTTTCTCTATGTCGTGAACCTGGGATCGAACAACGTCTCGGCCTTTACCGTGAAAGCGGCCACCGGGGAACTCACCCCCATCAGCGGCTCTCCGGTTAATGCTGGGACGGCCCCCGTGTTCGTCGTGGCCGAACCGGCCGGCGGCTTCATCTATGTCGGAAATCAGTCGACCACCAACCTCAGTTCCTACTCCTACGACCTCACCACCGGCGTTCTCTCCGCAGTCTCGGGATCGCCATTCATGATGGGATCGGCGCCCGGCGGAATGGCCATCGTCCACTGATGCCGCCGTCGCTCATCACGCGAAGTTGTGACCATCATCACTGCCGGAAGTTTACCCAGGGGCGATAAGAGGGAAGGATCACTTTGCCGTCGATCCCCGAGGCCCCTATGTGTCTGGCGATTCCGGGAAAAATACTGAGTAGCAACGATTTAAGCCTCGCCCGCACGGGCCGCGTACAGTTCGGCGGCATCGTCCGAGAGGTCCGTCTGGACTTTGTTCCAGAAGCCCAGACTGGAGATTACGTGATGGTCCATGTCGGTTTTGCCATCAGCAAAGTTGACGAAGCCGAAGCACAGCGCACCTACGAACTCCTTTCCGAGATGGGCGCCCTCGAAGAAGAACTCCCGCCCGAAGACGGCACCCAAAACTGACTTGCGCGTATTCCGTTCTGCCTTCATTCCGACACGCCATAGTTCGCTGCCTTCCCTTGTGAACCTTCGTGTCCTTCGTGGTTCAGGATTCGCGTGTGCGTCGGAGCAACCCCGGATCGCGGGAGAGGCCCCGTCGTTCCTCACTCCTCCATGTGATCTCCGTCACCGTGGTGATGTTCGGGTCGTCCTAGAGTGGCGTTAGGGGACCTGCTCAAGGGTCCCCACTCTGCCAATGAAATACCTCGACGAATACCGCGACGCCCGTATCGCCCGCGCTCTCGCCGCTGAGATTTCGCGCGCTGTCCGCGGCCACTGGGTGCTCATGGAAATCTGTGGCGGCCAGACCCACACCATCATGCGCTACGGCCTGGATGAACTCCTCCCCCGGAACCTCGAACTCGTCCACGGTCCCGGCTGCCCCGTCTGCGTAACGCCGCTCGAAACCATCGACAAAGCTCTGGAGTTGGCTGCCCGTCCCGAAGTGATCCTCGTCTCTTACGGCGACATGCTGCGCGTGCCCGGTTCCCGCACCGACTTATTTACGGTGAAGGCACAGGGCGGAGACGTTCGCGTCGCATACTCGCCGACCGAAGCCCTGAAGATCGCCCGCCAGAATCCAGATCGCAAAGTCGTCTTCCTCGCCATCGGATTCGAAACCACCGCCCCCGCCAACGCCATGGCAGTCTGGCAGGCAAAGCGCGAAGGCATCGGCAACTTCTCCGTCCTGGTTTCGCACGTGCTGGTGCCACCCGCCATTCGCGCCCTCATGTCCTCGCCCGACTGCCGCGTGAACGGCTTTATCGCTCCCGGCCACGTCTGCACCGTCATGGGTTATGAAGAATACGAATCCCTGGTGCGCGACTTCCGCGTCCCGGTCGTCGTGGGCGGATTCGAGCCAGTGGATCTGCTCGAAGCCGTGCTCATGCTGGTCCAGCAACTGGAAAAAGGCGAAGCCCGCGCCGAGAACCAGTACGTTCGCTCCGTGAACTATCAGGGCAATCTGCCCGCCCAACGCGTGATTCAGGAAGTTTTCGAAATCGCGGACCAGAAATGGCGCGGGATCGGATCGATACCCAAGAGCGGCCTGCGCGTGCGCGACGAATACGGCGACTACGACGCCTCTCGTATCTTCGGCCTCGAGACAATCACCGCCGAAGAACCGGCAGAATGTATCAGCGCCAAGGTTCTGCAGGGGCTGAACAAGCCGACGGACTGTCCCGCCTTCGCCATGCGCTGCACGCCGCAGAATCCTCTGGGTGCACCCATGGTGTCGTCCGAAGGCGCCTGCGCGGCGTATTACAACTACCGAAGGACGGTAGTTGGTAGCCGGTAGTCGGCACCAGCGAAGACCTGGTTCTGCCGAATACCGACTACTGACTACCGGCTACTAGCATGGCGGAGAAGACAAACTCGCTCGCTCAACTCACCTGCCCGGCTCCCTTGCCGAAGAAGGACACCATCCTCCTCGGCCACGGCTCGGGCGGTCGTCTCAGCGCCGACCTCATGCGCGAGATCTTCTTGCCCGCCTTCGCCAATCCCGTCCTCGCCCGCCTCGACGACCAAGCCATCATCAACGTCAACCGAACGCGTCTTGCCTTTACGACTGATTCATTCGTCGTCAAGCCGCTCTTCTTCCCCGGTGGAGACATCGGTTCCCTCGCGGTCCATGGCACCGTCAACGACCTGGCCATGGGCGGAGCCAAGCCCCTTTTCCTCAGTGCCGCTTTCATTATTGAAGAAGGCCTGTCGATCGAAGTCCTGCGCCGCGTCGTAGATTCTCTGCGCAAAGCCGCCCGAAACGCCGGCGTCGAAATCGTAACCGGCGACACCAAAGTCGTTGAGAAGGGAAGTGGTGACGAACTGTTCATCAACACGGCCGGAATCGGTCTGGTACCCGATGGCCTCGATCTCTCCGCCAGTCACGCACGGTCCGGCGACAGAGTTCTCCTCAGCGGCTCCATCGGCGAGCACGGCATCGCCATCCTCGCACAGCGCGAAGGCCTGGAATTCGAAAGCCCAGTAGAAAGTGACAGCGCACCGCTGCACAACCTCGTTGCCGACATTCTCCAAGCCAGCCGCGAGATCCGCTGCATGCGTGATCCCACCCGCGGCGGAGTATCGAGCACGCTCAACGAAATCGCCGAGCGGTCGCGTGTCGGAATTCACCTGGAAGAAAGCGCAATTCCGATCCGCGAAGAAGTCCGTGGCGCCTGCGAAATGCTGGGCCTCGATCCAATGTATGTAGCAAACGAAGGCAAGCTGATCGCGCTTGTCGCGCCCGACGCAGCCAGCGCCGTGCTGGACGCCATGCGTAACAATCCGCTCGGTAAGAATGCAACGATCATCGGCACGGTAGTCGAGTCGCCCTCGCCCATCGTTACCATGCGAACCGCGCTCGGCACCAGTCGCATGGTCGACATGCTCGCGGGCGACCAGTTGCCGCGGATTTGTTGAGTCAAAAGAGTTCGGGAAGGGCACGGCTTCAGCCGTGCCGATTGCGCAGCGAATAAGGCTGGGCTTTAGCCCCTGAGGTCCTATGCACGAACTCGGCATCGCCAATTCGATCCTCGACGGCGTCGCCAAAGAAATCGAACGCCGACCCGGCACCCGCCCGACGAAAGTGGGCGTGCGCATCGGCCAACTGGCCGGCGTCGATCCCGATGCCCTGAACTTTGCCTTCGAAGCGCTCACCCTCGAAACCGATCTGCAGGGTCTGAAACTCGCCATCGAATTCCGCGCCCCGCAAGCCCGTTGCCGCGACTGCGCCAACGAATACGAGATCCACAACTACGACCTGACTTGTCCCGCATGCCAGAGCCCGAACGGCCAGTGCATCGGCGGCGACGAACTGGAATTTGCCTACCTGGAGGTGGAAGAAGATGAACCGTGTGCCGCTGGAAGGAAAAGTTCTGAATGAAAACGCGCGCGTCGCGGCCGAACTGCGTGAGCGCTTCCGCCAGCACCGCGTGCTGGTCGTCAACCTGATCAGCTCTCCGGGATCGGGCAAGACCACGCTGCTCGAAAAGACGCTCGAGAACCTGCCCACGGCCGAACGCGTCGCCGTCCTCACCGGCGACCTCCAGACCGAAAACGACGCCAACCGCCTCAAACGTTACGGATTCCCCGTCAAGCAGATCGTCACCGGCGGCACCTGCCATCTCGACGCCCGCATGATCGAGAAACACATCGCCGACTGGGACTTCGCAAAGCTCGACCTTCTGATCATCGAAAACGTCGGCAACCTGGTGTGTCCATCGAGTTATGATTTGGGCGAAGCCGCAAAGATCGTCTTACTAAGTGTCACCGAAGGCGAAGACAAACCACTGAAGTATCCGTCAATTTTCTTTAAATCTGAACTAATGGTCCTCACCAAAACCGACCTGCTCCCCTACGTCCCCTTCGACATCCAGGAAGCCGTCGAAAACGCTCGTCGCGTGCACCCCGAGATCGAAATGCTCCGTGTCTCCTGCCTCACCGGCAACGGCCTACGCGACTGGCTCAACTGGCTGGAACGCAGGAAGCGAACATTCTTGGCCGACGTAGCCGAGACGGTGGCGTAGAGCTGGCCGAACATTGCTTGTCGCCTGGGCACCTTCGATGCGGGTTGAAGTGCAAGATCCCAGGGTTTGCCCTTGACTTGGCGAAGGTCATTGAGTGGAATGTGGGCGCCGAGGAGAATTACTATGGTCCGCCGATGGGACAAGTACGGATTCCTGGTAGTCCTTTGCTGCTCAACCTCTGTCGTTCTTGCAAGTACGATCCATGTTCCCGCTGACCAACCCACGATCCAAGCCGGCATTGATACCGCCTCCGATGGCGATACGGTATTGGTCGCACCTGGAACCTACCTTGAGAATATCGACTTTAAGGGCAGAGCAATTACAGTGACCAGTAGTGACGGCGCGGACCTAACAGTAATTGATGGTTCACTGGGGGATGTTGCGGTTTCGTTCATCACCCGTGAAACGAGATCTTCAGTGATCAACGGGTTCACGATCCGGAACGCTGGTTCATCAAAGTGGCCAAATGAAGACCCACGAACCTACTTCTATGGAATCAACGTGATTTACGCTAACCCTACAATCACAAATAACCGCATCATGAACAACTATGGCTACGCGGTGTCTGTATTCTTCGGCGGCGCTCTCGTTGAGGGCAATGTCATTAGTGGCACTAGGACGCAATATGATCCCCGCTTCGACTATGGGTGCGACTATGATGACGGTTCTGGCATCGCCCTTCAAGGCGCCTCCAGCGACCCGTCCTACAGCATCGTGATCTCGAACAACGTCATTGAGCACAACATCGGTCGTTGTGGAGGAGGCGGCATGTTTTTGTATGCCGCCGGCGTTCCGACGATTACAAATAACATCATTCGGTATAACGAGAGTAAAGGGCAAGGCGGCGGAATCTGGATGGTGAATGGGAACGCGCTTGTTCTTGTTCAGAACCTCATTTATGGAAATACAGCAGGATCGGCGGGAGGCGGAGTCTTCCTTGGCAATGGCTCCAGTGGACTCTATGTAGTTAACAATACCATCGTCGGAAATGCAATCTTCAACAATCCCGAGGTTATAGGTGACTATGTAGACGGTTCACAAATTGCCTTTGGGGGTGCTGTGAGTGGAACGGCTTTCTTCAATAACATTGTCATTGGTGGAGACACTTACGGTACAGTGGCATGCAATCCTGATTACCAGTATTTGAGCCCAACTCCGCTTGAAATCGACAATAGTGATATGTACAGTTTTTCAGGCCCGTGGTTGTCGGGATGGTGTGTAGTGCCGCCAACCATCACGAATAACACGATCTCTACTGACGCCCTGTTTTCACTCTCCAAGAGTGAGCCATTCAGACTGCAACCTACCTCCCCGGCGATTGGTACGGGCGATACGTCTGCCCCCTACCTTCCGTCCCAAGACCTTGCTGGCAATCCACGGATCCAGAGTGGCGCCATTGATATGGGCGTTTATGAAGGTGGCTACCTCCAACGCGCCAGTCAAGAGCCGGATTTCTCTATCTCGGCGGTACCCACTAGTCTAACCATCAAGGCAGGCGGTGCGGGAACCTCCACGATTACGATCACCCCCTCGGGAGGCTATATTGGCGCGGTTTCCTTCCATTGTTCGCAGCTCCCAGTCAACCTCTATTGTGTGTTTGACCCGCTAGGAGTGGCTGCGGGAGGTGACAATCTAGTTCTGCAAACGGTAGTCACCATTGGTGCCATTTCCACCAACTCCCAGCCCCCGATTCGGCGATCTATGCAGAATGCAGATGCCGGTCTCTGGTATGTCGGAGGTGGTCTTTTTGTGTTTGCGCTATGTGTGCGGGTGCGAGAACATCGACCGGTTCGTCGGTCGATCGCCCAAGCTGCAGTACTTAACCTCCTGCTTGTCGTAGCGACGTCATGTGGCGGCGGTGGGGACCAAAATAGTCCTCCTCCTCCTCCCCCTCCTCCACCAAACAAGTACACCGTGGTGGTGACGGGCTCCGCAACTGGAAACACCGCCAGGCCATCTCGCACTCTCAATCTGACTGTCACGATTGAGTAATCAATTACGGCGAGAAACGCCCTCACCTCAAAACCAGCTTTCTTAACGAGGCCCGCGCTATCGTAATCGGATGCGTCGCCACGGTCGAGATCATTCCCATCACGCTGTCCGGTTGATGGAAGACACCGAGTTGCTGCAAAGCAGTCCCACGATCGTAGTAAATCCTCTCTCCCGCCAGACGGTCCTCGCTATCGAATGTGTACACGCCACAGAGCGGAAACTCCACTCGCCTTCCTGTTGCCGGCAGGCCACGCCATCCCCCAAGATGCGTGCCGCGAATCATCACCTCCACGAGGATCGCATCGTCCGTAGCGTGCCGCCACTTCACGTCAATCTGCAGATCAGGCAGCGCCGCCATAAGCTGCGCGTAGAAATTCCGTACCCCATCCCGGCCCTCATGGTGTTCACGCCACGCCTCGTCGTCATAATGCGCAGAGTCCCCGAACGTGCCGAGCACGCCATCAAGGTTATGTTCGTTTTCGTATCGAATGTGTTGTTCGACCAGGGCGATGCGAGCCGCCCGGCTGTCTTTGGGAATGGATGCGGTGGCCACAGATACCTCCGGTCGCGATCGCGACCTGGGGAAGATTTGCTGCGAATACTATCACTGACCTTCGTGCGAAGCATGGAAACCGAATCACCGCAGGACGAATTGTCGTCCCGGTATAATTCCCCCGTCATGCGTACTCATATCCGCCTGCTTGGGGCGGTGGTTCTTGTCCTTTTTCCCGGATGGGTTGCGGCCGCCTCTCCTGCCTCTTGGAGCGGTGTCCTTCGCGATGCCGCGAGCACTCCAGTAGTCAACGCCACCATCACGCTGACCGACTCGTCCGGCACCCCAGCGTTCACCGCCACGACCGCGCCCACGGGAGAATTTGCTTTTCGTAGTCTCATTCCGGGAAGGTATCGGATCTCCGCTACCACTCCCGCAGCTAGTTTCAAATCCGCAGACTCCATCGAGATCAATGACGGCGACCATCTCACGACGTCCCTGCAACTCTCGATTCCCGAAAAAGGCCTTGTCTTAGTGCAGGACAGCAGCGCCACTCCCGCCCAGGCCAGCGGCGGCGAGCGCCTTTCCTCGACCGAAGTCTCCAGCCTGCCGCTCAACTCGCGCGACTTCAGCAAACTTCTTCTTCTCGCGGCCGGCACCATGACCGACGCCAACGGCGCCGCGAACTTCACCCAGCAGTTCGCTGTCAACGGACAGCGCGGCTCGACCACCGTCTTCGCCATGGACGACGCCGACACCACCGACCCCGAAATGGGCGGCGCCACGTTCTCCAATTTCAACGTCGACGCCATTCAGGAAGTCGAGTCCAACTCCGGCGTCATGCTGCCCGAAATCGGCCATGGAGCCGCTGGCTACACCAACGTTGTCACACGCTCCGGCACCAATGCCATCCATGGCAGCGTGTTCGAGTTCTTCCGCAACGCCTCGCTTGACGCCCGCAACTACTTCGACCACGTCGGCCTCGATAATCGCCGCATTCCGCCATTCATCCGCAATGAATTTGGCGGAACGATCGGCGGCCCGGTCGTGCTCCCCGCCTACAATGGCCGCGACCGCACCTATTTCTTCGGCGAGTACCAGGGATTTCGCCAGATCCTCGGCACCACGCAGGTATTCCCGGTCCCCACCGAAGCCGAGCGCAACGGCACGGTGAACGCCTGTTTTCCGAATGACTCCGGCGGCTGCGATCCCGACACTCTCACCGTCCCCGTCGCCGACTCGATCAAGCCGGTGCTCAGCGCCTATCCTCTGCCCAACGATCCCGCCGGACCCTACGGCGATCGCACCTTTGCCACGTCTTCAAAAATAACGACCCGCACTGATCAGTTCTCCGTTCGCGTGGATCACCGCATCTCCGACAAGGCACAGCTGTTCACGCGCTTCAGCCTGAACCAGGTGACGGGACCGGTCACAAATCCCGACCAGACAGCCCTCGATCCCACTTTCGCCATCGAGTTCTTCGATCACCAGCGCAACGCGGGCGTAAGTTACACCCGCACCATCAGCCCGCATCTGAGTTTTCAGACCACGCTCGGATACATCCGCAGCACGCCATTCTTTCCCGCCGCCAATCACACCCAGCCGGCGATTCTTTTCGGCGACGGCCTGCTCGCAGCCTATGGCGCCCCCGCAGGCCAGATTTTCGGATCGTATTCCAATCTCTATCAGCTCAAGCACGACATGACCGGCATCCGTGGCAACCACACCTTCAAGTGGGGTGTCGAGATCCGCGTGAACCGCGACTCGACGATCTTCGGCATCGCTCCCAATGGCGCCTACTCCTTCGGCGGCGGGACCGCCTACTATGCGGCGGATAACCCCGAAGCTCCGTCCATCATTTCCGCCAGCGGCAACCACAACATCAGCCCGGGCGGCGCGCTGCCCGACTCGCTCACCGGCCTGCTCACCGCGACCCCTTACTCCTACAACATCGTTGCTCCGGCGGAGTTCACACCCGTAGACGGCAAGTTCGATGAAGCCGGAGTCCGCCGCGAAGCCTACAACTTCTATTTTCAGGACGCCTGGAAAGCCACCCCCAAGCTGACGATTTCCTATGGCCTCCGCTACGAGGTCAACAGCCGCATCCACGAAGAAACAAAGCGCACCTCGCTGCCGTTCTTTTTCGACGCCGATGGCAAGCCAACGTCGTACTGGAACCATCAGGCCACCGATCAGCTAGTGGTGAATCCGCAGCCGCCTTACGACAAAGATTGGAACGGCTGGGGGCCGCGTCTGGCCATCGACTATGCCGTCACCCCGCACACTGTCTTTCACGCTGGCGGCGCGCTCACCGCGCGTCTGATGAACCTCTGGCAGGAGAACTCGCTCACCGCCGCCATCCCATTCGTCTTCAATCCGTACTTCACCTCGCAGCCGGGAATTGCCGTGCCCTTCACCAATGCTGTCGTGCCGCTCACCCTGCCCCCGGCTTACGACACTGCCGGCAACCTGATCTTTCCCAATAATCGCAGCACCGACGCGAAGCCCAACACGGTGCTCGACGTGGCACGCTTCCAGCAGGAAGTGGCCGACCAGACGCCCGGCCATCAGACGCAGTTACCTGTTGTTTACGGCATCGCGAAGAATTTCCGCAATGGAATGATCGGGAGTTGGACCTTCGGCCTCGATCACGACTTCCGCGATTTCAAAGCCAGCGCCGCTTATGTTGCGACCGTCGGCATCCATCTGCCCACGTTCTTTCTGCCCAACAGCTACACCGGGGCCGACCCTGGGTTTGCTCCGTTCACGAAATTCGACGACGCCGGCAATCGCATTGGCGGCCTTGGCCAGGTTAGTATCATCGCCAGCGATTCCCATTCCACCTATCACGCCTTGCAGGTCAGCCTGGCTAAGAATTCGGCGCGCGCCGGACTCGGCCTGCAGGCCAGCTACACCTATTCCAAGTCGATCGACGACACTAGTTCCGTCATCGGAGGCTCTATCGCCGGCGCCGGAGTCGTTCTCCAAACCGGCCCGCAAAACCCCTGGAACCCCCGCGCCGAGAAGGGTGCGTCGACCTTCGACGTGACCCACGTCTTCACCGTCAGCTGGATCCAGTTGCTTCCCTTTGATCATGTTGGCTTTCTGCGCCCGTTGGGAAAGACCCTGACCTCCGGCTGGCAGTTCCTGAATATCACCACCTTGATGACCGGCTCGCCCTTTACCGTCTATTCCGGAGTGCAGCAGACTGGCGCTGGCGCCGGAGGAACAGATCGCCCCGATCTCCTCGAAACGCCTCACTTCTCCACCACCCGGGCCGTACGCGCCGACTATTTCGGCCGCGGTGCTGACAACGCATCCTTTTTCAATATCCCCATCAACCTCTCCGACGGCACCGGCCCCAACCACGGCCGCTTCGGAACCCTCGGCCGCAGCACCTTCCGCGGCCCCGGTTTCCACAACTTCGACGTTGCCCTGATCAAAGACACGCCCTTCGGCCGCCGCGGCAACGCCGAATTCGGTACGCTCGAATTCCGCGCCGAGTTCTTCAACGTCTTCAACATCGTGAACTTCAACCTGCCCTCGAACATCGTCCGCGGCAGCGGCTTCGGCCTGATCAGCAAAACCTCCGGCTCGTCGCGACAGATTCAGTTCTCGGTGAAGTTGATTTTCTGATGACCGAAACCAGTACGCCGGGCAAGAGGGAAACGAAAGAATGCCCCCACCTGATTTCGCAACCTGAGCCCTGAGGAAGGGCACGGCTTCCAACGTGCCGACAAGCCACAACAATAGTTGAACTTCAGCCGGAGGGCGCTCAACGGCTCACGCGAGGCAGTTAGACAATCATCAGGCTGGCTGACGCCCATTCTGTGTCACGCTAGTATTCGGCGACGACCTTGACTGTGCCCGTCACTCCCGTCGGTATCGTAACCGTCTCCTCGGCCGGATCGAACTCCTTCCATGCCTTCCCATTTACCGTAACCGACTTCAACTCCCGACTTCCCGGCGCCCGCAATCGAACTTTTGTCGTCGCTCCAAACCGATGGGACGGCAGATCGATCGTAGCCTCAATCCTGCCCTGACTCAGATGCGAAACCACCGAAAATCCCAGCCGTCCCCATCGTGTCGGAACCGCCGCAACCGAAAGGCGCTTCCCGTCTTCCAGCCACTTTCGCGGAATCGCCTTCCCCAGCCACACCGTTTCCGACATCGGATCTTCAAACACCAGCATCCATCGCGTCATCAGCGTGGCCACGAGCTGCGCGGGTGTGCAATAGGGCGCCGCCGGACTGTCGTCGAATACCGGACGTGTTTCCGGCGCCATCCACGTGCCGCGCGTATACCCATGCGCCATCACCGAATACAGCGTCAGCAAAGCCTCGCGCGTCATGTCGTGCTGAATGAGGCCATATCCGTGCCCGTACGACAGAAAGATTGCCATCGCGCCGGTCTTGTACCCGTAAGCGGTTGGCACGCCAAGGACGGTGTCGTGATGCTTCCACCGATACCGTGCGATCTCCCCGACCTGCTCTTTATTCAAAATTCCCGAATACATCATCTCCATGTAAGCGCGATAAGACCGAAACTGCGGGTCGGCGGTGTCGCGCGGAACCACAACATGGAACGGTTCTTTGACTCCGGCGATGGAAGGCAAAATGGTCTCACTCCCGTCTTGCAATAACGATCTCGAAATGGCGTTCTGAATGTCGGTCTGCAACTCGTTCGACTCACGGATCAGCCGTTCGCCCCAGGCAGCCATCTCAGCGTGCTTGCGTTGCTTCCCGATCTTCTCCCACACCTGCCCCAGATCGCGGAATCCTCGCGCCGCTTCCGTGCTGTTCGAAAAGTAAGGCTGCATGTAGCGCGGAGGATCGGGATCGAGACAGGCGTCGGCTTCGCTCCATCCCGCGATCATGCCGTAGGCCGGACTGCTCGTCGGCAACTGCTTTGCTTTCTCACGCAGGTGGAGCAGGAGTTTCGTCACCCCGTCAATGCGGCTCCTGTGCCGGATCAAAACTGCCGGATCGCCGCCGTAATTCACATACTGCGCGACCACAGTCAGCATCCGTCCATACTGCCCAGTCTCGGGCCCGCGATAGAGAATCGAGCCATCATCGCGGATGAACTTCCCGAAGTAGTTGTCGATGTAGCGCCCTGCCCGTTCGATCAGCCCCCATTCCAGCATCGCCGTCGTGTCCACCGTAAAAGTGTCGGGGAAGCCGTCGTGCTCGCTCCCGGCGTAGTCTTTGTCAACGGCGCCGTATTTCGGAAAGTCTCCGACGCGAGTCATGATTTCGCGTACCAGCCCGAACCGAGCCATGTTTTCAATGCGCTGATCCGGCACCTCGATCTTCATCGCTGGCGCCAACACGTTCTGCCAGCCCTCATTCAGTTCAAGCAGATCGCGGTAAAAAATCTCAGCGTCATAAGAAGTCCGCGGCGGAAAGGGATGGTACGAATCAACGTAGTGCGTCCACTTCACCGCGCCATTCTCCACGTGCACCAGCCGGTACCATACCGGCTGCACCCGATCGTTCGCGTTCGACATGCGCAGAGGTGCAAACGCAATCATTTCCGTCCAGACATCCGGCGACTCTGGATACACAAAGCGCAGAATCGGCAGGTATCCACCGACCAGGCCGTCCCACACCTGGCCCTGCTCACGAATCTTGCCGATCGGCGGATAGTACGGCGCCGGATCGAAATCTGGTGTCCGACCGCCATACGCGAATCCCACCTTGTCCCACGTTTCGTCCGTCCCCACAAAACTGTACGTGCTGATCTTGCGAATGGTCGGAATCGCCGCCGCAATCTCCTCGTAGTCCGGATCCCCCGCCTTCGACAGAATCTGATCGCCGAGCAAGTCCGACGCGCTGTTCATCACTTCGGCGAGTGTATGCCCGAGGTAGAGCTTCGCCGGATCCAGTGACGTCGGTTCGGCCGATTTCGGCAGGTCAAGGCGCACTCCGCGCTTGTCGACAAACAGAAGATGACCGGTCCGGCTGGTGAAGTCTTCAAGAATCGCGACTTGACGAGCACCCGAGGTTCCTCCACTCATCTCCATCAGCGTCCACGGGCCTAGACGTTCTCCTACCTGCAAGACTGCAGATTTGCCTTCTGCAGAAACCTCAACCGCAGAATTGTCCGCGAACCGGATTACCTTGATTTCTCTCTCGCCCGACGCCAGCACAGTCCCCGAGAACACACAAAGACTCAATGAAAGCAGCAAAATCCACGATGCCGTCTTTGATCCCACTTTCCTCTCCTGGGAACGTATTCATTCCGCCGATTGGGGGACTACAGAGTCTACAACTCAGCTGTCGTATCACGGCATGCCTTACGCTGGAGTGATCCGCGCCATAGCGCCAAAACAGTCGTTAGGAGGTGTTTCAGAGGGGTGCCCCGTCCTTGTCTCCGCGCTCTTTGCGGAGACAGGGCGGGGACTACGTTCCTAAAAACAGGTCGGGTTACGAAATCCAGCTGCCGCATACGCGATCAGTTCTCTTCCATTGATCCCCGACCTTCTTCAAAACCACGGTGGCCCCGTTGCCACACAGTGACCCGCACCAAAAGCCGTAACTTACCAGCGCACGGCGATGTTCCTGATCGAATGCAATCTCAGACATCGAAAACAGTCCTGTATCGAACGCTCTTTTGACGGCGGCATCAACGCTCTCGCCCTTACCCCTATTGTGCGGATCATTGGCGGACACAATAACTGCATGCCTTCTGGGATCAACGAGGCGACTGTTCTTACCGGGCAGAACATCGCTCGTGAGTTCGTGAAATGAAGTGGAAGCACTGACCAGGCTCGAAATAGATATTCCTTCCAGACATGGGCATTCTGACAAATCGCTCGCGGGCGAATCCGGGTCTAGGGGGAATGTTCTGGTGGATACATAGAGATGTGCTCGGTCGTCACCCATCCATCCCTGAATGACCGCCTTATAGATAGCGATTTCATCATGGCTCAAGACCGTGCGGTTCAAAGAGGGCTTTTTGCGCCGTGAACGGGACCTTGAGAGTTCCTCTGCCAGAGCATTGTCTTTCGCGGGGCAATCGTAACCTACGGGAGGCGGAGCAGCGGATCGGCTCAATGCAACTTTAGCTGGGGTACGCACAACCCAGCTGCGATAGTTCCACCATGCAACTGCGGTCGCGATGACGGCCACGCCTGCCGCCGACGCAATGACGAGGCTCCGGTTCATAAGTGTTTAGACTCCAGCGCCATACGGCGTGTTCCGCTAACCTCCACCATCGTTCACTAACACGTCCCTCCGTGCCCCTGATCGCGTCAAAACGTGACCCACATCACATCGCTCCCCTGTTGCAAATCTCTACACTGACTTTGACCGGCTCTCCCCGGAGCACAAGCTCGGAGCAGCCGCCAGAAAGAAGGCAAGGTTGGCGACTACTGCGTACCTTACCCGGCCCGTCGCTCCCAGCGCCGACAAGCGTTGGCGCATGGTCGAAGCCACCATGCGGCGCATGGGCAACCAGTCCACCGGACTGATCGAGACTCTCCACACCGTGCAGGAAACCTTCGGCTACCTCGATCTCGATGCCCTGCGCTATGTCGCGGCATCGTTAAGGGTACCCCTGAGCCGTGCCTATGGAGTCGCGACTTTCTATCACTTTTTCAGCCTCAAGCCGGCGGGCGAGCACACCTGTGTCGTCTGCACCGGAACCGCCTGCTACATCAAGGGCGCCGGCCAGTTGCTCGACGCCCTGAAGCAGGACCTCGGCATCAAGCCCGGCCAGACCACCTCCGACGGCAAAGTTTCCGTGCTCGGCGCGCGCTGCCTCGGCTCCTGCGGACTGGCCCCGGCCGTCGTGTACGACCGCGAAGTTGCCGGCAAAGTGACCCCTCAAGCGCTGCGCCAGCGCGTGGGGCAATGGACGTCGCATGTCTCCTGACGAACTCGAACAGATCGCGGAAGAAGAGCGAGCGCGGCAAGCGCAGTTCAAGCACACGGTGAGAGTCTGTGTTGCCGCCGGATGTGTCTCCTGCCAGAGCGAAGGCGTGAAGGCCGCGCTCGATAAGGAAGTCGCCGCCCGCGGCAAGCAGGGCGAGTGCCAGGTGAAAGGCGTCGGCTGCATGGGACTCTGCGCCGAAGGCCCGCTCGTCATCACCGCTGACCACACGATGTATCAGCACGTGTCCGACGCCGATGCCGCCGCCATCCTCGACAGCCTTGAAGGCCCAATCGTCGATCGCCTCGCCTGCCCCACCGATGTTCCCTTCTTCCAGAAGCAGAAAAAGATCGTGCTCGAGAATTGCGGCAACGTCGATCCCGAGCGCATCGAGGACTACATCGCCGCCGGCGGTTACACCGCGCTCATGAAGGTCCTGGGGGAAATGACCCCAACCCAGGTCGTCACCGAAGTCACCCGCAGCGGTCTTCGCGGACGCGGCGGCGCCGGCTATCCCACCGGCCTGAAGTGGAGCACGGTCGCCAAAGCCACCGGCGAGAAAAAGTATGTTATCTGCAACGCTGACGAAGGCGATCCCGGCGCTTTCATGGATCGCAGCGTGCTCGAAAGCGATCCCCATCGCGTCCTCGAAGGCATGCTCATTGCCGCCTATGCGGTCGGCGCGTCCGAAGGTTTTATCTACGTCCGCGCCGAATACCCGCTCGCCATCAAACGCCTGAAAATCGCGATCAAACAGGCGGAACGCCAGGGATTGCTCGGTAGCAACATCTGTGGCAGCCGCCTGAACTTTCGCATCGACCTTCGTCTCGGCGCGGGCGCATTCGTCTGCGGAGAAGAGACCGCGCTCATCGCTTCCGTCGAAGGACGCCGCGGCATTCCCCGCCCACGGCCTCCCTATCCCGCCATGGAAGGCCTGCACGGCGAGCCCACGCTCATCAACAACGTCGAAACCTTCGCCAGCGTCGCCCCCATCATCCGCAACGGCGGAGCATGGTATGCGCAGATCGGCACCGAAAAGAGCAAAGGCACCAAGGTGTTCGCCCTCGCCGGAAGCGTCAAGAACACCGGTCTCGTCGAAGTCCCGATGGGCACAACCCTCCGCGAAATGGTCTTCGAAATCGGCGGCGGCATCGCTGAAGGCCGCAAGTTCAAGGCTGTCCAGACCGGAGGCCCCTCCGGCGGCTGCCTCCCCGATCAGTTCCTCGACATGCCCGTCGACTACGAGAACCTGGCCCGCGCCGGCTCCATCATGGGCTCGGGCGGCATGATCGTCATGGACGACTCCGCCTGCATGGTCGATGTCGCCCGCTTCTTCATGGATTTCTGCATGGGCGAGTCCTGTGGCAAATGCATCCCCTGCCGTGTCGGCACCTACCACATGCACGAAATCCTCAAGAAGATCACCGCCCATGCCGCGACCACGCACGACATCGCCCAACTGGAAGAGCTAGCCGACCTGTTGCGCAACACCAGCCTGTGCGGTCTCGGCCAGTCGGCGCCCAACCCTGTGCTCAGCACCTTGCGTTATTTCGCCGAAGAATACAAACAGCACGTCGAGCAGCACCAGTGCGCCGCAGGCGTCTGCAAGAACGGCCACAAGGACGACAAGGCATGAAGAACGCCCCCAGCATCAAGACGCTCAAGATTGATGGCGAAGACTTCAGCGCCCGTCAGGACGAAACCATCCTCGACGTAGCCCGCCAGAACGACATTTTCATCCCGACGCTCTGTGACCTGAAGGGCTTGGCGACAGTCGGCGCTTGCCGCCTTTGCCTGGTGGAGGTGAAGGGCACCAACAAGCTTCTGCCCGCGTGCGTGACCCGCGTTGAAGAAGGTATGGAAGTCACCACCAACTCCGAGCGCCTGCAGAACTACCGCCGGGCGATCCTGGAATTGCTCTTCACCGAGCGCAACCACATCTGCTCCGTCTGCGTCTCCAACGGACACTGCGAGATGCAGTCGCTCGCGCAGAAGCTGGAAATCACCCACGTCCGTTTCCCCTATCGCTATCCGCAGCTCGAAGTCGACGCCAGTCACGAACGATTTTCGGTCGACCACAACCGCTGCATCCTGTGCACGCGCTGCGTCCGCGTCTGCGACGGCATCGAAGGCGCCCACACCTGGGACGTCATGGGCCGCGGCATCGAAGCCAAAGTCATCACCGACCTGAACGAGCCCTGGGGATCGTCTCCGACCTGCACCGCCTGCGGCAAATGCGTGCATGTCTGCCCCACGGGCGCCTTGTTTGAGAAAGGGAAGTCGGTCGCCGAGATGTCGAAGCGGCGCCAGTTCCTGCCCTATCTCACGGAAATGAGGGAGGAACGCTGGTGAGTAAGTTACGTCTGGCGACGGTTTGGCTCGACGGTTGTTCCGGCTGCCACATGTCGTTTCTCGATCTCGACGAACGCCTCTTGGCCGTCGCGGAGAAGGCCGACCTGGTCTACAGCCCGCTTGTCGACAACAAAGAATTTCCGCCCGACGTCGACATCACCCTCGTCGAAGGCGCGGTATCTTCCGAAGAAGACCTGCACAAGATTCAGATGGTCCGTCAACGCACGAAAACGCTGGTCTCGCTCGGCGATTGCGCCGTGACCGCCAACGTGCCTTCGATGCGGAACATGTTTCCGCTCGAAGAAGTTTTCCACCGCGCCTATCACGAGAACGTGACGGACGACCCCGGCAACCCGACCGAGGTCGTGCCCGCGCTGCTTGAGCGAGTGCGTCCCGTGCATGAAGTCGTCCCGGTCGACGTCTTCATCCCCGGCTGTCCGCCGCACGCGGACACGATTTTCTATGCGGTTTCCGAGTTGCTCGAAGGCCGCAGCCCGAACCTGAGCGCCAAAACAAGGTTTGGAGCGTAGCGAATAACGAATAGCAAATAGCGAACAGCGAATAGCGAACGACCAACGACCAACGACGAACGACTGAAGACCGATGCCAGCCAAGACCATTACGATCGACCCCGTCACCCGCATCGAAGGCCACGCCAAGATCACCCTCCACCTTGACGCCCACGGACGCGTCGAAGACGCGCGCTTCCACGTCACCCAATTCCGCGGCTTCGAAAAATTCTGCGAAGGCCGTCCCTTTGCCGAAATGCCGTCCATCATGGCCCGCATCTGCGGCATCTGCCCGGTCAGCCACCTCATCGCCTCCGCCAAAGCCTGCGACGCGCTCCTCGCCGTCCGCATTCCCAAGACCGCCGAAAAACTCCGCCGCATCTTCGGACTCGCCCAGGTCCTGCAATCGCACGCGCTCAGTTTCTTCCATCTATCCTCGCCCGACTTCGTTCTCGGTATGGATTCCGACCCCGCCCGCCGCCACGTGTTCGGCGTGCTCCAGGACGTCCCCGAGCTCGCCCGCAACGGCATCCGCCTGCGCCAGTTCGGCCAGCAGATCATCGAGCGCCTGGGAGGCAAGCGCATTCACCCCGCCTGGGTCGTCCCCGGCGGCGTCAGTGAGCCGCTCTCCATCCAGGACCGCGACGCGATCCTCTCCGGACTCCCAGAAATGCTGGCCATCGCGCAACTTACCGTCGAATGGTTCAAGCGCCAGACGGAGAAATTCCGCGAAGAGATCACTTCGTTCGGCAATTTCCCCACGCTCTTCCTCGGCATCGTCAAAGACGATGGCGGCCTCACCTTCTACGACGGCAAGATCCGCATCGTAAACGCCTCAGGCGACGTGGTGGCCAGCGGCTTGGATCCCGCGAACTATAACGACTATCTCGGCGAAAAAGTCGAGCCCTGGAGTTATCTGAAATCGACCTACTACAAGCCGAAGGGATTCCCCGACGGCATTTACCGCGTCGGCCCGCTCGCCCGCCTCAACATTGCCGACCGCTTCGGCACCACGCGCGCCGATCAGGAGATGGCCGAGTTCCACGAGATTCAGCGCACCGCGGTCCTCAGCTCGTTCCACTACCACTACGCGCGTCTGATCGAAATTCTCTACTGCGTCGAGCGCATGCAGCAGTTGCTCGATGATCCGGAAATTCTCTCGCCGCACGTGCGCGCCGTCGCCCGCGCCAACGCTTCCGAGGGTGTCGGCGTCGCCGAAGCCCCGCGCGGCACTCTCATCCATCATTACAAGATCGACGATGCCGGTCTGATCCGCTGGGTCAACCTCATCATCGCCACCGGCCACAACGCGTTAGCCATGAACCGCAGCATTCTTCAGGTTGCCCGCCACTTCGTCCAGGGCGATCGCCTGGAAGAAGGCATGCTCAATCGCGTCGAAGCGGTTATCCGTTGTTATGATCCCTGCCTGAGTTGCTCCACCCACGCCGACGGCCGCATGGCCCTACAGGTCCAGTTAGTCGCACCAGATGGCACCGTGGTGGATGAAATCCGGCGGTAGGGCTCTTCGTGAGTGGGTGCCCCGTCCTCGTCTCCGCGTTTTTTGCGGAGACAGGGCGGGGATTGTCCAAGGAACGGTAAGCGGGTGCCCCGTCCTTGTCTCCGCGTACTTTGCGGAGACAGGGCGGGGGTCTCGCAAGAACTCAACTTTCCAGTCACCTTCTTTCGAAAACCGAACAAATTCACTGTGTCTGTGGTCACAGCGATGGCAGTATCCGCCGAATACGCTGGGCGCATGCCATCGAGGCTGAAGCGCTACCAGGAAGGCAGCGACCTGCATTTCATTACCTTCAGCTGCTACCGGCGGCTGCCGTTTCTTGGGACACCACCCGCACGCCGCGTCTTCGAAACGACTCTGGAGCGCACTCGCATCTGGTACGGATTCTTCCTTACCGGATACGTCGTAATGCCCGAGCACGTGCATCTTCTGATGAGTGTGCCCGAGCGAGGCACGCTGGCAAGAGCTATACAAATGCTCAAACAGATCACCGCGCACGAACTGCTCGCGTGCGCCCCACTTCTGCGTTCTTTGCGGAGGGCGGGTGAACCGGGTGAGCGCCATCCGTTCTGGCTGGCTCGGTATCACGACTTCAATGTGTGGAGTAATCAGAAACGCGTCCAGAAGCTGAAGTACATGCACCGGAATCCCGTTAAGCGCGGATTGGTGGAGAATCCGGGAGATTGGGAGTGGAGTAGCTTCCGGCACTACATGACGGGAGTGGAAGGCGTTGTCGAAATCGAGTCGCACTGGACGGCACGCAAGAGGGAAGCAATGGGGATCTTCCCTCAGGTGAAAATACGAGGCGCGGGTTAGGGCCCCACCCTGTCGCTCCAAAAGACGGAGCGACAAGGATGGGGCACCCGAGTTGAGCGCACCACCCACTCGCTGAATTTCCCTCATTGTCGCGCCGGGTATCCCGTCCTTGTCACAATGGGTGCCCCGTCCTTGTCTCCGCGTACTTTGCGGAGACAGGGCGGGGTCTCGAAAGAACTCAACCTGGCGTTGGCCGCCGCCTCCGCCCATGAGGTAGTAAAGGAGCAACTGGCCGAGATAGCCGGTGTTGAAGACGATCTTTTCAATCGTCCCGATCGCGACCAGGGGATTCGTGGCCCTTCCTCAGGTCAGGCCGCGCTACCTGCATTCGCCTTAGGCCGCCGGATCCCCTTCCATTTGCCGTGAAGGCTCGGGTAATTGGGGCAAGGCGAGACCCAGCCATTGTCCCAACCCGCGAAAATGACTGAGCCACGCCGGATTCACAGTTCCGGCGCCGTTGCCCGTGACCGCTTGTGACAGTTCATAATACGCATTCTGTGATTTCCAGAGATTCAGTTGGAACGGGTGCACTCGCGATAAGGCGATGACGTCTTCGACCTCTTCGAGACTCTCCAGGCTGCCGGGATTCCGCATCCAGCGGTCCATCAACGCGTTCAGCCGTTGCCGCAGGGCCGATTCCAGATGCGAGGTATCGAGACTGAACCCGCTGCGCTGGACCGCGTCCAGCAAACTCCGCGCGGCGTCCAACTCGGTTGCAGGATCGGCCAGCGCGCGACGCAGGTTTGTGCCGAGCACATATTCAGTTGTGTGCCGCAGCACCGGCGGCAGAGGATAGTGCAGGTCCGAAAGGAAGCACATCAGCGGCGCGTGTTCCTCGTAGACTCGGCGGTACAGTGCCTCCGCGTCGCATAATGTCGAGTCGAGAATCTGCCCCACAATTCTCCTCCGCGCGTCCTGAAACAGCGATCGCAGTGAATACGTCGAGCCATAGAAATACCGATCGATCAGGCGCAGGCATCCGGGCAGATCGGCGCCGGAAAATGCTGTAGAAGCCCGCTCGGCAAATTCTCCGAACCACGTCTCGTCCCGGAGTGGCCGCACGCCCGCGCTCAGGTTGTGATCGCCGAAATGAACCACGCCAAAGCCCACCCGCAAAGCGGTGTCAGTCAAATCCGATATGAGGCTGGCCACGCCGCAGGCGAACTTCGTCTTGCCCGACTCCAGAACCTGCGATCTCTCCAGCGCCACCCGGTAGCAGAAGACGGAATCCTGTCCGTGATATCCCCCGAACATCGAGCTGATGGCGTAGTGCGCGCCCACTCCCACCAGGTCCAGCATGCTGGGCTTGATGAAGCGCTCGTAGACATGCCGCCCGTTGCCGCACCCGGGCACGTTGCTCCAGGCTTCCTGCAAGCGTTGTAGGAATGCTTCTTCGCGAGCCTCACCGGTAATTTGCTGGCTCAATTGCAGCGCGCGCGCTGCGTACTGCAGGATCTGCAAGGTTGCCGGGCCCGTCAGTTCGTCGAAAAACCAGCCGCAGCTCGTGTACATCAACAGGAGATGCCGCTGCATTTCCAGCAACCGCAAGGCCTCCACATGCTCGGTCTCGGAGAGCGGCTGCAACGTGTGCTGCGCCAGAAATGCGGCCTTGCTCTGAAACGACCGGTCGAGCATCACCTGCATGTAGTCGTTGCGGGCGCTCCACGGGTCGACGAACAGCCGCGCTGCCCTCGTCTCATACAAGGCGCCCAGGTCGTCGCGAAGCCAATCCAGCGCATTCCGCAAAGGACGCCGCCACTGCTGGTTCCAGGAGTTGCCTTCGCCCGAACGGCACCCGCAATCGTGCACCCAGCGGGAAACGCCGTGCATGCAACTCCACGAAGTCTTCTCGATGATCTCCACCTCCTGCGTGGGCGGATGGAGCGCCAGATATTCGCCATAATTGGTGATTCGCGCCAGTTCGTTGCGTTCCAGGTACTCGAGGGCGTACGCCAGCGCCATGTCGCCATGCCGGAAATGGTGGCCGTACGTCTCGCCGTCGGTGGCGATGTGCACGATCTGCGGCCAGTCGCGGCACTCACTGAAACCGTTAACCAGCCGGCGCGCAAATCGCTCTCCATCGTTCAACAGGCCCTCGAAGGCGACCGCGTGCGAAATGGGTCCGTCGTAGAAGAACAGGCTGATCGCGCGTCCCGAAGGGAGATAGCACTGGTACGCGCGCGAAGGATCGATCCTGCCTCCCTCGACGCTCTGCCATTCTTCCCAAACCCGGTTGCGCGTCCGCTTCGCCTGATGCGGAGCCAGCACCGTGAACTTGATGCCCGCGTCGCTGAGCAATTCCAGGCTTTCCACGTCGACGGCGGTTTCCGGCAGCCACATGCCCTCCGGATCGCGTCCAAAGCGGTGCTGGAAATCGCGAATCCCCCAAAGGATCTGTGTGCGCCGGTCGCGCGTATTCGCCAGCGGCAGGATCATGTGGTTGTAGGCCTGAGCCAGAGCCGCGCCATGGCCGGAAAAACGCTGCTGGCTCAGCCCGTCCGCCGCCAGAATCCGCTCATAGGCCTGCGACGCGTTTTGCTCCATCCAGGAAAGCAGCGTAGGGCCAAAGTTGAAGCTGATGCGGGCGTAGTTATTGACGATTTTCAGAATTCTGGATTGACTGTCCAGAATCCGCGCCGCCCCGTTCGGCAGGTAGCATTCCGCTGTGACGCGCTCATTCCAGTCATGGTAGGGAGTGGCGGAGTCTTGCAGTTCGACTGCTTCCAGCCACGGATTCTCCCGTGGCGGCTGGTAGAAGTGGCAATGGATGCAAACGTAGCGCTGCATCGTGTTGAGTCTCCACGTGCTCGGCCCGCGCAACCCTGCCCATCACCGTCCTGGCTGCGAGGCCATGCTCGCGCAATAAAATGGGGGCCGGCGGACGCACCGCCTCCCCCACATACTCGAAACATAGCCCTCCTTCATCCACCGCGGGTATAGACATCTCAGGTACTCCCCCAGGTGACATGCTCAACCGCAACCGAGGCGAGTCCCTATGTCTGCCAAGCGCGGAGGCGATCTACGGCCGCGCATGCGAAGCCGTGCTGCCTTCCGTCATACCCAGCACCCACTGGAAAGCTTCAAAGTACATCTTGCGAATATCGGCATCGCTCCACGCCTCCTGCGTGTGCCCGAACGAGGAATAGAAGACGCGTCCTTTGCCGTACATTTTCGTCCACGCCACGGCGAAGTCGTGGTCGGTGCGGTGCACGCGCGGGTTCGCATAGTTCAGCTTCCCCGGATCGAGACTGAGCAGCACATTCACCTTGTCGCGCGACCAGTCCTTCGCCTGGTAAATCTCGTCATATTTCACGAACGCTTTCGGAAAGTGCCGGACCGCGGGAAAAGTCGGATCTTCATTGATGATCGGCGCGTTGAACGTGGACCACGGATGCTGGTCGAACCAGCCGCCAATCATCTCGCCATATTCCGGCCACTTGTAGTTGGTGTCGAGCGCGGCGTGGATCCCGACAAATCCTTTGCCATCGTCTTTGATGAACGACAGCACGTCCTTCTTCTGACCATCGTCCAGGTCAAGTTCGCCGGTCGTGCTCAGAAAAATCAGTGCGTCGAAGTAGTCGAGGTTCTTGGCGTTTCTTTCCAGCGTCTTTTTGGTGAGAAGTTCGGTATCGGTGCGCAGCGTGACGTCCCACAGACCGCTGTCGTGGCCCATGTTGTAGATCGCGGCCATCGCATCGGGAATCGAGTCATGTTCCCATCCCTTGGTTTGACTGATCACCAGAAGATGCTTGAGATGGATGGTGTGAGCGTGCGGCGGAGGCGCAACCGAAGGATCGACGGCCGCATCCTGCGCCAGAGCAGTCTGTAAGAGAAGCAACAACAAAGCGGGCAAACATCCGATGCGAGCGCGGCGCAAGCGAGATCCCCTTTCGCGAAGACGGCGGCGATAAAGGTAACACAGCGAGGGATCTGCAGTGGGTCTTGCTGACTCCCGACTCCTGACTCCCGACTACTCGGTTTTGAAGCTCACACATCGCAAAGTACGCGATGTATGGGGGCCTGTCTCTAGCGATCACCGTAAGGTCCCTCGACAAAACTGCTACGGACGTCTGGGGCACCCAGCCTTCCTTACTTCGTCAGAAACTGCGCCACCGTTTTCCACGCCGGAGTGGCCGAGAGGATGAGCCGGAACGGTACGGAGAGTACGAGCGCTGTCGCTCCCCAGAGATAGGCTTTGTGCACGCGGCCACGCGAAACCCAATCGTAGATCACGACCGCTGCCAGAATGACGAACGTCAGGCCATAGAAAACCAGCGGGCCCAGGGGAAGCACTCCGGGCAGGCGCGCCATCGCTGCCGTGATGATGCTGAGATAGGCGAGCACCATGAGCCGCTTGTGCGCCTCCTTGTTCCGGCGCTGGAGCAGCGCGGCGCTGACAAATGCGGTGAACATCACCATATCGAAGATGGGAATGGCCAGGAATGCGAGCGGATCGCCTCCGGGAGGCGCGGCTCCGCGCCGGGCTCCAGTAATCGCCGCGGCCGAGCCGGCCATGACCATGGCGGACGCGAGAATACCACCCACAATTCCCAGCTTCCTGTGTACAGCGACGCGGCGCCGCGCAATTAACGCTGTCTGCACAATGAAGAGGATGACCCAACTGGTGAAGAGAATGGCATGCGTCCAGATGAGCGTATTAAAGGGAAAGCGGCTGAGGGTGAGCATCGGGCCGCCGCGGAGGAGCTTGAAGAAGTAGGTGGGAGCGAATCCTGCGAGCACCACAGCCGCCATGACGATGGCAAAGGTACCGTAAAAAGCGCGGTCGTATGTTCCGGGCTGTGATTGGGAGGCAGGTTTCGAGACGGTGATTGTCGCCATATGGGTGTGCCGGTGCGGGAGTCTATCACAAGGCAGAACGTGGAGCGGGAGAGACAAGGATGACTGGAACGCGGGGATGAAGAACAGAGAGAGGTGGGGTCCGGCGGTCATCCGAGAAGGATGGTGCAGACAAAAGCCCCCAGATCTCGAACACCGCGAGATCTGGGGCACCGAGCTAGAACCCGTGGTATGACAGCGTGACCGTCTTCGTTGCGCCCGCCGGCACGTTATCCACGTAGGCTATCTCGATCGAGTCAGGATGCTGACTGATAGGGGGTACAACACTATTGGCCGAGAACGCACATGCATTCGGGCCGGTGTGTCCCGCTTGTACGTAGGCTTGCCAGAATCCGAATTGAGGAGTGCCCACATTTTGCAACTGCAAACCGGGTAGATACGCAGTATCGTCATCGGTTCTCAATACGTCTCCGGAGGCAAATGCGCTGTTGATGCTGGCGTTGTAGAAAACTGACGTCTGCGCCTCTGGATCTGGATCGGCGTAGCGCACAAGGAATGCTCCATCGGAGATCGACTGATTATTCGTGAGCGCCATCACCACGGTGATCGATGAAGTCTTCGCAACCTTGGTGATGGTTTGGGTCAGCGTCCAGTGTCCGTCAGCAGTTTTCCGTTGAATCTCGACGACAGTGCCGGTTTTCTTGAGCAGCACCGGAGCCTGCCAGTTTCCGGTATCGCTGGTGCCATAGTCCTCGTACCTTGTCGGACCGTGGGTGCCGCAGATGCCATAGCCCTCACCGGCAGAAGCCAGCTGCGAATCGCCGTCCGGAGTCGTAATGATGGGTATGTTTCCATTCACGGTCACACAATAGTGAAGGAACGAGTTTCCGCTACCAGATTGAAAGTTGTACGTACAATTCGTGGTGGCGTGCATGGGGAGCGCACAAGCGATTAGCAGAAAACAAACTGTCAACAAGAAGCTGGTGCGGGTCATAGGATTCTCCGTTTATCGAGTTTCGTGAAATGAGTTGGGTTCAGCTCAGCTCCCCATTCGCAAAAGGCGCGAAATGAGCGAAGCAAACAGCCAATTCAATAGACAATCAGGTAGAGTTTCGAGTCTACGAACGCACCGGTATCAGAAATAAACGAAAATACCTCCACCTGCTGATTGTTGGCGACGTGGCCGCAGTTCCCGATGATGTCATTGCAAGCGCTTAACGATAGTGACGCGCCTGTGGTGCCTGGCGTCAGGGATAGGATCCGGTCGTCCACTTGAAAGCCAAAGACGAAGAGGTAATCCCCAACGCCCGTGATATCGAAGGCAAACCCGCAGGGAGGGGTTGTGGCGGCCGATCCGGAGAGCGTGGAGTTAAAACAGGAGACTATTCTTCCACCATTAAACGGGCTGAAGAAGATCATGGCCTTGACCATGCCGTTGGCGGCGCGGGGCTGAAAGGCATTGCCGGCGCTATCGAGCCTTAGGCGTGCCGTGCCGCTATCGCCGAGAAAGATGTTCTTCCCTGGGCTCACGCGCAACCCGCCGTCGCCGATCTGCACTCCCGGCATGAAACAGTTCACGCAGCCGGACTGCCACATCTCGGCAATGCCGCTCCCGGTATAGGTCAGGATCGAGTTGGCATCGTTGCCGCCGTTGCTGCCGAACCGCGCCATGGGTGCGTGAACGCCTGGCGTGCCGGCGAAGACGTCGAGGTTCGTTGCAGGAGCCGCTGTGCCAATACCCACGTTCCCGGTCGTGGTGACATTGCCGGCGACGCCAATCGTGCTTCCATTCTGGGTCATCACGGACTGACCGATAATTTTTGCGCCAGTCCATAGGGGGATGAAGTTTGGCGTCGCGCCTGGGGCTACAACTTTCACGCCCAGCAGCGATTGCACTTGTCTCGGATCCGGAGAATTCAGGCCAGCAGTCTGGCCGAAATTGCCGCCGCCATTCGTCGCAGCGCCGGCGATCTTCAGCGCATAGGGCAAACTGACGAGGAAGACGCGCGCCTGCTCGGGATGACCTTCCAGTTGCACTCCGAGCCAACGCGCTTCGCCCCCTACGAAGGCCTCAGGCGGCAATCCGTGGACGGTGGCCGAACCCAGCATCACGGAGTAGTGGCCATTCTTGTCGAGGTGCACGTTCTGCGTTTCCATCCACAGAGGAACGCCGCCCTCCTTCTCCTCATAGAGATAGAAGTTGACGCCGACTGTGCCGCTAAGCGGCCGGCCGTCGGAGCCAGCGAAAGTGCCGGTGAACTTCATCAGCGAAGGACTATCGGTAGCTGCCTGCTGGGCGCAGATCGGCAGGGCGCAGCAGATCAGCAGAAAACAAACTGCCAGCAAAATGCTCGTGCGAGTCATAGGATTCTCCGTTTCGATTCATGAAATGAATTGCGTCCAGCTCCGCTCCCGCTCATCCGCCTGGTCGAGCTCAACGGTACGGGTACTGGCCATTCTTGTCGGACAGGGGACCGTGTCCAGGAGCTGCCGCCCCAACATACTCAGGGGGAGAAGACGGCTACTCCGGATCGCTGGGATCGTTGAACAGCACGCCTAACTTGATAGTGCCGTGTCCGTATTGCGGGAACTCGTTCTTTGTCGGATCACCCGGGTCCAGGTTCGACGCGGTGTCGTCCGGCGGGAACAGGATCAGCGAATTGAGAAACGTTTGCAGTGCGTTCTGATCGGCGGCGGTCAAGCCGGCGTATTTGTCGCGGGAGGGCTGGGCTTCTCCGCCGTGGCGCAGGATCACATCGTTCAAGGTCGCGCTGCGGCCATCGTGTCCGTAGGGACCGGTTGAGCCGACGCCCCACAGAGGACGCGTCAGGAATTGTTTCTGCATGGTGCCGTCCCAGTTACGCTCGTAGAAGTTCGGACCGAGGTCGTGACGCTTGAAGTCGGCGTAGATGTCGCGCACGACGAACGAGTTCCCCATCGGCACTTTGAGATGCGGCAGGCCGGTGCCGTCGTCGACGTCGCGGAAGAGCGGGGCGGCGGTGGCGAACAGCGTGTTGAAGATGCCGCGCGTGGGATCGTATGCGGTCTCGACGTCAGCCACGCGGCGGTCGTGATTGATTGTCATGTCCGCGACGTGGCAGGAGGCGCAGCCGGCTTTGGCGAATACTTTCCGGCCACGGTCGGCGATGGCGCTGGGCTGGCCGTGTCCGGGCTTGAAGTAGTTCAGCAGGTAGAACTCGAGGTGATCGACGATGGCGGGATCGATTTCGTTGCCGTTGTCGGGATCGGGAGCGGGAGGAGCGCTGATTTTGTCCTTCGAACCGTCGAGCACCATGCCGGAGGGCGTTACGACGCGGCCGCCGGCGTTGGCGGCCAGCAGATCGGGATCGGCCGAGGCTTCCAGTCCCATTTCGTTGTGCAGCGCACCCACGATGAATTCGCGAATGGAAATTGTGCTGCCTTCGGCGAAGAAGGGCTTGACGCGCAAGTCGGAGTCGACGCCTTGCACTCTTGAGCAATCCACGGAGCCGTCGGGATTGCCGGTGATGACGCCGTAGCTCACGCCCTTGCTGGTGAGCTTCAAGGTCGTGGGCCGCTTCAACTGCTGCGCCAGCGTCACGGCGAGATCGCGCGTGGAGCGGAGATCGGTCGTGATCTCATCGGCGAGCATTTCCTTCAGACCGAGGCCGAAGAGGTGACCGGCATCGCGGCTGTCAGGACGGGTCACTACGTTGCCGCCGGCGCCGGCGGATCCACGCGGACGGCCGTGACAGAGGGCGCAGCTGTCGGAGAGGCCGGCGCCGATGCCGATGTCGGTATTGATGTCGCCGACGCCGTCTTTCTCGTTGGCGCCCTGGCCCTGCAAGCGCGTGAACTTGCGCTGGAAGAGCTGGCGTCCACGGCGGATGGAGCGGAAGGGGTCGCGGTTGATGATGTAGACCGACGAGCCCTGGGTCATGACGTCGCCACGGCCGGCCCCGATCTCATCGAGCAGCGACTTGTTGATGCCTGCCTTGGCGGTGTTGGGCGCCTGCGTGTTATCGATCATTTGGGCTGCTGCGATCGCTCCGGCGAAAAGCAGAAAGCCTTCAAGAAGAAGCACGATTCTCTTTCCAAGCGTCATAAGAATCTCTCCCACTCCGCGAATAGTGATCCGCAGTGTCTTATTTGTTGGTTCGGTCTGTAGCCGCAGTCCCGGAGGATTTACGGCTTGATAGCGAGCGACTTGGAACAGACCACGGTGGAGCCGTCGGCCGCCTTGGCCAAATGCAGAGTGCCGCCAACCCGGGAAGTGATTCCGGCGTCGATTACCCGGTTGATCTCTTCCAGTGGAATGAAGTCGGCATGGTCGTGGCATTCGCCGCACCAGGCCCGGGTCACCCGTTGTCGGCGGATGATTACGACCTGATCGGTCTCAACCGTGATCTGTTCCGTTTTCCTCGTCCTTGCGAAGCGTAGTTTCAAGCCGCCTCCCGATTGCCCGGCCCCGGAAACAGTGGTAGATTGCTTTCCACTTGAGGTCCGCCGGGTAACTCATGCGAACGCGGCGAAAGATGCCTCAGGCGGCTCTTAGAAGTCCTCAAATCGGCTCTCACAAGTTTTCAAAATTTCTCAATGGGAACGATGTCCCAGCAAATCAGGCACTTATACGAGTTCGGGCCCTTCCGTCTGGACCCCCAGCGGCGAGTTCTGCTTTGCGCGAACGAGCCCGTTTCCTTGACCCCAAAGGCTATTGAGACCTTGATCGTGCTGGTGCAGAACCGGCAGCGGGTCGTTTCCAAGGACGAGTTGATGAAGTTGCTCTGGCCCGACAGCTTTGTGGAGGAATCGAACCTGAGCCAGAACATCTTTCTTCTCAGGAAGGCGCTGGGAGATTCCACGCAGGAGCGTCGATACATCCTCACCGTACCGGGGCGGGGTTATCAGTTCACCGAGGCCGTCAGAGAAGTCGGGCAGCAGGAGGAGGCGGAGTCCTTGGTCGTGGCGAGCCACTCCCGTTCAACCGTGGTCGTGGAACGGGCGGCGCATCGGCCAGTCTGGTTGTGGGTGAGTGCAGCAATCCTGTTAGTCGTTCTGATCGGTGCTGTCTTGGCCGAAGTTGTCATCCGCAATCGCAAGGAGCGCGCGGCGCGTCTTTCCACCGAGGACACCATCGTCCTTGCTGACTTCGCCAACTCCACCGGCGACGCGGTCTTTGACGACACGCTCAAGCAGGCTCTCGGTGTCTCACTCGGCCAGTCACCCTTTCTCAATATTCTGCCCAATAGCAGAGTCAACCAGACTCTACAGCAGATGACGCGCCCGGCCAACGCTTCGTTGACGGCGGAAGTAGCGCGCGAACTCTGCGTTCGCGCCGGCAGCAAGGCTTATGTCCAGGGTGCTATCGCTTCGCTGGGAAGTGAGTATGTGCTCGGGTTGAAGGCGATCAATTGCCAGACTGGAGATCTCCTGGCGCAGGAACAGGTCACCGCCGACCGGAAAGAGAAAGTACTCGAAGCACTGGGTGGGGCGGCCACGCGCTTGCGCGCGGGTTTGGGTGAATCTCTGGCTACTGTGCAACGGCTCGATGTACCTCTCGACCAGGCGACGACATCCTCCCTGGAAGCTCTGAAGGCATATACCCAGGGACGCAAGGTTTTCCTCAGCAACGGGCCGGCGGCTGCCATTCCGATTTATGAGCATGCCATCGCACTCGATCCGAAGTTTGCCAGCGCGTATGTTTCGCTGGCAGTGATGTACAGCAACATGAATCAACTCGCGCGTGCCCGATCTTCGATGACGAAGGCCTACGAACTAAGGGAGCGCATAAGTGAGCGAGAGAAATACATCATCACCAGTTACTACAACCTGCGGGTCACGGGCGACCTGGACAAGGCCATTCAGGCCTATCAGGAATGGATCGACAACTATCCGCACAGTCAGGGTGCATTGATCAATATGGGCCAAGCGTACGCCGAGGAGGCGCAGTACGAAAAAGGAGTTGCATCTGCGCGGCGCTCGACTCTATATGAAAAAAATAGCACCGCGTATGGGAACATTGCCTTATACCTGATCAAACTAAATCGCTTCGACGAAGCGCAAAAGACGCTGGAAGAAGCTCGTTCTCTGAATTTCGACGATGACGCCATGCGCTTGAACTATTACCGGCTCGCCTTCCTGAAAGGCGATGACCACGGCATGGACGAGCAGGCAGGGTGGTTTGACCACAAGGCCGACTACCAAGACGAATTCCTGGGCACACAGGCGCAGAGGGCTGCATACTCGGGCCGCCTAAAGGAGGCGCGGGAACTTACCGATCGCGCTGTGGATGCAGCGAAGCGAGCTGACAACACAGAATCGGCCGCGTTTGCGCGCACCGATTCCGCGTTGCGCGAAGCCTTATTCGGTAACTTCCAACTGGCACGGCACGATGCCGCCGCCGCCCTGGCACTTGCTCCGGATAGTCAGGCTGTGGAGCGGGATGTGGGGCTGGCGTACGCTCTGGCTGGAGATTCAACGCACGCTCAGTCAATTGCTGACGACCTGGGCAAGAACTTGCCCCAGAGCACCATCGTTCAAGCTATTGTTCTGCCGGCGATTCGCGCAAAACTGGAAATGGATCGCGCCCACCCCGCACAGGCGATCAAGCTTCTCGATGCCGCGCGCCAGTATGAATTCGGAGATAACCTTAACGGCTGCGCATATTCTGCTTACCTTCGCGGCCAGGCCTTTCTCCGCGCTGGAGATCCCTCGTCAAGCGCCGAGGAATTTCGGCGGATTCTCAACCATCGCGGCGTCGTTCTGCTCTGCCCGACTGGAGCCCTGGCACGCCTGGGGCTCGCTCGCGCCCTGGCTACTCAGGCATCCAAAGACCACGCAGGCGGAGCTGCCTGGGTGGAAGCGCACTCCGCATACGAGGGTTTCCTTTCTTTGTGGAAGGATGCCGATCCCGACACGCCCATACTGCGAGCGGCCAAAGCTGAATACGCGAAGCTGCAGTAGCGGAATGAGGATGACACTCATTGGTGATCCTACTTGATCTGTCCGCGCAAACTAGAGCTTGTCTCATAATTGGTTTTGGGAAGGGCACGGCTTCAGCCGTGGCGGGTGGGCCACATCACCAGGAAAGTATAGCGTGAGTTACCGTGGAATCTTTGATGGGAAGGAACTTGGGGTGGGCCACTTCTCGAAAGCCGCGAGAAGTTGATTGGATAAGAGCGAAGGCTCGATACGAACCGGGGTAGTCTTGGTTTGAGGACTAAGGCTTCTCGGAAAGGAAGGAGCCTTCGCATGATGATTATAGGATGTGATTTTCATC
>Ga0335076_10000019_pt1 | contig 159833 bp, 127 predicted proteins | sample Lox_Sample_25_FD_206717 | JGI IMG/M metagenome (GOLD analysis project Ga0335076, IMG submission 206717) | Soil microbial communities from Loxahatchee National Wildlife Refuge, Florida, United States - Lox_Sample_2.5 | ecosystem: Environmental > Terrestrial > Soil > Wetlands | place: USA... | reverse complement strand
GGTGGCGGAAGTCGGCCGCCACGCTCTCGTAGTCGTGCAGGCCGTCGACCAGGAGCAGGGCGATGGGCTCCCCCCAGCCGACCTCCGGAGTGCGCGCCTGCACCACACGGACGCGCTCGCCCAGGCCGGCGCGCAGGATCGTCCGGTCGAACTTCTGGCGGGTGGGGCCGAGCTCGAGGACGCCCCGGTCCCGCGCCCCCACCCGGCCGTCGTGCGGGTCGATGGCGTGGATCCGGGCGTCGGGGCGGAGCGCCTGGGCGACGCGCCCGAGCACCAGGGTCGCCTTTCCGCAGAAGCTGCCCACCTCGACGAGGTGGTGCGGCGCGGGCAGGGTCGAGAGGGCGCGCGCCGCCGCGGCCACCAGCAGGTCCGCCTCCTCGTCGGAGAGCCAGCCCTCGATCGGCCGCATCTCGGCGACGATGGCGCCCGCGAGCAGGAGGCCGCGCGGGGCGTCGGAGATGGGCGTCGACGCCGCGGCCGGCGTCCCCTGGCCGTGGAGGCGCTCGCGCAGGTGGCGGCGGAGCGGGTCGTCGTAGCGGCGCGGGACGGGGTGGACGAAGTACGCCTCGCCGTCCGCCAGAGCGGCGTCGAGCTGGCGGGTGGTGTAGCGGGCCCGGAAGCGCAGGTACTCGTACGAGCCCGGCCCCTTCACCACGGCGTGGCCGAGGAGCGCCGCCAGGGTGGGCAGCACCACCTCCTCCGTGGCCCAGATGCGGCTCCGCCTCATGATCTCCCGGAGCTGGGCGTCGCGGTCCCAGAGCGCCACCAGGTCGCGGGCCGCGGCGTGGGTGAAGACCGTCCCGGGCCAGAAGGTCCAGTGGGCGAACTTCGCCTCGCCGTCGGGGAAGCGGCGGAGGAACGGGCGCCAGAGGTCGAGCTCCTTCCAGGCCTGGGCGGCGGGTGGGCTGGGCGGGCGGCCCTGCGGCGTGGCGCTGCTCCCGAGCACGCCCGCGCCCGGGTGGGCGGCGAGGAACTCCCCCAGGCGGGCCGGGTAGCCGGCCCGGAGCGCGAGCTGGTCGGAGTCGACGAAGGTGATGGTGTCGAACGGGATCGACGCGAGCGCGTGGCGCATGCAGTCGAGGGCGAAGTCGTGGAGCCAGCCCCAGCGCATGGGCCGCGGGGAGGGGTGGACGGTCGCGCCGTACCGGTCGAGGGGGAGGCCGCGCAGGAGGGCCGGGTCCCGGCCGCCGTCGTAGAGGAGGATGGGCGAGTCGGGATCGACGTGGCGCAGGTTCCGCACCAGGTCGAGCACGCACTCGGGCGACTCGTGGACGAGGCAGGCTTGGAGGTTCTGGGCGCGAGGCCCCTTTGCCGGGCTCATAGCCTGAGAACTCCTGCCTGGATGGCTGCTGCCGTCCGTTTCACCAGCCCGGCTTCCACCTGTCCGGTCAACCGCGCGACCAGGCCCGGGACGGTCTTGGGCGTCTTCCCTGCGCTCGTGATGATCAGGCCAGCGTCGGTCTCGGTGCAGTCGAGGATGATGGCGATGAGGGGAGCGGCGTCCGTCCTGAAGGGCACTTGCCTCTTCTTTTCCCACGCCAGGTTCTTGGGGGAGGCTGAGGTGACGGAGCCACCCGCGCCGGTGACGACGAGGCGGAAGACATGGGCGAACCCCGCGAGCGGGCCCGAGGCCGCCCAGTAGGTGACCTTCGTCTCGTACTTCTTGATCGTCTCGACCTTGGTGTCGGCCTTCAGCTTCTTGACCTGAGGTTCCGTACCAATCCGCTTGGCCGCGGGATGCTCGTGATCGAGCTCGAGCTCCTTGTTGGCCTCCTTCGTGGCCGCCGCCAGGTTCCACGGGAAGTTCCCCGGCCCGTGCAGGAGGTGGGCGAGCAGGTGGGCCCGGACGAACTCGTCCTCGACGTACTTGTTGTAGGCAGCCGCCGCAGGCCAGCCGGTGATGAACAGGCTGCGGCTCGCCTCGGAGCCGGTGGTGTTCCCCGAGAGCAGCGTCAGGGGCGCCGCCGTCACCGTACCTCCGCGTCCGTCCCTGGGCGCATACTCGACCTTGGTGGGATCGATGGAGGCCGGCCCCAGGATCTTCTGTAGGAGATCGGCGAGGACCTTCATCTTCGCGTCGATGAGCTGCTTAAGGGACTCGTCATAACCGGCGGCAACGTCCGTGCCGCCGGCCTTGCTCTTCGACTTCGCCATCGCGGCGCGCATCTCGGCCAGGACCTTCCGCGCCTCGCCGATCAGCTTGCGGTCCTCTGGCTTCTTCAGCGCCTCGTCCCGGGTCGCGAGGACCTTCTCGACCGGCCTGGCTGGGGTACTCGCGACCACAAGGTCCGCCTGGGCGCCCTCTCCCTGGAAGGAGAGGTCGTGCTCCTCACCGTCGGTCGAGCGGAACTTCACCCGCGCCTTCCACCACTCGACGATCGCCTTGACCGCGGCCTTCCCTGCCCCGAAGAGCTTCTTCACGACGCCGATGATCTTCTCGATCACCTTGTCGATGGCCTTGTCGACCATCCCCTGCACCTTCTTGATGATCTCCTTGATCTTGTCGGTGATCCCGGAGAGGCCGATGAGGCGCGCCAGGAGCCCGATCGCCACCGGGATGAGGCGCGCCAGCGCCTGCTCGATCCAGTTGGCGGCGGTGGAGATCGCTCCGGCGGCGATCTCGGCCACCGAGTTCACGATCGCCTCGATCAGGGCCATGATCTTCTTGGCCTGCTCGATGATGAACATGACGAAGTTGTAGATGGTGATGATCGCCTGGACGATCGCCCCCACCGGGTTGAACATGGTGACGAGCTTGGTGACCGCGGCCTTGATGATCGTCGTGATCACCCAGTTCTGGATGGCGTCGATGACCTGGCCCTTGAGGTCGGAGAGGTACTCCTTCATCTCCTCCCACATCTTGGCCGGGCCGGCCGTGACCAGGGTGTAGAGGAAGCCGAAGACCTTCTCCAGGATCGCCACCGCCCGCTCGCCGAGCAGCTTCACCGCCTTGGCGCGCATCCGGTCGTAGGTGATCCCCAGCACCTGGAGGACCAGCTTCAGGATCGAGCCGAGCGAGAAGTCCTTCGGCAGCTCGATCCCGGTGTCGGCCAGCGAGCCGAAGAGCCACTGCATGAAGCCGGCCTTGAGGTGGTCCCAGATGTGATCGACGAACTGGCCGAAGCCCTTCTTGACGGCGTCGAGGAGGTAGCCGAGGAACCGGATGGGGTGCTTCACGATCAGCATGATCGTGTCGAGCCCCTTCTTGAAGACCGCCACCATCCGGTCCTTGAACTCCCGGATGGCGTTGATGACGTCGGCGACCGCGTCCACCAGCCCCTTGAAGAAGCCCTTGTTCTCGTCCTCCAGCTTCTTCAGGGCCTCGGCGGACTTGTCGGAGGCCTCCTTGAACTTCTGGGCGAGCTTCTGGGCGAGCGCGTTCTGCCGGTCGTCGACCGAGCTCCGGAGCTCGTCGAACTTGGTCGCGATCTGCTCCGCGGCCGCCTTCCCCACCCCCTGGAGGTCCTTGGGGAGCCCGGCGACGTAGGCCTTGATCTCGGCCTCCCCCTTGCCGATCTCGGCCTTGGCCTCGGCCACGCGGCGATCCACCAGGGCGGCGATCTGGACGGCGAGCGCGTCCATCTCCTGCATGAAGCGCTCGCGCGCCCTCTTGAGGATGTCCTTGATCTCCTGGGGGACGTCCCGGAACTTGTCCGCCAGCCAGCGCGCCTTCCCCCGCAGGCCGCTGTAGCGGTCGTCCTTGAAGGCGTCGATCTCCTTGTTGGCGGACGACTTCATCCGCTCGAGGGCGGCGTCGGCGCCGCGGTCGAAGAGCCCCAGCACCTCGGGCTCGAGCGCGTCGAGCTTCGCCTCCACCCGCTTCTTGGTCCGCTCGTAGATCTCCTGGATGTGGAGGGCGACCTCCTTGCGGCGCGCCTCGTCCCGCTCCTTGGCGAGCTGCTGCCGCGTCTTGACCGCCGCGGCCGACACGCCCCGGGTGGCGAGCATCCCGCGGAGCCCGACGGCGGCGGAGGCGTCCGCCTCCTTCCCGGCGGCCTTCAGGGTGGCGGCCTCCGCGCCCCGGTACTGGCCGGGCGCGGCCTGGGCCTCCTTCTGCAGGGCCCCCCGCTGCTTCACCACCTTGGAGAAGCGCGGGTCGTTGGCCTCCTGCAGCTCGTCGGGAGACATCTGCGTCTCGGCGACCTTCTTGTCCCCGTCCTCCTGGCTCTTCTGGAACGAGGCCGTCGCCTCGGGCGGCTGCGGCGCCGGCATCGCCTCGGCGCCGGGCACGGCCGCGGGCGCCGGAGGGGCCTCCGCCGGCATGGGGGTCGCCTCGCGCGCCTCGACCGCGGAGGTGTCCGGTGCCGCCGCGGCCGCCTGCTGGGTGGGGCCGGCCGCCTCCTGCTTCTGGTCCTTCACCCCTCCCGAGACCGCGCCCTTGATCTGCTCCTTCTCGTCCCCCTTCATGAAGCTGTCGGCGCTGTTGAGGTCCTTCGGCATGATCTGCTGGATCTGCTGCCGGAGCATGGCGAGGAAGCCGGTCTTCTCGGGCGTCTTCGCCTCGGCCCCCTTCATCACGTCGACCTGGTTCGCCTGGGCCCCCGCGGTGCGCTCCTGCGGAGGCGACACCGCCGCCGCCTGCGCCTCGGCCGCCTTCTTCGCCGCCGGAGCGTGCCGCTTCACGGTCGCCGCGCTCTTCTTCAGGAGCTCCACCACCCGGGCGAAGCGGGAGCTCGTGGCCGCGGGACCGGCGATCTTGAGCCCGGCCCCCGGCGCCCCTCTCCCCGCCGCGGCGGGCGCCGCGGAGCGCAGCGCCGCCCGGGCCTTGGGCTTGGGGAGGGATCTTCGCGCCACGGACGCCATCGCTCAGCTCCGGGCCCCGCGGAGCGGGCAGCTCCCGCCCGCCTTCCGGTACTCGCGCTCCACCGCCATCTCGAGGTGTCCGGAGCGGATCGTGCCGCCGTCCTCGAGGGCCAGCACCGAGGCGTGGAGGACGGCGTTCCGGATCTGGCCGCCGCTCAGCGCGCAGCGGGACGCCACCTGGTGGAGGACGGCCGGCTCGACCCCGTGGCCGGCGGGGAGGTGGAGCTGCCAGATCGCCCAGCGCTCGGCGGGGTCGGGCGCCCGGAAGGAGATCACCACGTCCATCCGGCGCTGGAAGGCGCCGTCGACGAGGTCGCCGGCGTTGGTGGTGACGACCAGGATCCCCTCGTAGGCCTCGAGCCGCTGGAGCAGGTAGTTGGTCTCGAGGTTGGCGTAGCGGTCGTTGGCGTTGCTCACCTGGGTGCGCCGGGCGAGGAGGGCGTCCCCCTCGTCGAGGAGCAGCACCACGTCCAGCTCCTCCGCCACCGAGAAGACCCGGGACAGGTTCTTCTCGGTCTCCCCGATGTACTTGTTCACCACCGCCGCCAGGTCGACCCGGTAGAGGTCCATCCCCAGCGCGGAGGCGAGGACGCGCGCCGCGAGCGTCTTCCCCGTGCCGCTCGGCCCCTGGAAGAGCGCGCGCACGCCGGCGCTGAGGGACGGCCCCAGGGCCGCGCCCACGGCGCCGGGGAGGGCCTCGCGCTGGCGGCAGCGCGCCTCGAGGTGGGTGAGCTCCCGCAACGTCTCCCCCGAGACCGCCAGGTCGGTCCAGGCACCGCGTGCGTCGAGCGGGGCGGCGAGCGCCTCGAGCTCCTGCCGGTGGAGCGCGCGGCGAGCCACCCGCACGTCGTCGACCGCCACCTCCTCACGGCCGGCCAGGGCGGCGTGCGAGCGGGCCAGGACGGCGGCCCGCCGGATGTGGCCGCTCGTCATCCGGAACCGCGCCAGCTCGCCGAGGGGCGCGGCGCTCCCCGGGCCGAGCGCGGCGGCCCAGTGCTCGCGCCGCTCCGCCGGCGTCGGCGTGGTGAGCTCGACGGTCACCGCCCGCTCCACCCCGGCGCCGGTCACCCCGCCCTGGCGACCCACCACGATCCCGGCGGCGACGTCCGCGCCGTCGAGGTCGGGCACCTCCGTGCTCTCCCCGGCTCCAGGCGAGATCCGGAGGATGGGGAGGGCGTGGAGGAGCGTGGCCAGCGGCCCCACCAGGCGCCAGCGAGGGTCGTCGGGCGCGGCGGGCGCGTCGATCTCGAGCGCTCCCCGGTCGAGCGCGCGGGCGATGCCGCGGAGGAGGGTCCGCCGGCCACCGTGGCGGGGGCCGCGCAGGATGACCGCCTGGACTTCCCGCGTCCCGACGAGCAGCGGGAGCGGCTCCAGCCACGAGGTCGCCGTGTCGGGCAGGACCACCGGGCCCTCCTCGTGGAGGCGGGCAGGCGGGACATACCGAGCCCAGGGGGCGAGGGCTCCGTCGACGTCGCCGCGGATCGCGTCCCAAAGGATCGCGGGCACGTGGAGGGCACGCTCGCTGCGGGGCGCGTCGCCGCCCACGGAGTCCACCAGCCCGAGCCGCGACAGCCGGCGCAGGCGAGCGCGGGCCGCCCCCCCCTCGCCCGGCGCGCCCCACCACGACTCCAGGAGGCCGGCGGTGGGCTGGTGCAGGTGGGGCGTGCCCTGCATCGCCGAGAAGAGCGCGCCGAAGCGGGCGTCCTCGTCGACCAGGCCGGCGGCCACCAGCAGCGTGAGGTGGCCCAGGTCCAGGCCGGCCGCCAGGCGCAGGGCGCGCAGCGGAAGATGGCCCTCGACCAGCGCCTCGCAGCACTCCAGGGCCGCTTCGAGCCCTGGCCCCTCCCGCTCCCCCGACCGGTCCATGCCCCCTCGGAGCAGCTCCTCCTGCCACGGGGCGAGGAAGGGGAACTCGCGGAACAGGGCCTCCTCGGAGCCGAGCGCCTCGCCGGCCCGATCGAGCACGCGCGCCACCGTCGCCAGCAGCACCAGCCTGAAGTGGCGCCCCGGCCCGCCCGCGACCTCGAGGAGTGGAGGCTCGAGCTGCATCTCGTCACCCGAAGTGGAAGAAGAGCGCGCGGCCGCCTGCGGGCAGCCAGCCCGGGTCGCGGTCGAGCCCGGCCAGACGAACCGCGAGGGGCAGCTCGGTCAACGCCAGGTGGACGTCCACCCGCGTGTCGGCGAGGTGCACCCTGGCGCGGCGCCGGAGGAGGAGCGGCGCGAGGGCGGCGGGGTCGTCGAGCCGGAGCGCACGCAGGAGCCGGTGGTGGACGTGTCCGGCCAGCCAGCAGATCCAGCGGCCGAGCGCGGACTCCTGCCCGACCCCCGGTCCGTCCGCGTCCCAGGCGCGATCGTCCGCGCCCGCCTCGAGCCACCCCGGGGGCAGCCGCCAGCCGGCCGGGGGCGCGAAGCCGGCGCCCGGGGGCTCCGCCGGGTCGCGGCCGGCCAGGCGCGCGAGGAGCGCCCAGACCGGATCGTCCGGCTCCTGGTCACCGAGGAGCCGCTCGCCGAGGAGGGACACGAAGTCCCACACCGGGAGGGCGAGGCCGGGGGCGAGGGGCGTGGTGAAGTCACCGTAGAGGCCGAGCGAGAGGCCGACGTTGACGAGGTAGAAGAGCCCGCCGAGCTCCGTGTCGATGGCGAGGAGCGGGAGGGGCTCGGGCGGGGCCTCGTCCTCCGTTCCATTCGGCAGTGGCTCGAGGGCACCGCGCGCCTCCGGCGCCGGGTGAGCGAGCTCCTCGGCGGCGGCCGTGAGGATGGTCTCCTTCGCCTCGAGCGCGCGAAGGGGCGACGGAACCGGAGCCGAGGCAGAGTCGGAGCGCGGGAAGGTGCCGCAGAGGGCTTGCCCTTCCTCCCCCTTGCCGGGCGGCCAGGCGAACCGCGGCGGCGCCGCGGCGGCGTCCCGCGCCTCGAGAACCGCGCCCAAGGGAGCCGGGCGCTCGGGTGCGAGGCGGGAGAGAAGGCCGGCCGCCGGGGCGTCCACGCCGTCGTCCGAACCGGCGTGGGGAGCGTCGCCTGCCGGGATCGTGAGCGAGCCAGGCGCCGCGTCTGCGAGGCGTGAGCCCGGCAGGCTGCGCTCCGGCTCGTCCGCGCTGGCCTCCCTCCTGCGCCACGCCGAGAGCGCCGGACCGAACGCCTCCCCGCGGAGCGCCGCCGGCGCCCGCCGGAGGAGCAGCGCGACGGCGAGGAGCGTCCGCGCCTCGACGCCCCCCGGGCTCGCGGCCAGCTCGGGCACCCGGCTGTCGAGCCTCGCCCCCGCGGCGACGTCCTCCTCCGCTGGCCCCGGCTCGAGGGCGGCCAGGACGGCCGCGAGCCCATGGCGCACCGCCACGGCCCGGACGAGCGCGCGCGCCGACGCCTCCCCGATGGCGGCGAGGAGCGGCGCCGCGAGCCCCTCGCGCGCGAGTCGGTCGAGCGCGGGCGGGACGCACTCCGGGGCGCCCAGCCACTCGTCCACCAGCAGCCGCCGGAGGTCCGCGCCGCCGTACAGCGCCCGCCACCACCAGCGCGCGGCGGCGAGCCCGGAGGCGAGGTCGCGGGCGAGGCAGGCGAGCAGCTCGGCGAGGTCGCCGAAGACCACCGCCTCGGCGCCGGCCGGCACCGGACCCCGCGCCGGCCGAGAGGCGCGCCGGTTGCTCGCGTCGAGCGACTCGGCGAGGGCCCGCTCCCAGCGGGCCGGAGGCCGGAGCGCGTGGCCGGCGAGCGGCAGAGCGCCGGGCAGCGGATCGTCCACGCGCCGGACGCAGAGGATCGCCCCGGCGGGGAGGGACCGGGGCGGATCGACCGCGCCGAGCAGCGCCTCGAGCCGGAGCCGGGCCGCGAGCGGATCGGTCGTGGCGCCGCGCAGGCGGAGCCGCGCGATCACCGAGCCGTCCGCTCGCGGGAGGGCCGGCACGCCGGTCCTCACTTCCTCCGGCGGTGCGTGCGGCGCATGAGGAGCAGGCCGAAGGCCACCAGCGCGAGCGAGGACCCGCCGGCCTTCGGGCAGCCCTGACAGTTCGGCGTGATCCCGATGTACTCCACCGAGGTCGCGAGCGTCTGGACCTGGTTCGCCGGGAGATCGATCTGGTACGCGCCGTCCTTGGCGCCGCCCGCGCCGCCCAGCGAGAACTGGTAGTGACCGAGGGACGCGGCAGCGACGCCCACCTGCGCCGGGTCCAGCTCGATGCCGAAGGAGGGCACGCCGGGGAGCCAGGGCGTGGTGTAGGGGACGGCGGCCGCCCTCGCCGCGCCGGCGGGGGCGGCGTGGGTGAGCATCGTGGGCTGCTGGGGTGACGTCACAGCCCCCGCCTTGCTCGCCGAGGCGACAACGCCCGCGGAGGGGCCGACCAGGCGCGCGGCCCCCAGCTTGTCGAGGCTCAGGACCTTGCCGAGCGGGTGCTGGAGGGCATAGCCGAAGGAGATCGCCTCGGTGAGCCCGATCTCGCGGCCGTTGACGATCACCGATCGCCCCAGGTTCCGATACCCGTGCACCATGAAGACGAACTGCTCGACGATGGACCCCGGCGGGAGATCCCCCAGAGACTTGTCCGCGAGGGCGATGCTCGCGCGGGCGCTCGGCCGGAGCACGAAGTGCTGGAGGCCTCCGCCCGGCACGCCGCGGGTGTTGATCGCGGGTGCGTCGGTGAAGAGGGAGTTCTTGGAGACGTCGAAGTTGGCGATGGCGGAGCGGTGGAGGAAGTGAACGTTGGCCGGGTTGGCGGGGTCGTCGTCCATGTCGAGCTGGATGCAGCCGTGCGTGTTCCAGAGGCTCGGATCGGGCGTCCAGGGCAGGCTCGAGAGGGTCGACGTCCCACCGTTGATGGTGGTCGAGTTCCGCCATCCGTCGGCGTTGTCGCCCGGGATGGGGGTCCAGTCCCAAGACATGCCGAAGCCGGCGCGCTGGAAGCGCCACCGCACCGGGCCGGCGGCACCGCCGCTGTTGGTGACGTCGGCCATGAAGGTGTTGGCCCCGTGGGTGATGAGGGTGTTGCCGGCGGAGTTCACGTAGAGGTTGCCGGGCTGGATGTCGATGCCGGTGCAGGCGGTCCCGGCGCCGAAGTTGGCGAGGCCCCAGGTGCTCGGGGCCGGGTACGTGGTCGGGGTCAGCGAGCCCTGCGTCGGACCCTCGATCGGCCCCGACACGCCGCCCGCCGCCTGCGGCCAGGCGAGGACCGGCGAGCAGGTAGGGTAGCCGACGCACGGCCCGTTGGGCGCGACGACGTCCACGTACATCCCGAAGTCGCCGGTGGTCGGGAAGGGCAGGCCGCTCCCCCCGATGGCGAGCCGCAGGATCACGAACCAGCCGTAGGAGGACCCCTCCTGCTGGACGTGGGCGAGCACCGTGGCCCAGGAGCCGATCGTCCCGCCCTGATCGCTTCCCCATCCCGGGCCGTTGGGAGCGCCTGGATCGCCGCTGCCCTGATACGAGTAGTACTTGATGGCCGGAAAGAAGTCGCCGGTCGCGTTGGTGGCGTTGGGCGGCTCCGGGTAGACGATGAACCGGCGATGGTCGTTCCCCCCCGCGGGAAACTGCATGGTCAGGGCGACGACGCTGCCGTTGTCGACGCTGGGGAGGTGGTGCGCCTCCATCGAGATGTAGACGTAGCTGGCGTCGCGGATGACCTGGAGGGCGCCGTGCGGATCGGTGGTGCCGTTGTCGAAGGTGTACCGCGTCGAGTCCGCCCAGCCCTTGTCGAGCGGATCGAAGCTCGTCACGTTGGGCGAGCCGATCCAGCCTCGCCAGTCGGTCGACGGGATGCAGAGGGCATCGTTGACTGCGGCGGCCGGAGCGGCGGCGAGCGCCGCGACCAAGACCAGCACGGTGCGAAGCGTTTCGATCCTGCGGACGTGCGGCGCGCGCATGGTATTCCTCCTCCTGTTTACGTTACGTGAAGCGGGACGATGCACCTGCCATACTGGGTGTTCGCGGTCGTGGACCGGACCTCGAGCGTCAGCGTCGTATCCAGCGCGCCCGCGCTCCCCTTCACCTGCAAGGGAATGGGGTAGTTGCCCTGGTTCGAGAACTGGAGGGTCTGGGGGCTCCAGGCCCAAAGGGGCGCGGCGTTCGGAGCCAGACCGACGGTGACGTTGTAGGTGTCGGTCTTGGCGGGGAGCATCGCCAGGACCGCAATGTTGATGACCTGATCGTGGGGGAAGCTGAGCAAGCCCGTCTTCGGGTCGGGAGTGATGGGGTTGTTGCTCGCATCCGTCGCGGTGTAGCTGGTGTTGATGGGTGGGTTGTCGCCGGGCGCCTGGCCGATGGTGCCCGAGAGCGGGGTCACCGGCACGTTCTGGAAGGCAGGATTCCCCTTGCACGAGATCCCGAGCGACACCTGGAAGGACCCCGTCTGGCTCCCGGGGATGGTCACCTTGAGGTGTCCCTTGATGGTGGTGCCCGAGGTCTTGGGGATCGGGATCACCGCCATCGAGGAGCCATCGTCCGCCACGATCGAGGTGGGCCAGGGAGAGGCGTCGGGGCCTGCCGAGGCGGTGAGCAGGTACGTGTCGTCCTGGTTGGTGAGCGCGTCGATGGAGAAGGGGAAGTCGTAGGGCGCACCCGCCGGCGAGGGCGAGGCGTAGACCTGCCCCGCCGGCAACGTCGGGTTGCTGAGGGTCATGACCAGCCGCCCGTTGGTGAGGACCGGCGGCGGGATCACGAACATCGGGTAGGTGGCGCTGCCGGCCTGCGCGTTCACGTGGATCGTCACCTGCTGGCCGTCGGTGGTCGCTGGGACGTTGGGGACGGTGACAACGAGCAACGCGTCGCCCGAGCCGGGCTGGACGGCGGCCTGGTAGGCGTCGAAGTAGACCGTGACCGCAGACGAGAGGCCGAAGCCCTTGCCGATGATCTTGAGGGTGGATCCGGTCTGGACGGGGGCGACGGGCAAGGTGCCGAAGATCGTGACCGCGGCGGTGCTCCCTGGCGCAGCGTTCTCCAGCGCGGTGATCCGGACGTCCTCGGCGGCCATGAAGTCGATGAGCTGGTTGAACCAGTCGGCGAGGATGAGGTCGCCGGGAAGGACTTTGGCAGGCAGCGGCATGTGCGCCTCTCGTGCGGGTTAGGGGTTCAGGCTCCGCCGGGTCGGCCCACGCCGAAGCTGGCGTAGCCCCAGTGAGCGAGGTTGAAGCGAGCGTCCCCGAGGTAGGGCGCGTGCGCGGTGGCGAACAGGAGCACCGGGGCCCCGGCGGAGGGCGTGGCGAAGGCCGCCAGCTCGTTCTCGCGGACCAGGTACCGCCACACCAGCGGCGCGGAGGAGCACCGGATCGCCGGCAGCGGCCGGGCACCCTCCAGGACCAGCGGCGCGCGCGCCTCCTCGATCACGGCGACCTTGCGGACCGTGAACCCGTCGAAGAAGAGGTCGGGGTCGAGTCCGAACTGGCCGCCCGGGCCGGCGAGCGGAAGCACGCCCGCCGGAGGCAGCCAGTCGAACGCGTCGGTCGCCTTGAGCCCGTTCAGCGCGGCCGCGCTGCGCAGCGCGTCCACCTGCTCCTGGAACTGGAGGAGCATCGCCTCCGCCTCGGTCCGGCGGCGAGCGCTCGCCAGCGGGGCGAGGCGGTCCTCGATCACCGTCACCGCCAGGCGCCGGCGCACCGACCAGTTGTCGACGAACCGGATCCCGGCGACGTCCGTCCAGTGGAAGACGGCCAAGGGGACGTCGCAGTCGGTGAGCGTGTCCGGGCGGAGCGTGTCGAGGAGCCCCCACCCGCCGGGCACCGGGCCGAACGGGTTGGTCACCGCGCCGGTCCAGCTCGGGTCGGCGGTGCCGAAGCACTGGTGGGCGACGCGGTTGCGGAGCCGGGCCGGATCCTCGAGGTCGGGCTTGGCGATCGGCAGGCGGAGCATCCGGAACTGGACGCCGTCGACGACGTACTTGGCCGCGCAGGAGGGGCTGGTGAGCCCGAGGCCGCTCGTCGGCGCGCGCCCGAGCTTCCCCTGCGCCGGGGAGAGGAGGAGCAGGTAGACCCCGGCGCCCGCCAGGTAGTCGCCAGGCGCGAGGCTGCAGGCGCCGAACCCCGTGCCGCCGCCGGGGGCGCTCCCGGCCGCCGTCCCCTGCGTCGCGGAGGGGGCGACCAGCGAGACCTCCAGGTCCTTCACCAGCTCGAGCGCCTGCCCGAGCCGGTTCACCGCCAGCCCCTTGCCCACCGTCACCGCCGGCGAGGTGATGGTGCTCCCCCCCACGTCCGCGCCGACCCAGAGGCCGTAGGCGATCCCGTCGCCGGCCGCCCGGCCGAGCTGCCCGAGCACCGCCTGGCGGGCGAGCCGCTCCTGGGTGAGGTCCTCGCCCGAGAGGAGCCGGCCGTTGAAGAAGTTGATCGACCGGATCCCGTCGTCGAGGTAGGGCGTGTCGAGCGCGACGCTCATGGTTCACCCGCGGCGGCCGTCAGGCCACCGAGAACTGGTCCACTCCCACGGTGAAGGAGAGTTGCTGGAGCAGGGCGAGCTTCACCGGCTTGGCGGAGTCGGTGACGTTGAGGACCACCCCCTTCGGCTCGTACCCGCCAAAGGTGAGGATGGGGGCCTTGAGGGCGGTGGTGGTCCCGAGCAGGGCCCGGACCACGTAGCGGTGGCCCGGCCCGGCCGGCGGGACCTGGTACCCGCCGAACGAGAGCACCACCCGCCCGTCCGACGCGTCGGCCACCGCCAGGGCGTTGAAGGTCCCGTCGGTGGTCCCGTCCCCGCGCACCGTGCCCGCGGCCACCACGTCGTAGGCGCCCTGCGGGGGCGAGGAGAGGACGTCGGCGAAGGGCGGCTCGGGGGCGACGCCGGGCGGGGGGAGGAGCCGCAGCATCCACTCCTGCACCATCCGGAGCTCGAGGAGGAACGGCCGCGCCTCCTCCGAGATGACGACGGGGTCGCTCGACGAGACCTTCCAGGCCCCGCTTCCCAGCTCGCGGGTGAGGGGCACGTCGAGCTCCGCCAGGAGGAGCGCGTCCGGGTCGGGGGGCAGCGGGCGCGAGGTGGCGCCCTCGCCGGCGCCGGCCTCCGCGAGCCAGTCCGGCCGCCACATGGGCCGCAGCTCGGTGACCCAGACCCGGAAGGCGGCGCGCAGCGCGGTGGCCAGGTCGCTGGCGCGGATGGGGATGGTCCCCGGGGGAGAGTCGTCGAGCACGAAGTCGGAGGGCGGGCTGGGGAAGTCCGGCGGCGAGCCGACCGGATCGCCGGGCGGGGAGGTCCAGAGCACCGCCGCGCGGAGGGCAGCCACCAGGTCGTCGGGCGAGGCGCCGGGGTTCGCGTCCGGCACCAGCTCGACCTTGGACTGCAGCCAGTGCACCAGGTCGCGGACCGCTCCCTCCTCCCGCTGGTCGGGAGGGGCGAACCGCAGCTCGAGCCGGAAGGCGTCTGCGACGCGCGAGGGGGCGGTGGCGTCCTCCTCGCTCCGGCACGGTTCGCCCGGGATGGGGACGGTGTCGGCGAGGCACTCCGCGAAGGAGAGGACCAGGTAGAGGGTGAGCGGGCCGGGCGGGGAGGCGATCCGGGCGTCGACGTCGCCCTGGTGGGCGGTGAGCCAGTCGTCGAGCAGGGCGCACTGCGCGGCGGGGACGCGGACCAGCCGCCCCCGCGGGGTGAGGGCGACGCCCGGGGAGACCTGCACCTCCGGCCCCTGCGCCGTGGTGGGGGTGGTGACCTGCAGGCCGGCCACGGTCCCGTAGCCGAGCAGGTCGCGCGCCAGCCAGCGATCGCGCTCGGAGAGCCAGGCGTGCTCCTGGGTGAAGTCGTCCACGCCCAGCACCATCCCGAGCACGTAGTTCACGCGCTTGGTGGGGTCGGGCGGCGGGCTCGCCATCGCGGTGGAGCTGGAGCAGCCGTTCATGGATGGCTCCTTGGCGGCGTGGGGCCGACGGGATCGCGCCCCAGGATCCAGCGGTCGCGGGCGTCCTGGGGCGGGCGCGGCGCGAGGTAGCTCTCGACCAGGTGGGCCTGGCCGAGGACGGCCGGCCGGAGCAGCTCGGGGGCGCGGCCGCCGAGGGCGACGAGCGTGTCGGCGCCGAGCCGCGCCTGGCCGACCCGGAACATGGCCCAGTAGAGCTGGACCTCGAAGACGGTGTGGGCGGGCTTCTCCAGCTCGACCACGCGGCGGGCGAGGTCCATCCGGTCCTGGGCGGCGGCGGCGTCGCTGCCGGGCGGGACGGGCAGGACCACGATGAAGGCGTGGGCCGCCCGGCGCATGGGGAGGACCACGCTCTCGAACTGGTACCAGTCGGCGAGCGCCGTCCCGTCGGGCGGCAGCTCGAGCGGGAGGGCGGCGTCGCCGAGCGCGGCGAGGGGCGTTCCCCAGGCGAGCGAGAGCGCGTCGGCCGTCCGGTAGCGGTGGGCGAGGAAGTCCTGCCAGGCGGGGGTGTCGGCGACGGCGGCGGAGAGCGGGAAGCCGAAGGCGGCGCGCACGAAGGCGGTCCAGGCCGCGGCCGCGGTGGAGTCGGCCGGCGCCACGGTGGGGAAGGCGTCCGGGAGCGTCGAGACGCCGGCGGCGGCGAGGGCCGCCTGGTAGGCGGCCAGCAGCCTCGCCCCGCCCTGCGACGGCTCCCAGCGCGTGGCCGGCGTCGCCGTCCGGATGCCAGCCGTCACCCCGCCGGCGTCGAAGAGGGAGCCCACCGTCCGGGCGGCGCGGAACCGCTCCACGATCCGCACCGCGGAGCGCGGGTCGGCCTGGTCCGAGAAGATGGTCTCGTCCGCGCAGGTCTCGAAGGCGAGGCGGAGCGCCATGGTGAGGCCGCGGACCGTCCCGCGCCAGCGCAGGAAGTCCATGGCGTGGCGGAGGAAGAGGCGGCGCCGCGCCTCGTCCCAGGCCGGATCGAGGGCCAGGCCGAACCAGCTCGCCAGCCAGTCGAGGCCGTCCACCGGGGCGCTCCGCGGATCGAGGAACCGCTGCGCGGCCGCGATCCGGTCCTCGGTCCCGGTGAACGTGCCCTCGACGTTCGCCAGGTAGCGCTCCAGGAAGGAGGCCGAGGTCGCGTCCTGCCGGAAGGCGCGGGGGAGGTAGCGCTCGAGGTAGGAGAAGCGCGGGTACCAGGTCCGCAGGGCGCGCAGCCGCGGGGTGGCGCCCCCGTTCCCCGAGAGCTGCAGCCTGACCTGGAGGTACCGCCCCTTGGCGGCCTGGAAGAGGAGCTCGAAGGTGCCGCGGTCCGCCGAGGTTGCCTCCGGGAGGAAGGGCAGCTCGGAGCCCAGGTCGCGGAGGTGGAGCGGCGGCTCGGCTGCGAAGGGCGCGCCGGCGAGGGCGTCCGGATCGTCGCCGGCACGGCTCGAGACCGCCACGCTCGCGCCGGCGGGGAGGGAGCCGTCCAGGAAGAGCCGGTGCCAGACGCAGCCCGGGGTCCGCCCGTCGAGCGGCGGGGTGACGAGCTGCCCGGCGCGGGCGTATCGCGCCCGGCCCTGTGGCACCAGCTCGATGAACCGATCCTGGAGGTCGTAGAAGATCGCCTGCCCGGCGCTCACCAGCGCCTTCCCGCCGAAGAGGCGCATCGGCAGGTACTCGACGATGGGGTCGAGCGCGAGCCCGGCGCCGGTCGCCGTCAGCTGGTAGGAGAAGGCCTGGTTGCCGTCGGCCGCCACCACGTCGAGCCGCGCGCCCTGGCGCGCGAAGGCGTGGGCCACGAGCGCGACGTCGTACGAGCTCCCGTCCTCGAGGACGCCGCTGGCGCGCAGCGGGACCGGCGAGCCCTGGGGCGCGCCCCCCCGGTAGAGCAGGACGCTGCTGCCGCCGCCGGTGCCGCGGTCGAGCACCAGGACACCCCCGTCGTCGAGGGGCGCGATCCCGACGGGATCGGCGGCCGAGAGCGGGGAGGAGCCGTCGAGCGAGATCCCGGCCGGGAAGAGCCGGGCGGGCAGCGTCCGCGGCGCCCCGCCCACGGGCTGGAACGGATCGGGTGAGGCGGGGGCGAGGGTGGTCTCGGCCTGGCCCGCGGGCGAGACCTGGAAGGCGCCGTCGAGGAGCCAGAGGCGGCGGTGCTCGCGGTCGAGCGCCAGGACGCCGCCGCCGGGCGCGGCCGCGAGCTCGAAGGGGGCGAACGGGACGTCGACCGGCCAGTCGAGGCGCAGGGGGGCGCCCCCGGCGTGCAGGTCGAAGACGAGCAGGCCGGGCGGGTCCACCACGCCCACCACCAGGTCGTGGTGCCGGGTGACCGCCAGGCCGCCGAGGAGGGCGGGCGGGGCCGGCGCGGGGGCGGCCGCCGGGCCGAAGGCGCCGCGGCGGAGAGGCGCGGCGCGGGCGGGGACGGGCCAGAAGGTGGAGACCGCGTCGTCGCCGGAGGAGCGCACGCGCACCGTGCGCCGGTCGGCGTCGATCCAGTACCAGTTCCCGTAGCGGTCGCGGGCGGCGCCCCGGCGGTCGTCGAGCGAGGGCGGGACGTCGCGCGGGGCGGCGAGGAAGCGGAGGAGCCGGGGCGCGAGGGTGAGCTCCTCGCGCGCCCCGTCCCACGCGAGCGGCGCCGCCCCGGCCGGCGAGCCGGCGAAGCCCGCGGAGAGCGGCTGCCCCGTCCCGTCGTCGCAGCGGCCCCAGTCGTCGCGGCCGAGGAGCAGGTGGAAGCGTGTGCCGTTCGAGTCCACTCAGCACTCCTCCGGGATCACCGGCACCGGGACCGTGGGGGGGGCGGCGGGCGGAGCGGTCGCGCCGCGGAGGTCGTCGATGGAGACCGGGTCGCCGAGCGTCACCGAGAGCCCCGCCAGGCGCGGCAGCTGGAGGCCCGCCATGTCCACGTGGTCGGTCTCCGCGCCGCTGCCCGCGGCGAGCAGCGGCGGCTGGGCCAGCGCCACCCCGGGCACGCGGGTCACCGCCGCGAGCACCTCCAGCGCGGCCACCGTCTTCCGCAGCGGCCACCCGAGGCGCTCCGTCGAGTACTGGGGGCTCCCGAAGAGCGAGACCTGCTCGTCGACCGGGTCGGCGCCCGGAGGGGGGAGCGGCGAGAGGAACTGGATCACCGCCTGCCGCACCGCCTCGCGCACCGCGACGCTCGAGTACCCGGCCACCAGCTGGATCCCGATCGAGACCCAGATCGGCTCGAAGACCGGGCGCCGCACGAAGAGCTCGGTGGTGACCAGCCGGCGCGGGGCGAGCCAGCAGGCGACCGCGTCGACGAAGGGGTCGGGGGTGCCGTCGGGCGGGGGATCGGGATCGCCGTCGGGGATGACCATGACCGTCACCGCGCCGGGCGCGTCGCCGGGCTCGTTGGGGGTGAGGGTGGGGTCGAAGGCCGGCACCACCTCGGCGCGGCCGACCGAGACCCCGGGCGTGCGCAGGGCGATGGTCTGGAAGTCGACGGCGTTCACCAGCCGATCGCGGTGCTGGAGGTACCGCGCCACCTGCTTCTCCCCGTCATGGGCGCTCTCGGAGTCCGCGCCGCCCCAGGTGGCGACCGGGTTCGTCACCGTCACCCCCGCCGGGAGGGCGGGGCCGGTGGCGATCGCCCCCGGGCCGACGTTCCCGGCGCTCCCCGCCCCCACGTCGTAGCTGGCGCGCAGCACCGCGCCCAGGGGCGGCCGGCGGCCGTGGTAGCCGTCCCCGAAGGTGAGGACGCCCGCCTCCGGGTCGAGGGCGAACACGTCGGTGGGGGCCGGCGGCGGCGCGGGTGTGCCGGGCGGCTGGCGCGGGTCGGGCACCGGCACCTCGGGCCCGGCGGTCCCGAGGTCGTCGATCTCCTCCCAGGTCCCGGCAGTCCCGGTCGGCGGCGTCACCTCGAGCGAGACCGAGCCGGCGAGCACCGGTCGCTGGGAGAGGGTCGCCGACTGGTCCGGCTCGCCGGTGCCGGCGGGGAGGAGCTCGCCCGCGACCTGGGCGCGCTGGACGACCGGCGCCGCGTTGATGCCTACCCAGAGCAGCCCGGCGTCGGCCGGCCCGGGGGCCACGATCCGCAACCAGGTGACGACGCGCTGGCTCTGGTCGGAGTCCTCGAGCGCCGGCGGGAAGTCGAGGGTACCCGCCTCGAGCGGATCGAGGTTGGTCCAGAGGGAGAGCTCCGCCGGGGTGGGTGGGAGCTGCACGTCGGCGACCACCGGCCGGCTGGGCACGGGGATGGAGACCAGGGTCCGGTACTGCGCGTTCCGCTGGGCGGGCGCCTCCGGCAGCACGCCGCCCGAGGGCAGGCTGGGGAGCTGGAAGCGCAGCTCGGCGAGCGCCTCGGGGGGCGCCGCCCCGCCGGGCGGCACGCTCGCCCCGCCGCCCCTGGGGGAGGGGACGATCCCGATGCTCACCGTCTTCCCGGCGAGCTGCTCGCGGGCGGCGGCGATCGCGTCCGGGTAGGGCTTGTCGCCGGTGCGGACCAGGAGCGCGATCCAGAGCGAGCGGTCGAGCGTGTCCGTCCCCAGGTCGACAGGCTCGGTGGCGCGCGGGGAGAAGACCGTGGCCTGGTACAGCTGGAGCTGCGCGGGGGGCTGACCGCCGGTGAACGAGGCGTAGAGCTGCTGGTAGTAGGCGACGACCTTGGGATCGGGCGTGAGCGGCTGCTTGGTGAGGGCGAGCGCCTCGACGGGCAGGAGATCGAGCGCCGTGCCGGTCCGGAACGGCACCTGGCCGGCGTCGACCTCCAGCCCGGCGTCGAGGGTCATCGTCTGGAGCGGGCCGCGCTCGTTGGAGAAGGTGACGAGGCCCTGCGCCGAGGAGGCGGGCTGGAGGTGGACGCCCAGCAGGGAGAGGAACTTGAGCCGGTTCCGCTCCGGGATCTGGTTCGCCCGGTAGAGCAGGCTCTCGCCCAGGAAGGCGAACAGCTCAAGGATGGTGACGCCCGGGTCGGCGTGGTTGAAGTTGGTCCACTCCGGGTTGTGGACCGGCACGCGCGCCAGCGACTCGTCCAGCAGCTGCTGGTAGTCGCGGGAGTCGAGGGCGGGCGGCGCGATGGGCACGGGGCACCTAGGCGGTCAGGGTGAGCGCGATGCGCAGCCGGTCGCTCTGCTGGGTGGCGACCAGCTTGTAGGAGATGGTGGCCACGGCGGTCTGCGGGTCGGCCGGATCGACGTCCACGGTCACGCCCTCCACCACCACCCGCGGCTCCCAGTCCGCCAGGGCGCTGGCGATGGCCTGCTCGATCCGGTGGCGGGTGGCGACCGTGTTGGGCTCGAAGAGGAAGGTGCCGAGCCCGCCGCCGAAGTCGGGGAGCATGAGCCGCTCCCCGCCCTCGGTGGAGAGGATGATCTGGATCGACTCGCGGACGTTGGCGTCGCCCTCCGACCAGGCGACGCGCCCGTCCGGTCCCACCCGGGGAGGGAAGGCCAGGCCGCGGCCGACGAGATCACCAGGGGTCATGCGCTCGTTCCTTTCGTCAGCTCGAGGGAGGCGGGGCGGGCTTCAGGATCGGGAAGCAGATCTTGAGGAAGGGCAGCCACCAGAACGCGAGGTTCAGCAGGATGAGGAAGATCATCAGGACGATGAAGGCGCAGAGGGTGATGATGGGGATGGAGAAGGTGCAGATCTCGTCGAGGGCGATGCCGCTGCCGGGGGCGGAGAAGTTCCCCTTCATCGCGTCGTCCAGCCCGGCGACGCGCGCCATCTGCTTGCGGAGCGCCGCGTTGGTCACCATCCCCACGTTCTTCTTGAAGCGCCGGAGCGAGGCGATGCTCGGGTCGGGGAGGACGATCCGGATCGGCCGCCCGGGCGCGTCGGCGTCGAAGAAGGGGGCGAGGGTGAACCGCGCGGAAGGCTGGCTCAGCACCGCCGGCCGCAGCGGGCCGCAGCGCGGGCGCTGGTAGACGCAGCGGAGCACGTACAGGGTCTGCCCCCGCGCCTCCAGCTTCGGCACCGGGGTGGGCGCGGCCGCGGCGGCCGGGGCGGGGAGCGGGCCGAGCGCCTTCGCCAGGGCGGCGTCGAGCGCGTCGGGGTCGAGGGTGCCCAGCCCGAGGTCGTCGTGCACGCCGGATTGCCCGTCCCCCTTGAAGATGTGGGCGGCCCCGTTCCAGGCGGCGACCGCCGCCGACCGCCAGGAGCGCGCGCTCGGGCCCTCGGTCCCGGTGCCGAGGAGGGCGTACAGGTCCCCCCCGGGATCGCCGGCGGCGGGTGGGGCCCCGTCGCCGATCGCCTTCCAGAGCGCGGGGAGGCGGGCCTGGAGCACGTCGGCGAGGTCGAGGAGGAGGAACTGCGAGGCCTCGCGCCGCTGGTCCTCCTCCGCCTTCTCGATCTCCGAGGTCGCGCCGGGCTGCATGGCGCGGAGGGCGCGGTAGGGATCGACCACCCGCGCCCTCGCCTCGGCGACGAAGGGATTCCCCTCCGCGTCGGGGGCGGCGAACGCGGCCGCGGACTCGAAGGTCTCCCGGCTCGAGGTGGGCACCAGCCCGACCAGCAAGCGCCGGCCGCGGCCGTCGGCGGTGAACCGGATCGGGAACAGGGGGAACGTGTCCTCGCCCGGGGCGAGGGTGGTCGGATCGCCGGCGGCGCTCCAGACGCGCTTGGTCGCGTCCGCCGGGTCAGCGACCCACCCCTCCTCATCGCCCGCCGGATCGAGCCGCCGGAGCACGAACGAGACGCTCTCCGACCGCGTCGGATCGACGGCGCGGTCCGGGAGCCCCACCTGCCGGCAGACCAGGCTCGCGGCCACGAGGTAGAACCGGCCGTGCGCCGGCTGGTAGAGCTTGGGGGTGAGCCCAGGGGGATCGTCGGGCTCGCCCGGGTACCGCTCGCGGAAGCTCTCCCACCGGGCCACGAAGCCGGACAGGTCGGGGACCTTCGCCGCCAGCGCCGCCTGAAGCTCCTCCATGAAGCGGTCGGTCTCGAAGCGCAGCAGGGCGGGCGCCTGCATCGCCGCCGGCGAGGCGCTCCAGAGCGGGAGGGGGGTCACCCACTGGACCAGGTGCGGGACGCCGGCGGTCACCAGATGTTCCCCGCGCCGGGCGTGTACGACGCGCTCACGACGCTGTTGGTGATGACCGTGTCGGCCTGCACGATCCCGCTGAAGCGGGACATGCCGGCGTTGACGGTGAGCATGCTGGCCGAGATCTCCGCCGTCGAGGCGTTGACGGTCACCTTGGCGGAGGAGGTGACGGTGATCCCGCTCGACTCGAGCCGCACGGAGTTGCCGTTCGAGTCGCTCGCCTGGATCGAGCCCGGGCCGTCCTGGAGCACCACCTTCTGCCCGGCCGGAGTCTCGAGGGTGAGGCTCTCCTGGCCGTCGGTGTCGTCGAGGGTGATCTTCACGCCGTTGCGGGAGCGGAAGACCTTGCGGGCGTTCTTCCCCGCGCCGTCCATCGAGTCCGGCGGCGCGTCGCGCCCGTTCCAGAGCCCGCCGAGCACGAACGGGTGGCGCGGGTCGCCGCCCTCGAAGGCCACCACCACCTCGGTGTTCACGTCCGGGATCGCCCAGAGCCCGCGGTTGGCGCCGCCCATGGCGGTGGCGAGCCGCGCCCAGACCTCGTAGCTGCCGCCGGCCGGATCCGGCGACCAGGGCAGGGTCACCTTGACGCGCCCCTGGTTGTCCGGATCGCGCAGGTCGCTCACCAGCGCCGGGTAGAGGCCGTAGAAGCGCCCGCCCAGGCCCGAGGGGAGCCGCTCGTCGAACATCCGCTCGAAGGGGGTCACGCCCAGCATGCCGTTCCCTCTCGCCTCCTGCGCCCCATCACGGCCGCCCCAGGCCGGCGCGCTCGGCCACGAACTCGGTACGCAGCCCGGCCACGCCGTCGAACAGGTGGCGCACCTCCGCCAGGTAGTACTTGCCGCTGAAGAGCGGCCCGAGGTTCTTCAGGTCCACGGTGGCCCCGACCCGGAGCCCGGGGTCGGTGTCGGCCACCCCGCGCCCCACCAGGAAGCGCCGGGCGAGGAGCCGGTAGGCCGCCTCCGCTCTCGCCTGGGCCTCCGCCGCCGCCAGCGGGGCGGAGTGGACCAGCACCTCCTTGCGATCACCGAGCGCCGACGAGAGGGTGCTCGCGCCGCCCGCGTCGCCGCCGAGCTCCGGCCGGACGGCCGCCTCGGTGGCCTCGAACTTGATCGCCGACTTCGCCGACACGTCCCAGCCGGTCACCGCCACCCCGGTCCGCTGGTGCGCCAGGTCGGCGATCACCGTGAAGGAGCGCAGCTCGCGGCCGACGGCGAGGGTGAGCGGGCTCCCGGCCCGCTGGCTGCGCGGGGCGGCGTGGAGGGTGGTCCCCTCCACCCACAGCTCGGCGTCCACCGCCCGGCAGCGGTCGCGGAGGAAGGCCAGGTCGCTCTGGTTCACCTGCGCCAGCACCCGGTAGGTGGGGCCGGTGACGTTCACCTGGGCGGTGAGCCCCTGCTTGGCGGCGATCTGCCGGATCACGTCGGCGTCGCTGACGCTGGCGTACGAGGCGGTCCGGCGCACCATCCGCAGGTCCTGGAGCCGGTCCTCGGCCAGGATGCAGAGGGTGGGCGGCGCGCCCTCCGGGAAGTCCGCCTCGAGCGCGGTCACCCGCCCCTGGAAGAGTGTCCCCGAGCCGTAGCGGATCTCGATCGCCTTCCCGAAGTCGAGCGTCTTCCGGTCGAAGTAGAGGAAGCCCACCCCCGCGCCGGTCGCGCCCCAGTTGCCGAACCGCGCCTCGCAGCGCGCCAGCCCGTCGGTGGTCTCCTCCACCACCAGGTCGAGGAGCCGCTCGGCGAGCTCGGGGGCCTCCTTCCCGCCGATGACCACGGCGGGCCGGGAGTCCTTGAGGAGGGCGTGGGCGGCGGCGGGCATGGCCTAGTGCGCCCTCAGGCGGGCGAGCCGCTCGGCGCGGCGGGCGAGGGTCCGGGCGAGGTCCGTCTCCCGGGGCCGCTCGCGCCGGGCCGGCCCGGGCGCCGGCGCGCCGCTCGGGGCGGCGGGCGCCTGGGGGACGATGTCCAGCTCCTGGATGACGACGGGCATTCGCGCCTCCTATCCCAGGGAGATCCCGGCGCTGGCCGACGCGCCGGCCCCGCCGGCGCCCGCGTCCACGTTCAGCTGGACCAGCTGGCCGGGCTGGAGGAGGCGCGGGTTCTCGATCCCGTTCGCCTGCGCCACCGCCTGCCAGCTGACCCCCAGCCCGGCGCCGCCCACCATCGACTGCAGGCTCTGGCCGGCCACTGCCGGGGTCATGGGGACGGTGCCCGCCGCCGGGCTGCCGAGCGGCGAGGGCGCCGGGAGGTCGAGCCGCAGGATCTTCTGCTGGGTCATGGAGAAGGAGATGCTGGATCGGAGCGGCTTCCCGTCCGGCGAGAACAGCTCGAACGTCTCCTCGAGCGAGTCCATCACCCCGTCGAACTGGAACGCGCCCCAGAGGAAGCGGAGCGCCGGGGCGACCACCGTCTTGTCCGCCTGGGTCTTGGGGCTGATGAAGAAGGAGACCTTCCGGGTGAGCTGGCGGACGTCGTCCGCCCCGCCGGTCTGGCCGGGCTGCGAGCTGACGTCGAACCAGAGCTGGGCGGCGAGCTTGGTGGTCCCCGCCCCCACGAACTGGGTGGTCGCCCCGCCCTTCTGGTCGCCCGTCCCCTGGGTGTTGAGCTGGTTCGCGTAGGTGACCTTCAGCGTCTCCGGGTTGAACTGGACCGTGACCTGCGTCCCGCCGGGCAGCGGGTCCTTGAACTTGGAGTCGATCTCCACCAGCTGGGCCTTCTCGAGCTTCTGCGGAGCGGGCACGGCTAGCCTCCCGACGGGCGCTTCAGGGTGAGGGACTCGTAGGCGAGCTGGAGCTCCTCGACCGCCACCATCCCGTCCCTGGCGTTGAGGGGCGGCGCCTTGAGCTTGACGGGCAGGCAGCGGCTGAGGACGAAGCGGGCGCGCTCGGTGATGCCGTCCGGGGCGAGGAGGGCGACCTCGGCGTCGGCCCGGAGCCGGGGTGACTGCACGGTGGCCGCCACCCAGTCCCAGAGCTCCAGGCCGTCGGTCATCCCCCGCTTGAGCGTGAGCTGGCCGAAGGCGAGCGCCCCCGCCATCCGGATCTGCCGGCCGTTGTTCCCCCCCTCGCGGATGGTCTTCACCTCGAGGGTCTGCTCGAGCCCGTCGCACTCGGCGAAGGAGGCGTTGCAGGCCTTGGGGGAGAGGTCGGGGATCCGGATCTCCACCGCGAAGTTGAAGGCGGTGAAGGGGTAGCGGACCGTCTCGGAGGCCGGGTTGGCCATCTACGCCACCTCCGCGATCTGGGCGCCCTCGCCCCCCTGCACCAGCCGCACCGTGACGAACCGCATCGGCAGGGACGGGGCCACCCGCAGCTCCACGAAGAAGAGCCCGCGCTCGGCGGCGTCCTTCACCTCGGGCGAGCCGGCCACCACCTGGAAGGCGCCCTCGGCGTCCTGGCCGGCGAAGGCCCCCCGGGAGAAGAGGTCGCCGAGCAGGTCCTCGAAGCCGCGCTGCACCATCCGCCGGAGGGCGTCGTCGTTGGGCTCGAACACGTAGGTGGGGCCGAGCTTCAGGGCGGCGCGGCGCAGCAGGGCGAGGAGGCGCCGCGCCGGGACGGGGACGAAGTCCGGCTCGAGCGCGAGCGTGTCGGCGGCCAGGGACAGGAAGCCGCGCGGCTCCTGGCGGACCAGGTTCACCTGCGCGTCCTGCAGGTCGAGCCAGCGGTCGGCGGGGATGGCCGGCTCGAGATCCACCACCCCGGCGAGCGGCGCGTTGGCCGGCGCCACCCAGGCGCCCCGGTCGAGCGCCCGCTGCGCGAAGACCCCGCAGACCGCACCGTCGGGCGGCTCGCGGCGGAGGTCGGAGGGCGCGCTCGGCTCGAACCCCACCAGCCAGGGGTGGTGCAGGGCGCCGTAGGAGAGGTCGTGCTGCTCGCCGAAGGAGAGCCCCTGCACGCCGGGGTCGCCGGTGGGCGGGCTGCGCAGGAGGGCCACGTGGTCCACCGCCTCGTCCGGCCCCTGCCCCTCGAGGAGGGAGAGGACGGCGAGGAGGTCCCCGCGCGCCGCGCACATCCGCAGCAGGGCGCGCTGGATGGCGAGCAGGGCGGAGGAGGAGGCGGGCTGGGCGGGGGCGAGGATCCAGCGCGCCGGAGGGGCGACCGTCACCGCCACCCCCTGCGACCACGGGCTCCCGCCGGCGCCGGCCGCCGCCTGCACCCGGTAGTAGTAGGTCCCCGGGGCTCGGCCGCGGGCCTCGTAGTGATCGTCCGGCCCGGCGTAGAGGACGAAGGCGTCCTCGAAGCCCGGCCGGAGCGCCTCCTCGAGCGTGAACGCCGCGCCGGGCACCGGGGTCCAGGCGAGGGGGAAGGTGCCGGCGGCGTCGGCCGGTCCGGCCTGGAGGAAGGCGGGCGCGTCCAGCGGGACGTCGGCGCAGGGGCGGAAGCCCGCGGGCGGCGGCGGAGCGGCCTGGGGCGCGGCGGGCGGCGGCGGTTCCGGGGCCGGGGCCGGGAACCACCCTCGGTGAATGGCGTCGGGGACGGCGACGATCGTCACCTCGTCGCAGGGGAGGAGGGCGTGGACGCCCCGCAGCCGGCGAGGGGTGGGGCTCTGGTGGCGGAGGAAGTCGGCCTCGGCCAGCAGGGTGTCGGTGAGCGGCTCGACCAGGTCCGGGTCGAGGAAGGGCTCCGGACCGAAGGGGACGAGGCCGTCGCGCACCAGCGCGTCGTCCGCGCTCGCGTCGCAGCCCAGGTCGTCCTGGGCGAGGAAGGCGGCGCCGACCGGGAAGCTGAAGGCCAGCTCGCCGGCCGGGTCGACGGCCGGGCCGGCCAGCGCGAAGCGCGGGGTACGGACCTCGTCGCGGAGGTCGGCCTGCGGGTCGTCGGGCTCGGGCGGGAGCGGCTGGCCCTGGTCGTCGAAGAGGTCCTGGTCGGCGGGGAGCGCCTCCCAGGCGCGGGGGTGCTCCGGGACGAAGCCGAGGCCGGAGAGCCTGGCGGGAGCCGCGCTCCCGGTCCGGACCCAGAGGTCGAGCTCGAGCCGCTCGCACCGTGCCCCCGCCGCCGCGGGTGGCGAGGCCGGCGCCGCCCGCACCACCAGGGCGGGCCCCTGCGCCACGGTGGCCGCCGCCGCGCTGGCGACGCCCGGGGCCCGGTCGACGCTCTCCACCTTGAGCCAGGCCTCGGCTGGCCCGCCCTCCAGCCGGAGGAGCGTGCCCGGCGGCGGGGCGGCGTCGACCTGGACCGCCAGCGCCACCAGGGCCGAGTCCGGGCCGGCCTCGCCGTCCGCCGGGCCGGCCGTCGCCACGGGGAGGACCACCTCCGCTCCGCCCGCGGTGAACCAGCGGGCGGCGGAGAACGGCGAGGCGGGGCTGGCGGGGAGCCCGACGTCGAACCAGAGGGCGCCGGCGGTCACCAGGGGGACGGTGACCGCGCGGGGGTCGGCGCCGGGGGGCGGCGGGCCAGGCGCGTGCACCGGGACGACGACCTGGAGCCCGGCCGCGGGGAAGGTGACGCGCAGCAGGTCGCCGGGGGAGAGGGCGGCGCCGGCGGGCGGGACCACCACCAGGCTGCCGCCGTCCACCGTCCAGCCGGCGAGCTGGAACGGCTGCGCCCCGAGGGTGGCGCCGACGCGGAGCGGGTCGGACCAGCTCCCCTCCGACCGGGCCCGGGCGAAGGCCGGGCGGAGCGCCGCGCCCGCCCGGACCAGCACGCCCGGGACCGGGAAGCGGTTCGAGCGCGCCGCCCCGGCGACGCGAACCACCACGCAGCGGGCCCCGCCGTTCCGGAAGAAGGCGCGCACGGCGGGAGCGAGGTGGGCGCGCACGAGCGCGCCGCGCTCCGCGTCCCAGGCGAGGGTCGCCTCGGGGCCGAAGAGGTCCTCGAGGTGGCCCACGTCCTCGACCACCACCGGCTGGTGGAGCGGGCCGGAGGCCGCGAACCCGACGAAGCCCGCCACGTCCATGCGGGGCAGCACGTCGGGGAGGGCGGGCGCCCACGCCTCGAACCGGACCCCCGGCAGTCGCCTGGCGGCCCCTCCCGGCACGGCGCTACTCCATCTCCAGGCGCTCGTAGGAGAGCGTGAGCTCCTCGAGCGCCACGTCGGTCCCCTTGGCGTTGAAGGGGCCGCTGATGTGCTTGATGATCCGGGCCCGCAGCAGCTTCCAGGTCTGCACCACCTGGGTGTGGTCCTCGTTCTGCAGCTGGATGGTCACCGTCCGCAGCGCGTTCTGGTCTCCGTTGCGGATCTGATTCAGCCAGCCGTAGAGGGTGAGCGAGCCGATCACCCCCCGCTTCATGGTGACGTCGGTGGCCTTGTTGAGGCCGGTGATCTTGCGGACGCTGTTCTCCTTCTCGTTCCCGTTGCGGTACTCCGCGACGGTCACCTCCATCCCGACGTTGCTGATCTCCTGGAACCCGGCGTCCGGGCCGTCGGTGTTGCCCGTCCCCAGGTCCACGAGGAAGTTGAACTGCACGTACGGTCGATCGCGCTGGACCGCCATGGGCGCCTCCGGGCCGGGCTACCGGCTGTCTCCTGTCCACTGTCCGATGCGGAAGATGACGAACTCGGCGGGGCGGAGCGGGGCGACGCCGATGAGCACCACCAGCCGGCCGTTGTCGAGGTCGCTCTGGGTCATGGTGGAGCGGTCGCACTTCACGAAGTAGGCCTTCTCCGGCTTGTCCCCGAGGAGCGCCCCCTTCTGCCATTCGTTGAGGAGGAACTCGTCCACCGTCCGGCGCGCGGCGGCCCAGAGGTTCTCGCCGTTGGGCTCGAACACCGCCCACTGGGTCCCCTTGTCGAGCGAGTGCTCGAGGTAGGCGAAGTACCGCCGGAGGTTGACGTACTTCCACTCGGGGTCCGAGGAGACGGTGCGCGCGCCCCAGAGCCGGTAGCCCCGATCCTCGAAGAACCGGAAGGCGTTGATCCCCTCCGGGTTCAGGACCTCCTGCTGCGCCTTGCTGATGGAGAGCTCGAAGCCGAGGGCGAGGTTGACGACCTCGTTGGCGGGCGCCTTGTAGACCGCCCGGTTCACGTCGTTCCGCGCGTAGATCCCGGCCACGAACCCGCAGGGCGGGAGGAAGATCGGTTGCTGGGTGAGCGGGTCCAGGACCCGGACCCACGGGTAGTAGAGGGCGGCGTAGCTCGAGTCGAGCGTGGCCCGGAGCGCCCGGACCTGCGAGAGGGTCTGCCCGTCGCCGCTGTCGAGGACGCCGATCCGGTACTTCATCAGCTGGCAGTGGTCGATCACCGAGGCGACGATGGTCTGGCTCTGGAGCTGGTAGCCGCCTTCGTAGCCGAAGGTGGAGCCGGGCGCGGCGACGATGGAGATGTCGTCCAGGTCCTCGAAGTGGAGGAGGCCGGTCTTCCGGGTGGTGTTCGCGATCTCCACCCCCTCGTAGTCGCTGGCGGTGGGCCGGTCGCCGTCGTTGCCGCCCTGGAGCAGGACCGTCACCGAGCGCTCGGCGTCGGTCGAGTCAGCGAGCTCGAGGGCCAGGTCGAGGGGCACGTCCGGCGGCGAGTAGGGCGGGCTGTAGGCCGGGGCGGCATCGATGATCGCCTGGAGGATCGCCAGCCCGTCCCCGAGCAGCTGGCGGTCCACGACCAGGGGCAGCTCGCGGCCGATGTCGGGGTTCTCCGCGTGGAAGCGGAAGGTCTCGTGGAGCGAGTCGTTCGCCCCGTTGACCGCGTGCCGGGAGTCGAGCGCGACATCCCAGGGGATGGTGGGCGGGGCGAGCGGATCGGTCGGCACCCAGCTGACCAGGACGCGCACCACCCGGACCTCCTCGCCCGGCTGGAGGTCCGACTGGTTGCGGGTCGTGCCGCCCTGCGAGAAGACCCAGGCGCCGGTGTTCGGGTCGAGCTGGGCCAGGTAGAAGGGGCTCATCCCCGGCGGGCTGGTGGGGGGGGAGCCGCCGCGCCGGATCAGCACCACGTCCCAGGGCACCAGCCCGCCGAGCTTGGCGAGGCCGCTCGGGTCGAAGGAGAGCAGGTTCTGGCCCACCCGCAGCGTGAGCCGGACCTGGGAGTTCCCCGCGTCGCCCGGGTAGCGAGCGTAGACGAGGAGGGTGTTCTGCCCGAGACCGGCGCCGCCGAGGAGGGCGCGGGCGTGGCCGTCGGCGTAGGGAGGCGGGGGGTTGGCGGCGCTCACCTTCAGGGTGGCGTCGAAGCCGGTGTAGTCCGTGCCCCCCGGGCCGCGGAAGGTGCGGCTCACGTAGAGCCGCTTCCCTCCCTCCTCGAAGAAGGCCCGGACGGCGTGCCACACGTAGTTGTGGAGGGTCCCGGCGTCGGCGAAGGCCAGCTGGCGGCGGTTGCCGTAGCTCTGCTCGAACTCGACGACGCTGGTGAGGATCTCGCAGGGGAGGTCGATCGGCCCGTAGCGGGTCGGCCCCACGAAGCCGGTGGTGGTGGTGCTGAGCCCCTCGATGCTCTTCGAGCGGAAGGAGGTCTCCTCCACGAAGACGCCGGGCGCAAGGTACTCTGGCATCGCTCTCTCCTGGCCGCCTCGCCGGCGGCATCACGCGGTCACGCGCACACTCCCAGCAGGCGGGTCGGTGTCGTCCGAGCGGACGACGAGCTCGCGGCCGAAGCGGACGGTGAGGCCCGCGAGCGGCACCGCGCCGGCGTAGCGGCCCCACAGGGCGGCGGGCGGCTGCCCCAGCACGGTGCAGAGGTCGGGCGCGGCCGGGACCGGCGCCTGCCGCGCGTAGTGGGCGGCGAGCTCGAGCGGCCACTCCTGCGCGGTGAGCGGGGGCCCCAGGCCGGGCACGAGGCTCGCCGGCGGGCTGTTGAAGGGATCGTCGGGGGCCGGGTACGGGAGGAAGATCGCCAGCCGGCCGTCGGCGTCGGCCACCCCGCGGAAGGTCGGGCCACCCCCCAGCCGGGCCTCGACGAGGGCCCAGGCGGCCGGGGCCGCCGCCACCGGGTCCCAGAGCTCGGCGCGCACCACCGCCACCGGGCCGGGCACCACCCGGGCGGCCGCCGAGAAGAGGGGGATGGCGTCGTCGATCCCGGGCGGCGAGCCGGGCGGCGAGAGGGGGACGCAGGGAGGGAGGAAGAGCCCCCGGGACGGCGCCGTCGCCTGGAAGGAGCAGGGCAGGAACCGCCCCCAGGGATCGGCGACGTCGATGGTGAAGGTCACCGGCGGGGGCAGACCGGCCCAGTAGGCTCCGTCGCCCTCGCCGAACTGGACCGGCAGGCGCGGGTGCGCGGGCGGGGGCGGGCGGGCCACCAGCCCGGGCAGCGCATGGAAGGCGAACACGCCGGAGGGGCTCGTCGAGGCGGCGGGCGCGGGCGCGGCGGAGGACGCGGGGCGGACGCTCACCGCCAGCCCGTCGCCCACCCCGAGCCCGGAGAGCTCGTCCCGGAAGCGGAAGCCGAGCGGCGCGACCCGCGAGACCGCCTCGAGGAGGGAGACGGCGTCAGGCACCGGAGACCTCCTGGAGGCGAGCGATCCGGGTCTGGACGCGACCGGCCTCGGGCTCCTCGAGCGCCGAGTCGATCTGCACCAGCCGGACCGCGAGGGTGGCGCTGACCTGGAGGGCGGGGGCGACGATCTCCCAGAGGTTGAAGGCGTCCTGCAGCGAGAGCGGCTCCAGCACCACGGTGATCGACTCCTCGGGCCGAAAGGTCTCCGGGGCCCGGGGGCCGTAGTGGTTCAGGAACCCGGAGGCGAGCGTGGGGGTGTCCTCCAGCGTCCGCAGCGCCCAGGCGAGGAGGGTGTGCTGGCGGGTCGCCGACTGCGCCCATGGCGTGAGCAGGTAGTAGAGGTCGACCGGGAGCGGGGGCCGGAGGCGGAAGCCCGAGGGGGCGGGGGGCGGGGCCACGTTCCGCCGGACGGTGCTCGGGGTGACGCGGTAGAGAAAGAGGGAGACGCCCTCCGCCATGGGCTGCTGGAAGTCCTTCGCCTGGTAGAGGGCGAACCCGGCGCCGTCGAACTCCGGCCGCGGACAGGCCTTCTCCAGGAGCGCGAGGAGCGCCTGGCCCACGGTGGCGATGGCGGAGGTGGTGGCCACGCGGATCAGCTCCCGGGGTGGGACGGACCGGCGAAGAGGACGCTCCCGTCGGGGAGCGTCCGGCACACCATCGCGCCGCGAACGACCAGCGCCTCCACGGCGGCCTCGACCGTCTCGCGGGTCGCGGCGCCGCCGAGCCAGACGGCGTGGATGCCGTCGAGGGTGTCGGCGGCGGATGGGTTGACGGTGAGGTAAGCCACTATCGAGGCCATGACCGACCCAGGCTCGTCCAAGCGCGCGGGCACGTATCGCTCGAGTCTCGAGACCAGGCCGCGAGCCTCGCAAGGCGCGTGCCGGTCGCCCCGGCCCGGCGGCGCGCGCGATCTCGCGGACTTCACCGTGCGTCACGCTCGGGCCGCTGGGACGATCCGTCCCGGTCCGGGCGCCGGGCGTCCTCAACCGTGCGTCCTGGCAGGCGCCGGGCCCCGGGCCGGAGAATCCCGGGGACGGGCGGAAAGCGCGCGGCCGCGGCCACGCCTCCGGCAGGCGGGAGGGAACCTCCGGGGGGCGCACCGTCCGTGACGATCAGGCGTCGCGGAAGCGGGTCAGGTCGATGTTGTACCGCCGGACGAGCCGCCCCAGCATCCGCCGGTCGGCGCCGCAGCGGCGCGCCGCCGAGCTCAGGTTGCCGTGGGCCGCCTCGAGCAGCTCGCCGAGGAAGCGCCGGTGGAAGTCCTCGATGGCCCGCGCCCGGGCGGCCTTGTAGCCGGCCCCGCCCGGGCCTCGGCCGGCCGCCGGGCCGACCCCGTCGCCCAGGGAGAGCTCCGGGCCGTCGGAGAGCAGGAAGGCGCGGTGGACGACGTTCTCGAGCTCGCGGACGTTCCCCGGCCAGTGGTAGGCCTCGAGCCAGGCGACGGCCGCCGGCCCGAGCCGCCTGGCCGGCGCGCCGTAGACGCGGCTGCACTCCTCGAGGAAGTGCTCCGCCAGCAGCCGCGCGTCCCCCGGGCGCGCGCGCAGGGGCGGGAGCTCGAGGAAGAGCAGCTTGACCCGGAAGAGGAGGTCGCGGCGGAAGGCGCCCCGGTCGCAGAGCGCGTCCAGGCTCACGTTGGCCGCCGCGATCACGCGCAGGTCGGCGCGCTGCTCGGCGGCGCCGCCCAGCGGGCGGTAGGTGTTGTCCTGGAGGAAGCGGAGCAGCGCCACCTGCCCCTTGGGCGAGAGCGAGTCGACCTCGTCGAGGAACAGGGTGCCCCCCCGCGCCAGCCCCACCAGCCCCTCGCGTACGCTCCGGGCGTCGGTGAAGGCCCCCCGGTCGTGCCCGAAGAGCTCGTTCTCGAAGAGGGCGTCGGGGACGGCGCCGCAGTTCAGGGGGACGAAGGGGCCCGAGCGCCGGGCGCTCCGGTAGTGGACGAAGCGAGCGGCGAGCTCCTTGCCGGTGCCCGTCTCCCCCTCGATCAGCACGGGCGCGTCACAACCGGCGAACCGGTTCAGGACCTGGATCGCTCGCGCGAAGACGGGCGACTCACCGATCATCACGGCCGCGGCCTCCCCTGGGCGTGGCGTCCGTCCACATTTCTCAGCATCGGACAGTTGGTCAAGGCGGGCGCGACGGGCTTGGTGGGGTGCCACGTCCGAGCGCTCGTCGGGGCACCCCGGACCGAGGGTGGAAAACTTTTGCTTGCCGCCTCACGGACGTGGTGAGCACCGCCTCGGCGAGGAACCTGAGCAACGCCGAGCTCGAGGACCGGATCGTGTCGCTCGGCAGGACGTGGTGAGCATCGCCAAGAGGGTCGGCGCCCTGGCCGGCCTGTTCGCGAAGGCGCCCGGCGCTCCGAACGGGGGGCCATGACGGGGCCCCTTGCCACCCATCGTCAGAAGGACGATCGGTGAGCAGAGAGAACGTCCACAGGCCGGAGGCCACCCCGTGGGTGCAGGAACGGCGGGGCCGCCGCAGATGCGGGCGCGCGAGCAGGTCCGCCAGGACTTCCTCGTCCCGGGTCAGCTCGACACCCTGTTCGTCGGGCTCGCCAGGCAGATCGTCTCGCCCCAGCGCCGCCACTACCCGCCGCGCTCGCCGCCGAGCGCCCGCGCCGGCTCGCCTGCCGGCAGGGCCTCCCGCTCGTCCTTGAGCGCCACGCCGGAGAGGCCGCGCCGGAGCGCCTCGCGCACCAGCCAGGCGACCAGCTCCGCGGCGGCGACGGGCGGGAGGCCGTCGGGCCGCACGTTGGACACGCAGTTCCGGTCGGCGTCGGACCGGCCCGGGCCGGGCCCGTGGACGAGGTAGACCCCGAGGCTGTCGACGGCCCCGAGGCCGGGGCGCTCGCCGAGCGCGATCAGCGCGCAGCGTGCGCCGAGCGCGGCGCCGACGGGATCCTGGAGCCCCACGCGCGCGCCTCGCGCCAGGCAGACCGGGCCGGGGCGGATCCCGGCGTCGGCGAGCCGGGGGAGCAGCGCCTCGAGGAAGGCAGGAGCGTGGCGAGCCGCCCGGGCCGAGAGGCCGTCCCCGATCACGATCGCGAGATCGCGGTGCCCGGCGCCGAGCGCGGCGAGCTGCTCCGCGCTGGCCCGGTCGAGGCGGCGCCCGAGCTCCGGGCGGAGGAGGAAGGTGCGCCGGTCCGGCGCCTCCGAGGACACGCGCACGATCGGGAGCGGCAGCGCGCCCAGGGCCCGCTCCAGCTCCTCGAGGTCGAGCTCCGACCAGACCGCCTCCCGCGCGGCGGCGTGGGCCGCGGAGAACCGGAGCAGCTCGGCGGTGGGGAGGGAGCCGCCGGCGCGCCCGAGGGCGATGCGGGCCGGGGTGAGCCGGCGCAGCTCGCCCCAGGGATCGGCGGTGAGGCGGGAGGTCACGCCGGACGCCCTCCCGCGCCGGCGGCGAGCAGGGGATGGCCCCGCTCCACCGGCCGGAGCCGGAGCGCCTCGTCGAGGATCCCGAGCTCCACGAGCCAGGCCTCGAACTCGGGGGCCGGCCGCAGCCCCAGCACCTGGCGGAGGTAGTGGCTGTCGTGGAACGAGGTCGACTGGTAGCCCAGCATGGGATCGTCCGCCCCGGGTACCCCCATCACGTAGGCGCAGCCTGCCGCCCCGAGCGCGGTGAGGAGGACGTCCATGTCGTCGGAGTCGGCCTCGGCGTGGTTGGTGTAGCAGACGTCGACGCCCATCGGCAGCCCGAGGAGCTTCCCGCAGAAGTGGTCCTCGAGCCCGGCCCGGACGATCTGCTTCCCGTCGTAGAGGTACTCGGGGCCGATGAACCCGACCACGGTGTTGACCAGGAGGGGCGAGAAGCGCCGGCAGACTGCGTAGGCCCGCGCCTCGCAGGTCTGCTGGTCGACCCCGTGGGCCGCCTGGGCGGAGAGGGCCGAGCCCTGGCCGGTCTCGAAGTACATGACCTGGTCGCCGACCGTGCCCCGCCGGAGCGCCAGGGCGGCCGCCCGCGCCTCGTCGAGGAGCGAGAGGCTCACCCCGAAGCTCCGGTTGGTCCCCTCGGTCCCGCCCACCGACTGGAACACCAGGTCCACCGGGGCGCCCCGCTCGATCGTCCGGAGCGTGGTGGTGACGTGCGCGAGCACGCAGGCCTGGGTCGGGATCCGGTGGCGCTCGATCAGCTCGGCGAGGAGGCGGAGGAGCCCCTCCACCACCGCGGGGCTGTCGGTGGCCGGGTTGATCCCGATGACCGCGTCGCCGCAGCCGTAGAGGAGCCCGTCCACGATCGCGGCGGCGATGGCGGTCGGGTCGTCGGTGGGGTGGTTGGGCTGGAGCCTCACCGCGAGCCGGCCGGGCAGCCCGAGGGTGTTCCGGAAGCGGCTCACCACCCGGCACTTCCGGGCCGCCAGCACCAGGTCCTGGTTCCGCATCAGCTTGCTCACCGCGGCCGCCATCTCCGGGGTGAGGCCGGGCGCCACCGCGGCCAGCTCGGCCTCGGTGGTCTCGTAAGCGAGCAGCCACTCCCGGAGCTCCCCCACGGTGAGGGAGGAGACCGGGCCGAAGGCGCGGGCGTCGTGGGTGTCGACGATGAGGCGGGTGACCTCGTCCTCCTCGTAGGCGACGACCGCCTCCTCGAGGAAGCGGCGGAGCGGCAGGGCGGCGAGCACCTCGCGCGCCGCCACCCGCTCGGCGGCGCTCCGGGCCGCGACGCCGGCCAGGGCGTCGCCGGATCGGGGCGGGCTGGCCCGGGCCAGGACCTCCTTCAGGTCGGCGAAGACGAAGCGCGTGCCGGCGGCGGCCGCCGCGTAGCGGGCCATGCGGGCATCCTCGGCCACCCCGGGCCGCGGCCGCAAGGTGCGCTGCAGGGGCGCTGCCGCGCGTCGCCTCAGCGGCGCCCGCGCCGGTAGCGCGCCACCGCCTCCGGCGCCGCGACGCCGGGCGCGAGGCGCGGGTCGGCCCGGGGCGCGCCCGGGACGAGGGCGAGGGGGAGCTCGCCCGCCCAGCAGGGCTGGGCCAGGTCCTGGTCCAGGTCCATGGGCGGCCCGGTCCGAACCTTCGCGGACGCCTCGTCGAGCGGCAGCCAGACCACCGCCGTCGATCGGAGCTCCGCGTCGTTCGGGCCGCGCACCGTCGCGGAGCGCCCCGGGACGGCGTGATCCACGATGGCGGCGAGCGCCCGGCGCTTCTCCGCCTCGTCCACCACCTCGCGGGCCACGCCCAGGATCACCGCCGACCGGTAGTTCACCGAGTGGCGGAACGCCGAGCGGGCCAGCACCAGGCCGTCGAGCAGGGTGACGGTGACGCAGGCGGGCGCGCCGCCGCGCAGCGCCCCGAGGGCCCGGCTGGCCACCGAGCCGTGGAGGTAGAGCCGGTCCCCGATCCGGGCATACGACATGGGGATCACGAACGCCTGCCCGCCGTCGCTGAAGCCGACGTGGGCCACCAGCCCCTCGTCGAGGACGGCGTCGACGAGGGCGCGGTCGTGCGACCCGCGCTCCGGGTGGCGCTGGAGGGTGGTCCTCGGGGTGGGCACGGGCGCTCCTTCGCCGGCTAGGCGTTCTCCCGCACGTGGCGCGTGAACCAGATGAGCGCCTCGAGCGCGTTGGTGGTGGTGAGGATTCCCACGAGCTTGCCCCCCTCGTCCACCACCGTGATGCCGTTCAGCTTCCGGTCGTGGATGAGCTGGGCGCAGTCGGCCAGGTCGGTCTCGGGCGTGACCGTGTGGGGGTGCGGGTTCATGGCCGCCGTCACCGGCGTCTGCGCCAGGAGGTAGTGCACCTCCCAGGCGTCGAGGGCGGTCGCCTTCCCCGGCGAGAAGGTGAGGAGCATGCGCTCGGTCACCAGCCCCACCAGCTTCCCGCCCTGGAGCACCGGGAGGCGCCGGACGTTCTTCTCCTTGAGCAGGTGGAGCGCCTTCACGATCGACTCGCCGGCGTCGATGGTGATCGGATCGGGCGTCATCCAGTCGCGGACCTTGGTCTTCATGGCTCCCCTCGCGCCGCCGGCTCAGCGGCCGGCGGCGACCTCCCCGAGGGCCTCGTCCAGGATGGCGAACCCCCGGTCGAGCTGCTCGTCGGTGATCACCAGCGGCATGAGGGTGCGGATGACGTTCCCGAAGTTGCCGCAGGCGATGAGGACCAGCCCCTTCTCGTAACAACGCTGCACGACCTTCTTCGTCTCGTCGGCGGCCGGGGTCTTCTTCATGCGGTCCTTCACCAGCTCGATGGCCAGCATGGGCCCCTTGCCGCGCACGTCGCCGATGAGCTCGTGCTTCCGCTGCAGGGCGTCGAAGCGCCGCCGGATCTCCTGGCCGAGCCGCTCGGCCCGCTCCAGCAGCTTGTCGGCGAGGAGGACGTCGAGCACCGCCAGGGCCGCCCGGCAGGCGACCGGGTTCCCGCTGAAGGTCCCGCCCAGGCCGCCCACGTGCGGCGCGTCCATCAGCTCGGCCCTCCCGGTCACCGCGCTGAGCGGCAGGCCGGCGGCCAGGCTCTTGGCGGTGAGGAGCAGGTCGGGCGCGATCCCCCAGTGCTCGATGGCGAAGAGCTTCCCCGCCCGGCCCATGGCGCTCTGCACCTCGTCGACGATCAGCACGATCCCGTGCTTCCGGCAGATGGCCTGGAGCTTGGCGAAGTACTCCGGCGGCGGGGTGATGAAGCCGCCCTCGCCCTGGATGGGCTCGGCGATGAGCGCCGCCACCTGCTCCGGGGCGACGTTCCCGACGAAGAACTCCTCCAGGTGGTCGGCGCAGGCGACGTCGCAGGACGGGTAGGCGAGGCCGAACGGGCAGCGGTAGCAGTAGGCGTTCGGCATCCGGTAGACCTCCGGCGCGAACGGCCCGAACCCGAGCTTGTACGGCTTCACCTTGCTGGTGAGCGACATGGTGAGCAGCGTCCGCCCGTGGAACGCGTTCTGGAGGGCGATCACCGCCGGGCGCCTGGTGGCGTGGCGCGCGATCTTGATGGCGTTCTCGACCGCCTCGGCCCCGCTGTTGGCGAAGAGGGTCTTCTTGTGGAAGTCGCCCGGGGAGAGCTCGTTGAGCCGGGCCGCCAGGTCGACGTACGGCTCGTACATGGCGATGTGGAAGCAGGTGTGGATGTAGCGCTGCACCTGGTCCTGGATGGCGGCTACGATCTTGGGGTGGGAGTGGCCGACGTTCACCACTCCGATCCCGCCCGCGAAGTCGATCAGCTCGCGGCCGTCGAGGTCGATCATCACCGCGCCGTGGGCCTCCCGGACGAAGGACGGCGTGGCGTGGAACGCGCCCCGGGGGACGTGCTTGTCGCGGAGGGCCTGGTACTCCGCCTGTCTCGATGCCATGGGCGCGTCTCCTTGGAAGGTGAGGCGACCGCGTCGAGCGGCGTGTCGCCTTCGGGGCGAGGCGAATAGCAGCACGCGTGCCGCAGCGAGAGCTGCGTCCTCACCTCTCCCTGCACATTCGGATCCCATCGCGAACAGGGAGCTTTTCCCGGGCTGACCGCCCGCTCGGGCCGGCCGGGCCCCCTATGCGCGATTGCCAGGACGATGCGAACACGCATAAATGGCGGCGTGTCGTCCACCGGGCACTCCGTGCACGCCCTGGCCGAGTTCCTCCGGGCCCATGCCCTCGACCGCGCCGCCTTCGGCGAGCTGCTGCTCGAGACCACCGGCGACGGGGTGGCGGTGGCGGACGCGGAGGGGAGGCTCCTCTTCGCCAACCCGGCCGCCCGGGAGGGGCTGGGCGCCGAGCCGGGGGCGGCGCTCTCCGGGGCCACCCCGGAGGTCGTGCCCGCCGTGGAGCGCGCCCTCGCCACCCGCGAGGAGCAGCCGGGGCCGCTGGTGCGCCGCGGGGACGCGGCGTACCTCACCAAGGTGACGCCGCTCCGGGCGCCGCCGGACGGGGCCCCGATCGGCGTCCTCTGCGTCTTCGTCGACGTGAGCAGCGCCGCCGAGCTGAGCATGCGCCAGCTCTGGGCCTATGAGGAGCTGACCCGTGAGCAGGACGCGATCATCAACTCCACCTCCGACGGGCTCTGGATCTGCGACGGGGAGGCCAACGTCCTGCGCGTGAACCCGGCCTCCGAGCGGCTCAACGCCATCGAGGCCCGGCAGGTGGTGGGGCGCAACATGCGGGAGCTGGTGGACGAGGGGCTCTTCGATCGCTCCGCCACCCTGGAGGTGATCCGGACGCGGGCCCCGGCGAACATGCTCCAGACCCGGAACGGCCGGAAGCTGGTCCTCACCGGCAACCCGGTGTTCGACGACGCCGGCAAGCTCATCCGGGTGGTGGTCAACGAGCGGGACATCACCGAGATCGAGGGGCTGCAGCGCGAGCTGGAGGAGCAGGAAGCGATCCGGGACCGCTTCCGCGACCAGATCGTGGAGATGCAGCTGGAGACGGTGGAGGCGCGGCGGGTGATCGCCCGGAGCCCCTGCATGCAGAAGGCGCTGCGCCAGGCCATCAAGGTGGCGGGGGTGGACTCGACGGTCTTGGTGCTGGGGGAGTCCGGGGTCGGCAAGGGGCTGATCGCCGAGCTGATCCACAAGTACTCGAGCCGGGGCGAGAAGCCGCTGGTGAAGATCAACTGCGGGGCGATCCCCGAGTCGCTCGTCGAGGCCGAGCTCTTCGGTTACGAGAAGGGGGCGTTCACCGGCGCCCAGGCCAAGGGCAAGCCCGGGTACTTCGAGCTGGCCGACGGCGGGATCCTCTTCCTCGACGAGATCGCCGAGCTCCCGCTCTCCTCCCAGGTGAAGCTCCTCCGCTTCCTCGAGGACGGCCGCGTCACGCGGGTGGGCGGGACCGAGAGCCGCCGCCTCGACGTGCGGATCCTCGCCGCCACCCACCGGGACCTGCAGGCGATGGTCGAGCAGGGCGCCTTCCGGCTCGACCTCTTCTACCGGCTGAGCGTGATCCCGCTCACCGTGCCCCCGCTCCGGGAGCGGACCGAGTGCATCCTCCCCACCCTCCGGCACTACGTGGACCTCTTCTCCGAACGGCTCGGCGTCCGGCGCCGGCTCTCCCGCGCCGCCATCGACGCGCTCCTCGGCCACCCCTGGCCCGGGAACGTCCGCGAGCTCATCAACCTCTGCGAGCGGCTGGTGGTGATGTCCGAGGCGGAGCTCATCGACGTCACCGACCTCCCGCCCGACATCGTCCGCCGCGCCGGCCCTGGCGGCGCCGCGCCGGCCGCCTGGCCGGAGGAGTTCTCCCTGGAGCAGGCGGTGGAGAGCACCGAGCGGGCGATGCTGCTGCGGGCGCGGGCGAGGTACGGCAACCAGGCGCGGATCGCGAAGGCGCTGGGCGTGAACCAGTCCACCGTCGCCCGCAAGATGAAGAAGTACGGGATCGGTTGAGCGGCCCCGACGCGGCGCGCCATGCGCCGGTGCATCATCGCCCTGCGCGCTCGATCTCCGGACGCCCGGACCCCGGATGGAGCCTCCACCCCCGGTCTCACCCGGGGCGCTGGCGGTTTCCGCCCGGCTGTCGCCACACTGCCGGCGCGGCCCCGTCGGCGCCCGCGGCGCGGAGCGCCGGTGCGGCCCGGTGGCACACCTCTCGCTAATCCGGCTGCCAACCCCGCTGCACCCGGAACGTCTTCTGCGAAGGAGGAACTCGATGCGACGGACGATGGGACTGGCGTTGCTCGCGATGCTCACCCTGGCCGCGCCCGCCCAGGCGGCCGAGGCCCGCGCCTTCTACAAGGTCGGCGTGGTCACGGAGCTCTCCGGCGACCTCGCCACCGGCGGCAACGTCACGAAGCGCGGCTACGATCTATGGGCGCAGGCGGTGAACGAAGCGGGCGGCATCTCGGTCGGCGGCAAGAAGTACCCGGTGAAGCTCTTCTACGCCGACGCCCAGTCCAACCCCTCCCAGGGCGCGGCGGCGGCCGAGCGGCTCATCACCCAGGAGCAGGTGGACTTCATCCTCGGACCCTACTCCTCGGGCGTCACCATCGCGGTGGCCCCGGTGGTGGAGAAGTACAAGGTCCCGATGATCACCGGCTCGGCCGAGTCGCCCCTCATCTGGAAGCAGAAGTTCCTCTTCACCTTCGGGACCATCCCGCCCATCAACTTCACCGGCGCGGCCGCCATCCAGACGCTGGCGGCGCTCTCGCCCGCCCCCAAGACGGCGGTGATCTTCGGCTCCAACGACACCTTCTCCAAGGCCACCGCCGAGGCGTTCGAGGCCGCCGCCAAGCAGGCCGGCATCAAGGTGCTGAAGTTCAACATCGTCCCGGCCGGCCAGGACCTCACCCCGCTCATGTCGGCGGTGAAGGGGATGCGTCCCGACCTGGTGGCCTTCGGCGGCCACGACGAGGAGCTCATCAAGCTGGTGAAGGGGCTCCACCAGATCGACTTCGCCCCGCCCGCCCTGCTCATGCACTACGGGGTGACCGAGCCCGCCTTCGTCGACGCGCTCAAGGGCGACGCCAACCAGGTGTTCGGCGGCGCCGTCTGGACCGACTCGACCCCGACGAAGGGCGACCTCCTCTGGAAGGACGCGCCCACCTACGCCGCCGCCGCCCTCAAGGCCTTCAACACCCCCGCCGACTACACCCAGGCCGGCTCCTCGGCCGCCGGGATCGCCTTCCAGGTGGCGGTGGAGCGGATCAAGGCCCCGCCGCCCCTCACCGAGGGCCAGCGGGCCGATCTGGTGAAGGCCCTCGAGGCGATCGACGTGCAGACCTTCTACGGGCACGTGAAGTTCGCGACCGACGGCGAGTTCTACCACTCCAACGCCGGCCTCACCCCGCTCACCATCCAGATCCAGAACGGCAGGGTGGCGGTGGTCGGCCCGGCCAAGGACGCGCCGGCCAAGGCCCAGTACCCGATGACGCCCTGGAGCAAGCGCTAGGGCGAGGGTCCGGTCCGGGATCGGCCGGGGGGCGGGCGCCCTCCGGTCGGCCCCGGGCGAGGGGACCCGCCTCGCCGCGCCGGCCGGTCGGCCGCGCGCTCCCTGCGCGTCAGGATGGACGGTCTGGAGGAGTCATGGAGCTCTTGCCGCAGGCCCTGGTGGACGGCCTCATGCTGGGGGCGATCTACATCATCATCGCGGTCGCCTTCTCCCTGGTGTACGGCGTGATGCACGTCATCGACTTCGCGGTCGGTGAATGGATCATGTTCGGCGCCTTCATGGGCTTCCACCTGAACCGCCTCACCGGGATCGAGCCCTTCCTCCTCCTCCCCGCGGTCTTCGTGGTCTTCGCCGGGGTGGGCTACCTCCTCCAGCCGGTCCTGCAGCGCGTGCTCTCCGGCAAGCGCGGCAACCCCCTCCTCATGGCGCTGGTCTTCACCTTCGGCCTGAGCCTGATGTTCCGCGGCCTGGCCCAGACCTTCTTCGGCTTCTACAGCCTCTCCACCCCGAGCCGGCTCTCCACCGGCTCCTTCTTCCTCGAGCGGGGGAGCTTCTTCCTCACCGTCTCCCACGTGCGCCTGGCCGGCCTCGCCTACGCGGCGGTGATCACCGGCGGCCTGCAGTACCTCCTCAAGTACACCGACTTCGGCCTCGGGGTCCGCGCCCTGGCGCAGCACAAGGACGCCGCCGGGCTGATGGGGGTGAACGCCAAGCGGACCAGCGGCCTGGTCTACGCGATCTACGTGGGGATCAGCGCCATGACCGGCGTGCTCATCGGCACGATCCTCTCCGTCTCCGCGAAGATGGGGCCGGAGTACACGATCTTCGCCTTCTTCGTGGTGGTGCTCGCGGGGATGGGCTACCTGGCGGGCGTGCCGGCGGCGGCGTTCCTCCTCGGCATCATCCAGTCGATCTTCCTCATCTACCTGGACCCGGGCTACACGCTGCTCGCGGTCTTCGGCGTCCTCTACCTCATCTTGCTCGTCTCCCCCACCGGCCTCTTCCGGAAGGGGGTCTAGCGACCATGCGCGACCGGCGCCTCGTCGGGTCCCTGGCCGTCTTCGCCGCGCTGCTCCTCGTGCCCGCGGCCGTGCACGACACCTTCCTCCTGCGCGTCTGCACCGAGGCGATCATGTGGATCGGCCTGGCGGTGGCCTTCGACGTGCTGGCCGGGTACACCGGCTACCTGAACTTCGGCCACAGCGCCTTCTTCGGGATCGGCGGCTACGCCACCGCCATCCTGATGGCGCGCGGCTGGGGGTTCGCGCCGGCCGCCGCGGCCGGGGGAGTGGTCGCCGGCGTGGGCGCGATCGTGGCCGGCCTCCCCACCCTCCGGCTCCGCGGCGCCTACTTCGCCATCGCCACCTGGGCGCTCGCCCGGGGGGTCCAGCAGCTCGCCCTGATGATGACCTTGACCGGCGGGCCGGACGGGATCCGGCTCCCGCCCTTTCTCCAGCCGCGCTTCTTCTACTACGTGATGCTCGGGGTGGTGGGGGCGACCTTCTTCCTCCTCTGGTTCCTGCTGGAGCGGGCCCCCTTCGGCCTGAAGCTCAAGGCGATCCGCGAGGACGAGCAGGGGGCCAAGGCGCTGGGGCTCGATCCGACCCGGCTCAAGATCCAGGCCTTCGTGCTCTCCGCCATCCCCACCGCGGTCCTCGGCGGCGTCTTCGCCTACTGGGTCACCTTCATCGACCCGGCCTCGGCCCTGGGCGACCTGGTGAGCGACCAGGCGCTGGTGATGGTCGTGTTCGGCGGGATGGGGACCTTGATCGGCCCGGTGGTGGGGGCGGTCCTGATCTTCGCCTTCAAGACGGTCTTCTGGGCGTACCTCTCCGAGTACGAGGTGCTGTACGTCATCATCCTCGGGGCGGCCATCGCCGCGAGCGTCGTGTTCCTCCCGGACGGCGTGCTCGGCCAGCTGCTCCATCGGCGCGGCCCGACCCGGCCGGCCACCCCCGCTCCCCGGCCCGTCCCGGCGGCGGGGAAGGCGGAGGGCTGAGCCATGGCCGAGCCGATCCTCTCCGTCGAGGGCGTGTCCAAGGCGTTCGGGGGGCTGATGGCCGTCTCCGACGTCTCCTTCCAGGTCCGGCCGGGCGAGATCGTCGGCCTCATCGGACCCAACGGCGCGGGCAAGACCACCCTCTTCAACCTGGTGAGCGGCTACTACGCGCCCACCCGGGGGCGGGTGATCTTCCAGGGCCGGGACGTGAGCGGCAAGCCGCCCTTCGCCCTGGCCGCCCGCGGCGTCGGGCGGACCTTCCAGGTGGTGAAACCCTTCGCCGGCCTCTCGGTCCTGGAGAACGTGGTGGTGGCCGCCTTCCTCCGCCACCCGCGCCGCGCCGACGCCGAGCGCCACGCCTGGACGGTGCTCGAGACCACCGGGCTCGCCGACCGGGCCCACGAGGCGGCCGCCAGCCTCACCCTGGCCGGGCGCAAGCGGCTCGAGGTGAGCAAGGCGCTCGCCCTCGAGCCCACCTTCCTGCTCCTCGACGAGGTGGTGGCCGGGCTCAACCCCACCGAGGTGGACCGCACCATCGAGCTCATCCTCGCCCTCCGCGCCCGCGGCATCACGATCCTGATCGTCGAGCACATCATGCGGGTGATCATGCGCATCAGCGACCGGCTGGTGGTCCTCAACTTCGGGGAGAAGATCGCCGAGGGGCCGCCCGCCGAGGTGGCCGCCAACCCGGCGGTGATCGAGGCCTACCTCGGGGAGGCGCAGGCATGAACGTCCTCGAGGCGAGCGGCGTCTCCGCGGGCTACGGCGTCACCCAGGTGCTCTGGGGGCTCTCCCTGGCGGTGCGGAAGGGGCAGCTGGTGGCGCTCATCGGCGCGAACGGGGCGGGGAAGACCACCGCCCTGAAGACCATCTGCGGCCTGGTGCGCACCACCGCCGGCACCATCCGCTACCAGGGCGAGGTGGTGAGCGGCCGCCCGGTGCACGAGGTGGTGGACCTCGGGATCACCCTGGTCCCGGAGGGGCGGCAGCTCTTCCCCAAGATGACCGTGGAGGAGAACCTGCGGGCCGGCGCCTACCTGGCCCGGGCCAAGGCGCGCAAGGCGCGAAATCTGGAGAAGGTCTACGAGACCTTCCCGCGGCTCAAGGAGCGGCGGGCCCAGGTGGCCGAGACCATGTCGGGCGGCGAGCAGCAGATGGTCGCCATCGGCCGGGCCCTGATGCAGGATCCCGAGCTGATCATGTTCGACGAGCCCAGCCTCGGGCTCTCGCCCCTGATGGTGGAGGAGATCTTCCGGGTGATCCGGCGGCTCCACGAGGAGGGGTTGACGGTCTTCCTGGTCGAGCAGAACGTGAGGCAGACCCTCCGGGTGGCCGACTACTGCTACGTGCTGGAGAACGGGCGCGTGGTGCAGGAGGGGACGGGCGGCGAGCTGGAGGCGGACCCGAAGGTGCGCGAGGCGTACCTCGGGTTCTGACCGGTGGGCGCGCCCGGGGCGCGCCGGGAGAGACGCGATGGCCAAGCTGACGCTGAAGGACGGGAAGCTCCTCGCCCAGAAGTGCTTCATCGGGGGGGCCTGGGTCGACGCCGACGACGGCGCCACGATCCCGGTCCGCAACCCGGCCACCGGCGAGGTCCTCGGGACCGTGCCGCGCATGGGGGCGGCGGAGACCCGCCGGGCGATCGAGGCGGCGAGCGCCGCCTGGCCCGCCTGGCGGAGCAAGACGGCCAAGGAGCGCTCGGCGCTCCTCCGGCGGTGGTTCGAGCTGGTGATGGCCCACCAGGAGGATCTGGCGGTCCTCATGACCAGCGAGCAGGGGAAGCCCCTCGCCGAGTCGAGGGGGGAGATCGCCTACTCGGCCTCGTTCATCGAGTGGTTCGCCGAGGAGGCCCGGCGCGTCTACGGCGACACCATCCCCGGCCACGCCCCCGACAAGCGGATCGTGGTCCTGAAGCAGCCGGTCGGGGTGGTGGCCGCCATCACCCCCTGGAACTTCCCCTCGGCCATGATCACCCGCAAGGCCGGCCCCGCCCTGGCGGCCGGCTGCACGGTGGTGCTGAAGCCGGCCACCGCCACGCCCTTCTCCGCCCTGGCCCTGGCGGAGCTGGCGGTGCGGGCCGGGATCCCGGCCGGCGTCTTCAACGTGGTCACCGGGGCGAGCGGCCCCATCGGCAAGGAGCTCACCCAGCACCCGCTGGTGCGGAAGCTCACCTTCACCGGCTCGACCGAGATCGGGAAGCAGCTGATGGAACAGTGCGCCTCGACGGTGAAGAAGGTCTCGCTCGAGCTGGGCGGGAACGCCCCCTTCATCGTCTTCGACGACGCGGACGTGGACGCCGCCGTGGCGGGCGCCATCGCCTCCAAGTACCGCAACGCCGGCCAGACCTGCGTCTGCACCAACCGCTTCCTGGTGCAGGACGGGATCTACCCGGCCTTCGCCGCCAGGCTCGCCGAGGCGGTCGGGGCGCTCAAGGTCGGTGACGGGCTCGAGGCCGGGACGCAGCAGGGGCCGCTCATCGACGAGAAGGCGGTGGCCAAGGTGGAGGAGCACATCGCCGACGCGCTCGCCAAGGGCGGGCGGGTGATCGCCGGCGGGAAGCGCCACGCGCTCGGCGGGACCTTCTTCCAGCCGACCGTGATCGTCGACGCCACCCCGGCCATGGAGGTGGCGCGCGAGGAGACCTTCGGCCCGCTCGCCCCGCTCTTCCGCTTCCGCACCGAAGAGGAGGCGATCCGCCTCGCCAACGACACGCAGTACGGCCTGGCCTCCTACTTCTACACCCGGGACCTGGCGCGTGCCTGGCGGGTCGCGGAGGGGCTCGAGTACGGTATCGTGGGAGCCAACACCGGGCTGATCTCCACCGCCGAGGCGCCCTTCGGCGGGGTGAAGGAGTCGGGGACCGGCCGCGAGGGGTCCAAGTACGGGATCGAGGACTACCTCGAGATCAAGTACCTGTGCCTGGGCGGCATCGCCTGACGGAGGGCCACATGGCCGAGGCGGCGGGGAGCGCGAGGGAGGTCCGGCCGGCGCGACGCCGCGGCCGCGCCGGCGAGGGGACGGTCCGCGACGTCCTGACGGAGATCGGCGCCCGGTCCACCGAGGGGCGAGCCAACCTGCGCTGGCTGGTGGAGAGCGCCCCGGCGCTCTTCGACTCCACCTTGCGCGAGGACGTGGGGGTGATCGCCGGGCTCGCCACCGGGCTGGAGCGGCTCCGCGGCGACCGGCAGCTGGTGCTGGTGGACCGCGAGGCCGAGTGGGTGCTGGCCCGGCTCGACGTCCCGGGCTCGATCTTCGAGACCCTGCGCCGCCTGCGCGACCGCGAGATCACCTACGCGGAGATGTTCCACTCCGACGGCCCGGTCCCGGGCACCGGCCAGCGGCTCGAGGTGCAGCGCTACACCTTCGCCCCGGCCGCCCCCGAGCCGGCCCCGGTGGGCGGCGGGGAGATCCCCCGCGAGCTCCGCCGGCCCATCCACGCCGCCCTCCGGGCGCGCGAGCCGGGCACCGATCCGCGCAAGCTCGATCCGCTGCTCCAGGAGGTGTGGCAGGACGCGGAGCAGTTCGTCCGCCGGGCGCCGGCCCACCGGGTGGCGCGCCTGCTCTGGCTGCTCCGCGAGGGGCAGCGGAACGCCGGGCTCTTCCTCGCCATCGAGGACCCGGACGACGCCGCCCCGGGCGAGAAGGGGGTCCTCTTCGCGGTCGAGAACCCGCCGCAGAAGGAGTTCCTCGCCCAGGTGAGCGAGGTGCTCAACACCCTCGACCTGGGCGTGCGGCGCTCGGCCGTGATCCAGGTCCGGGCCGGCGGGCTGCCCTGGTTCATCGGCTCGTTCCGGGTGGCGCACCGCCAGGGAGAGGTCCTGGCGGACGGCTCGCCGCTCCTCGACCGGCTCCGCGCCCAGCTCTACGCCACCCAGATCCTGCCGGGCGACTCCGAGATCTACCGCGAGCTGGTGCTCCCCGGGGTGATGACCGGGGAGGAGGCCTCGCTGGTCAGCGCCTTCATCGGCTTCAGCCACACCAACTGCGCCCACGCCCAGCCGCAGCGCTACACCTACGAGGACGTCATCCGGGCGTTCCACAGCCACCCCGACATCGCCCTGCGCCTGGTGCGCCTCTTCGAGGCGCGCTTCGACCCGGAGGTGGCCGACCGGGCGGCCCGCTCGGACACGGAGATCGCCCGGGTGGAGCAGGAGATCGCCGCCTACAACACCGGCCACCGGATGCTGGACGAGTTCCGGCGCTCGATCTTCCGCACCGCGCTGATCTTCATCCGCCGCACCCTGAAGACCAACTTCTTCGTCCGCGAGAAGCAGGCGCTCGCCTTCCGGCTCGACCCGGCCTACCTCGAGGACCTGGGGCCGGACTTCACCTCCGATCTCCCGCCGGAGCGGCCGTTCCGCGTCACCTTCTTCTCCGGCCGGAACGCGCTCGGCTACCACATCGGCTTCTCCGACATCGCCCGGGGCGGCTGGCGGACCATCGTCACCCGCACCCGCGACGACTACGTCACCGTCGCCAACACGGTCTTCCGCGAGACCTACGTCCTCGCCCACACCCAGCACCTCAAGAACAAGGACATCTACGAGGGCGGCTCGAAGCTGGTGACCGTGCTGCGCGCCCAGGACGCGCCCACGAAGGAGCGGCTCGACGAGCGGCTCCACAAGGTGCAGTACGGCTTCATCCAGGCGTTCCTCGACCTGTTCGTGACCGACGACGGCGTCGCCCGCCACCCGCGGGTGGTCGACTACTACCGCGAGGACGAGCCCATCGAGCTCGGCCCGGACGAGAACATGCACGACGCGATGATCGAGACCATCGCCGCGCTCTCGGTCCGCCGCGGGTACCTGCTCGGCGCCGGGGTGATGTCCAGCAAGCGGGTGGGGATCAACCACAAGCAGTACGGGGTCACCTCCACCGGCGTGGTCACCTTCGCCGAGATCGCCATGCGCGAGCAGGGGATCGACCTCCGCAAGGACCGGTTCGACCTGAAGCTCACCGGCGGCCCGAACGGCGACGTGGCCGGGAACGCGCTCCGGCTCCTCCTGGCGCGCTGCCCGGGGGTGCGGGTGAAGCTGGTCCTCGACGGCACCGCGGCGCTCTTCGACCCGGCCGGGCTCGACCGCGAGGCCCTCTCCGCCCTGGTTCTCCAGGCCGACGCCGACGGGTTCGACGTCTCGAGGCTCGGGCCGGGCGGGTTCGCCCTCTACCGGAACGTCCGCCGCACCGAGGGGCTGCGCGAGCTCTTCCGCCGGGTGGCGCACGGCCCGGCCGGCCCGCGCGAGGAGTGGGTCACCGTCGACGAGTTCCACAAGGAGTACGACGGGCTCCTCTTCACCGTCCCGGCCGACCTGTTCATCCCGGCCGGCGGCCGGCCCGAGACCATCGACGGACAGAACTGGCGCCGCTTCCTGGGCGCGGACGGGAAGCCGAGCGCCCGGGTGATCGTCGAGGGGGCCAACTCCTTCATCACCCCGGAGGCCCGCACCCGCCTGCAGGAGGCGGGGGCGGTGATCCTGCGCGACGCCTCGGCCAACAAGTGCGGGGTGATCTCGTCCTCGTACGAGATCATCGCCAACCTCCTCCTCGACGAGCACGAGTTCCTCGCGCACAAGGAGGAGTACGTGAAGGACGTGCTCGCCATCCTGGAGCGCCGCGCCGCCGACGAGGCCAACCTGATCCTCCGGCGCCACCGGGAGGAGGGCGGGCGCCGGAGCTTCACCGAGATCTCGGGCTCGCTCAGCGGCGAGATCAACGCCCAGAAGGCCCGGCTCTTCCGCTTCTTCGAGGCGAGCCCGGACCTCTGGAGGAAGCCGGCCTACCGGCGGGCGCTGCTCTCGCACCTCCCCGCCCTGATCCGGGAGAGCCCCCGCTACCGCGCCCGGGTGAAGGCCCTCCCCTCCAAGTACCGCTCGGCGATCCTGGCGGCCGAGCTCGCCACCACCATGGTCTACCGCGCGCCGCTGGAGCCGGACTTCGCCCGGGCCCTGGAGGAGTACGCGGGGCGGATGTTCGAGTAGCGGGGTGCTCCCGGCGGTCCGGCGCGATCAGGCGAGCGCGACCCGGCGCCCGCCGAGGCGGGCTCGCGCTCCCAGCACCGCCAGGCGACCGCCAGGGTCGCGAGGTGGATCCCGGCCACCAGCGCCAGGCAGGCGCTCCAGCCGCCGAGCGCCCAGGCCGCGGCCGGCAGGATCCCGCCGGCGGCGCCGCCCAGGTAGTAGCAGGAGAGGTAGGCGCCGCTGGCGACCGAGCGGAGCCGCGCCGGCGCCACCTGGTTCAGGTGGCTGGCCGCGGCGGCCTGGGCGACGAAGGCGGCGCTGGCGCAGAGCGCCAGGCCGGCGATCACCGCCGGCACCCGGGGTACGAGGGCGAGCGCGCAGCCGCCCGCTGCGGTGGCCAGGGCGAGGGCGAGGGTGCGGCGCGCGCCGATCCGTCCGATCCAGGCGCCCGCCACCGGCGTCACGGCCGCCCCTGCCAGGTAGACGGCGAAGATCCCGCTGAGCGCCGCGGTGCCGAGGTGGAAGGGGGCCCCGGCGAGGTGGAAGGTGACGTAGGTGAAGACCGCCACCTGCCCGAAGAGGACGTCGAACCCGGCGGCGAAGGTCGAGGCGAGGCGCGCGTCGCGCAGCTGGCCGGGGAGGGCGCGGAGCGCGGCCAGCCCCTCGAGCGCCGGCGCCGCCGGCGTGGTCCCGGCGGGGAGCCAGCGGCGCGTCAGCTCCGCCCCGGCGGCGGTGAGCAGGGCGAGGACGACGAACGACGCCCGCCAGCCGGCGTGCTCGGCGACCAGCCCGGAGACCGTGCGGCCGAGGAACCCGCCGAGCACGTTGCCGGTGACCAGGGCGGCGGCGGCGCGGCCGACGTCCCCCCCGCTCCAGGCCGTGCCCGCGTAGGCGATCCCGACCGCGTACACCCCGGCCACCGCCAGCCCCTGGGCGAAGCGCCAGGCGACCAGGGCGCCGACGCCCCCGGCGGTGGCGGCGAGGAGCGTGGGGAGGGCGAGGAGGAAGAGGGCCCCGACCATCACCCGCCGGTGGCCGAGCCGGTCGGCGAGCAGCCCCGCGAACGGCGCCGCGAGGGCGACGGCGATCGCCGGCGCGCTGACGGTCAGGGCGGCCGCCGCCTTGGAGACCCCGAGGACCGATCCGAGGAGGGGGAGGAGGGGCTGGGTGGCGAAGACGTTGAGGAAGGCGCAGAGGCCGGCCAGCCCCAGGGCGAGCATCCCCTGGACCCGGGCGCGGCCGGCCCGCTCCAGGGCGCAGGCGTGGAGCTCGGCCGGCGAGCCGCGGACCCGGGCGGGTCCCGGCCCGGGGCGGCCGTCGTCGTCGAGGAGGGCGAGGGAGGAGCGCATGCGACCTCGCCGGCCGGGGGAGGCGTCCGGCGGGCAGGGGCGAGCCTGCCCGGGGGCGAGCGAGACGTCCAATATATCGTTCATCCAGATCGATATTTGATAAATATCTACGGATGGAGCTCCGCCACCTCCGCTACTTCCTGGCCGTGGCCGAGGAGCTGCACTTCGGCCGCGCGGCCGCCCGGCTCCACATCGCCCAGCCGCCCCTCAGCCAGCAGATCCAGCAGCTCGAGCGCGAGCTGGGGTACGCCCTCTTCCTCCGCACCCAGCGGCGCGTCCGGCTCACCGAGGCCGGGGCCGCCTTCCGGGCCGAGGCGCGGTCGATCCTGGAGCGACTGGAGCAGGCGGCGGCCGCCGCCGGGCGCGTGGCCCGGGGCGAGGCCGGGTCGCTGGCGGTCGGATTCGTCGCCTCGGCCACCTTCGCCCTGCTGCCCCGCCTCTACCGCCGGTTCCGCGAGCGCCAGCCCGGCGTGGCGCTCTCGCTCGAGGAGCTCTCCACCGCCGAGCAGGTCGAGGCCCTGCGCGCCGGCCGGATCCAGGTCGGCCTGGCCCGCCCGCCCGTGGGCGACGACTCGCTCGAGGCCGAGCCGCTGGCGGACGAGCCGCTGGTGGCCGCCCTCCCCGCGCGCCACCCGCTCGCCCGGCGTGGTGCGCTCCCGCTGCGGGCGCTGGCGGACGAGCCCTTCGTCCTCTTCCCCCGCCACCCGCGCCCCGGCTGGATCGACGTGGTCCGGGAGGCCTGCCGCAGCGCCGGGTTCCGCCCGGCGGTGGCGCAGGAGGTGCTCGAGCTCTCCACCGCCGTCACCCTCGTCGCCGCCGGGATCGGCGTGACCCTCGTCCCGGCCTCGGCGCAGGGGCTCCGGCTGGACGGCGTCGCCTACCGCGCGCTCCGCGCGCCCGCCCCGCGGACGCGGCTGGTGGCCCTCCGCCGGCCGGAGGAGCGGCGGGCCACGGTCGACCGGTTCCTGGAGGTGGTGCGCGAGCTGACCGGGGCCCGGGCCGGCGAGGGGCGCCGTCGCGCCGCGCTCGCGCCGTGACGCGGCCGGATACGCCTCGGGCGAGACGCGAGGGCGGGGAGGGCGGTCACCGCGGGCGTCACACGTTCACGGGGACCCGTGAGGTCCGGCGCTCCTCGCCGCGCCGGGCAAATAGTAGATTCGGGACGAGGGGGAGGAGCCGGGCCGACCGATGACCAGCGGAGACCCGAGGCCGGCGAGGTCGCGCAGCGCCGGCGGCCCCGTTCTCTTCGCCACGCGGCGCCGGCTCGGCGTCGCCTTCGCCTGCGTCCTCGCCTCCCTCCTGCTCACCGCCTCGTTCCAGGCCTTCGCCCTGCGCCGCATCGCCGCCACGGTGGAGAACATGGAGGAGCACGACGAGCAGATGCAGCTCGCCCTCCAGCTCGACGCCGCCATCCACGAGCAGTACGGCCGGGAGGGGCAGTTCGTGATGGGCAAGGGCGCCCGCCTCCGCGAGTACGAGGCCGCCCGGGGCCGGTCGCTCCAGCTGATCGAGCGCCTGCGGGCGTTGGTGGACGAGCCGGAGGCGATCGCCGCGCTCGACGCCGCCCGGGACGCGATCGTGGAGCTCGACCGCGCCTTCAGCGAGGAGGTCGCGCCGGCGGTGCAGAACGAGGATCCGGCCGCCGCCCTGGTCCACGACCGCAGCTACCCGCTGGTCTCCCGCATCCGGCGGAGCATCGGCCAGCTCGTCACCCGCCTCCAGGCCACCGTCGCCGCGTCGCGCGCGTCGCTCGACGCCCTGGAGACCACCTCGGCGCGGCTCCTCGCGGCCGCGCTGGCGGTGACCGCCGCCCTGGTGGCGGCCGCCGTCTACTACCTCTCCCGCTCCGTCGCCCGCCCGCTCGCCCGCCTCAGCCGGGGGGCGGCGGCGCTGGGGAGCGGGGACCTCGACGCCCGGATCGCCATCGACACGCCGGACGAGTTCGGGGCCCTGGCGGCGGAGCTCAACGCCATGGCGGTGGCGCTGAAGGAGCACCAGGCGCGGCTGGTGGAGTCGGAGAAGCTGGCCGGGATCGGCCGGGTCGCGGCCGGGTTCGCCCACGAGATCAACAACCCCCTCCAGGTGATCCTCGGCTACCTGTCGCTCAACCGGGACGTGGCCGACCCCCGGCTCAAGGACCAGCTGGCCGCGGTGGGGGAGGAGACCCTGCGCTGCAAGCAGATCGTGGAGAGCATCCTCGGCCTGGCCCGGCCGGAGGAGGCGATGGCCCTGCGGCCGGTCGACCTGCGCCTCCTCTGCGACGACGTGTCGGAGCGGCTCCGGCCGTCGGCCCAGGCGGCGGGGGTCAGCCTGGCCGTCGTGGGAGGGGCGAGGGCCCTGGCCGATCGCCCCAAGCTCCGGCAGGCGATCTTCAACCTGGTGAAGAACGCGGTCGAGGCGGCGGGGCCGCAGGGATCGGTGGCGGTCCGTATCGGCGAGTCCGAGGCGGGCTCGCACGTCGCGGTGGCGGACACCGGCCCGGGGATCCCGGCCGCGCTGCGGCCGCGCCTGTTCGAGCCCTTCTTCACCACCAAGGCGGCCGGCACCGGCCTGGGCCTGGCGGTCTCGCGCACCATCGCCCGCGCGCACGGGGGCGACATCGAGGTGAGGAACGGCGACCTGGGGGGAGCGCTCTTCACCCTCCACCTGCCCGGGCCCACACGGGGAGCGGTGGTCCATGAGTGACGGGTCCCGAGCGCGCGTGCTGGTCGTGGAGGACCGGGCCAGCGTCCTGAAGCTCATCGCCACGATCCTGGAGCGGGCCTACGAGGTGACCACGGCGGCCGACGGGGCCACCGCGCTCGCCCTCCTCGGCTCCGCCGACTTCGACGTCGTGCTCACCGACGTGCGCATGCCGGGGGCGAGCGGGTTCGACGTGCTCCGGGCCGCGCGGAGCCGCTCGCCGGGGACCAGCGTGGTGATGATGACCGCCTACGCCAACGTGCCCGACGCGGTGGCGGCCATCAAGCTCGGGGCCTGCGACTACGTGGCCAAGCCGGTGGACGCCGACGAGCTCGCGCTCGTCGTGGCGCGGGCGGTGGAGCAGCGACGCGAGGCGACCGGCGAGGGCGTCGGGGCGGTGCCCGAGGAGACGCCGCTCGCCGCCGACGTCTCCGTCGGCTTCCGCCGAGCCGTCGAGGTGGCGCGCGACGACGCCTCGCGGCGCTACCTCGTCAAGCTGATGCGCGCCTTCCAGGGGAACGTCACGCGGGCCGCGGCGCAGGCCGGGATGACCCGCGAGAGCCTCCACCGCGTGCTGAAGCGGTACGACGTCCACTCCGAAGCCTACAAGGAGGCCTTGGAGGCCGACGGGCGGGCGGGGCCCCCTGGACGAGGGAAGAACGCCCTGGAGTGAAGGGCCCTGGAGCCCCGGGGCCCGATCCCGTTCGGGACGTCCTCGGTCCGCGTCACGTCGAGCTTCACGCACGGTCCGCCGTTACAGGAGCCGCGGGAGGCGCCGCGTGGTGCGGAGACCGGAGCACCGCTCGAGGGGGCTGAGCGCCTGCGCGCTGATCGCGCTGGCGGTCGCCTGCGCCTGCTCCGCCCCCGCGCCGGGGTCGAGCCCGGCGCCGGCCGCTGCGGCTGCCTCGCCGCGGCCCCAGCCTCCGCTCGTCGGCGAGGCCGCCCCTCCACCTCGCCCGGAGGAGCCCAAGGCCTCCTCGTCGACGCATGGCGACAAGGTCGCCGCGAAGACGGCGAAGAAGGCCGCCAAGAAGAAGGCGAAGGGCGTGATCGTGAGCGAGGAACCGGAGATCGATCGCCTGCTCTCTGGGGCGTCTCGCGACGGCCACGGGGCGTTCAAGGGCATCGCCGGCCCCTCCCTCGGGGCGGGAGGATCGGGCCTGACGGGCTCCTCCGGCTCGGGCACCCTCGCCAGGGCGGAGGAGGCGCCTCGCCTCTTCCCCTGGCCCCCGCCGTCCCCCACGGCGCGCGTCGCGATCGATCTCTCGAAGGTGAGCCCCTCCGCCGGCGGCCGGACCTTCGGCGACATCGACGGGTTCCTCGGCGCGGCGCTCTCCGGGGCCGGCTACCGCGACCGGGCCTGGTACTCGGTGCCGGGAGGCTTCGCCCTGGTCACGCGCCTCGAGCAGGTGGGGGACGACGGCAGCCCCCGGCCGGGCGACGCCCGCTGGTCGACGGTGCCGCGCTTCGGGTCGTTCTCCATCCGCGACTACCTGCGCGCGCTCCTCCAGGCCACGCCCGGCCACTTCCGCGTGATCGCCTTCGTGGTGACCGACCAGGACTTCGACTCCACGCCCAAGCCCATGACGGAGGAGCTTGCCTCGGAGTGGGCGGAGAGCGGGGCCCCCCGGCTGCCGGCCAGCATCGCCGCCCGGCCGGCAGGCGACCGGGTCTTCTCCGTCGCCCTGATCTACGAGTTCGCCCGCCACCGGTACGACGAGCAGGCCGAGTTCCTGAAAGGCGGGGACGTCCCCGGGGCCGACCAGCTCCGGCGCTCGGGGCTCGCCGCCATGGTGCTGCCGTGAGCGACGGACGCTACCCGCTCGCCCTCTGCCAGCGCCGGCTGGCGCGCCTCTGGTACCTGGGGGCGCTCCCGCCCACCGCCATCCTGCTGGTGCAGACGGCCAACGGCGTCTACCCCGACGCCTCGGCGGCCTGGAAGTGGCTCCTCCCGACCATCGCGCCCACCCTCGGGCTGGTCACCACCGTGCTCGGGGCCGGGGCGCTCAGGGCGCGCCAGGGTGGGCCGGCCGCCACCTGCGATCGGTTCTTCTTCCGCGTGACCTTCTGGCTCTCGGCCGCCTACCTCCTGACGGTGCTCTTCACGCTCGGGGTGCAGCCGTTCTCCGCCGCGTCCCCTGCGGACTTCCTGAAGAGCAGCCACGCGGTGCTCGGGCCGTTCCAGGGGATCGTGGCCACGTCGATGGGGGTGTTCTTCGCGAAGAGCCGCCGGGAGGCGAGCTCCCCGGCGGCCGCGATCACGCCGGACCGGCGCTGAGCGCCGGCCGCGCACTCGGGAGGAGAGGCCCATGGCCAGACCCGCTGGAGGTCCCGCAGAGATCGAGGCGCCGCAACCCCCGCCCCAGGCCGCGCCGCTACCGCCACCCGGCCCGCTCCCGGTGGCGGGCCCCCTCGCGCCCGCGCCGCCCTTCTCGCCGGCGCCCGCCGCGCCCTTGCCTCCCGTGGCGCCGGCCGCGGTGGCCTCGGTGCCGGCGGCGGCCGCACCGGCCCCGGCGCCCACTCCCCCACCGGCGCCCGGGCTCCGTACCCTCGGGGTGGCGCTCACGGTCGCCGGCGTCGTCGCCCTCGTCGGGGCCGCGCTCTGGCCCCTGGTGTCGGCGGCGCGGGGAGCGCGCGGCTCCGCGCCCGGCGACCTCCCTGCCGTCGGGCTGGTCCTCCTGCTGCTGGGCTTCGCCGCCTGCTTCCCCTCCCTGCTCACCGACGGGACGGGGGAGGCCGGCTACTCGACCATGCGGGTGGCGGTGCTCGCCATCGTCTGCGTCTTCTGTTTGGTGATCGTGAAGGCCGGCTGGGGAGGGGACCTGACGGTGAGCGACTCCTGGTGGCACGTGCTCACCGTGGCGCTCGGCGGGAAGGTGGCGCAGGCCTTCGCCGAGGCCTGGAAGGCGGGTGGCGCGTCGATGCCTGGAGGCGGCGGAGGGGGCCGTGCCTGACGGCTACCTGCTGGTGCCGGGGACCGGCGGGATCACCCTGATGGACAGCGCCGGGAACGACCTCGGCTACCCGGGGCGGATGGAGCTCGGGGTGCGGACCGGCGGGCTGCTCGCCGCACCGGCGAGCGCGCTCGTCGACCTCCTCAGCATGGAGCACGCGCCGGGGCAGGCGGCGCCGGTCAAGACCTCGCTCCGGACCGGGGTCTCGATCCGGCCCGGGCACGCCCTGCAGCTCGCCTACGAGCTCGTCCCGCCCACCTTCAACACCTTCCTCTACGACTGGCGCGCCGACCTGCTCTGGAACGCCGCGCTCCTCCGCGACTTCCTCGAGCAGCGCCGGCCGCCCGGCGGGCGCTGGCGCGTGGCGGCCCACTCCCAGGGGGCGCTCCTCGTCGTCCTGGCGAGCAAGCTCTTCCCCGCCCCGGACGCCTTCGCCCGCTGCGTCGCCGCGGTGGCCCTGGTGGCGGCGCCGCTCGCCGGGACGGTCAACGCCGCGCGGGCGCTGGTGGTCGGGGATCTCATGGGGCCGGCCGGCGAGCAGGCCTTCCAGGCGATCGTCCGCACCTGGCCCGCCATCTACCAGATGGTCCCCTCCTGGAACGCCTTCCTGCCTCCGGGCGGCGGGGTCCCGCGGAGCGCGACCGATCCCGCGAGCTGGGCCGGCCTGCCCGGCCTGTCGGACGACTTCCTCGGGCGGGCCCGCGCCGCCCAGGAGCGCCTGCGCGATCCGCTCGCGTACATGGACGGCGACGTCGGGGTGGCGATCGTGCTCGCCCGGAACCGGCCCACCGGCGCGAACCTGGAGCTGGACGGAGCGGGGCCCACCGGGACCTCCCACGACTTCGTCCTCGGGGACTCGCTCGTCCCCTACGACCAGACCCTGGACTGGCTCGGCGCGGCCGGCCGCCCCTTCCTCAAGACCCTCACCGGGCCGGTCCGCGAGCACGCCTTCGTCTTCGACGATCCCACGGTGATGAACACCGTCAAGCAGGTCCTGGGGTGAAGCATGCGCGCCCTCCTCCTCGCCGCCTGGCTGCTCGTCGCCCCCGCCCTCGCGCTCGGGGCGCACCCCGTCGAGATCCAGGAGGCCCACGTCCAGCGGCTGCTCCTGGTCTCGGGCGTCTCCTGGGACGGGCGCTGGGCCCCCGACTTCCCCACCCTGGGGCTCGTCTACCAGGTCTCGGTGACGACCACGGGGGTGCGGGGAGAGGCCGGGGGCGGCCAGCAGATCGCGGCGCCCTCGCTCTTCCTCCACGCCAGCGCGGTGGGCGGCGGGAACCTCTTCGCCGACCCGCACGCGGTGGCCTTCGGCGCGCTCGGGCTGGTCTCGCGGGAGCAGTGGCCGGCGGTCACCACCGCCGGCTTCGTCCTGGTGGGCGCCATCCCGCAGGACCGGCTCGGGCCGGCGCTGCGGCTCGAGCTGTGGGACGTGGTCGGCCTGCAGGCGGGGGTGCTCTTCCACGCCGGCCGCCCGACCGCCTTCCTCTCGCTCGACCTCCTGTACGGCCTGCTGCGCGACGTCGGGCTCCTCCCGGCCGGGTGAGCGCGCCGGCCGGGGCGGTCAGGCGCGCCGGGGCACGACCCGGACGCTCGGCGCCTTGATCACCGCGGAGACCGGTTGGGCCGGGGGAGAGCCCGACCGGTCGGCGCTCGCCCGGGTGGCGAGCGCCACCAGCCGCACGCCGCAGTCGACCGCGATCCGGACGTGGGCCGCCGGGGCCCCTGTGCCCTACCGGAGCGCCTCGCGGGCCGCGGTTCACGCCGGGTCTTCCGTGCTCCAGGAGAGCACGGCCCACCGGACCGTCCGGGGCGAGGAGAGCTCCAGGCCTCCGGCCACGGCCACCAGCTCCCGGCCCAGCCAGGCCCGCAGCCGCTCGAGCTCGGCCGGCGAGGGATCGGGCACCATCCAGGCGAGCCCCTCCGCCGCCTCTTCGAGGCTGGCGAAGCGCCGGGCCTGCACCACCGGGATGAACGTCACCGTGGCGTGGAGGCCGAGCTGGTGAAGCATGGCGAGCGGGTAGAGGTAGTCGGGGCCGGGCACGTAGGGCCGGCCCGCCGCCTCGAACACCCGTGGGTCGTTGGGGCCGGTCCCCACCGGCGCGGTGAGGAACACCCGCCGCCGGGCGGCGCGGTGCAGCTTGAGGAGGGCGGCGCGGAGGTCGTCCGCCGTCAGCGACCGCGACGCGAGGGCGACGTCGCAGGTCGCGACCCCGAGCCGGGCCCAGTCGTCCTCCCAGGAGCCGAGGACCGGGGTGACGTTCGCGAGCCCCTCCTCCGCGCAGCGGGCGCGGAGCAGCTCGAGCATGCGGGGGGAGAAGTCGAGGGCGGTCACCGCGCGGACCCGGTGCCCGAGCGGCACCGCCAGGGTCCCCGACCCGCACCCGACGTCGAGCACGGTCCAGGCCGGGTCCGGCGCCATGAGCTCGAGCATCCGCTCGACGTAGCCGCTCCGCATGGCGTGCCGGGCGAAAGAGGGGGCGCGACGATCCCAGGCCTCGCTCCCGCCCCGGCGGGTGGCCCGCGCCCGGGCGGCCCGCCAGGCCTCGTTCCAGTCGAGCCCCCCGGCGCCGGCGGACGGCGCCCCGGGGGCCCCGGCCCGCGGCTCCCCCGCGCTCATGCCGGGCGCGTCCCCAGCCCGACCAGCGAGCGGAGCCAGGCGGGGACCGGGAAGTGGCGCCAGGCCGAGGGCATGTGGGAACCGATCGAGGTGACCACGGTCGCCGCCGCGTACCACGGCAGGCGAACGCCGTCGAAGACGTTGCCCAGCCCGAGGAGCGCGAACTTGAGGAGCAGCGCCGAGCCGGCGCCCTGGGTGAAGTGGAGGCAGCCCCAGCGCAGGCAGGCCGCGAGGAGCAGGAGCCCCGTGCCCACGGTCGCCCAGATGGGGCCGCGAAGGGTCTCGTAGGTCCCGCCCATGGCGATCCCGCCGAGCACGAGCCCCATCGAGACGATGTGGAGGGAGCGGAGGCCCACCTCGATGACGCGCTGGTAGCCCGGCTTGCCCGGCCTGGCCCCCGGGACCACGGGCAGCTGGCGGCGCTCGGGGGCCGGGGGGAGGGAGCAGGTGGGGGTGTCGCTCATGGCAGTCTCCTTCGACGAGGATGGCTCCTACCCGCCGATGGCGGAGAGGCTGGAGAGGGCCCGGGCGCCGCCCCGGGCCACCGGGTGCGAGGCCGGCTTGGCGCCGACCGCCGCCCGGATCGCCCCGGTGAGCGCGCCCCGCTGCGCGTCCGACCCGAGCAGCGGCCGGAGCGGAACCTCGCGGCGGTCGAAGAGGCAGAGCCGGAGGCGTCCGCCGGACGAGACCCGGAGGCGGTTGCACCGGGCGCAGGCGTCGTGGCGGGACGGGGCGATGATCCCGACCCGGCCAGGGTGGCCGGCCTTGCCGTAGTTCGTGGCCGGCCCCTCGCCCTCGCCGCGGGGGAGCCGGCTCCAGCCGCGATCCTGGAGCAGCCGCTCCAGCTCGGCCGCCGGGACGTGGTTGCGCGCGAACCAGGCCGGATCGGCTCCCACCTCCATCAGCTCGATGAAGCGCACCGTGACGGGCGCCTCCCGGGTCCAGGCCAGGAACCGATCGACCTCGGCCCCGTCCGTCCCGGCGAGGAGCACCGCGTTCACCTTGAGGCGCGGGATCCCGGCCGCCATGGCCGCCTCCACGCCCTCCAGGACCCGGGGCAGGAGCGGGGTGCCGGTGATCGCGGCGAAGCGCTCCGGGTCGAGGCTGTCGACGCTCACGTTGAGGCAGGTGAGCCCGGCCCGGGCGAGATCCCCGGCGATCGAGCGCAGCCGGTAGCCGTTCGTGGTCATCCCCACGTGGCGCACGCCCGGGGTGGCGGCCACGCGGCGCACGATCTCGACGACGTCCCCCCGGAGCGTCGGCTCGCCGCCGGTGATGCGCACCTTCCAGAAGCCGAGAACGGCGAACGCTCCCACCAGCCGGTCGATCTCCTCGACCGAGAGCGGCGGCGCCCCGGCGGCGGCCGGGCAGCCGCCGGGCAGGCAGTAGGTGCAGCGGAAGTTGCAGCGCTCGGTGACGGAGAGCCGCAGGTACTCCAGGCGGCGCCCGAACGCGTCCACCAGCTGCTGCGCCTCTCCCCGCCCGCTCATGCCTGCCGCGCCCTTTCCGGCGAGTGAACCGCCCCGATGATAGCTCCCCGCGCGAGCCGGAGAAAGACACCTCACCTGGGTTTGCGCGAGATAGCACACGCGAGCTCGTCGCAAATCGTGCGCAAATCCGGGCGCAATCCGCGCGTGGGCGATCTCACCTGGCGAGATCCCCAGGCACACGGTGTCTCCACCGGTCCGGCCCCGTGCGCCTCGCCGCGCACCCGCTGCAACGGCCCGGATCCACGCCGCCTCTGCGAGGCGCCCCGGATGGCACGTCGAATGCTGACCGGAAGGAGGACGGGGCGCGGGGTGCGCCGGGCCCCACGGCAATCGAGCGAGCCACATCCAGCGACGAGGTCCAGACCAAGAGCGAGGCGAAGAGATGCGGACCCCCAGACTTATCGTCCTCACGATCATCGCGGCCGCCCTGCCGTCGCTCGCGGGCGCCGCGGAGGTCCAGGCAACCAGCTCGACCCAGTACCTCTGGTACACGGACCCGCTCTCGGACCACAAGGACCAAGGCGACGTGGCCGAGTACCTGCGGGTGAACGTCTCCCTCGACCAGGGCGGGCAGTACCGCGCCGTCGGCTACGGGCGGGTGATCCGGCAGACGACCACCACGGCCGAGAGCTCGCCGGACTGGTTCGGCCGGCTCTACTACCTGTTCCTGGACGGCCGGGACGTGATCAAGGACCACCTCGACCTGCGGGTGGGCCGGACCTACGTGAACCAGGCCGCCATCCCCGGCGTGGTGGACGGCGGGTTCGTCGACTTCCGCAACCTCGGGATCGCCGGCCTGGGGGTGACCGCGTTCGGCGGCCACCGCGCCACCTTCGACGACAAGGAGGACGTGAGCAAGTCGGGCGACGCGCTCGCCGGCGGGAGCGTCTACTGGAACACCGCCCTCCAGACGCACCTCGAGCTGAGCTACGCGCGCAAGTACACGGACAAGGACCTGGCGCAGGAGTTCGTCGCCCTCCAGCTTTCCACCGCCCCGCTCGACATGCTGAGCCTGCTGGGCCGGGCGAGCTACGACGTATCGCAGTCGCGGTACAGCGAGCTCCTGCTCCAGGCGAACGTCTCCCCGTGGAAGCAGGTGATCCTGCGCGGCGAGTACTACGCGAACAATCCGACCTTCGACAAGTACTCCTTCTACAGCTTCTTCGGCGTCACCCAGTACCAGCAGGTCAGCGCCACGCTCGAGCTGCAGCTCGACTCCCGCTACCGGCTCCACGGGTCGTACGCCTACGAGAAGTTCGACTCCACCACCGACGCCAACGTCTTCGACGTCGGCCTCTACCTCCGCCCCCTCGAGGCCCTGGTCCTCGACATCGCCTACGAGAACCGGAGCGGCTACGCCGGCGGCCTGAACGGCATCCGCTTCCACGGCTCGTACCGCTTCGGCAAGGCGGCCATCCTGGCGGGGACCGACTACGCCGACTTCCGCCGCGACGAGGCGCGCGACGGGACCGCGAAGCGGTACTGGGTCGGCGCCAGCTACGACTTCGCCAGGTTCCTCGGCGTCATCCTCAGGGCCGAGGAGAACTACAGCTTCTACTTCAGCCACGCCTACCAGGGCTTCGTGGCGCTCAACGTCCACATCTAGCCAGCGAGGAGCCCATGCCCAGGAGTGCAACCAGAACGATCGCCCTGCTCCCGATGGCGCTCCTCCTCGCGCTCGCCGCGGCCCCGGGTGCGCGGGCGGACGACCACAAGGCCTACCGGGAGGCGAAGCCCGACGACTGCCGCGAGTGCCACCGCGGGTCGGGGGTGATGGACAACCACGGCCCCACCTTCCTCCAGGAGCACCGGAAGCTGGCCCAGAAGTCCAGCGCCAACTGCGCCGCCTGCCACGAGCAGTCCTTCTGCCTCGACTGCCACACCGGCGGGAACCTGGAGACCGACGCGAAGAAGGGGCTCTCGCGGCGCGGCGAGCCCATGCCCTACACGCACGAGCCGGACTACGTCTCGATCCACGCCCTGAAGGCGCGGGACGACCCCCAGACCTGCAACCGGTGCCACGAGCCGAAGTTCTGCTCGGACTGCCACGTCCGGTGGAACGCCAAGGTCGGCCTCCCCTTCAGCGTGCGGCCCCACGCCCCGGTCTACGCCTCGCCGGGCGTGCTCGACCCGACCTGGGTGTCGTCGCACCGAGCCGAGGCCAGGCGGAACCTGCGGTCCTGCCAGGCGTGCCACCCCAACAAGGCCGACTGCTCGAACTTCGCGTGCCATTCGAGCCTCGGAGGACGGTAGCGCAGCGTGGACGGCGCGAGAGAGACCCCGACGACGGACATCGAACCGGAGCGCGCAAGGAGAGAACACATGGCAGGGAATGATCGGCTTCAAATCGTGAAGATTCCCGACGAGCTGACGACGCAGGACCAGGTCCGGGAGTTCATCCACAAGACCATCACCCGCCGCAGCTTCATGAACACGGTCGGGGTCGCCGGCCTGGGCGCGGTCGCGTTCCAGTTCGCCTGCTCGAGCTCCTCGACCAGCGCCCCGCAGCGGCAGGTCTTCGTGGCCAACGCCCTGGGGATGGTGGTGGCCGACCCGGCGCGCTGCGTCGGCTGCCGGCGCTGCGAGGCGGCCTGCGTCGCCTACAACCAGGGGAAGACGCAGCCGGTGATCTCGAACATCAAGGTCAACCGGAACCTCCTCTACGGCCCGCTCTACAACGGCTCCACCCAGCTCGGCCAGACCGGGGAGGGGCTCTACGGCGACTTCCGCGTCGTCCAGGACACCTGCCGCCAGTGCCCGCACCCGGTACCCTGCCAGCTGGCCTGTCCCCACGACGCCATCGAGGTGATCGCGCCGGTCAACGCACGGGTGGTCAACAAGGACAAGTGCGTGGGCTGCGGGATCTGCGTCAAGGCCTGTCCGTGGGCGATGACGGCGCTCGACGGGCCGGTGAAGGGCGCCACCACCAAGTCCAACAAGTGCCACCTGTGCAACGGCGCGCCGGAGTGCGTGGCCGCCTGCACCTCGGGTGCGCTGCAGTACCTGCCGTGGACGGACCGCACCACCGACGTCCCGCCCCGTCAGGTCGTCCCCGCGGACATCCAGCTCGCTCCGGACGTCCAGGGCACGTGCAACCAGTGCCACTGACCTTCGGAGAGGCTTCGACCCATTTCACGGCGAGGTAGAAAATGGCAGACAGCTATGGCTGGGCAGGAAAGATCCTGAGGGTGGACCTGACGTCGGGCACGATCACCACCGAGACCACCGACACGTACAAGCCCTTCCTGGGCGGCACCGGCATGGGCTGGAAGGTGCTCTGGGACGAGGTGCCGCCCGGCACGGCGGCCTGGGATCCGGCGAACCGGATCGTCTTCGGGGTGGGGCCGATCACCGGCAGCGGCTCGCCCTCCAGCGGCCGCTCCTCGGTCGTCACCCTCTGGCCGGTCGCGTCGCCGGAGCTCCCCGCCGCCGGCCACTTCGGCGGGCACTGGGGCCCCGAGCTGAAGTACGCCGGCTACGACGGCATCATCGTCCAGGGCGCCTCGGCGAAGCCGGTGTGGCTGCGGATCGAGGACGACAAGGTCACGCTCGAGGACGCCTCGTCCATCTGGGGCGAGGGCATCTACCGGTCGACGAACTACATCGTCAACCTGATGGGGCCCGACGCCCACGTGGCCTGCATCGGCCCCGCCGGCGAGAACCTGGTCCGCATGGCGGCCGTCTTCACCGACCGCTCCCACCGGGCCGGCGGTGTCGGCAGCGTGATGGGCTCGAAGAAGCTCAAGGCGATCGGGGTGCACGGCACCGGCGCCGTCAAGATCGCCGCCGACAAGGCCACCTGGAAGGCGCTCAACCAGTACTACCTGAGCCTGATGGGCGCGAACAACCAGTGCGTGGTGGCGCGCGAGCTCCAGGCCTGGTCCGAGTACTCGCCCGGCGGCACCCGCTGGTCGGGCCGCAAGGGCGTGCTCTGGGGCGCCGCCTCGCCGCCCATCGACGTGGGCACCTGCGCCGACGTCGAGCACCCGACCGACGACGCGCCGAGCCCCATCAACAAGATCGGCATGCGGACGCAGAAGGGGTTCAACGACTTCGGCGCCGAGGGCATGCGCCGGACCGTGCGGATGGACGGCTGCCACGCCTGCCCCATCCGCTGCCACATCGCCGCCGATCACCCCGAGCTGCAGAACTACGGGCTCACCCGCTTCAACATGAACACCTGCATGGGGAACAGCGGCTCCGCCTCCTACTCCAACACCGCCGGCGCCAACCCCGTCTCGAACCCGATGCTGCTCGCCTACATGGCCAACAACCTGGAGGGCGACTACGGCATCTGGAACGACTACGGCGGGTGGCACTACTCCTGGACCTGGGCCTACCGGAACAACGTCGTGGTGGACGCGAACAACCCGGCCACCATCCCCGACCCCGCCAACCCGGGCCAGACCATCCCGAACCCCGACATCGGGAAGCCGGTCCTCCAGAAGTACCTGTCGAGGCAGATCTACACGGGCCAGGCGGCGACGGTGGCCGGCGTGCCGAGCGGGACGAGTGAGTGGACCCGGCTTCGGACCACCACGCTCTCCGGCTCGGGGGCGGCGCCGCTGACGCTCCTCGACAACGGCGACCCGCGGTGGCTGCAGTTCATCCTGGCCGAGATCTCGCTGCCCAAGACCGGGACCACCTACGCCGACGGGTCGGTCTTCCCCCAGACCCTCGGCTACTTCATGGGTCTCGGCCCGCCCCGCCTCGCCCAGGCCTGGCCGGAGCTGGCTGCGGCGATGGACATCATCCCGAGCGTCCACCAGTTCAAGATGGGGCACACGAGCCACCACGGCGTCGAGACGCAGGCCTGGATCGGCGCGATGGTGAACGCGATGACGGCGGTGCGGGACGCCAACACCCACACGCACCAGAACTTCTACACCAACGGTCTGCCCAACTCGGCGGCGATCCCGCTGCAGCAGCAGATCGCCCAGGAGCTCGCCACCGACGGCAAGTCCATCTTCTCCGTGCCCGACAACTCGCCGGCGGAGTGGGCCTGGGACCTGGCCGGGACGCTGACGCCGATGAACCTGGCCCGCGCCTCGATCGTCGCCCAGTCGATCATCATGTACGAGGTCCAGAACTCCCTGACCGAGTGCAACTACACCCTGCCGGTCTGGGCCTCGCCGCTGAAGAGCCGCAACTACCGGGGCGACCCCAGCCTGAGCGCCCAGGTGGTGACCGCGGTCACCGGGCAGACCTACTCGCAGAAGGACCTCGAGACGGCCGGCCTCCGCAGCTACACCCTCTACCGGGACCTGCTCGCGCTCTACATGGAGCACTGGAACCCCGGCACCGGGAAGGACATGCGGAACAACTTCGACAAGATCTCCAACTGGTGCTTCAGCGACATGGGGACGCGGACGTCGAGCGCGTTCATCCTCCCGCGGGCCGAGCTCGACACCGCCAAGAACCTCATGTACCAGCTGTTCGGATTCGACCAGACGTCGGGGCTCCCCACCGCGGCCTCGCTGACGAGCCTCGGCCTCCAGGACATGATCCCGCGGCTCACGGCGGCGGGCCTGCTCCCGGCCTAGGAGAGCGGCGGGAAGGCATGGAGAGCCCCCGGTCGACGTGGCCGGGGGCTCTTTCCTTGGTAGGCGCTGGAACGGAGAGGGGGGCGAACATGCAGGAGGCGTCGTTCGATCCGACCAGGCCGACCGCCATGAAGCTCCACGTGGATCCGGCCGAGACCCCGGCCCCCGATCCCGCCGGGCTCAAGGTGCGCATCGCCGAGCAGGTCCGCGTCGACTCCCGGGAGCGCCACGCGCTCACGCCGGAGCACGCCGTCCGCCGCCTCGCTCCGGGGCTCCCGCGCGAGCAGCTCGCCGCCCTCCTCTCCGAGATGGCGGCCGAGGGGCGCTACGGCGACATCAAGGCGATCGTCGCCCCCTCCGGGCGCGTCTACCTCTTCTCCGAGGCTCACCTGATCGCGCTCGAGGCCCAGGAGCGGGGACGGGCCGAGGAGGCCAAGCTCGCGATGGTGGAGCGGATCCGGGCCGACTCGCGGAAGGTCGCCCTCACGCCGGTCGCCGACCTCGATCCGCTCGTCCCGGGCGCCGACCCGGCCCGCCGGGACGCCCTGCTGGCGGAGCTCCAGGCCGACGAGCGGTTCAGGGACATCCGGACGGTGACCGGCCCCGGGGGCGAGCGCTACTGCCACTCCGACGCCTTCGTCAGCGGGACCTACAGCCAGATCATGATGCGGGCGAAGACCCGGGACGCCTGCCTGGGGATCGCCGAGCTGGTGCGGGAGCGCTCCCGCACCCTGCCCAAGCCCACCCGGCTCACGACCTTCGAGGACCCGGTCTTCGGGATCGATCCGGGGCGCCTCGAGGCCGCGGTGGAGGAGACGCTCTCGCGCCCCGAGTACGCCGACATCAAGCGGCTCGTCCACCCGGAGACCGGGGGCGTCTACCTCTACTCCGACCGGTTCCTCGCGCCGCAGCAGGCCTTCCTCATCATGGACTGGGACGAGGTGGGGGCGGCGCGGAACCCCTGAGCGCGCGCGCCGGCGCCGGGGACCGCCTGGCGCGCGCCGGGGCGCGGCGCGCCGCCGCCGGCCGGGTCAGCGGAGGGGTGCCCACTGGGCGGCGTGCCCGCGCCCGCCGTTGCCGTTCTCGAGCCCGAGCTTCTTCACCTGGTAACGGAGCGAGTCGTAGGTCATCCCGAGCAGCTTGGCGGCGTGGGCCTTGTTGCCCCCGGCGCGGGCGAGCGCCTGCTCGATCAGGCTCCGCTCGAGGGCGTCGAGCGAGACCCCGTCCTCGGGGAGGACCGCCCCGGCCAGCGGCGCCGGCCCGCCCCTCTCCGGCTCGACCTCCGGGCGCAGGTTCAGGATCTCCTTGGGGAGGTGCTCGGGCCGGACCTCGCCCCCGCTCCCCAGCACCACGATCCGCTCCATCACGTTGCGCAGCTCGCGAACATTCCCCGGCCAGGGGTAGGCGCCGAGGAGGGCCTCCGCCTCGGGGGAGATCCCGGTGACGGGCGCCCGTCCGTACTTGGCGGCGAACGAGGCCAGGAAGTGGCTCGCCAGGGGGAGCAGGTCGTCGGGCCGCTCGCGGAGCGGCGGGAGGTGGAGGGAGAACGTGGCGAGCCGGTAGAAGAGGTCGATGCGGAACTCGCCCGCCTTGATGGCCTCGTCGAGGTCGCGGTTGGTGGTGGCGACCACCGTCGCGTCGATGGGGAGGTCGTGGCGCCCGCCCACCCGGCGGACGGTCCGCTGCTCCAGCACCCGGAGGAGCTTCGCCTGGAGGTGCCAGTCCATCTCGCCGATCTCGTCGAGCAGGATGGTGCCGCCCGAGGCCAGCTCGAAGACCCCCTTCTTCTCCGCGCGGGCGTCCGTGAAGGCCCCCCTCTCGTGGCCGAAGAGCTCGCTCTCGATGAGCGGCTCGGGGAGGGCGGCGCAGTTGATCCCGATGAAGGGGGCGAGGCGGCCGGAGCCGTTGCCGTGCAGGAGGTGGTGGAGGTAGCGCGCCACCAGCTCCTTCCCCGTGCCGTTCTCCCCGGTGACGAGCACCATGGTGACGCTCGCGCGGGCCAGCTTCTCCGCCCCCTCCCGCACCGCCAGGATGGCCGCCGAGGTCCCGATGATCTCCCGCTGGGCGAGCTCGGCGCCGCTGATCCGCCGGAGGTACTCGACCTCCTGCTTGAGCAGCCCCTTCTCCAGGATCGAGGCGATGACGAGCTTCACCTCGTCGAGGTCGAAGGGCTTGGTGAGGTAGTCGGCCGCCCCCATCTTCATGGCGCGGACGGCGCTCTCGGCGCTCCCGTCCGAGCTGAGCATCACCACCTGGGCCCCGATGCCACGCTCCGAGAGCTCGGCCAGGAGGTCGATGCCGCTCGTACCTGGGAGCTTCAGGTCGAGGAGCACCAGGTCCGCCGAGAAGGCGCGGATCTCGTCCACCGCGCCGGCCGGGTCGGTGCGGGCCAGGACCTCGTAGCCCTCTCCCTTGAGCGCCCGCGCCAGCATGGTGACGACCAGGTCGTCGTCGTCGAGGAGGAAGATGCGGGCTCGCGCGCTCATGCCGCCCTCGCCGCCGGGAGCCGGATGCGGAAGGTGGTCCCCCCGCCGGCGTTCCGGGTGAAGGAGATGGAGCCGCCCTGCTGCTCGGCGAGCCGCTTGGAGACCGCCAGGCCCAGGCCGGTCCCGCCCGCCTTGGTGGTGAAGAACGGCCGGAAGATCTGGCCGGCGTGCTCGGGGGCGATGCCCCGGCCGCCGTCGGCGATGTCGATGTGCAGCTCGCCGGCGGGGCCGTCGGAGGCGGTCCGCACCTCGACCGCGCCGCCGTTGGGCATGGCGTCGACGGCGTTGAGGAGGAGGTTCAGCAGGATCTGCTGGAGCTGCATGGGGTCGACCCGCACCGGCGGCACCGGGCCGAGGGTCCTCACGATCCGCACCGGCTGGCCGGGCCGGACGGCGTGGCTCCGCATGTAGAAGGCGACCACCGACTCCACGAACTCGTTCACGTCCACGTCGGCGAGCCGGGGACGGGACGGCTTGGCGAACTCGAGGAAGCTCTTGAGGAGCGACTCGAGGCCGACCACCTCCCGGGCCACCTTTCGCAGCACCTCCCGGTCCTCCTCGGAGACGCTCGCCTCCTTCGCCAGCACCTGCATGGCCGCCTTGATGCCGGCGAGCGGGTTCTTGATCTCGTGGACCAGGCCGGCGGCCAGCTCGCCGACCACCACCAGCTGCTCGGTCCGCTGCATGAGTCGTATCTGGGTCTGGAGCGAGCCGGCCATCTCGTTGAACGAGTCGGAGAGCTCCGCGAACTCGTCGCGCAGCCCCTCGACCCGGTGGTCGAGGTCCCCGGCCTTCAGCTGGCGGGTCGCCTGGACCAGGGCGTCGAGGGAGCGGGTGAGCCCGGTCCCCACCGCCAGCCAGAGCACGATCGAGAGGATCGGGCCGAGCAGGGCCAGCCCGTAGACGACGTACTTCGTCCGGGCGACCTCCCCCAGGGCGGTGAGGGTGCGCTGCGCCAGCCGGGCGTCGGTGATGTTCATCACCACGCGCAGCTGGCGGACCAGCTCCTCGCCGAGCGCGTCCGCGGCGTCGCGCGCCCCCGCGCTCGCCGCCCCGGTGGGGAGCGAAGCCAGGGCGCGCCGGTAGCGCTCGGTGAGGAGGCCGATCGCCTCGAGGCGCGAGGTTGCCTCGGCGGAGTGATGACAGCCGAAGCACCCTTCAACAGCCGCGCGCAGCCGGCTCACGTCCGCCCCGGCCCGCCCATCCTGCGGCAGGCTCGCGCGGGCGCGGTCGGACTGCAGGGTCCGGAGCCGGAGGAGGAAGTCCTCCCGGAGGATCTCCGCCTGGTGGAGGCGGATCACCCGCTCGACGCTGTCCGTGGTGGCGCGGATCTTCGTCGCGACGTAGGCGCCCGCCAGCGCGAAGACGAGCGAGTGGACGAGGAGCCCGAGGATGACCTTGCGCTTCATTGGTCCGCCCCGGCCGTCCCGCGTCGCCCTCCGACACCCGCTGGACGGCCGCCCGACCCATTACGCCACGTCGGCGGGCCGACGGGGGCGTGGCAAGGTGCCTAGCTCCCTAAGCACGAGCGGCTCGATGCCGCAGAGCCCATTACGGAGCAGACGCGAGAAGATGAGGGCACGTGAGCGCGGCATCCGGGTGGGGCGCGCGGAGCGGGGCCAGGACATGAACGGGCTCAGGGTGAAGCGGGCGGTGCACGTCTACTGCGACGTGTGCGGCGGGCCCGTCCGGTGCCTGCTCGGCCGGGAGCGGTAGCGTCGAGAGAAGGGGAGGAGGACGCGATGGCCAAGGCGAAGCGAGGTGACAGGGTGAGGCTCCACTTCACCGGCAGGCTGGCCGATGGCCGGGTGTTCGAGTCCACGCTCGACGCCGGCGACGGCGAGTGGCAGAACTTCCGCGGCCGCGCGGTGGCCTTCGCCCCGATGGAGCTGGTGATCGGGGCCGGCGAGATGCTGCCGGCCTTCGAGGAGTCGCTGGTCGGCCTCGAGCCGGGGCAGGAGGTCACGTTCACCGTCCCGTCCGCCCGGGCCTTCGGCCCGCGGCGCGAGGAGTGCGTCACCGTCGTCCCCCGCGTCGATCTCATCCCGGCCCCGCAGCACCTGCAGACCTTCCGGGTGGCGGAGGGGCGGAGGCACCCGAACGGCTTCGATCCGAAGGTCGGGGACGTCCTGCAGGTGACCGCCCCCGACGGCTCGATCGTCCCGGCGCGCGTCCGGGCCCTGGACGAGGACTCGATCACCCTCGACGCGAACCATCCGCTGGCCGGCCAGGACCTGACCTTCGACGTCCGTCTGGAGGGGATCGTCTAGCCGCCGCGGGAGGGCGAGATGGCCACCGGCAGGGTGAAGTGGTTCGACGCGACCCGGGGCTTCGGCTTCCTCACCCAGGACGACGGGGCCGAGGACGTCTTCTGCCACCAGGCCGCCCTGGTCCAGGATGGGTGCTTCAAGAGCCTGGCCGAGGGCCAGAAGGTGGAGTTCGACGTCTACGACGACGCCCAGGGCGGTCACGTGGCGGGGCGGGTCCGGCGGATCTTCGACGAGAGCGGGGCGCTGGTCACCGTGCTCTGCGGGGACGCGGTGCAGGTCCGGGTGATGTCCTGGGGCGCGCCCAGCCTGTCCGCCATGGCCGGCCGGCTCCGCGCCTTCGGGGAGGTGCGCGAGACCGAGCTGCTCGTCCGCCTCCGGGCCCCGCCCTACGAGATGACGGTCTTCGACGACGCCCTCGCCATCGTCAAGGGGACGAACGACGCGGCCGTGGCGCGGGGCCTGGTGACCCGCTGGCTCGGGATCCGGCTCCCGGAGTGAGGGTCCCGCCATGCTCGCCCCCGCCCAGGCCGTCCGCCGGATCCTCTCCACGCTCTCGGACGTGGCCCCGCTCCCCGGCGAGCGGGTGCCGCTCTCCGAGGCCCTCGGGCGGGTGGTGGCCGAGCCCGTCCGCGCCCCCGCCGACCTGCCCGCCTTCGACGCCTCCACCATGGACGGCTACGCGCTTCGGGCCGCGGACGCTCCGCGGTCCGGGACGCGCCTGCCCATCGCCTTCGAGGTGCTGGCCGGCCACCCGGCCCGCGGGCCGCTGCCGCCCGGGAGCTGCTGCCGCATCACCACCGGCGCGCCGCTCCCGGAGGGCGCGGACGCCGTGGAGATGCAGGAGCAGGTCCGCCGGGCGGGCGGCGGCGCGCGCTTCCTGCGGGCCGGGGAGCGCGGGCGCTTCGTGCGGCACCGGGCCTCCGACCTGGCGGCGGGCGAGGTGGCCCTCCCGGCGGGTGCGGTGGTCGATCCGGGCGCGGTGGGGCTCACCGCCGGGCTGGGGAGCCTCGAGCTGGTGGTCCACCGCCGGCCGCGCGTCGCCATCCTCCCCACCGGCGACGAGCTCGTCTCCCCCGGCGGGCCGCTCGCCCCCGGGCAGGCCTACGAGTCGAACGGCCTGGCGGTCGCCGCCGCCCTGCGCGAGGCGGGCGCCGAGCCCTTCCTCCTGCCCGTCGCCCGGGACGACGCCCGGGCGCTCGCCCAGGCCCTGCGGGCGGCGGAGGGCTGCGACGCGCTGGTGACCAACGGCGGGGCGTCGGTCGGAGCGCGGGACCTGGTCCGCAGCGCCCTCGCGGCGGCCGGGGCGGAGGTCCATTTCTGGAAGGTGGCGATGCGCCCGGGCAAGCCGTTCCTCTTCGGGCGGTGGGGGCGGGCGGCGGTCTTCGGGCTGCCCGGGAACCCGGCCAGCGCGCTCGTCACCCTGGAGCTCTTCGTCCGCCCTGCGCTGCGCGCCCTCGGAGGCCTGCCCGGGCACGGGCGGCTGGAAGAGGTGGCGGCGCTCGACGGCCCGCAGGAGAAGCCGGCCGAGCTCGAGGTCTACCTCCGGGTGCGGCTGCGGAGGGGCCGGGCGGGGCTGGTGGCCGAGCCGCTCCGCACCCAGGCCTCCGGCCACCACTCCTCCGCCACCGGGCACGACGCGCTCGCGATCCTGCCCGCCGGCAGGTCCCGGCTGCCCGCCGGGGCGCGGGTGGCGGTGCGGGTGCTGCGCGTTCCCGCCGGGCGATGACCGCCGCGGCGGCAGGGATAGAAGGGGTCCGTCATGTTCGGAATGAGAATGCCGGAGCTGCTGCTCATCCTCCTCATCGTCATGCTGCTCTTCGGAGGGAAGAAGCTGCCCCAGCTCGCCGCCGGCCTGGGGAAGGGGATCCGCGGCTTCAAACAGGCGATGAGCGGCGAGGACGAGAAGAAGCCCGCCGAGCCGCCCGGGAAGCCCTGAGCGGCGCTCCTACGCCTCGTCGGCCCGGCGCGCGCCGGCGAGCCGGCGGGCGACCTCGGCGCGGAGCGCCTCGCCGTCGAAGGGCTTGTCGAGCCTGGTGTTGGCGGTCCGCTCCACGAAGGCCAGCGCTGCCGGGGTGAAGGCCCCGCCGGTGAGGAAGATCAGCTCGGCCGCGAGCCGCGGACGGTCCCGCGCCAGCCGCTCCTGGAACTCCATCCCGCTCATCGCCGGCATCATGAGGTCGCAGAGGACCACGTCGAACGGCTCCTCGGCCGCCAGCCGGAGCGCCGGGAGCGGCTCGGTGCAGGCCACCACCTCGTGCTCGGAGAGCACGCGCTGGACGACGCGGCCGACGAGGGGATCGTCGTCCACCACCAGGACCCGGCCCCGGTCGGCCCCCGCCGCCGGCCGGGGGGGTGGCCCGGCGCCGGGCGCGGGCGGCGCCGGCGGGGCGTCGCTGGCCGGGAGGATGACGCGGAACAGGCTGCCGACGCCCTCGCGCGACGACACCTCGATCCGCCCGCCCATCGCCACCACGATCCCGTGGCAGATGGAGAGCCCGAGCCCCGTCCCGGCCCCCACCGCCTTGGTGGTGAAGAAGGGCTCGAAGACGTGCGCCAGCACCTCCGCCGACATCCCGCAGCCGGTGTCCTCGACCTCGACCGCCAGCTCGCGCGGCCCGTGCCGGCGGACCCGGACCTGGATCAGGTTCTCGTCCACGCGCCCGTCCGGGATGGCCTGGGCGGCGTTGACGAGCAGGTTGAGGAAGACCTGCCCGATTCGGTGCTCGTTGCCGGCGACCGGCGGCACCTCCTCGAGGTCCAGCACCACCCGGGCCCGGTGGCGGAGCTCGTTGTGCGCCAGCGTGATCGCGGCGCGGAGCGCCCGCTCCACGTTGGCGACCGCCGGCCCCTCCGAGGAGCGGGAGAAGAGCTTCAGGTCCCGCACCACGTCCCGGATCCGGGTGGCGCCCTCGGTGGTCTCCTCGAGGACCGGCCGCAGCGAGGCGAGGGTCTCGGCGGCGTCCCGCTCCTCCGCCGCCCCGCCTGCCATCGCCTGGTGCAGCCGCGCCAGCTCGCCCGAGAGCCAGGTCAGGTTCCCGAGCACGTAGGAGAGCGGGTTGTTGATCTCGTGGGCCATCCCCGCCGCCAGCGTCCCGACGCTCGCCATCCGGAGCGCCGCCTCGGACTCCCGCCGCTCGCGCAGGCTCCGGCCCGCGGACACGCAGTACTCCTGGCCGTCGAAGCACAGGAGGCTGGCGCGGATCTCCACCGGCAGCGGCTCCGTGCCCGGCGACCTCACCAGCAGCTCGGCGGTGAGGGTGCGCCGCGCCCGCACCTCGTCCCAGCGCTGCGCCCAGTCGTCGGCGCTCGCCGCCCATCCGAGCTCCCAGAGCGGCCGGCCGACGACCGCCTCGCGCCCCGCTCCGGCCGCCGCGCAGAAGGCGTCGTTCGCGTAGACCACCGTTCCCGACGGGTCGATGCAGGCGACCAGGTCGCTGGCCGCGTCGGTGGTGGAGCGGACCAGGCGGAGCTCCTGCCGGGAGCGGAGCAGCGCCTGGGCCCCGAGCCGGCGCGACTCCACCACGCTGTTCATCGCCAGGATGCTGAAGAGGGTCACCGCGCAGAAGAGCTGCGCGGAGAGGGCGTTCGCGTCCGGAGAGCTCCCCTCCGCGAACGCACCCCGCCCCTGCACGGTGGCGAACAGGGCGAGGAGCGCCAGGGCGAAGCCGCTCAGGGTCGTGCCCAGGGGCCCGAAGCGGAGCACCGCCCAGAGGAGCACGGGGAAGAAGAGGGCGGCGTCGAAGGTGAACCCGCTGGCCGGGGCGAGGAAGACCAGCCAGGCCGCCCCCGAGAAGAGGGCGCCGAGCCCGAGCGCCTCGATCGCCCTCCCCGGGCCGAGCCGGGAGCTGGCCGCCTCCGCCCAGGCCAGGAGGACCGGCGCGACCGCGAGGGTGCCGAGGGCCGAGCCGAGCCAGAGGCGGACGCAGGTGTAGGCGAAGGGGCTGCCCGCCGAGGCCCAGAGGGCGAGGGCCGAGGGCACGGTGGCGATGGGCGAGGCGATCAGCGGCCCCGCCACCATCAGCGCGATCAGGTCGCGGAGCCGGGAGAGGCGCGGACGGCCCTGGCAGAGCCGGGTCGCCAGCCAGGCCCCGAGGACCGCCTCGAGGACGTTCCCCGCGGCGAAGGTCGCCACCAGCAGGAGAGGCAGGCCGGTCAGGACGTTGAAGACGGCGATGGGCAGGGCCGCCGCTCCCACCACCAGGGGCCAGCGGCGCCGGTCGGTGAGGAGGAGCGCGCCGAGCACCAGCCCCGCGGCCGGCCAGAAGGCGGCGAAGGAGGTCGGGTCGGGGGTGACCAGGCGGCCGAGGTGCGCGAGGCCGAAGTCGGCGGCCGCGAAGAGCGTGAGGAGGAGCCAGGGCGGAAGGCGCCAGCGCGCCGCGAGCGGCGCCGTCACCTCGGTCGGCTCTTGCTCCGTCATGGGTGGCCCGCTCCGCCGGCGTGCGACCTGGCCGCCGGACGGCCATTCTAGCCCGCGCCCTCGTCCGCCTGGATGTGCGCGGCTGTGGGAGCGGGCTGGCGCGACGCGGGCGGCGCCGCCTCCCGGGCGACCCCGGCCGCGCTCACGCCATTCGAGGGAGTGCGCCACCGGGGAGGACGGCCGGCCGCCCTGGTGGGGCGGGCGTCCGGCGTCAGGCACCAAACGGGTTGCACCCGGAGGACCGCGGGCAGGCCCCGGCACGGGTCGTCACAGAGTGAGCACGCGGATGGTCCACGCTCCGTGTAGGGTGGGCGACCGATGGCAGGTGGGAACGTCTTCCTGAGCTACCGGCGGGACGATTCCGAGGGCCACGCCGGCCGGCTCTACGATCGGCTCTCGGCGCGCTTCCCGAACCAGATCTTCCGGGACGTGAAGGACCTCGAGCCCGGCGTCGACTTCGTCGACGAGATCGAGCGGAAGCTGGCCTCCTGCTCGGTCATGGTCCTCCTCATCGGCCCGCGCTGGCTCTCGCTCACCGACGCGACGGGCGCGCGCCGCATCGACCAGGCGGCCGACCTCCACCGGCTCGAGATCGTGACCGCCCTCCAGCGGAAGGTCCGGGTGATCCCGGCCCTGGTGGGTGGGGCGGCGATGCCCTCCGCGGAGGCGCTGCCGGCCGAGCTCGCCTTCCTGGCCCGCCGGCAGGCGCTCCCCCTGAGCGAGGTCGACTTCGACCACGACATGTCGCGGCTCATCGGCGTGCTGGAGAAGGAGCTCGGCGAGGCGGGACGGAGCGAGCCGATCCACGACACGCGGGCCGCGGGCCCGGAGCGGCCGGCGCCCCTCGCGCCGCCGGTGGCGCAGGCGGCTCCGCCGGCGCCCAGGCCGAGGCGGCTCCGCTGGATGGTCGCGGGCGGCGCCGTGGCGGTGGTCCTCCTCGCCCTGGCCGGCCTCGCCACCAGCCGGAACGGCTCGCAGGCGCCGCCGCCCCCGGCTCCCGCTCCCGCCCCGGTGGCGACGTCGGGCCCGCCGCCCGAGACGGCTCCGCCGGCCCGGCCAGCCGCCCCGGAGCCCGCCCCGGAGCCGGAGGCGCCCAGGCGGCACGTCGCCCGGCCCCGCCAGGCCAGCGCCGCCCCGGTCCCCCCTCTCGCAGCCGCCCCGGTGGAGATCCCGCCCCCGGCGACCACCGCCCCCGTCAGCGCCCCGCCACCCAGCCCATCCCCGATCACCTCCCCGCTCCCGGCGCGGCCGGTCATCCCTCCTCCGCCGGTGGTCCCCGCGCGAGCGCTCGACATCGCCTGGAGCGACGGGACGGTCGAGCTCGCGGGGCTGGTGCGGCGCCTCTCGCGGGACGAGCAGACGGCCCTGGCGGTGGTCGTGCTCGCCGCGCGGGCCCAGGGGGGCGACGTCTACGCCATCCACGTGTGGGCGAGGAACACCGGCCGCACCACCGCGCTCGTGATGCCGCAGCAGCTCTCCCTCCACCTGGGCTCGCTCACCACCCAGCTCACCGCCGTCCAGCGCGGTGGGTTCTTCCGGGGCGGGCAGCTCATGCCCGGCCAGGTGGTCGAGGGGATCCTCATGTTCCCGGCCACCAACGCCGCGGGCATGGCGATCCGGGCGGGCGGCGGCGAGCTCCATTACGCCGACGCGTCGGTGGCGACCTCCATCAGCAGGAGGAGGTAGGAGCCGTCCCCGGGGAGGGACCGTCATGGACGAGGAGAGCCGCAGGGCCACCGCCCTCGAGACCTGGAAGGTGTACCGCCGCTGGGCCATCGCCGCCGTGCGGATGAAGGCCCGGCGGGAGCGCTGGCGGCGGGCCGTCTTCTGGCTGGGGCTCCTCGGGCTGCTCCTCGGGCCGCTCGCCGGCCTCCGGCCGGCCTCCTGGCCCGCCCCGCTGATCCAGGCGATCGCGCTCGCCAGCGGCGTGTCGGTCGCGCTCGCCGCGTACCTCTCCGACCGCGTGCTGGGGCCCGATCCCGACGTCGCCTGGGTCCGCGCCCGCCAGGCGGCCGAGGGGCTCGAGTCCCTGGTGTTCGCCTTCCTCATGCGGGCGCCGCCCTTCCCCGGCGGGCCCGGGGACGGCGACTTGCTGGCCGAGGCGCGGGCCCGGATCGAGGACGGGCTCTCCGGGCTGGTGGCTGAGCCGATCCCGCCGGGCCGGGCCGAGGAGGGGTTCCCGCCGTCGCCGCTCGGCGCCGGGGAGTACGTCGCCCTGCGGGCGGAGCGGCAGCAGGCCTGGCTGGAGGGCAAGCTGGTGGAGAACCACCGCACGGCGGAGCGGCTCGAGGCGCTCACCAAGGTCCTGGGCGCGGCCGCGGCGATCCTGTCGGTGCCCACCGCGTTCTGGTCGGGCCACGGGTGGATCGCGGTGGTCACCTCCGTCGCCGGCGCCCTCGGGTCGCAGCTGGCCGCGGGGCGCTACCGCTTCCTGGAGCGGAGCTACCACGAGACCGCCGCGAGGCTGGCGCGCTCGGTGGCGCGCTGGCGGGGCTCGCCGCGGGGGCCGGACGACGACCGGCGCCTGGTGGACGAGTGCGAGCGCGCGCTCCGGGAGGAGAACGCGGCCTGGGTCGAGGCGATGCTCAGCCGGCCGGGGGGGACGCCGCGCCCCGCCGCACCGGCTGGGCCGCCCTCCGGCCCGGGCGTGGCGCTCCCCGCGAGGCCCTGAGCCATGCGTGCCTTCGTGGCCCGGCCCTTCGGCACCAAGGGGGACATCGACTTCGAGCGGGTCCAGCGCGAGCTCATCGACCCCGCCCTGGCGCGCCTGGCGGTCGAGGGCGGGACCACCGCGCACCTGCTCGAGGCCGGGAACATCCGCGTCGACATGTTCCAGGAGCTCATCGCCGCCGAGCTGGCGATCGTCGACGTCTCCCTGCACAACGCGAACGTCTTCTACGAGCTGGGGATCCGGCACGCGCTGCGGGACCGCTTCACATACCTGATCCGGGCTCGGGGCGACGCGTACCCGTTCGACCTCCAGACCGACCGGTACCTCGAGTACGACCCGGCGCGGCCCGGGGCGGCGCTGGAGACGCTGGTCGAGGGGCTGCGGCTCACCCTGAGCGGGGATCGGAAGGACAGCCCGGTGCGCCTGCTCCTCCCGGCGCTGGACGCGGTCGACCCCTCGCGCCTGGTCGCCGCTCCCCCGGACTTCGCCGAGGACGTGCAGCGCGCCCGGGCGGGCGCGTCCGCCGGCGACCTCGAGCTGCTCGCCGAGGAGGTGCGCGGGCTCGCCTGGGAGCGCGACGGGCTCCGCCTGGTGGGCGGGGCGCAGATCGCCCTCGGGTTCCACGACGGGGCGCGCCTCACCTGGGAGGCGGTCCGGCAGCTCGATCCGACGGACGCCGCCGCGAGCATGCTCCTCGGGACCATCTACCAGCGGCTCGGCGACCTGGTGGAGAGCGACCTGGCGCTGCGCCGGGTGGCCGACAGCCCGAAGGTCGAGGGGCACGATCTGGCGGAGGTCCTCGCGCTCCTGGCGCGGAACGCGAAGGAGCGCTGGCGGCAGGAGTGGAGCGCGCTCCCCGCCGCGGAGCGGCGCGCCGGCGCCCTCGGGTCGCCCCGCCTCCTCGAGGCCGCCGAGGGGTACCGCCGCGCGTTCCAGGCCGATCTGAACCACTACTACGCGGGGGTGAACGCCCTCGGGCTCTACGTGGTGCTGGAGGGGCTGGGGAGCGCGCTCCCCGACGCGTGGGGCGAGGTCTACGACGCCGGCGATCCCCCCCTGCCGCTCGAGGCCGTCCGGCGGCGGCGGGAGCAGCTCGCCCACGCGGTGCGGAGCTCGATCGAGGCCGCGCGCGCCCGGGCGGAGCGGCGCGGGCGGGAGGACCCGTGGGTGGAGGCGAGCTCGGCCGCCCTCCGGTGCCTCACCGAGAGCAACCGGGGCGCGGTCGTGGCCGCGTTTCGCCGCACCTTGCAGGACGCGGCCGCCTTCGACGTGGACGCCGCGGCGCGCCAGCTCGAGATCTACTGCGACCTCGGGATCCTCCCCGAGGTCGCGCCGGCCGCCCTCGAGGCGGTCCGGGCGCTGGCCCGCCCTCCCGCGCCCTCGCCCGGGAAGGGCTCGCGCGTGCTGGTGTTCACCGGCCACCGGATCGACGCCCCCGGCCGGCCCACCCCGCGGTTCCCGGCGGAGAAGGAGGAGGTGGCGCGGGCCCGCCTCCGCGAGGTGATCGCCGCCGAGCGCGCGGCGGGCGCCGCCGAGGGGCTCGCCGGCGGCGCGAGCGGCGGCGACGTGCTCTTCCACGAGGTCTGCGCCGAGCTGGGCATCCCCACCCGCCTCTTCCTCGCGCTCCCGCCCGATCTCTACGTCCCGGAGTCCGTGGCGCCGGCCGGCCCCGCCTGGGTGGCCCGCTTCTTCGCCCTCGCCGCCCGGCTCGGGACGCAGGTCCTGTCCAGGGGGAGGGACCTCCCGCGCTGGCTGGCCGGGAGGAAGGGCTACGACGTCTGGCAGCGGAGCAACCGGTGGGTCCTGCACCACGCGCTCGCCGCCGGGCCGCAGCGGGTCACGCTGGTCGCTCTCTGGGACGGCGCCCCGGCCGGCGACGGGCCGGGCGGGACGGCGGGCATGGTGCGCGAGGCGCAGGCGCGGGGCGCGCGGACGGAGATCGTCGACACGCGGCGGCTCTTCGCCATCCCGTGACCGCCGGGCGAGGCGAGCGGCAGGGCGGCCGTCCGCCGTCCCCTCCGGCCGCCGACCCATCGTGGCCTCGATGGAGGCCCGTCACGCGGATTAGGGCGGACGTCTACCCGCACACGCGAGGAGGTCCCCCATGGCCCAGGTGAACCCGATCCCGCAGGGGATGCACACCCTGACCCCGAACCTGGTCGTCCGCGGCTGCGCGCAGGCGATCGACTTCTACAAGAAGGCCCTCGGCGCCCAGGAGGTCTCGCGCTTCCCGGCCCCCGACGGGAAGAGCATCTGGCACGCCGAGCTCAAGATCGGGGACTCGCTCTTCTTCCTGAACGACGAGATGCCCGGGATGGGCCGGGAGGCCCCGAACGTCTCCAACCCCGTCCCGGTGACGATGTGGCTCTACGTGCCCGACTGCGACCAGGTGTTCAAGAAGGCGGTCGAGGCGGGGGCGAGGTCGATCAACGCGCCGACCGACATGTTCTGGGGCGACCGCTGCGGCGCGGTCGCCGATCCGTACGGGTACCTCTGGACCTTCGCGACGCACCAGAAGGACATGACCAGGGACGAGATGGTGCGGGCGGGCGAGGAGTTCGCGCGCCGGATGGCGCAGGGCCAGCCGGGCCAGTCCGCGTAGCCGCGGGATCGCGGCCTCGCGGTCGAGCGCGCCTGCCGGGGGGCGGTCTTCGCGAGGCGCTCCGCGGTGGTCGGCGCCGCGGCCGTCAGGCATGATGCCGCGGGTGCGCGCGGCCTCCCTGCGGCCCGGCGCCGGCCTGCCGGCGACCTTCTGGTGGCTCTTCGCCGGCGTGGCGGTCACGGCGCTCGCCACCTTCGTCTTCCCCTTCCTCGCCCTCTTCCTCCGATCGCGCGGCTACTCGGTCGAGGAGGCGGGGCTGGTGGTGGCGCTCTTCGGCGCCGGGAGCATCCCCGCCGGCCCGCTGGCCGGCTGGCTCGCCGACCGGGTCGGCAGGCGCGCCACCCTGATCGGCGCCCTGGCGGCCGCGGGGGTGCTGACCGCGCTGCTGCCGCTCGTCGCCTCCCCCGCGCTCCTGGCGGTGACCACGCTGGCGCTGGGGCTGGCGATCCACGGGTACTGGCCGGCGGCGAACGCGCTGGTGGCGGACGTGGTCGCCCCGGACCGGACCACCCGGGCCTACGGGCTCCTCTACTGGGAGCGAAACGCCGGCATCGCGGCCTCGTTCGTGGTCGGCGGGGCGCTCGCCGCCCGCGGCTACGGCCGCCTGTTCCTCGCCGACGCCCTCACCACCCTCGCCTTCGCCGCGCTGGTGGCCTTCAGGGTCCCGGAGACGCGCCCGGCCGTGCCCCCGGCGCCGGCGGCGGGAGCGGCGCCGCGGGGGTGGGGCGCGGTCCTCGCCGACCGCCACCTGCGCCGCCTGCTCCTCCTCAACGTCGCGTTCCTCCTCTCCCTGTTCCAGTTCATGGTGGCGCTCCCCCTGGAGATGGCGGCCCGCGGGCTCGGCCCGGCCGACTACGGCCGCGCCATGGCGGTGAACGGGGTGGTCATCGTCCTCCTCCAGCCCTTGGTGGCGGGGACCGCCGGTCGCCTCGACCCCGGGCGCGTGCTCGCCTTCGCCGCGGTGCTGGTGGGCGCCGGCTACGGCGCGTACGGGCGCTGCACGACCGCCCTCGAGTACGGCGCGGCCACCGCGGTCTGGAGCCTGGGCGAGATCCTGACCATCCCCATCCTGTCGTCGCTCGTGGCCGGGCTCTCGCCGCCCGATCTTCGCGGGCGCTACCAGGGGCTGCTCGGCCTGTCGTTCGGCGTCGGGCTCGCGATCGCGCCCGCCCTGGGCGGGGTCGTCCTCCAGCGCCTCGGGGCGCCGGCGCTCTGGAGCGGGGCGGCCGCCCTGGGCGTCGTCACCGCCGCCGGCCACCTCGCCGCCGGGCGGGCGCGCCGGGCGGGACGGAGCCCGGCCTGAGCGCGGCCGCAGGCCTCACGTCCCGCACCCCGCTCCGTTGTGGCACATGTTGCAGGTGCTCGGGTTGGTCATCGCCGAGTTGGTGTGGGGGAAGGTGAAGGCGTTCGTGTAGTTGGTGCCGGTGGTCACCGCGCCGGTCCCGCTGGGCTTGACGTGGCACTCCTTGCAGTCCACCGGGTAGAAGTGGTTCGGCGTGGTCACGGTGCAGGAGTCGCCGCCCCGCGTCGCGCGGAGGCTGGTGATGGTGAACGGGCGCGTGTCGCCCGCCCCGGCCGCCTGGGTGGTGGACCCGTTCCAGGGCGCGCCCACCAGGTTGCTCCCCGCCTCGTGGCAGGAGTTGCAGTTCGTGGCGATGAGCGTCGAGGCGTGGTCGTAGCCGATCGCCCCCTTCCCGCCCACGCTGTTCATGTGGCAGGTCGAGCAGGCGAGGGTGGCGGTCGAGGGGTGGGGCAGGCTCGCGATGCCCGCCTGCGTGGTCGTCGCGTTGGTCGCCGGCGGCTGCGAGACGTTGAAGCCTCCCACGATGATGTACTGGGGCGCCCCGCCCCCGCCCAGCCAGTTGGGCGCCGAGGCGGTGCCCGTCCCCGGCCAGGAGTGGCAGGAGCTGCAGTCCTCGGTCCCCGAGGCGCTGGTGAACGTGGAGTGGTCCTGGGCGGCGAAGGCGGCGCCGGGCTTCACGTTCATGTGGCAGTTGCTGCACCGGCCGGTGGTCGAGTTCATCACGATCGTGTTCGCCGAGGTGAAGCTCACGTGGAACCGGGCCAGCGACCACTCCCGCCCCGCGACGCCGGCGGTGGTCGAGGGTCCGACCTGCGTGTGGCAGAAGCTGCAGTCATGGCCGGTCACGTTCACGTCGGCGTGGGTCACCTGGTCCATGGTCCCGGCGGCCACCCCGGTGGTGGCGTCCTGGCTGGCCGTGGTGGCGGTCGCGGAGCTGGTGAGCCCCGCCGGCATGTTGTTGTTCGTCCCGACCACCGACCCGCCGCCGTTGGTGAGGCCGTGGCAGGACTGGCAGCCGGTCTGGGTGGAGACGTTGGCGTGGAAGGCGGTGGACTTGCTCCAGGCGGCGCCGGACGCCTTGGCGTCGGCCGCGTGGCACTTCGCGCAGTCGAGCCCGGCGAGGAGGCTCGACCCGTGGTTCATCCACTGGGCGGTGTTGCTCGCGGTGCTCCCGGCCACCAGGGTGTAGGCGACGCTGCTCGCGGTGGACGCGCCGGCGGCGGGCTCGGAGACCTGGTGACAGTCGATGCAGGCCGCCGGCTGGGCCGCCAGGCTCGGGTGGAAGGCTCCCCCCTGCCAGGCGGTCGACCGGGGCGGCGACCCGGTGCTCCTCGAGAGGGCCGCGGTGTGGCAGGTGGCGCAGGCTTGGAACGTGAGCTGCGCCGAGCGGTGCGCCATCTTGTAGGACGTGCCGCTCGTCAGGTCGGCGCTCGCGGCGTCCGCCATGAGCGGGTAGTGGCACGTCGTGCAGCTCTGTGGGACCGCCGAGCCGATGTTGGCGTGGAAGACCCCGTCGGTCCAGGCCTGGCCGGGGCTGTGGTGGCAGAGCGAGCAGTCCATCTGCGGGACGCCGGTCACGCTCGCGCCACCCAGGGTCACCGCGGTGGTGAAGAGGGCGGAGTGGTCCATCGGCTGCACGTCCGAGCCGCCCGCCTCGACGATCGCGGCGGGGCGCATCGAGGAGTGGCAATCTGCGCAGCGCGAGGTGGGCTGGGGGAGCCCGGCGACGGTCCCGCCCGGCGTCGTCGAGAACTGGGTGAGCGAGGCGTGGTACCGCCCGCTGGCGAAGGAGGTCACCGTTCCGCCGGCGTTCGTGTGGCAGTGCCAGCAGGTGGTCGTGTCGGGGCTGGCGCCCGGCCCACCCGGGCTCAGGCCCGGCGGGAGCGCCGCCGAGGTGTGCTGCATCTGATCGTACAGGGTGGCGGTGGACGAGCTCGTGCTCGTCACCAGGCCGGTGGTCCCCGAGCGGATGAGCGTGATCTCCGCCATCGCGTGGGACTGGGTCGGGTCGCCGACCAGCGCCGAGCCCGGGTAGTAGGTCCCCCCCTTCCAGTCGCCGCCCGGAAGCTTGCCGGTGGCCGGGTTGGTGTAGTTCACGTACGAGCCGATGTTGACCGTCGACTGGTGGCAGCCGAGGCAGTCGCCGGTTCCGTTGACCGAGTGATCGAAGCCGAGCAGGGAGGCCATGGCCGCCGCGGTGGTCCCGGGCTGCAGGTCGGGCCGCTGCGTGGTGTGGCAGGCGACGCAGGTGGTGGCGGTGAGCGCCGCGCCGGCGTGCGCGAAGTGGCCACCCCGCCAGTTCTGCGTGCCGCCCCAGGCGCCCGTCCCCGGGCCGCCATGGCACAGGGCGCAGTCCTGCCCGTCGCCGTGGGTGGCGCCCGTGGAGTTCGTGACGTAGTCGAACGGCGACTGCTTGTAGGTCGTGCTCGCCCAGCCGGTGACCGTCGTCGGCCGCTCGCCGGAGTGGCAGGGCAGGCAGCTCGTCGGGCTCGCGCTCCCCGCCAGGTGGTAGCGGCCCCCCGCCCAGGAAGTCCACTGAGGGCTGGCGCTGCTCACGTGGCAGGTGGCGCAGTCCGCCATGGCCGGCGCCATGGTGTGATCGAAGGTGACCTTCGCCGGCATCGTCGCGTTGGCCGAGGAGAGCATCGCGGTCGGTCGCGAGTTGGCGTGGCAATCGAGGCAGGAGCCCGGCTGGGCGAGGCTCGCGCTGGTGAGGGAGGTGTGGAAGCGGGCGGGCGTCGTCCCCGCCTGGTTGGTGGACCAGGTGGCCACGCCGCCCACCCCGCCGCCGGCCGCCAGGGGCTGCGACGGGCTCTGGTGGCAGGCCCCGCAGTCGGCGGTCACGAGGCTGGTCGTCCCGGGCGCGCCGTTGGTCCAGGCGACCGCGTCGTGCTTCATCTCGCCGGAGGCCGGCGACCGGCCGGAGGCCAGCGGGCCGACGAAGCCGGACGGCACCGACTCCGCGTGGCAGTCCGAGCACTGGGTCGGCTGGGGCAGCCCGGCGTTGGCGAGCGAGGAGTGCAGGAGGCCGGGGAAGTAGGAGCCCGACGCGGCGCCGCCGTGGCAGGTGGAGCAGCTGGCCATGTCGACGCCCGGCAGCTGGGACGTCGAGTGGTCCATGCTCATGGGGAGCACCTGGACCTGCGCGCTCAGGCCGACGATGGACGTCCCCGAGTACGCGGGCACGAGCGTGTTCACGGAGACGCTCTTGGACGCGTCCGAGACGAGGCCGGCGGGGTTCGCGCCGGGATTCTCGTGGCACCCGTAGCAGCCCGAGCTCGTGTAGACGTAGCCGGCCACCGTGGTGTGGAGGGGGTCGGTCGTCGTCTGGTCGTGGGCGTGGCAGTTGAAGCAGGTGAACTGGGTGAAGGTCGAGAAGGAGCCGTGGCAGGTGTCACAGCTCACCGCGTGGACGCCGGTGGCGATGGGGAAGGCGCCATGGGTCGAGGCGGTGGTCGCGGTGAAGGCGTTGGGCGTGGAGTTGCCCCGGCAGGCCGCGAGGGCCAGCGCCACCGCGATCGGCCAGATGCCCCTGGCGGAGTAGAGCGTCATGTGCGTCATTTTGCCTCGCCGGCTTCATGTACCGCAAACCTGGGACACGGGGGAAAGAAGAACCGTCCAGCCGGCTGGTTGCAATGGCCCAGGCGGGCAGAAAGCGAGGCTTTCGGCAAGTGAACGTTTCTTGCGGATTCAGAACGAACTTCGCGGGGCCTGGACATCCGGCTCCGCCATGATCTCGCGGACCGGTTCGGGGCGAGGAGGGCAAGGAGCCCGGCGAGCAGGCCCACCTCTCGGGTGCCGTCCTGGCGTCCCCATTGGGTCAGCCCGCCCCGGGCCACCAGAACGTCGCGGCCCCGCCACGGGGCCGCCAAGGCGCCTCGCCATGCTGACCCCGGTACGGCGGGGGCGCTCCGATGCAGATCGTCTACTGCGATCCGGGACGGCGGACGGGCTGGGATCCGATCACCTGGATGGTGAGGCTGGCGGGGGGGCTCTTCGAGACCGAGCCGCTCGTCCTCGACCGTGCCGAGGCCGTCCCCGGGCTGGCCCGGAAGCTCGCGCTCCTCGCACCCCGGCGCCGCGGCCAGGAGAGCTGCCTGCTCGTGTGCCCCCACCCGCAGGCGCTCTGGATGGTCCTGGCCGTCGAGGGGTGGCGGCGCCGCTTCGATCGAATCGCGGCCTGGGTGATCGACTCGTTCTGGGCGGAGGAGATCCCCTGGGCCATCCGCCGCTCCGGGGTGATCGACGAGTACTTCGTCACGAACCTCGAGGAGGTGGAGCTCTGGGCGCGGCTCACCCGGAAGCCGTGCCGGTGGCTCCCGTGGGGCACCGACGCGCTCGGCCTGGGGCAGGGCGGGCCGGCGCGCCCGGTGGATCTGCTCCGCCTGGGCCGCCAGCCGGACGCCTGGGAGCGTGACGAGGAGACCGCCGGTGCCTGCGATCGGCATGGGCTGACGTTCGCCGGCCGTCCTCCCGGCCAGGAGGACCAGGGAGACAACGAGCGCATGCTCATGCGCCGGCTCGCGGGGACCAAGTACGTCCTCTGCTTCACCAACCGGGTGAACCAGGCCGGCTATACCCACCCGACCCGCGAGTACATCACCGGCCGGTGGGTCGACGCCCTCGGGGGCGGCGCCTGCGTCGCGGGCGTGCACCCGCGGACCGAGACCGTGCGCCGGCTGCTCTGGCCGGAGGGGCTGCTCGAGCTCGGCACGACCGACCGGGAGCGCGGGCTCGCAGCGATCGCGAGCGCCGCGCGAGGCTGGGCTCCGGAGCAGGCCGCCCTGAACCACCGCCGGGCGCTCGAGCGCCTCGACTGGCGGCACCGCTTCGCGGACCTGGCCGCCGCCCTGGGCGGCCCGGGGCCCCGCCTCACGGCGGAGCTCGCCCGGCTCCGCCAGGCGGTGGCGAGCCCCGGGGAAGCGGCCGCCGGTTAGACTACACTCGCCGGGCGGGCCCGCCTCGCCCGCGCAGGAGGTCTCCCTTGAAGGCCGTGCTGCTCTACCAGTCCGCCCCGGACGTCCTCGACCGGGCGCCCGCCCTCTTCCCGGCGCACAAGGCCCGCCTCGACGCGTTCCACCGGCGCGGCGAGCTGCTGGCCGTCGGGACCTGGGCCGACCCGCGCGAGGGCTCGATGGCCGTCTTCCGCACCCGCGCCGCGGCGGAGGAGTTCGCGAGGGACGATCCGTTCGTGAAGAACGGAGTGGTCGCCAGCTACCAGATCAAGGACTGGAACGAGAGCCTGCTGGGCGGGTGATGCCGCCCTGACCACCAGGCCGCCTCACTCCGACAGGAGCTCCACCAGATGCAGGGCGCCCGATTGATGGAGGGCGCGACATGGGCCACCCATGAGCCAGGCGAGGAGGAGCGCGGCGACGCCCCCCGACCACCACGGCCAGGGCCTCGGCGACGAGTTCGCTCGCTCGCTCGCCCTCGCCGCGAGCGCCCCCGCGCCCGATCGCGCGGCCGAGCGCCGTGCCCAGGAGCGGGACTCCCCCTTCCGAAGGGCCGCCCCGGCGAGCCTCCCTCGGCCGGCAGGGGGGAAGCGCGCCCTCCATCGCCTGCCGGCGTAACATGCATTCATGAGCCCGGACTCCCCGGCGCCCCAGCCGCCGCCCGCGAACCCATCCGACCCGGAGTTCCAGCGGGTCTGGAAGATGGTCGAGGAGATCGGCTTGCAGGAGCGGCACTTCAACGAGCTCGAGAGCCGTTACCGGACCATGGCCGCCGGCTGGATCCTGGGCCTCTTCTCCGCGATCGGGTTCGTCATCTCCGAGACGCTCCACGTCGGGATCGACCGTTACCTGCTCGTGGCCGGGATCGGGGTCGCCGGCTGCGCCGGGCTGATCCTCCTCTGGATCCTCGACCTGCTCGTGTACCACCAGCTCCTCGACGCCTGCTTCGTGGAGGGGCTGATCCTCGAGGACCGGCATCGGTGGCTGCCGCCTCTCCGGCACAACATGATGGCGACCCAGAAGGGGAAGGGGGTCCTCTTCCGGGTGGTCGGCTTCTACCTCCTGCCCGTCGTCCTGTTCGCGCTCGTCGCAGGCGGCGGTCTCGCCGCCTGGCTGTGGAGCGAGGAGCGGCTGGCGGCGGTGGCAAGCCTCGGGCTCGGGATCGCGGCGGCCGCGGTGCTGGCCTGGACGCTTCGCTCCCGGACCGAGAACACCGCGGCGATCGAGGCGCGCCTCGTGAAGGCGCGGTACCGCGGTCTCCACTCCTCTCCGGGTTCGCCTGCGACCGGCTGACCGGCCAGTCGCGAACGAGCCCCGGGGTGAAAGCGCATGCAGATCGTCATCGGACTCGCCGGAAGCCTTCGAGAGGGGTCGTACAACGCCGCGCTGCTCCGCGCCGCCGCGGAGCTGGCCCCGCCGGCGCTCCAGGTCGAGATCGCCTCGATCCGGGGGATCCCGCTCTTCGACGGCGACGTGGAGGCGAGGGAGGGGCCGCCGGAGGTCGTCCGCCAGCTCAAGGACCGCATCGCGGCCGCCGACGGCCTGCTCCTCGTCACGCCGGAGTACAACAACTCGATCCCGGGCGTGTTCAAGAACGCAATCGACTGGCTGTCACGGCCGGCGAGCGACATCCCCCGGGTCTTCGGGGAGCGCCGCGTCGCGCTCATGGGGGCGACGCCGGGGCGCGGGGGGACGATGCTCTCGCAGGCGGCGTGGCTCCCGGTGTTCCGTGCCCTGGGGGTGCGGCCGTGGTTCGGGCCGCGGCTGCACGTCGCCGGGGCGGGCCAGGTCTTCGACGCCGCGGGACGGCTCGTGGACGCGCAGGTCCGGAAGCAGGTCCAGGAGTTCATGGCAGGGTTCGCGAAGTTCACAGCGCCATGAGTCCGCTCGAGGAGGCCCTCGAGGCGATCCGCCGGCGCGACGCGGCGCGCGCCGAGCAGGCGGCGCGACGCGCCGTGGAGGGAGGGCCGACGGAGCCTCGGGCGCGGGCCGCCCTCGCGCTCGCGCTGGTCCTGGGCCACCGCGGCGTCGAGGCGATCGCCGAGGCCGACCGCGCCGTCGCGGCCGCCCCCGGCGCGGCGTGGGCGCTGCTCGTCCGCGCGGCCGCGCTGCGGGAGGCGAGACGGTGGCGGGAGGCGGTCGCGGTGGCGGAGGGGGCGGCGCGGGCCGCGCCGCGGGACGCGCGCGCGCAGCTGGGGCTCGCCCTCTCGCTCTTCGCCGCCGGCCACGGCGAGGAGGTGCGCGGACCGCTCGAGCGCGCCCGGGCCTCGTCGCCCGACGACCCGCTGGCCCTCCGCCTGCTCGGCGAGGTCGAGCTGCGGCGCGACCCCGCCGCCGCGGAGCAGCTCTTCCGCTCCGCGCTCCGGGCCGATGCTCGCGGTGCGGAGCCGCTCGCCGGCCTGGCCCGCGCGCTGGCTCGCCAGGGGCGCGCGAAGGAGGCGGAGGAGGCGTTCGAGGCGGCCGCCGCGCGCGACCCGTCGATCCGCTCGGACCGCGACGCGCGCCGCCGGGACGTGCTGGCCTTCGTCCAGGCGACCCTGGCCGCCTTCGTGGCGGTGCTGTGCTTCCAGCTCGGCCAGGGAGCGATCGGCTCGCGCTGGCCGGCGGCGAGGGGCGTCGTGGCCTCCCTCTCGGCGATCGCGACGGGGCTCGTGCCGGCGGCCCTGCTCGGCTGGGCCACCCTGCGCCTCCGGCGGCCGCGGGAGGGCGCGCCTCCGGATCCCCAGCTCGCGTCGCTCGCCGGCGCCGTGGGGGAGGCCGCGCCCGACCAGCGGGCCCCGGCGGGGCCCTGAAGAGATCCGCCACCGCTCGCGGGACGTCGTCGACGACGGTGGCGGCCGTCGGGTGGACGGCCGCGGCGAGGGCCCGCCGCCAGGATGCCCGCCGCGATGGCGGGCGAGCCGTCACTCCGGGTACGCGTTGATCCCGTACATGACCAGCAGCGCCGGGCTCGGCTTGGCGTTGGGCCCGAAGGCGCGCCGGAAGACCTCGACGATGGCGTCGCTCGAGTAGATCTGCGCCAGGGCGCGGTTGACGGCGAGGCGCAGGGAGGTGTCGCCCCGCGGCAGCACGATCGCGTACGGCTCGAAGCCGAGGTCGTCGGCGAGCACCTCGTACACCGACGGGTCCTTGACCTTGCCGCCGAGCCCGACGAGCAGGATCTTGTCCCCGGCGAGCGCGTCGACGGTGCCGGCCTCCAGGGCGGCCACCGCCTCCTCGCGGCTCTTGAGCGTCACCACGGTCGCGCTCACCAGGTCCCGCTTCAAGGCCGCCTCGAGCGCCTTCTGGTTCGAGGTGCCGCCGATCACCGCGATCTTCTTCCCGGCAAGGCCGGCGAGGGACCTCGCCCCGGTGGTGGAGCGCACCAGCACCCCGGTGGTGTCGACGAACACCGGGCTCGAGAAGTCGACCTGCTCCATGCGCGAGAGCGTGGCCGTGGTCGCGCCGCACTCCAGGTCCACCTGGCCCTTGCTCACCAGCTCGAGCCGGTTCTGGGTGGTCGCCGCCACCCACTTCACCGTGATCGGCTGGACCTTGAGCTGCTGCTCGAGGCTCGCCACCACGCGCTTGCACATGTCGACCGTGTATCCGGCCGGCTGCTTGTCGGCCTCGTACGAGAACGGCAGGGCGTCGGTCCGGTAGGCGATGGTGATGGTCTTCGAGTCGCGGATCTTCCTCAGGGTGTCGAGCGGCGCCTGGGCGTGCACCAGCGCGGGAACGGCGAGCAAGGCGGCGAGCGCGGCGAGTCGTCTGATCACGGTGTCTCCCCCTGGTGGGAAATGGGGGGCCAGTATAGGGACCCCGCCCGCCGCGGGCTCGCTCCCGCCCGGGGTCCGACCAGGGTCCGTCTTGCCCCCGGAACGCAGAACGCCCCGGCCGCGCGCGGCCGGGGCGTCCCGTGAGGCTGCGCCGGTGGCGCAGCGCTACTTGAGCGTGCCCACCAGCTCCCGGACGGCCTTCACCGACTTGTCCATCATCGCCTGCTCCTCGGCGTCGAGCTTGAACTCGATGATCTTCTCGGCGCCGCCGGCGCCGATCACCACCGGCACGCCGACGTACAGCCCGTCGACGCCGAACTCGCCCTTGAGGAAGGCGCAGGTCGGGAGGACCCGCTTCGAGTCCTTGAGGAAGGACTCGGCCATGGCGACGGCGCTCGAGGCCGGCGAGTAGAAGGCGCTGCCGGTCTTGAGCAGGGCCACCACCTCGCCGCCCGCCCCGCGGGTCCGCTTCACCATCGCCGCCATGACCTCCCTGGCCTTGGCGGCGTCGCCGTACTTCCGCTCCAGCAGCTCCATCACCGGGATGCCGCACACGCTGGTGTAGCGGACCAGCGGGACCATGTCGTCGCCGTGGCCACCGAGGGTGACGGCGGTGACGTCCTTCACCGAGACGCCCAGCTCCCAGGCGATGAAGGCGGCGAACCGGGCCGAGTCGAGCACGCCGGCCTGACCCACCACGCGGTGGTGCGGGAAGCCGGTGATGCGCTGGCAGAGGGTCACCATCGCGTCGAGCGGGTTCGAGATCACGATCACGAAGGCCTTGGGGGCGTGCTGCTTGATGCCCTCGGCGACGGTGGTCATGATCTTCGAGTTGACGGAGATGAGGTCGTCGCGGCTCATGCCCGGCTTGCGGGGAAGCCCGGCGGTGACGATCACGACGTCGGCGCCCTGGATGTCCGCGTAGCTGTTGGTCCCCTTGAGGCTCACGTCGAAGCCGTCGACCGGGGCGGCCTCGGCGATGTCGAGGGTCTTGCCCTGGGGGAGCCCCTCGACGATGTCGAACAGCACCACGTCGCCGAGCTCGCGCAGCGCGCAGAGCTGGGCGAGGACGCCGCCGATCTGCCCGCCGCCGATCAGTGCAATCTTGGGTCTGGCCATGTCTGGTCTCCTCGGGTGAGGCTGGGTTCGCTGCCGTTCGCTACGAGATGGAAGCCACCAGGGCGTTCAGCGTCGGGCTCGGACGCATCGCCGCGTCCGCCTTCCTCGCGTCAGGGCGGTAGTAGCCGCCGATGTCCATCGGCTTCCCCTGGGCCGCCAGCAGCTCGGCGTCGATCTTGGCGGCGCTGTCGGCGAGCTGCTTCGCGATCTTCACGAAGCGGGCCTGGAGCTCCGGATCCCTGGTCTGGGCGGCGAGCGCCTCGGCCCAGTAGAGGGCGAGGTAGAAGTGGCTCCCGCGGTTGTCGATCTGCCCGACCTTCCGCGCGGGGGACTTGTTGTTGTCCAGGAACTTGCCGATCGCGCGGTCGAGGGTCTCGGCCAGGATCCCGGCCTTGGGGTTCCTGGTGGTCGCGGCGATGTGCTCGAGCGAGGCGCCCAGGGCGGAGAACTCGCCCAGCGAGTCCCAGCGGAGGTAGCCCTCCTTGAGGAACTGCTGCACGTGCTTGGGCGCCGAGCCACCCGCGCCGGTCTCGAAGAGCCCGCCGCCGGCGAGCAGCGGCACCACCGAGAGCATCTTGGCGCTGGTGCCGATCTCGAGGATGGGGAAGAGGTCGGTCAGGTAGTCCCGGAGGACGTTGCCGGTGACCGAGATGGTGTCCTTCCCCGCGCGGATCCGCTCGAGGGAGAAGCGCATCGCCTCGACCGGCGGGAGGACGCGGAGGTCGAGCCCGCCGGTGGGGAGGTTCGAGAGGTAGCGCTCCACCTTGGCGATCACCTGGGCGTCGTGGGCGCGAGCCTTGTCGAGCCAGAAGACCGCCGGCGCGCCGGTCGCCTTGGCGCGAGCCACCGCCAGCTTGACCCAGTCCTGGATGGGCGCGTCCTTGGTCTGGCACATGCGGAAGATGTCGCCGGTGTCGACCTGCTGCTCGAGGAGCGTCTCGCCGGACGGATCGGCGACCACCCGGATGGTGCCGGGGGCGGGGGCGAGGAAGGTCTTGTCGTGCGAGCCGTACTCCTCGGCCTGCTGTGCCATCAGCCCGACGTTGGGGACGCTCCCCATGGTGACGGGGTCGAAGGCGCCGTGCTTCTGGCAGTCCTCGATGATCTCCCGGTACATGGTGGCGTAGCAGCGGTCGGGGATCATCGCCTTCGTGTCGTGGAGCTTGCCGTCCGGTCCCCACATCTTGCCGGACTCGCGCACCACCACGGGCATCGAGGCGTCGACGATGACGTCGTTGGGGACGTGGAGGTTGGTGATCCCCTTGTCCGAGTCGACCATCGCCAGCGCCGGCCGGGTGGCGTAGACCGCCTGGAGGTCGGCCTCGATCTCGGCCCGCTTCCCCGCCGGCAGGGCCTGGATCTTCTTGTAGAGGTCGCCGAGGCCGAGGTTCGGGTTGACCCCCGCCTCCTTCAGGGCAGCGGCGTGCTTCTCGAAGACGTCCCGGTAGAAGACGCTCACGGCGTGGCCGAACATGACGGGGTCGGAGACCTTCATCATGGTGGCCTTGAGGTGGAGCGAGAGCAGCACGCCGCTCTTCTTCGCCTCGTCGATCTGGGCCTCGAAGAACCTGCGCAGCGCCTGGACGTGCATCACCGAGGTGTCGATGATCTCGCCCGCCTTGAGCGGCGCCTTCTGCTTCAGGACCTTGACGGCGCCGTCGGCGCCCACGAACTCGATCCGGTAGTCGGTCGCCTGCTCCAGGGTGCGAGAGTTCTCGGTCCCGTAGAAGTCGCCGCCGGTCATGTGGGCGACGTGGGCCTTGGAGCCCGCCTCCCAGCGGGAGAGCTTGTGCGGGTTCTTCCGGGAGAAGGCCTTCACCGAGGCCGGCGAGCGGCGGTCGGAGTTGCCCTCGCGGAGCACCGGGTTCACCGCGCTGCCGAGCACCTTGGCGTACCGGGCCTGGATGGCCTTCTCCGCCTCGTCCTTCGGGCTCTCCGGGTAGTCCGGGACGGCGTAGCCCTTGGCCTGCAGCTCCTTGATCGCCTCCTTGAGCTGCGGGATGGAGGCGCTGATGTTCGGGAGCTTGATGATGTTCGCGTCCTGCTGGAGGGTGAGCTTGCCGAGGGCGGCCAGGTGGTCGGGGATCCGCTGGCCCTCGGAGAGCCGCTCGGGGAAGGCGGCGATGATCCGGCCGGCGAGCGAGATGTCGCGCGTCTCGACGGCGATGCCCGTTCCCTTCGTGAAGGCCTGGACGATCGGGAGCAGCGAGTAGGTCGCGAGGGCGGGGGCTTCGTCGATTTCCGTCCAGATGATCGTCGAGGTCTTCGTCGTCATGTTCACCTTCCGTTGCGGCGTGGTGTTTCACGCACGGGAACGTTCGCCCGGCGTGGGAAAGCCTGTCTGTCGTTCGCGCCCCCGGCGCAGGGAAGATGAGGTGCCGCGAGACCCAGTGGCTACCTCTCCGCCGCGGTCCGACCCGGGAACCGGCGCAAGGTAGGCGATCTGCCACACCGGTTTCAATGGCCCGGGAGAAAAACAAAACTGGAGCGATTGGCTCCGGATATTGCCGATTGTGGACCGGTGAAGGCGACGACGAAGTGCCGTGCGCCCGGCGTCGATGGTCCGGTCAGCGAACCGCCGGGGTCCCGGCGGGCTGGCGCGCGGCGTAGTGGAGGAAGGCGACGCCGAGCGCGACGAGGAGGAATCCACCGGCCGCGATCCACGTGGAGAAGGGAATCGCGCCGGCCGCGGAGGCGAGCGAGCCGAGGCCCCGGCTCGCGGCCGAGTGGGCGAGGACGATCACCGGAGGGAGCGCCCAGAGCCCGGCGGCGACGCAGCGCGGCAGCGCTCGCCCTCGGTGCCACAACACTCCGCCGCCGGCCATGAGCAACGAGGACGTCGCGCCGAAGAGGATCCGTCGTAGCGCGTCGCCGGGATAGAACTCCCTGGAGACCTCCACGAGCAAGCCCGAGCCCACCGAAAGGACCGGCAAGAGCCACTCGAACGGCCGCTCCGCCGCGCCCCGCACGACCCTGGCGAGGACGATCACCGCAGTCCCTGCGCCCGCGCCGGCGAGAGCGACCGCGCCGACGGGCAGGGCCCATGAGGCCACCTGGCCGGCGACGGCGACTCCGCCCGAGGCGATCGCGATCGCGAGGCCGATCCCTGCGCCGAGGGCGGGCAGCGCGAGCTTCAGCCCCAGGCCGACCAAGGCGAGCGCCCCACCCAGGGCCAGGATCACGGACGGCTTCCACCCTTCACCAGCCGACATGGTGGCCTCCTCTCTCAAGACGCGGCCTTCCCCGCGGCGCCGGGGGGAGCAGCTCGCAGCGCCTGGACGAGGTTCTTCCCCTGATCCGTGCTGATCGCCCAGGTGAGAATCGCCGCGTAGTCGGCGAAGGACCCGAAGGTCGGCTTCGCGAAGTAGAGCGTCGGCAGGCTGGTGGCGAGGGCGACGACGCTGAGGAACGAGATCTCGGAGTTCGGGGCGCGTCGTCCGGGAAGCCCACCTCGCCCCGCTCCTGGTCTCTCGAGACGAACGAGCGAGGACACGCGAGCCTCCCGCGCTACGGATCGAGCTCGTCGTCCGGAACGAGCACCGGGTGACCGATTCCCTTCTCGAAGAGGACCCAGCAGGACCCGAACATCGGCGCCACGTCGGTCACCGTCCCCTTGGTCCCGGCCACCACCACGACCCCGTCGTAGTCCTTGTCCTGCTTGAGCACGACCTCCTGGCCGATCTTGTGCCTCACGACCCACCCCCCTTGCCGGCCGAGGTCAGGACGTCCTTGTACGCGTCGAAGAGCTGCTGGAGCCGCCGGACGGCGGCGTCTCGGTCCGCAGGGGTCCCGGCGATGGCGCGCTGCTCGCCGGCGATCGCGTCGAGGATGGCGAGCCGGGTGAGGCGGAGCCGGAGGAGGGTCGCCTCGGCCTGCTGGCGCCGCGACCGCGCGGCGGCGACGTCGGGCTGGGGGCTCGAGGACGCCGCCCCCGCCGCGCCCTTACCCTGCCCATCGCCTCCGGTGGACCGCGGCACGCCGGCCGCGGCGGCGACGACCTGGATGGTCTGGCTCGCCGCCGAGAACGTCGCCTGCGTGATCTTGGCGGCGTCCAGCCGCACGCCCTTGATGGTGAACGAGCCGATCCCTTCCATCTTCACGGCGCAGTCGGTGTTGCCGAAGTACCCGTCGCAGAGCGTCCTGTTGATCGTCTTCTGCCAGCGCTCGTCAGGCGCGTAGAGCACGTCCGACGCGTGCGGATCGTCGAGGATGCCGGCGTCGCCGATCAAGCCGGGCGGCGTGCTCTCGAGGTCGTTCCCCAGGGTTGCCTTCTTCTCTGCCTGCGCCTCTGCCAGGGCCCTCGCCGCCTCGCTGGCCGCACCTGCGGCTGCCTTCGCTGGTCCGGCCTGGGCGCCCTCCGGCATGAGGTGCAGCTCCTTCTCGATGGTCCTCCTCAGGGCGGGGAACTCGGCGATCGCCGCCGAGTACGCCTCGTCGGCCCGCTCGAGGAGCGCCGCATCCGGCGGTGAGGTGCTCTGGGCCTGGCGAACGAGCTGGTAGGCCTGCTCGAGCCCCGCCTTCATGCGCCCGTAGGCGTCGTCGATCTCGCGGCCGGCGACCTCCTGGTACTTCCCCACGTCGCTCGCGCTGGCCAGCTGCGCGGGAACGAGCGCTGCAATGTCCTTGGCGACGCGTGCCTTCCGGTCGTCCCGGTCGAGGTAGAACTCGACGCTGCGTGCCCAGGCGACCCGCCTGGCGATCTTCGCGGGCACGACCTTCTCGGGCGACGACCAGTACGAGGCGTCGAACATCGCCACCTCGACCTTGAGGTGGGCGCAACCGGTGGCCGCCAGCGCGGCGACGACGGCGAGGAGGCGGCTCATGGCGTCCCCCGTACGCGCTCACGGTTGGCCCCGAGCCAGTCCGCCAGGTCCTTCAGGTCCTTGAAATTGCCCTGGTGCCCCAGGTCCGCCGCGAGGGTGTTCGCGACCGGAAGCAGCTGGCTCTCGACCTGGTCCTTGGAGAGGCCCGCGGAGAGTGCCGTCAGGAGGCGCGCCCCGAGGTCGGCTGCGGTCTTCGCGCGCGCCGCGTCGAGCGCGAGGGTCCGCTCGGCGTCGTCGGCAGCGGTGAAGTCACCGCGCGCGAGCAGGCCGACCAGCGAGGAGGTGAGCTGGTTGTTCGCCGCGAGGGCGCCGATCTGGTTCGCGATCTCGTCCGAGTTGCTCGAGAGGATCAGGACCAGCTGCTTGCCCTGGAGGCTCTGGCCCAGTGGCTGAACGGGAGCGACGTCGTTGGCCTTCGGGGCGCCGCCGTTGCCGCTCGTGGCCTTCGCCGAGGCCGAGTCGCTCGTGGGCGCGCTGTTTCCGGCGAGGCGGCCACCAGCCGGCTGGGTGAATTCGTTGAAGTAGGCGGCGAGCGTCGCGTCGTCGTAGTAGCCCGACACGTAGCGCGAGCTCGAGAGCCAGGTGTATCCGCTGACGGTGAGGCGGAAGTAGTTAGGGATCTTGGCGCCGTCGGCCGACCCGGAGCCACCCTGGGCGGAAGGCTTGCTCGGATCGGCGATCGCCGACTTGAAGTAGTGCTTCTCGCTGAAGCTCGAGGCGCACGCGCCGAGGACGAGCGTCATCGAGAGCGCGATCCACGGTCGAGTCGCTCGTGGCGACATGGGGGTGGCCCTCACGGGTTGGACGGACGGCGATCGCTCAGCGTCAGGCACGCCCCTCGCAGACGCGGAGACGCCTGAAACGAGACAAGCACCCAGCGGCATGGGATCCCCCGGGGTCGTTCGTACGTGTCGAGCGCCAAGGACTCGACCGATGCTGGCCTCCGCCGTGACCGTCGGTCACTGAGGGCAAGGGGGGTCCCTCACAGGTACTGCGTCAGGCGTCCACGGCCACCTGGCAGGAGGCGACGAATGGTCGGCCTCGTCGCCGCCCCCGAGGACGCCCGGCGAGAGGTCGTCGCTCGACGAGCGCGGCGCGATGCGCGGGCTGCTCCGGTCAGCGATCGTCGCTCGACCTCGAGGTCGTCAGTCGACGGTCCCCGGCCGGTACGCGTTCGGCGACGGGAAGCGGCTCGGCGGACGGCTCCGGAGGCTGCCGCACCGCGCCAAGACCCGTGCGGGATCGTCACGGACCGCGAAAAGCGGACATCAACATCCTTAGAGAGTGGCCATGCCAGCTCCGGAAGCTCCCAGCACTGCTCCGGCTGGCCCGGGGGGCGGGCCCGCTCCGCCGGGCATGGACTTCGTCCCGATCCTCGTCGAGCGGATCCGCCGCGGCCAGTGCGTGCTCCTCCTCGGCCCGGGCGTCGTGGTCGATCCGGCCGGCCAGGTCCCGTTCGCCGTCCAGCTCGCCCGCCTCCTCTCCGCGGACGGCGAGGTCCGCAAGACGGGCCTGGTGGCGGACCGCGACCAGGACAACCTCCGCTACGTGGCCGAGGTGTTCGGCCGGGCGCGCGATCCGGACGAGCTCGCCAAGGCGGCGGCCGGCTTCTACCGCGCGAAGGGCGCGGCCACCACCGACTTCCACCGGAACCTCGCCGCCCTGCCCTTCACGCTCTGCGTGAACACCTCGCCCGACGGCATGATGGCGCAGGCCTTCCGCGAGGCGGGCAAGCAGCCGCGGCTCGCGCACTACAACTTCCGCCGCCAGGTCCAGGACCCTGCCCAGGGGACCGAGGCCGAGCCGCTCGTCTACCAGCTCTATGGACGCGCCGACGACCTCGAGTCGCTGGTGCTGACCGAGAGCGACCTGGTCGACTTCCTCGTCGCGGTGGTGAAGAACGAGCCCCCGCTGCCGGGCTGGATGCGGGCCCTCATCGGGAAGCGGAACACCGAGTTCCTGTTCCTCGGGTTCGGCTTCCAGAACTGGTACCTGCGCGTCCTGCTCCACGTCCTCGGCGTCATGGAGGCGCACGAGCGACCCTCCTACGCGCTCGAGGACCACTCCTTCTTCGAGCACCCGGAGTGCCAGCAGACCGTCGGGTTCTTCCGGCGGAGCGGCGGCGGGATCAAGTTCCACGAGCTCGCCTGGAACGAGGTGGCCGCGCAGCTGCGGGCGGCCTACGAGGGCGCGGGCGCCGGGGAGGCCCGCCCGCCGGGGCCGCCGGCCGGCGCGCCGCTCGCCTTCCTGAGCTACGCGAGCGAGGACGAGGGCGCGGTCTCGACGTTCGCCGGGCGGCTCGAGTCCCGGGGGATCGGGGTCTGGCAGGACCGGCAGCGGCTCCGCGGGGGCGATCGCTGGGAGCAGGCGCTGAAGCACGTCATCGGCAAGGACGTGAACTACTTCCTCGTCGTCCAGAGCCAGGCGATGACCGCGCGCGACGAGGGGGTCTTCTACGAGGAGATCCGCTGGGCCAGGGATCGCCAGCAGCGGATGCCCGACGATCGGCGCTTCGTCATCCCGGTGACCCTGGACGGGCGCACGCTGGGCAGCCTGAAGGACGAGTTCCACGTGGTCGACCTGCGCGCCGAGGCCGGCGTCGAGCAGGTCGCCAGGGCCATCCTCGACGACTGGGCGGCCCGGCGGAGCCCGGCGGCCGGCACGAGCCCAGCCAGCCCCGCCGGCTGAGCTCCGCGGAGGAGCGCCATGCAGCCCCAAGCCCCGCAGCCCGGTGCCTCGCTGCCGCCCCCGCCCCCGCGCTTCGCCGCGGCCCCTCCTCCGGCCCGGGAGGCCGCCCTCCCGCCGGCGACCCCACCGGAGGGGGCCGCTCCCGCCGCCCACACGATCGTCCGCTTCCCCGGCTTCGGCGCCCGCCCCTTCGCCGACACGCCCGAGGCGCAGCTGGTCTTCTTCGGGCGCGGGGCGGACACCGACCGGCTCGTCCACTCCGTGCTCGCGAGCCGCCTCACCGTGCTCTACGGGATGTCCGGCGCCGGGAAGACGTCGCTCCTCAAGGCCGGGGCCTTCCCGCGGCTGCTCGAGGAGGGCCTCTTCCCCGTCCTCGTGCGCATCGGCCCGGGTGAGTCGCCGGCGGCGCTGGTGGTGACGGCGGTGCGGGGGGCGTGCGAGCGCGCCGGGCTCGAGCTCGCCGCGGGCGCGGAGACGGGGCTCTGGGAGTTCTTCAAGACCTCGGTGATCTGGCGCGGCGAGGCGGTGCTCACCCCGTTGCTCATCCTCGACCAGTTCGAGGAGTTCTTCCGCTCGGACCCGAAGCTGAGGCTCCCCGCGGAGTACCGCACCGCGTTCGCCGCGGAGATCGGCGCCATCACCTCGGGCGTGGCCCCGGAACGGCTGAAGGAGGGGCGCGGAACGGAAGTCCGCCGGCTCGATCCCAATCCTCCCGACGTCCGGGTGGTCATCAGCCTGCGGGAGGAGGACTTCGGGGCGCTTCAGGACCTGAGCCCCCTCATCCCCGGGCTCTTTCACGAGCGGGTGCGGCTCGCGCCCCTGACGCGGGACCAGGCGCTGGAGGCCATCCGCGGGCCGGCCTCGATGGAGGCCCCCCCGGCCCAGCTGGAAGGGGCGAGGTTCGCCTCGCCGCCCTTCGACTTCGACCCGGGGGCGACGGAGACGCTCCTCCGGTTCCTCGAGGGCAGCTCGGGCGAGATCGAGGGCTGGGAGCTCCAGCAGGTCGGTTCCTACCTCGAGCGGAAGGTCGTCCCCGGCCGGTCGCCGCCGGGGGGCGCCAAGCTGGTCCTGGACCGCGAGGACGTCCTCCGGCGCGGGACCCTCGGCACCGCCCTCGACGAGTTCTACCTGGACTCGCTCTCGGCACTCCCGCGCAAGCAGGGGAGGCGAGCGCGCGCGCTCTGCGAGGAGGCGCTCCTCACCCGCGGTGGGAACCGCGTCATGCTCGAGGCCTCCCAGATCAAGAGCGAGTACGGGGTCACCGAGGAGACGCTTGCGAAGCTCGACGACCTGCACGTGGTCCGCCACGCCTGGCGGATCGGCGGCCTGCACTACGAGCTCACCCACGATCGGCTCGCCGAGGCGGTGGCGCGGAACCGGAAGTGGCGGATCCCCCGCAAGTACCGGCTGGTGGTCCCGGTCGTGGCGGTCGGGCTGGTGGCGGTGCTGGCGGCGGCGCTGTTCGCCTGGACCCGGAGCCGCGAGATGCGGATCGCCCGGGGCCACGCCGAGCAGCTGGCTCGCGGCGTGCTCGAGGAGGGCTTCCTCGAGCAGATGCGGGAGCTGGGGCGGACCGAGCTCCTCGAGGAGCTGCAGGCGCGCGTCGACACCTTCCTGGCGGCGACCAGCTCGGAGACGGTGTGGGACCGGCGCAACCAGGGCGTGGCCCGGAGAAACGCCGGCGAGATCGCGCTCGGACGCGGCGAGCTGGCCAAGGCAAAGCAGCGGTTCGAGGAGTCGGGCAAGATCTTCGAGGATCTGCGCCGCCAGGAGCCGGAACGAGCCGAGTGGACCCTCGAGCTGGCGCGATCGAACGAGCGGTACGCCGTCGCGCTGCGCGCCGAGGGGCACGTCTCCGGTGCGCTGGCGACCGATCGGCGCGCCGTCGACCTCTCCGGCCAGGTGACGAACGCGGCCGCGGGCACGGAGCTCGAGCTCCCGGCCAGGCTGGTCGCGGCCGAAGCCCACCTCCACGCGGGCGATCACCTCCTGACGGAGGAGTCCCTCGCCGAGGCCGAGGCGGCTTACGAGCAGGCGCTGCAGCTCGGCCGCTCGGTCCAGGCGCAGGCAGCGACGCCGAACCTGGCGCGCCAGGCCCTGGCGGTGATCGTCCAGGGGCACATCGGGAGGGGCGACGCCCTGGAAAAGGAGGACCGGCGGGTGGAGAGCCTGGCGGCCTACCGGGAGGGCCTGGCCGCGGCGACCCAGCTCCTTCAGGCGGCGCCGCTATCCGCCAAGGCACGGACCTGGCAGGCGGTCGTGTTGAACCGCCTCGCCAATGCGTCGGAGGTCGAGGAGAGCCCCAACCAAGTCGCCGAGCACCACAAGCGAGTGCTGCGCCGGGCCGAGGAGCTCTCCCGCTGGGACCCGCTCAGCGCGGTGTCGCGACGGGACCGGGCGTACTCGACGATGCTCTTCGCCAAGGCCAACGCGGCGCTCGAGAAGCGCGACGAGGCCGATCAGGGGTTCAAGAAGGCGATCGAGGAGATGCAGGCGCTGGTCGGGCAGGATCCCGACAACGCGGAGTGGAAGACGGACCTGGCGGAGATCCTGGTGGCGTCGGCCTCGACGGACGGCCGCGCCCCGAAGGACGAGCTCGCGCTGAGGAGGCAGGCCGACGGGCTGCTGGAGCAAGTCACCTCGCTCGACGACGGCAACGCCGCCGACCGCCTGACGCGCGGCTGGAACCTCCTGTTGCTCGGGCAGAGCACGGAGGTGGAGGAGCCCGAGCAGCTCGCCAGGCTGCGCACCGCCGCCACCCTCGCCGCCGAGGTCCTGCGGGCCCGTCCCAAGAGCGTCGAGGCCTCGCAGGTGCTGGTCTGGGCCCTCCAGCTTCAGCTGTCGCGGCTCGGGGAGGGCGACGACGCCGTGCGGCTGGAGACCCAGGTGGCCGAGGTGCTCGCCGCGGCCCGGACGGAGCATCCGGACAATCCGTACCTCACCAGCATGGACGCGTACCGCCGGCTCCGGCACGCTCGCGCCGCAGAGACCGAGAGGCCTGCAGAGGCCCGCGCCGACCTCGATGGGGCCATCGCGCTCTACCAGGCCGCCGTCAAGGCGCTGCCGCGCGATCCCACCGCGCGCGACAACCTCGCGCAGGCCGAGCTCGACCGCGCCCGGGTGCTCGAGCGGCTCGGTGAGCACCGGAGCGCGGCGCAGAGCTGCGAGGAGGCCGCCCGGCAGTGGGCGGAGGCGGCGAAGGCCAGGCCGAGCTACGCCCCTTACCAGCAGCGCCTCCACCGGGCCTGCCTGCAGCGGAGCGAGGTGCTCCACGCGATGGGCGACGAGGGCGGCGCCGCGCGCGAGCAGCAGCGCGCGGAGGCGGCGGTGCGCCGCTCCATCGAGCTGGCGCCCGGCGAGCCCGCCTACCGGCGAGACCTCATCTCGGTCTGGAAGAAGATCGGGGAGGCACGGAGCGAGGCCGGCGACCACCCGGGCGCGGCCGCGGCTTGTAAGCGGCGAGCGAGCGCGGCCATGGAGGCGGCGAAGACGACCGGCGACCGGGCGAGGTTCCTCGACGCGGCGTGGTCCGCCTATTGGTCCGAGGGCGACGAGCTCGCCGCGGCGAAGGATCCGGCCGGTGCGCTGCGCGCATACGCGGACGCGGGCTCCGCGGCCTCCAGCGCGGTGGCCCTCACCCCGAGGGTGGCGGAGCGTCACAATCAGCTGCACATCGCCCGCTACTCCCGCGGCCAGTACCTGGCGGAGCGCGGGGATCACGCGGCTGCGGTCGAGGACCTCGAGGCGGCCCGGCGCGAGATCGAGCGGGCCATCGCGCTCGACGCGGACGAGCCGGTCTATCGCGGGAACCAGGCCAGGGGGCTCCTCGCGCTGGGCGGGGAGCGGGAGGCGCTGGGGGACGCGAAGAGGGCGCTCCAGGCTTACCGGGGCCAGGCCGACGCCGCGCGCGCCCTGCTTCGCAGCAAGCCTGGCGACGAGGAGGGGCTTCGCCTCCTCGTCATGGGCGAGTACCACACCGGGCAACTGCTCGCCGCCGCCGGCGACACGGACGGAGCGCGGCGCGCTTACCTCGCCGCCCTCGAGGCGACGCGGGAGGCGGTCAAGACCGATCCGGCCCGGAAGGAGGACGTGGAGACGCTGGAGCGGCTCGTCGAGGGGAAGTGACGCGGCCCCCACTCACCCTCGCTCCCGCTCCACCCCCGTCCGCTCCACCACGACCACGCCGGCCAGGATCAGCGACCCGCCGATCGCGATGGTCGCCGTCCAGGGCTCGCCGAGGAACACGACGCCGGTCAGGACCGAGACCAGCGGGATGACGTTCAGGAGGTTGTTCGCCACGCTGACCCCGAGCACGGGGAGCGCCAGGTTCCAGAGGAGGTACCCGGCGGCCGAGCAGAGCAGGCCGAGGTAGGCGAGGGAGAGCCAGGCGCCGGCGGACGGGGCGTGCAGCGGCCTGAACGCCGACTCGACGACGGCGAGCGGCAAGAGCGTCGCGGCGCCGGCGGCCATGGTGGCGGCGGTGACGAGGAGCGCGGGATAGCGCGCCATGAGGTCGCGGGCCAGGAACGTGTAGGCCACCCAGGCGGCCATCGCCCCGAGGACGAGGAGGTCGCCGAGGAGGCTCCGGGGCCCCGCCCCGTCGGGGCGCACGATCACCACCACCCCCACCGCGGCGATCGCCATCCCGAGGACGGAGAGCGCTCTCGGCGGGCGCCGGCGCTGGACCGCCTCGACGATGGCGCTCCCCAGCGGGACGGTGGCGACGATCAGGGAGGCGTGCGAGGCGGTCGTGTAGACCAGGCCGTAGTTCTCGAACGCGAAGTAGAGGGTGACGCCGAGGAGGCCGAGCAGGCAGACGGCCGGGAGATCGGCGCGGGCAAGCGACAGACCCCGGCGGCGCGCCGCCGGCCAGAGGAGCGCGGCGGCGAGGATGAACCGGCCCGTCGCCAGCGCGAGGGGAGGGAGCTCCCGGACGGCGACCCGGCTGACCGGGAAGGAAACGCCCCACAGGATCACCACGGCCACCGCGGCGACGAGCGCGCGCGCCGGGGTCACCCGCGTCGCGCGCGGGGGCGAGAGGGCGGCGGAGACCGCGGGGGCGGCGGTGGGGTCCGGCATGGAGGAGCGAACATCGCCGGACCGCGGCCGGGGCGCAAGGGCCGGAAGCTGCGTCAGGGCCCCGGGCCGGCCCGCTTCCGGGCCGTCCAGGCGCGCGTCCGGTAGGGCACCTCGACCCGCTCGATCCGCTCGGCCGCGAGATGGGCGGCCAGCTCGGCGACGAGGGCCGCCACCCCATCCTCTCCGGCCTCGACGCGGAGGCGGTTGTGGCTCCGCCAGAGCTCGAGGTAGCGGTCCGCCGTCATGTGGGCCGAGTGCCCGACCTCGTGGATCCGGACGTCGGCGAAGTCGCCGGTCGACGTCAGCACCGCGGCCCAGTCCCGGCTCCGGTAGGCCTCGTCGTGGGCGGGCGCGCAGCGGCGGATGGCGTCCTCGGTCCAGCGGAGCAGCGCGCTCGCCTCGCGGTCCCGGTCGTTCCAGAGGACGGTGAGGTGGCCGCCCGGCGAGAGGACGCGGGCGGCCTCGGGGAGCGCGCGCGGCGGGTCCGCCCAGTGGAAGGCCTGCGCCGCCACCGCCCAGCGCTGGGACGCCGCGGCGAGCCCCGTCTCCTCGAACGTGCCGGCCTGCCACACCACCCCGGGCAGCTCCGGCGCCAGCCGCCGCATCGCCTCGCTCGGCTCCACCGCGGTCACCCGGAGGCCGCGGCCGGCGAGCTGCCGGGTGAAGAGCCCGGTCCCCGCCCCGAGCTCGGCCACCGGGTCGCCCGGTCGGAGCCCGAGCTCGGCGACGAGGAGGTCGACGAGGGCGCCCGGGTAGCCGGGGCGGGCGCGGGCGTAGGCCTCAGCCTGCGGGGAGAAGTCGCCCAGGCGGGCCATCGCTACTCCACCCACCGCAGCCCGCCATCGGCCGTGAAGAGGAGCCCGCAGCGGACCCGGCGCCCCTCCGCCAGGCCGAGCTCGCCCAGGATCCGCCCGTAGGCGCGGACCTGCTCCACGTAGTCGGGGTGGGTCGTCCGGACGTCTCCCACCGGCGGCTGGTCGGTCTTGAAGTCGACCACCTCGAGGAGGCCGTCCGAGGCCGAGAGCAGGTCGACGTAGCCGGAGTGGAGCCTCCCCTCCCGGGCGGTGGCGATCGGGTACTCGAGCTGGAGCGTCGGCCCCGGCGCCCGGCGGAGCCCGGCCCCCGCCAGGGCGGCCAGGGCGCGCTCGACGTCCTCGATCGCCTCGGCGTGCCGCTCCGCGAGCCCCAGCTCCCTCGCCGCGCGGGCGACCGCGTCCCGGGCGGCGAGCCCCGGCTGGCGGAGCACGAGCCCGATGGCGTGATGGACCGCGTCGCCGAAGACGCGGCCGTGGCGCCCGGGCCGGTGCTTGCGCCGCTCGCCGGCCTCGCCCTCCGGCGCGAGGAGCGCCGCGTGGGCCTCGGCGCTCACCGCGGCCGGAGCGAACCTGGGCCGGGCGGCCTCGGCGACCGCGGCCGACCAGGCCGTGCCCACCGCCGCGGCGAGGCCGGCGTCGATCCTCGGCGCGCGGCGCGCAGGCGCCTCGATCCCCTCCGCCCACCCGGGGAGGCGCTCGGGATCGTACCGCTCGAGGACCTCGAACGTGCCCGCCGGCGCCTCGGCGGCGAGCGCCCCGGCGATCTGCTTCTCGCTCGCCGCGCCGGCGAGGGGGAGGACCAGCACGTCCCGCGCCCGGGTGGCGGCCACGTACACCACCCGGCGCCGCTCGGCGGCCAGGTACCGCTGCTCGCGGCCGAGGATGTCCGCGCCCGCTGGCTCGCTCCACTCCAGGCCGTCCAGGTCGACCGCCCACCGCTCCCCGTCGCGGTCCATCGTCCAGGGCGCCGCCCCGGCGCGCGGCACCCAGCTGGCGCGGCCGTCCCAGAGGATCACCACCGGGAACTCGAGCCCCTTCGACTGGTGGATGGTGAGGACCTGGACCGCCTCGCTCCCCACCGGGCGCGGTGGGTCGAGGCCGATGGGCTCCTCGATCCAGGCCCGCAGCCGGGCGGTGGCCCCGTCGTAGTCGAGCCCCTCCGCGGCCGCGACCCGCTCGAGCTCGAGGCAGAGCTCGCGGAGGCGGGCCAGGCGCTGCGCGCCGTTCGGGCCGAGCGCCGCCGCGCGGCCGAAGGCGGTCTCCTCGAGGAGGTCCCGGGCGGTGGCCCCCGGCGGGCGGGAGGCGCGGTCGCGCCGCAGCCGCTGGACGAGCGCCAGGGCGGCGCGCGCGCGCCTCACCCCGGTGTCGGTCGAGTCCTCGGGCGCCGCGCGGGCCCGGGCCAGGTCCGAGAGGTCGAGGGCGAAGAACGGCGGGCGGAGGAGGGCGGCCTGGGCGACGCCGTCGTCGCGATCGGCGACCGCGCGCAGGCCGAGCAGGAACTGCCGGTGGAGCGGGTCCTCGAGGAAGAGCGTCCCGCCCCGGGCCGAGTACGGGACGCCGAGCCGGTCGAGCTCGGAGAACAGGAGGTCGAGGTGCCAGGTGGAGGCGGCGAGCACGGCCACGTCGCCATGGGTCGCCGGGCGGGTCCGCCGGTCGATCGGATCGACGATCGGGAGCTTCCCCCCGCCCACCGCGGCGCGGAGCCAGGTGGCGAGGGCCGTCCCCTCGAGCGCCCGGTGCGCCTCGGCGGTCGCCCCCTCCTCGCCGAAGGGGAGGTGGACCACCGAGGAGGCCCGGCTCCCGGGGCGGCCGGGCTCGAGGTGGACGTTCGCCACCCTCCCCTCCGCCGGGTCGAAGGCGGGCGCTCCGCCGGCCGCGGCGCCGAGGACGCGGTCGAACCGATCGTTCAGCCAGCGGACCAGCGCCGGCTCACTGCGGAAGCTGGTGGTGAGGGAGACCGGCAGGAACGGCCCGGCCTGCACGATCCGGCGGACCGCGTCGTAGACCGCGATGTCGGCGCGGCGGAAGCGGTAGATCGACTGCTTCGGATCCCCGACCAGCGTGAGCTTGCCGGGTGCGAGGCGCACGTCTTGCCAGCGCGCCGCGGCGGGCGGCGCCTCGCAGAGGTAGAGGACGATCTCCGCCTGGAGCGGATCGGTGTCCTGGAACTCGTCGACGAGCACGTGGTCGAAGAGCCGCCGGTAGTCGGCGCGGACGTCGGGCCGGGTGGCGAGCAGGTCCCGCAGGCGGAGGAGCAGGTCCACCTGGTCGAGGGCGCGATGGCGGATCTTCACCCGCTCGTACATCGCCAGGACCACCGGGAAGGTGCGCACCAGGCGGTGGGCCATCCAGCGGTGAAGGGGCCGGCAGAGGTCGTCGCGGAGGGCGCCGGTGCGGAGCGCCCCCCGGCCGTCGTCTCCGTTCCAGGCCTTCCAGAGGCTCCAGCCGGCCGGGTCGTCCAGGAAGCCGACGCCCTTCTGGGCGCTCCTTCCGCGCGGCTCGGCACGGAGGATGGCGCCGACCTCGCGGAAGAGGACGACCGGGTCGTCCTCCCCCGCCAGCGACTCGATGCGGCGGAGGGTGTTCCGGATCCAGGCCGAGCCGACGCCGTCGCCGTGCGAGCCGCCGGCGAGGGCGCGGAACTCCACCAGCCGCGCCCGGACGTCGGCCAGCTGGAACCGAGGCAGGGCCGGGGCGGGCGGGGGCACGTCCCGGCTCCGGAGGAAGCCGGAGAGGAGGGCGTCGAGGCCGTGGTAGGTGGTCCACTCGGTCTCGCGGGACTCGGGTCGGATCCCGGCGCGGAGCGCGTCGAGCAGGGTCCGCTCCGCCTCGCGGGCCAGCGCCTCCTCGCAGGCGCCGGCCAGCTCGGCGGCCAGCGTCCCGGCCTGGACCGCGTGCAGCAGCACCGAGAACGTCTCCTGGAACAGCTCCTCGCCGTCCTCGACCACCTGGTAGGAGGGGCTGAGGCGCGCCTCGACCGGCCGCATCCGGAGGAGCCGGTCGGCGAAGCCGTGGATGGTCCCGAGGTGCGCGGTGTCGAGCGCCGCACTCGCCTCGCCGAGGCGGCGCCGGCGCTCCGGGGTGAGATCGTCGCGCGCCAGCTCGCCGAGGAGCCGCTCGCGGATCCGGAGCCGCAGCTCCCCGGCCGCCTTCCGCGTGAAGGTGATGGCCGCGAGCCGGGTGAGGGGCAGGGCCGGACCGTCGTCCGCCGGCGCGACCAGGTCCACGAGCCGGTCGACGAGGAGGGTGGTCTTGCCCGTGCCGGCCCCGGCGTCCACCAGGACGTTCCGGGCGCGCTCGCGGACGGCCGCGTCGCGGGCCTCCTGGTCCGGGGCGCGCGGGCGATCGCTCATCCCACCTCCTCCGGCCCGGACTTGAGCTGGCGGAAGGCGCCCAGGACGCCCTTCCGCCCGCGGAGGCCGGCGGCCGCCCGGGCCGGGATCTGCGCGCCGCAGAGGGCGCGGAAGGAGCAGTACGTGCAGTCCCCCGGCTCGGGCGTCGAGACGAAGGCCCGCTCGGCGAGGATCCGCGCGGCGAGCGTCAGCCACTCGAGGCCGCTCGCCTCGAGCAGGGCGTAGTCCTCGCGGAAGCCACGCTCGCGGTGCCCGCGGTCGCCCGCGTAGGCGTAGGCGACGCGGACCTTCCCCGGCAGGCCCCAGCCCCGGGCGAGCTTCCCGGTGACGATGCCGTAGAGGGCGAGCTGCAGGTCGCGCCCGGGCGTGGGCCCGGCCTCGTCGCCCAGGCGCGGGTGCGAGCGGCCGGTCTTGAGGTCGCGGACCAGCGTGTACCCGTCCTCGACGTCGAGCCGATCGATGTAGCCGCGCACCCAGAGGGTCCGATCGCCCAGGGCCAGCGGGACCGGCTCGGGGACGCCGAACGGGCGCTCGACGTCCACGAACGTCCGCTGCCGGCCCGGCTGGAAGTCGTAGGAGAGGAAGGAGCGGACGTCGTCCCGCAGCCGCAGCCGCTCCTTCTCCCGGATCCCGGCGCCCACCAGCGGGTACTCGGAGAGGAGCTCGCCGAAGCGCCGCGAGGCCAGCTCGTCGGCCAGCGCCTGCCACCGGTCGAGCGCGCCCTCCCCGGCGACGAAGGCCTTCCCGTGGCCGCGGTAGAACTCCTCCATCGCCGCGTGGAAGAGGCCGCCGTAGGTGAGCGGGTCGAGCTCGGAGAGCGAGGGCGCCTCGGCGGGATCGTCCCAGCCGAGGACGCGCCGGTAGAGGAAGTAGCGCGGGCAGGCGAGCAGGTCGGCGAGGCCCGAGGCGGAGATGGGGCGCTCCGGGGTGAGCCCCGGCACGGCGGGGAACGGCTCGCCCCCCGGGAGCAGCCCGTCGGCCGGCCCGAGCTTCCCGGGCGCGAGGAGCGCCCCGGCCCGCTCCGGATCGAGGAGCTCCTCCTCGCGCCAGCCGGGCGGCACGCTCGAGGACGCCGCGGCCCGGTCGAGCCAGGCGGCGCGCGAGACCGGGTGGGCGTCCCGGAAGACGGCCGCCTCGCGCCTCGCCGGGGCAAAGGCGTCGCGGTGGAGCGTCTTGAGGCTCGGCACCCGGTCCCCGGGGCGCCCCGTGCCGGCGTCCGGCCGGCGGAGGGCGGCGCCCACGTCGACGAAGAGCGAGGAGGGCTCGCGCTCGACGTGCTCCAGGTCCACCCGGGGTGCGGAGAGGGCGATCCGCGTGCCCGCGCCCCGGAGGACCCGGTCGAAGGCCTGGAGCTGGGAGAGCACCCCATCGGCGGCGGTGGGGACCAGGACGCCGCCCGCCTCCTCGCGCATCGCGTCCGGCAGGACCGGGTCCTCGCGGGCGGCCGCGGGGAGGGCGCCCTCGCAGAGCCCGAGCACGCGGATCGCGGCGAGCTCGAGCCCGGCCGCATCCGCAAGCCGGCCGACGAGGACCGCCGGCTCGCCGAAGCGGCCGCGCGGGACCCGGAGCGCGAGGAGGCGCGCCTCCAGCACCTCGAGGGCGTCGGATCCTCGGAGCGCGCCCCCGACCGCGTCCGTCGAGAGGTCGGCGAGCGCCTCGCCGAGCAGGCTCGAGACCGGCGGGCCGCCGCCCGGGTCGAGCAGCCAGTCGCCGAGGAAGGCGCGCAGCGCGAGGGCGAGGTCGGCGAGCGGCGCGCCGCCGACCACGCGGGCCGCCACCGCGACCAGGGCCTCGAGCGCCGGGCGAGCGGCGCGGATCCGCTCCAGGGCGCGCTCCACGTGCCAGGTCTCGCGCCCCTCCGGGTCCCCCTCGGGCGAGCGGGCGAGCACGGCGACCAGCTCGGCCTCCCGGGCGGCGGCCCGGGGCGCCCAGTCGAGCGCGCCCCCGGGGTGGGCGGCGTTCCCGCCGGCCGTCCCCAGCCCCCAGGCGACCTCCATCGCCTCGCCGTGCGTGAGGTGCTGCCGATCGCCGAGCGGGCAGCGGAGGCCGGGGAGCACCGCGGCGACCGCCTCGGCCGAGAGGTGCGCGGAGAGCGCCCGGAGGACGGCGAGGACCCGGACGCCGCCGGCGAGCGACGTGGCGGGGAGGCCGCCCGCCACGTGGACCGCGAGCGCCCCGTCCTGGAACGGCAGCCGCTCGAGGCGCTGCGCCAGGAGGGCGGCGACCGGATCGGGGTAGGGGACCAGGACGGCGACGTCCTCGAGGGCTCGCCCCTCCTCGAGCACCTGGCGGGCCACCCAGTCGGCCGCGGCCTCGAGCTCCGCCTCGACCCCGGCGTGCTCCTCCAGGGTGACGGTGCCGTCCGGCCCGGCGCTCCGCGGGAGCGCGGGGTCGGCCAGCGTCTCGGGATCGGCGAAGAGCAGCCGCTGGAGGAGATCGCGCTCCGTCTGCCCGGCCGCCGCCGGCGCCGCCTCGGCGAGCGCCCGACGCGCCTCGCGGCCGAGCAGCGCCTCCACCCGCGCGAGGTGACGCTCGCGGAGGGGCCGGGCGGCGAGGAGGCCGAGCCGAGCGCCCGGCAGCGCGCGCAGGAAGCGGGCCTGGACGGCCCGCTCGTGGCCCGTAGCGATGGCGAGGATGGGGCCGGCCGGCGGCGTGGCCGCGCCCGCCTCGAGCCGCGCCGCCGCCTCGCGGAGGATGCGGGCGGAGGTCCAGCGGGCTCCCGCGGCGGCGTCGAGCCGGCGCCAGAGCCGGGCGAGGTCGCGCCAGCGCGCGGTCGAGGTGGGGAGGGTGTCCGCGGCCAGCCCCGCGCCCTCGAGGTCGCCGATCGCCCGGGCGAAGGCGTCGTCCCAGCCGCGGGTGGTCCGCAGGAGCAGCGGGTCGAGCTGCTCGAGCCCGAGGTCCTCCGAGGCGAAGAGGGCGAGCAGGCGGGCCGGGCGGAGCGCGTCCTCTCCCGGCTCGAAGGCCACCGCGGCGTCGTGGAGGAGCTCGATCGCGAGCGTCAGCGGCCCGACGAAGCGGGTGCCGGCGAGGATCGCGCCGCGCCCGGTGCGGAGCAGGGCCCGCCGGAGGGCGTGGGCGTGTCGCTCGTGCGGGACGAGCACCGTGCGAAGCGGCAGCGCGCCCACGGCCGGCAGCGCCGCGACGGCGTCGGCCCAGTCCCGGAGGGTCCAGAGGATGAGCGGGGGGAGGGCCATCGACGCCAGCATTTTAGCCGGGGGATGGACGCCGGGGCGGCGCGGCGACCCACGCGGGAATTGACGGAGCGTCGGGCGTCGCGCATCGCCTTCGCGGAGGCGCACGGATGACGAAGGGAAACCCACCCGCGGGGTCACCCGACTGGCGCACGCACGGCGTTCGCGTGGTGCACGAGGACCAGCTCGACCTCCGTACGGCCCAGACGCCGGGCATGACCCGGGCGGCGGCCATCGACCAGGCGAGGGTCGGCGCCCGCAAGCTCTGGGCCGGCACCGTCTCCATCGAGGCCAGGGCGAAGACCGGCCCCCATCACCACGGCCCCCTGGAGAGCGTCATCTACGTGGTGACCGGGCGGGCCCGGATGCGCTGGGGAGAGGCGCTGGAGTTCACCGCAGAGGCGGGACCGGGCGACTTCATCTTCGTCCCGCCGTTCGTCCCCCACCAGGAGATGAACGCCAGCGACGCGGAGCCGCTCCGCTGCGTCCTGGTGAGGAGCGACCAGGAGCCGGTGGTGGTGAACCTGGACATCGCGGCGGTCGAGCGGCCGGAGGAGGTCGAGTGGATCGATCCGGCCCACCCACGCCGGTCGCGGGGGTGAGCGCGCTCAGCGCGCCGCCCCCTCGGCCGTGGCCGGCGCTCCCCCCGCCCGGCAGGCGCGGAGCTCGCGGACGATGGCCGCGTCGTCGGATGGGCCGAGCAGGCGGCGGACGGCGGGGAAGATCACCGCCTCCTCGCGCTGGAGGTGCTCGGCGAAGTGGCGTTCCAGCATCAGCATGCGTGAGCTCTCCCTGGGGGCGTACGGACGTCGCTGCACCACCCATGCCGCTTCGGCGCTGCGAGCGGCAAGCGCCCGGGTTGACGAGCGTTAGCCGCTGGAGCCTGGCCTGGCCGCCTCGCCCGCATCGTCCCGGGCACCGGAAACTCGTTGCCGTCAAGACCCATATATCGGTGTGCGACCGGCGGAGCAGCGACCCGGGCCGCGTCATCACGGGCCTTTCGCCCTGGCCGCGGCCTTGCTTTGGTACGCCGCCATGCTGCTCCACGACACCACCCCCACCGGCGAGCCGCCCGCCCCATGGGCCGGGGGCCTCGCCTCCTCCGGGGCGGGCGACCTGGTCCGCATGGCGGCGCCACGCGAGAAGAAGGCGCTCGTCCGGGCGCCCCCGGACCGCACGCAGCGCTGGCGGCGCGCCTTCCAGGTCGCGTTCCTCCTCCTGAACGTCGCCATCGGGGTACAGTTCTGGGTCTTCGTCCGCTTCCACGAGTCCGGCGGCCAGGGGCCGTACCTGCCGCGCCCGCCGGGCGTCGAGGGCTGGCTCCCCATCGCCTCGCTCATGAACCTCAAGGCGGCGGTCCTCACCGGAGAGCTGCCTCGCCGGCTCCCCGCGGGGATGTTCCTCCTCGTCGCCTTCCTGGCGATCACGTTTCTCTTCCGAAAGGCGTTCTGCTCCTGGCTCTGCCCGGTGGGCACGCTCTCCGAGTGGCTGTGGAAGCTCGGGCGGCGGCTCTTCGGACGCACGTTCCCGCTCCCGCGCTGGGCCGACTGGCCGCTCCGGGGGCTCAAGTACGCGCTGCTCGCGTTCTTCCTCTGGGCGGTCGCCGGGATGTCGGTCGAGGCCATCGGCGCCTTCCTGGAGAGCCCGTACGGCCTGGTCGCCGACGTGAAGATGCTGAACTTCTTCCGCCACATGGGGACGACGGCGGCGCTGGTGCTCGGCGCGCTGGCGGTGGCGTCCGTGCTCGTCCCGAACCTCTGGTGCCGCTACCTCTGCCCGTACGGCGCGCTCCACGGCCTGGTCTCGTGGCTCTCCCCGGTGCGCATCCGGCGCGACCCGGACACCTGCATCGACTGCGCGAAGTGCGCGAAGGCGTGCCCGTCGCGGCTTCCGGTCGACGTGAAGGCGTCCGTCGCCTCGCCGGAGTGCACCGGCTGCCTGGAGTGCGTCGCCACCTGTCCGGTGAAGGACGCGCTCGTGATCGCGCCCCGCCGCCGGATGCGCCTGCCCGCCTGGGCGGTCGCGGCGGGGATCGCCGCCGTCTTCCTCGGGTTCACGGCCTATGCGCGCCTGACCGGCCACTGGCACACCGACGTCGACCCGCGGGTGTACTCGGCGATCATCCTGCGGGCGGAGGAGGTCGCGCACGCGCCCTGACCGGGGCCGCCCGGGCGATCGCGCCCCGCCGCCAGCGCCGCGGCGCGCTAGGCGGGGGGAGGGAGCGCGTCCGCAGGGCTCCCCCCCGGAGCAGGCTCCGCCGCCCTCGCGCCGCCGGCGGCCAGCCCGTCGCGGGGGAACCGGATCTCGAACCGCGCGCCGCGGCCGAGCTCGCTGTGCACGTCGATCCGGCCTCCGTGCGCGGACACGATCCTGCTCGCCATCGCCAGCCCGAGTCCCACCCCCGACACCCGCTCGCGGAGGGGGCCGACGCGGGCGAACGGCTCGAAGACCCGGCGCTGCTCCTCGGCCGAGAGCCCGACTCCCCGATCGGTCACCGCGATGACGATCTCGTCGCGCTCCCGCGACTCGCCGAGGCAGACCTCGACGCGGCTGCCCTCGGGCGAGTACTTGAGCGCGTTGCTCAATAGGTTCCCCAGCGCCTGCTCGAGGCGCGCGGGGTCGCAGGCTGCGAAGACCGGCCCGTCGGGCGCCGAGACGGCGATGTCGCGCGGAGGCTGAGAGGCCCGGTAGAGGTCGACGACGTGCTCCACCGCGGCGTGCACGTCGGCGCGCTCGAGGCGCAGCTCGAGGGTCCCCGCCTCGATGCGGGAGGCGTCGACGAGGTCGCCGAGCATCAGGTCGAGGCGCGTCACCTGGCGGTCGGCGATCGAGAGCAGCTCGCGGAGCCGTCCCTCGGGGGGGAGGGGGCGGTCGGACGAGAACTGGTGCGTCGCCATGCGCAGCACGGAGAGGGGGTTACGCAGGTCGTGCGCGACGCCTCCGAGCAGCGCCACGCGCTCGGAGCGCTGCGCGGCGAGCTCGTCCGCCAACGCGAGGAACGCGGAGGCGACCTCCTGGACCTCCGGCGGGCCGCGGGGCACGAGCAGGGCCGTGGACCGCTCGCGCGAGTACCGGGTGATCCCGGCCCGGATGTCGATCAGCGGCGCGAGCACGTAGCGCCGCGCCCAGAGCAGGAGCGCGACGACCGCCGACGCGATGACCGCGACCAGGGTCGTCGCCAGGACCCCGGCCAGCCGATCCCATCGACGGGCGCGCTCGCGCATGGTGGCGGCGAGCTCGAGGTTGTAGTCGACGAGCGCCTTGAGCGCGGTGTGCGCCGCCTCGGCGGTCGGGGCGCGGCTCGGCGCACCGTCCTCGCGCGCCCGTGCGAGGAACGCGCCGACGCGCTCCCGCGCGACGGCGACGAGCCGGGCCTCCTCGGGCGACTGCTCGTATCTCACCGCGTCCTCGAGGAGCCGCAGGAGCGTCGCCTCGTGCGCCCTCAGGTCCGAGGCCCTGTCGGCGCGGGGCTCCTCGGTCCCGGACCGGACCACACTGTCCGCCTCGAGGAGCTGGATGCGAAGCTGCTTCGCGATGCGGACGTTCTCGAGGGCGGCGTCGAGGCTCGTGGCGACGACGTGGAGCTCGTCCCGGAGCACGATCAGGGCCGCCGAGGCCGCGGCCGCCACCGCGATCATCAACAGCGCGACGATCGTGAAGGCCTTCCGGAGAGACACGGAGATCGCCTTAGCACACGCCCGGAGCGGTGGCGAGCGACGGTGGAGGGCGGGGAGGGGGCGGCGACCGAGCGGGCCCCGCGACGTCCGGGCGAGCGTGCGCCAGGCCGCCGGGCGCGCCGAGGCTCGGGAGGCGACGGCGGCGGAGGGAATGGTGCTCGGGCTCGCCGCGTTCCACGGAGCGTCGAGGGCGGCCCGCCGAGCGCACCCCCGGAGCGGCCACCCGAGCGACTCGAACATGCTGGGGCCGAAGGATCACACGCGGTTCGCTCGCCAGGTCCGGGCGGTCGCCAGGTTCGCGCTTCTCGGCGTCGCCTGCACCGCCATCGCCTCGACGGGCAGCGCGGAGCCCTCCGCGGAGGGCGTGCCGAGGGCCACCCTGAAGAACGGCCTCCGCGTGGTCGTGGTGCCCGACCCCCTCGCGCCGGTCGCCACGGTCGAGATGAACTGCCTGGTCGGGTCCAACGAGGCGCCGCCGGGGTTTCCGGGAATGGCGCACGCGCAGGAGCACATGATGTTCCGGGGAAGCCCGGGCCTGTCCGCCGACCAGCTGGCGGAGGTGGTGGCGGCCATGGGCGGCCGGTTCAACGCCGACACCCGGCAGACCGTCACGCAGTACCTCTTCACGGTCCCAGCAGAGGACCTCGCGGTGGCGCTGCGCGTGGAGGCCGTGCGCATGGCGGGCGTCCTCGACTCCGAGGAGCTCTGGCGTGAGGAGCGCAACGCCATCGAGCAGGAGGTGTCCCAGGACCTCTCGGACCCCCAGTACGTCTTCTACACGAGGCTCCTCGCCGACCTGTTCGGCGGGAGCCCGTACGAGCAACGACGCGCTCGGCACGCGGGAGTCCTTCGACAAGACCACGGGCGCCATGCTGAAGGCCTTCCATGACGCCTGGTACGCCCCGAACGACGCGATCCTGATCGTCGCCGGTGACGTGAGGCCCCGCGAGGCGCTCGCGCTCGTGGAGAGCGCGTTCGACGCGCTCCCGAGCAAGCCCCTCCCGCCGCGCCCCTCGCTGCATCTCGCAGCCGTGCAGCCCGGGACGCTGCGACTCGACACCGACCTCCCCTACGGCCTGGTGGCGACCGCCTTCCGCATGCCCGGCTCCGACAGCTCCGATTACCCGGCGGCCCGGGTCCTGGGCGACGTGCTGAACAGCCAGCGAGGGACGCTCCATGGCCTCGTGCCGCAGGGGAAGGCCCTCCACGCCGGCTTCTCCTCGAGCAGCCTTCCGCCCGCCAGCCTGGGCGTGGCCGTGGCGGCGCTGCCCCGGGGCGGAGATGCCGAGGGGCTGCTGAAGGAGGTCGAGGGGATCCTCGCCGCCGACCGGGAGCGCGGCCTCCCGGCGGACCTCGTGGACGCGGCCAAGAGACGGGAGAAGGCCGACTACCGGTTCCGGCGAAACTCGGTGGCCGGACTGGCCGAGCTCTGGTCGGAGGCGCTCGCCGTCGAGGGGCGGCGGTCCCCCGAGGACGACCTGAGGGCGATCGAGGACGTGACCGTGGACGACGTGAACCGGGCGGCCCGTCGGTACCTCGACCCGGAGCACGCGGTGAGGGCCGCAGGGAGACGTGAGCGCTCCCCGGCGTCTCAGCGCGCCGTGAAGACGAAGGCACACATCTCCGCGTCGATGGCGCCTTCGCCGAGCTCGGCCCGGAGCGCGCGCGTCGCGGCCTCGACGGCGTCGGCCAGCCTGCCGGGCCCGCGCGTGAGGATCTCGTGGCGGAGCGGCGTCCCCTCGCAGAGCCCGAGCGCGGCGTCGCGCGCCGACGCCGCCTGGCTCCGGAGGGCGACGACCTCGTGCTCGACGCGCCCGAACCCGCTGGCGCGTAGCTCGCGCTCGAGCGCCGCCGGGTCGCCGTGGCCGTGCGGCGTGCGCGCCATGAAGAGGGGCGGGTCGTGCGGGAAGAGGGCGGTGAGGGCGTCGCTCACGATCCGGGCGACGTCGTTCCGCGCGAGCCCATCCCAGACGCTCAGCACATAGGCGCCGCCTGGCGCGAGCACGCGGCGCGCCTCGCGGAACGCGGCCACGCGATCCGGGAAGAACATCGCGCCGAACTGGCAGGCGACGAGATCGAACCGGCCGAGGTCGAACGGCAGGCGCAGGGCGTCGGCGCGGGACCAGCGGACGCGCCGGTCGGCGACGCGCGCCGAGGCCCGGGTCAGCATCTCGTCGTTGAGGTCGGTGGCCTCCACCTCCGCGTCCGGGATGGCGTCGAGCAGCGCAGCCGTGACCACCCCGGTCCCCGCGGCGATCTCGAGCACGCGGCGGGCGCCCAGCCGCCGGGCGCGCCGGGCCAGATCCTCCGCGTAGGGCGCGAAGAACATGGGGACGAGGTAGCGGTCGTAGCGATCCGGGATCGATCCGGCGAACTGGACGTCGGTCGGGGTCATGGCGGGCAGCCTAATCGGGAGCGACCGGCGGTGCTCGCCGGCGGTCCGGGTCGAGCCCGGGGACGCGCGAACCGAGCGCCGGCGCGCGCCGGGCTCCGCGGCCTCGGCGGCGGCTGCAGAGGGCCCGGCCACGGCGGCGGGAGGCCCCGCGTCCCGGCGGGCCTCCCGGAACGCACGCAGCAGGTCGACGAGCGGTGCCGGCGTTGCGCCACGGTCTCCACCCCGGGCCGGGGCCAGCGAGCGGCGCCGACGCGCGCCGCACGAGCCGGAGCTCGCCTCGCGACCGGCGCGCCTGCGGGCCTGGAGCGCCGGCAGGAGCGGCCGGCTGCGCTCGACGGTGAGGATCCGGGCGCTCGGCGCGGACGCATGGCTCCGAGCCTCGCCGCACCGCGGTGGAGGCCAGCCGCGCGGCCCGTCCGGACGTCGCGGTGCTCGACGTGTTCCTGGCGGATGCCGGCGGGCTCGGTCTCGCCCAGGCGCTCCGGCGGGAGCTCGCCGACCCGCGGCTGCTCTTCGTCACCGGCCTCGCGCTGCCCTCGGTGCGCGACGCGCTCATGCCGGCCCCGGTCCTGTTCAAGCCGTTCCGCCGACGGGAGCTCCTCGAGGCGGTCCGCGTGCTGGCGCCGCTTCCAGCCACGTGAGGCAGCCGGACGGCGCGCGCGGGGTCACCAGAGGGGCCGGGTGAACCGCGCGCTGCCGTGCTAGACCGGCCCCCATGGCCGACCTCAAGGCGAAGCGAATCGAGGAGATCCCGTTCTACCAGGGACCCAATGCGATCCCGGGCATCCGGTTCCACGGGGCGGCCCGGGAGCTCGGCGTGACCGCCTGGGGCATGAACGTGCTCCGGATCGAGACGGGGTGCGCCGCGTATCCCGAGCACGACCACGCGAAGGACGGCCAGGAGGAGGTCTACGTCGTCCTGAAGGGCAGCGGCACGATGGACGCCGGCGGCGACCGCGTGGAGCTCGCGGAGGGGACGCTGGTGCGCGTGGGTCCATCGACGCGGCGCAAGATCCTGCCGGGCCCCCACGGGATCACCGTGCTCGCGATCGGGGCCACGCCCGGGCAGGCCTACAGGCCCCGCTGAGCCGCCTGCGCCGAACCGGACCGAATCAACGAAGGTCGCTCGACCGGGGGCGGAATCACGCATCGTGCGAACAAGGTGACGCCCCCACGCGTGATGCGGGTGCAGCTGCCGCAGGGAGGATGGCGTCCCCGTCGTGGACGCTTGCAGCGACCGTTCCGAGCGAGCCCCTCCCTGGCTGCTCGCTCAGAGCAGCGCGAATCCGAGCTTGCCGTTCACGACGTCCTTGACCGCGTCGAGGGCCGCGTTGATGGCGTTCTGGGCGGCGATCAGCCCGATGCCCTCGACGCAGAGCAGGACGGCCTGCATCGAGTGCTTCTGCATGTCGAGCAGGGCGGAGGCTTGAACGTCGTCGATCTTCCCCGCCAGCCGCAGCTCGGCGATCGAGTCCAGCGTCTGCGCCATCTTGGTGGCCTCGGTCTGCGCGTACGCGCTGACCTCGCTCCAGCTCTTGGAGAGAATCGGCTTCATCGCGCCGATGATCGGCGACACGAGGGATTGAATGTCGAACGCCATGTCTGACCCTCACGGTGAGGCGGCGAACACGCCGGTGCCCGCTGGAAGCTAGGGGGAGAGCTCCTTCTTCTGCAGCTCCAAGGTGAGGATGGCCCGCACGTTCTGCTCGAGGATGTCGCGGGTGGGCCCCACCATGACGTGGTTGAGCTTCCCCTGCTGGTGGAGCTGGCGGAGATCGGTGAGGCTCTTGCGGAGCGCGTCCAGCTGGCCGACGGTCTGGGTGTTCTTGGGACGGGCGTCGTTCCGCAACCGGAGCGACGCGAGATCGGAGAAGACCGAGTCGTACGTGCCGGAGAGGGAGGCGTAGTCCGGAACCGGGTCGTGGTCCAGCTGGTCGAGGAGCCCGGAGATGCTCTTCTCGAGCGCGGTGACGCCCTTGTCGGTGGTCTCGTCGTACGGCGAGATGAGCGTGACGTGACCGCAGGCCGAGGAGGCCAGCAGCACGTAGCAGGTCGAGAGCGCTACGGCGACACGGCGGGTGAGCAAGGAACGCGAGGGCATGGGACCACCCAGGTATTTGGCTACGCGATGGGTGCTGCTGTGTCGGCCCGGCAGTATGACGGCTTGCTGCGAAGGATGTGACGGACCGTCGTGGCCCACGTCGGGGTGCCGCTTGAGCGGGACAGTGCGCCGTACCCCCGCGTGTGGCGAACCTCCCGTGCTCGAAGAGCGGTTGCAGCTGGACGTCACGCCGATGCAGGAAGCTTTCGGGCGATCCTCTTCGTCCTGGCGCCCCTCGTGTCGGCGGTGCTCTCGACGCTCGCCCCCACATCGAGGTGAGGGGCCGATCGGCTGCACGCCGAGCCCTGGGCCCGACCCGGCGAGGTCGTCAGGGCGTCGGGGCGTGTCGCCGGGACGCCACACCCGACCGCGCGGGGCGCTTCGCAAGCGCTTGATCTCGCGAGGCTCTCGCCGCTGGCCCGAAAGCTGCTAAAGCCCAGAGTGAGGTCCGGGCGAATTCCTTCGTGGTCTCGCCCGTCATGAATGCAGGCGAGGGATGGCCTCGCCGGACGTCGATCGTACCGAAACGGAGGACCTGAATGCGCCACCTGCTCGTTGCTCTCTTCCTGCTGCTCGGCTCGGTGAGCCAGGCCCACGCCCAGGTCGGCGTCCAGGTCGGCGTCGGCGTGGCGCTGCCCGGCGTGCAGATCGGGATCAACATGCCGGCGTATCCACACCTCGTGGCCGTCCCGGGCTATCCCGTCTACTACGCGCCCGGGGCGAGCTCGAACTACTTCTTCTACGACGGCGCGTACTGGGTCTACCGCGGCGACAACTGGTACGTGAGCAGCTGGTATGCGGGACCGTGGTACGCCGTCCGGCCCTATGACGTGCCGGCGTTCCTGCTGCGCGTCCCGGTCCGCTACTACCGCGACCCGCCCCCGTACTTCCACGGCTGGCGCGCGGATCGTGCGCCGCGCTGGGGCGAGCACTGGGGCCACGACTGGGAGGCCCGTCGCGCCGGCTGGGATCACTGGGACCACCACCAGGTTCCGCGCCCCGCGCCGCTGCCCGTGTACCAGCGGTCGTACGTGGGCAACCGCTATCCGAGCGAGGTGGAGCAGCAGCGCGCGATCCACACCGAGCGCTACGGCTACCATCCGCACGAAGCCGTCACGCAGCAGCACTACGAGACCTGGGGCCGGCCTGCGGAGCACGAGCAGCGGAACGAGGGCGGGCATCCGCCTCCCCCCGGTCACCAGGGGCACGGCGAAGGCCACGGCAGGGGCGAGGAGCACTGGGAAGGCCACCGCTGATCGCGGCGTCCGCGCAAGCGGTGAGAAGAGGAGGCGGGGACGATCCCTCGCCTCCTCTTCTCGTCTCCTCCGCCGGCGTGAGCCCTCCGGGGCGGCCAGCGCCGCATGCCCGGTGACCCGGATGGGAGCGGCCCGGAGCGGTGAGACCGCCCATGACGAGCGCAAGGATGCCGCGCGTCGTGGTGATCACCGGGGCGGCCGGCGCCCTGGTCGCTCGCCGAGGTGCGAGCACGGCGGGGAGCAAGTCGCCGGGCCGGGCTAGAGGTCGATCCTCCCCGGCCCTCGCCGGGCCTCCGCCCGCTGCCACTTCGTGTCGTAGTCCTCGTCGAAGACGAGCGCGGCGTCGGCGGGCATGACGCTCCAGGCTCCGGCCCGGAGCTCCCGCTCCAGCTGGCCGGCGCCCCAGCCGCTGTAGCTCAGGAAGAGGAGGGCCTTGCGCGGGCCGGTGCCGGCGCCGATGGCGCGGAGCACGGTCGAGGGCGCGGTCATGGCGATCCCGTCCGCGATCACCTCGGTCTTCTCGGTCCGGTAGTCGGCCGAGTGGAGGATGAAGACCCGCCCCGGATCCACCGGGCCGCCGTAGTGCATGCGCAGCGACCCCCGGACGCCCTCGTGCTCCAGCCCGAGCCGATCCAGCAGGACGGCGATGGGGACCTCCTTGAACGGTCGGTTCACGACCAGGCCCAGGGCCCCGCTCGCGTCGTGGTGCACCACGAAGATGACGGTCCGCGCGAACCGCGGGTCGGCCATCCCGGCCGTGGCGACCAGGAGCTGCCCCGTGAGGCTCGCCGGCTGCCCGCCCTCCTCGGGCTTCCCGTGGGCCGGCCGCGGGGTGGACAGCGCCAGGGCGAGGGCGCCCGCCGCGCACCACACTCCCGTGATCCGTCGCAGCGCCACTCCTCCACCCCTGCGATCGCCGCCGGTCCGTGCGTCCAAGTATAGGAGGGACGGCCGGCGGTTGCAGGGAGGGGGTCCGCCGATGTCGGCGCCCCGGAGGCCCGCGCACGAGGCGCGTCGACGGGGAGTACCGGGAGGTCGACCCGTCACGAGCAGCAGGGCGCACCCCAAGGGCTGGGCTCACCAGGTACTCCACGGAACGCGTCACGACCGACCCCGGTCTGGTCTATGGGGTGTCCATGGCCTGAAAAGGGCGGTCGTGGAGCGCGGTCCGTGAGCGCGCCGGGCGGCCGAGCGAGCGGTGACCAGGATGGGAGGGCACCTCATGGCGCTCCAGGACGATCGAACCGCGAAGATGCGAAGGGACGTCGGCGTGGAGCTGGGGCTGGCGCTCTCGGGCGGCGGCTTCAGGGCGGCGCTGTTCCACATCGGGGTGCTCGCGCGCCTGGCGGAGCTCGACCTCCTCCGACACGTCGAGGCGATCTCGACGGTGTCGGGTGGCTCGATCGTCGGGGTGCTCTATTACCTGCACGTGAAGCGGCTGCTCGAGACGAAGCCCGACGGGGAGATCCGCCGGGAGGACTACGTCGACATCGTGGCCCAGCTCGAGCGCGACTTCCTCGAGGCGGTGCAGCGGAACATCCGGACCCTCGCGCTCGCGAGCCCGGTCGCGAACCTCCGGATGGCGTTCGGCGGCTACTCGTGGACCGAGCGGCTGGCCGAGCTCTACGAGTCGAGGTTCTACGCGCCGATGCACGGGGCGCCGAACCCGCTCCCGATGAAGGACCTGCTCGTCAGGCCGGACGGAGCCAAGTTCAGCCCCGCCGAGCACAATGCGTCGCGCGTCCGGGCTAAGGTCCCGATGCTGTTCGTCAACGCCACGACCCTCAACACCGGGCGCGGCTGGGTGTTCACGCAGACCTGGATGGGCGAGCGCTACGGCAAGGCCGTCGACCACGACCCGAGCGTCAACGCGATCCTCCGGGGCCTGTACTACGACCAGGCCCTCGGGACCTATCGAACCGTCGCCGCGGCGACCGCCGTGGCGGCGTCGGCCTGCGTCCCGGGCCTGTTCCCGCCGCTGCGCCTGGCCGGGCTATTCGAGGGGTGGTCGGTGCTGCTCGTCGACGGCGGAGTGCACGACAACCAGGGCCTCGGAGCGCTCGAGGAGTATGGCTGTCGGCACGTCGTCGTCAGCGACGGGTCCGGGCTCATGGAGGACGCGCGAGAGCCTTCGCCCCTGCGTCCCGGCGTCGCCGCCCGCAGCAACAGCGTCCTCCAGGCCCGCGTCCGCGAGCTGACCCTGCGGCCCGTGACCGGACCTGCCGGGCACGTCGTCGTCCACCTCAAGGACGGGATCCCGCCGGAGGAGGTCACCGCCCTGAACCTCCCGCCCGTCGACCATCCGGGGGCGTCGGTCACCCCGAACGGCGTGAATCCGGGCGTGCAGCAGGCGCTGGCGAGGGTCCGGACCGACCTCGACGCGTTCTCCGACGTCGAGGCGGACGCGCTGATGGCGGACGGCTACCTCATCGCCTCCAGGCGTCTGGCCGGCGCGTCGCTCGCGGCGGCGTCGCTGGCCCCACCCGTGCCCGGCCCGGAGCACGGGTGGCGCTTCCGCTGGATGATCCCGCACCTGGGTCGGCCCGAGTCGGAGCCCCGGCTCCTCCCGCACCTCCGGGCCGGGCAGCGGAGGCTCTTCAAGGCGTGGTCGACGGTCCGCCCCCTGCGTGCGCTGACCATCGGCGCCGGGCTCGCGACCGCCCTCCTGCTCTGCGGGTTCGTGTGGGAGCACTGGAACGATGCCTGGGACCGGACCTTCCGGATCCACCTGTCCTGGCGCGCCGTCGCCGCCGCCGTCGCCGCCGCGCTCGGCCTGGTCGCGGCCACGGGCCTCTCGATCCGGGCTCGCATCCGCGCGGCGCGCATCACGATCGGGGTCGCCGCGTCGGTCCTCGGGTGGATCGTGCTCGGCCTGTACCTGCTCCTCCTGAACCCGCTCTTCCTCGCGGCAGGGCGCCGCCCCAGGTCCGCGCAGCAGCCGTCCTGGGTCCGCGCGCCTCGCGCGCCGGGGCCGGCGTCGCCCTGACGCGTCGCCGGCGCGCCGGCCGCTGCGGTGGGCGCGGCGGTCGAGCTCGAGTCCGAAGGTGAGCGATGAAGGTCTTCGTTCGGCGCCCGCGCCCGAGCCGAGCTGAAGTGAGCGAGCGCTCTGCTTCGGCAACTCGGGTAGTGTATGGGCCGTTCCAGGCGACGCCCGGCCCAGCGCGCGGCCTGGCATGCCTGGGAACCACGACCGAGGCCGAGGAGCGCCGACCATGAGTCCACCGACCGATTTCGACGCGCGGGCGAAGACCTGGGACGAGGACACGGCGAAGTGGGTTCGCGCGCAGCGCATCGCGGAGGCGATCGCGGCCGGGGTCCCCTCGCCGTCCACCCGGAGCGTGCTCGAGTACGGCGCCGGGACCGGCCTCCTCGGGCTCGCGCTCCTGCCGCTCGTGCGCGAGGTCACGCTCGCCGACAGCTCGGAGGCGATGCTCGAGGTCGCCCGCGAGAAGATCGCGACCCGAGGGCTCACGAACGCTCGCGCTGTGCGGCTCGACCTCGCCGGAGGGGCGACCACCGACCTGCGCTTCGACCTGGTCTGCACGCTCATGACCCTCCACCACGTCCCGGATACGGACGGGATCCTGCGGGCGTTCCGCGGCGTGCTGCGAGCCGGCGGCGTGCTCTGCATCTCCGACCTGGACGCCGAGGACGGCTCGTTCCACGGCGCCGGCTTCGACGGGCACGACGGCTTCGATCGCGCAGACCTCGGCCGCCGCATGGAGCGGGCCGGCTTCAGGGACGTCCGGTTCCAGACGGTGCACGAGGTGGAGCGGCCCACGCCGGCCGCGGTCCGCCGCTATCCGCTGTTCCTCGCGATCGCCGACGTCGGGTGACCGGCCGGCGGAGAGCGCCGTTCACGGCCCCGCGGGCAGCGCCTCGAACTTCCCCGCGCAGGCGTTCGGGGCGCCGGTGCCGGTCCGCTGGTCGGTCACGCTCACGCCGGGCCCGGAGGGCGTGAAGCTCACCGGCCCCGGGCCGAGCACGATGGTCGCGTCGGCGGCGTGGACGTTGGCCGCGGCGATCCCGTCCACCACCACGCCGTCGAGCGTGAGCTGGGTGAGGTGGCTCGCGTCGGCGCCGAGGAGCGTGACCACCGGCGTCGGCACGGTGGCGGCGGCGGAACAGTCCACGTGGCGCACGTTGCGGAGCGTCACCCCCTGGAAGGTCGGGATGGCGTTCCCGCTCGCGCTCGGGTCGTAGGCCGGGTCGAGGAGGATGGGGTTGGCGAGGCCCCGCATGCACACGTCCTCGTAGGTGACGTCGCGCACGATCCCGCCGCGGCTCCGGTCGCTCTTGATGCGGAGCCCGTTCACGTTCACGTCGCCTGCGCCGCCGTTGGGGAGGAGCCCGTCGATGGAGACGTCGTAGACGTGCAGGCCGTCGAGGCCCACGCCCGTGCCGTCGGTCTTCCCCGCGTTGGTCTCGCTGCCGATGGAGATGCCGTGCCCGGTGCCCAGGTGGTCGTGGGCGACGGTGATGCGCTGGCAGGAAGGCGTCGCGTCGGCGGCGTTGCTGAGGTGGGGCTTGCCGCACTTGAGGGCGATCTCGTCGTCGCCCGTGCTGATCGTGCTGTAGACGATGTAGCCGTCGTTGGCGTCGTAGGGGTCGATCCCGTCGGTGTTGCGGGCGTAGGCGGGGCTGAGCGCCTTGCCCGCGCTGTTCGCGGGGCGGGAGGGCGTCTGGACGTGCACCCCCCAGACCACGAACCCGTCGCTCTCCAGCCCGACGTGGAACTTGGGGCTGTTGCGCAGGGTGATCCGGTAGAGGGTGAACCCCTTCGCCCGGGTCACGTCGACGAGCCGCGGGTTGCTGAAGCTCCTCCCGGTCGCGTCCGCATCCCAGGCGACGTCCCACCAGGTCGCCTGGGGATCGCCGTTGAACCCGCCGATCATCGGCTCGCCGCCGAGCCCGTCGATGACCCCCTGGCCGGCGATGCCCGCGCCGGCGAGCAGCGCGGACGACGTCCCCTTCACCGTGATGAACGCCTTGCAGCCCGAGCTCGAGTTGAGCGCGTCGGTCCCGCAGGTGGCGGTCCCGGCGTTGGTGTCGTAGTCGCGCGGGTTCCGGGACGCGAACAGGGTGGCGCCCTGGTCCACCCAGAGCGTCACGCCGGCGCGGAGGATGAGGGGGCCCGCCACGAAGGCCACCTCGCCCGGGGTGGTCGTGCTCGGCTGGAGCCGGACCGATCCCTGGGCGCCCGCGGCGAGAGAGGCGGCGCAGGCGTCGATGGCCGCCTGGAGGCGGGCGGTGTCGGCGGTGTCCGACCCCGCCGTGAAGAGCGGCAGCCCGGTCGTGCCGTCGACGGCGAAGGCCGCCTCCAGGCTGGCACCCGCGCAGGGCGCCGGGATGACCGGCTCGGCGGGGAGGCTCGCGTCCGGGACCGGCGCGGCCGCCAGGGAGGTCCCGCACAGGGCGCTCTGCCGCGCGAGCGTCACGGCGTAGGTCCGCTGGGTCCGGCCGTCCTGGGCGGTCACCTTCACGGCGATGGACGACGTGCTCCCCTCCGCCGGAACGGGAAGGGGCTGAGAGGCCGCGCCGCTCGCCACCGCGGCAGGCGCCCCGCCGTCCTGCGCGACCGTGATGGCGCTCACGTACGGGTCTTTCGCGGTGGCGACGAACGTGACGGTGTCCGTCCCGGCGGGCACCGTGAGCTGGTACCGGGAGGTCGCACCGGAGAAGGGCGGGGTCAGCGCGCCGGCGCTCGGCGCCAGCGCGGCCAGCGAGGCGTCGCTGCCGAGGACCGGCGCCGGGGCGCCGCCACCTCCGCAGGCGAGCGAGGCCGCCACGAGGAGGCCGGCTGGCCACCCGGCGACCCGGATCGTACGCATGGTCCCTCCCGACCCGGACGGCTCGCGCTTCGCCCCCGGGCACGGTGCCGTCACGGTAGGGGACGCCTGGAGCTGACGTCAAGTGGCCAGACCAGTTCCGGGCCGAGGCGCCCCTGCCCGCCACCCGGGCAGATCCCCGCCGCCCGGCGGCGTTCGGGGGCAGCACGGCGCGCGCCAGTCGGGTCGCTGGTCAGGTAGCTGGGCCGCTCGACCCTTTGCATGTTAGGATCGACGATCAGAGAGGACACCGAGATGCCGATCCAGGCCATCGACAGCGACCGCCTCTACCGCAAGATCGCGCGCCAGCTCTCGGACCTCATCGCCGCGGGGGAGTTCCTCCCCGGCCAGCGCCTCCCCGCCGAGCGCGAGCTCGCCAAGCAGTTCGGCGTCTCCCGGCCGCCGGTCCGCGAGGCCCTCATCGCCCTCGAGGTGGAGGGCAAGGTCGAGGTCCGGGTGGGCGCCGGGGTCTTCGTCGCGCAGCCCGGGCCGAAGGCGGTGCCGAGCGTCAGCGACGAGGGCGAGGGGCCGTTCGAGCTCATCCGGGCCCGGCGCCTGGTGGAGGGCGAGACGGCGGCGTGCGCCGCGCGGGAGGCAACGCCCGCCGAGGTCACCGCCATCCGCGAGGCCGTGGAGGAGCTGCGACGCGTGGAGCGCGGGGCGCGCTCCACCGACCCGGCGGACCGGGCCTTCCACCTGGCCATCGCCCGGGCAACCCACAACGGACCGCTCCTCGCCGTCGTCACCATGCTCTGGGATCAGGGGCGCGGGACGGTGTGGAAGCAGATGGAGCGCCACTTCCAGACGCCGGCGCTGCGCGCCGCCACGCTCCGCGACCACGAGGCCGTGCTCCTCGCGATCGAGGCCCACGACGCGCGGTCGGCCCGCAAGGCCATGCGCCGTCACCTGACCCGCGTGGCCCGCGAGTTCACGACCCGCTTCGAGGGCTCCAAGCGCGCCTCCCCCGCCGCTCCCGCCAAGCGCTCCGCGCAGCCCTGAGGGCCGGGGCGGGATCGAAATCGTCCAGGGCCGCCCCTCGCGAGGGAGCGGCGCCGGCCAGGAAAACCCAGCCGTGGCAGGCGCTTGGCCGACCCGGTCCCTGATCCGGAAACTGGTAAGACCATTACTGGTAAGACCAGTTGACGGTCTGGCCTCGATCTTCGTACGCTTTCGCCCCATCAGAGGCGCAGTGGACGCCAACAGACGCCCTCCCGGGCGCGACACGTCGGGGCCGCGGGACCCGCGGACCCAGGAGCGGACACCATGGCGAAGCGTTGGGCGACCCGGAGGGCGCTGGCGGCGTTGCTGGCCGTCCCTCTCCTGTGGATGGGGTGCAGCAACAGCTCGTCCGGCGGCGGAGCAGCGGACGCCTCGCTGACGAGCGTGGCGTTCAGTCCCGGAACGCTCCGGCCCGCGACCTTCGCCGGGGACACCCTGAGCTACTTCCTCGACCTGCCCTTCGGCACGGCCACCTTCACCCTGGTGCCCACGGCCGCCGACCCGGCCGCCGCCATCACCGTGGCGCAGGACGGCGGCGCCCCGGTGACCGTGGCGAGCGGCGCCACCTCGCCCGCCCTCCCGACGCCGGCGATCGGCAGCCGCTCGATCGTCGAGGTGGTGGTGAGGTCGGGCGCGGCGAGCCAGACGTACGGCTTCCTCGTCACGCAGCTCGTCAGCCACGACGCCACCCTGAGCAACCTCGCGGTGAGCGCCGGCACGCTCACGCCCACCTTCGCCACCGGGACGCTGGCCTACGCGGTCTCCCTTCCCAACGGCACCGCCGGCCTCACCGTCACGCCCACGGCCAACGACCCGACCGCCACGATCACCGTGGCCCAGGACGCCGGGCCGGCCGTCCCCGTGGCGAGCGGCAGCCCCGCGCCGGTCACCATCCCCGCCGCCGGGGCTCCTCCCTCCTCCGTGAAGGTGAAGGTCGTGGCGCAGGACGGGACCACCACCAGCACGTACGGCGTCGCGGTGAGCCAGCAGGCGAGCAACGTCGCCACCCTGTCGCTGCTCTCCGACACCGCGGGGGCGGTCCCCGGCTTCGCCCCCGGGACGCTCTCGTACGCCTACGACATCCCGTTCCAGTCCGCCTACACGGTGACGGCGACGCCCACCAGCCCGCAGGCGACGGTCACGGTGAACGGCGCCCCGGTGACGAACGGCTCCCCGTCCCAGGTCATCCCCCTCACCGTGGGCGCGCCCACCGCGATCCCGGTGGTGGTGACGTCGCAGGACGGCTCCGCCGTCGAGACCTACACGCTCAACGTCACCGAGGGCCCGCCGGCGGGCCTGGTGACCGCGCGGACGGTCCCCCTGGGGTGGTCGGCGCCCTTGCCCGTCGCCACCGGCGCCACCCTCCCGGCGAACGGCGACTCGAGCGTGCCCTACGACACCCTGCTGCGCCTCGGCTTCGACGCGGCCCCGACGCTGGGCAGCGCGGGGCTCATCAAGATCTGCCTCGCCAGCGACACCGCCTGCGCGACGCCGGTGGACACCATCAACCTCGCGGATGCCTACATCCCGTACGACATCGGGAACAAGTACTTCCCGAGGGTGAACACCTCGCGGATGAACGTCCTCGGCGGGGCGAACGTGGACCAGGTCCGCTACGTCAACTACCTCCCGGTCATCGTCTACGGCACCACCGCCACCATCTACCCGCACAACAACAAGCTCCAGCCGGCCACCGCCTACCAGGTGACCATCGACGACGGCGTGCTGAACGGAAACGCCGGCGGGGCCGCTTTCCACGGGGTCGCCGCCGGCGCCTGGACCTTCACCACCAAGGCCGCCGTGCCTCCCCCCACGGCGGCCGCGACGCTCAACGTCGCCGCCGACAACACCGCCGACTTCGCCACCGTCCAGGGGGCCGTCGACGCGCTCGCCAAGAGCAGCAACGTGCCGGTCACCATCTCCATCGCGCCCGGCGTCTACCAGGAGCTGCTCTACGTCCGGAACAAGTCGAACGTCACCTTCAAGAGCACCAGCGCCGACAGCACCGCGGTGGTGATCCAGTACGACAACTGCGACGGGTTCAACCCGGGGACCGGCAGCACGCAGGCGCCGGGCACGACCAACGTGGTGGGCGGCGGCCGGTCGGTGATGCTCATGACCGGCGGGACGGGCAACGTCCTCGACTCCATCACCCTGAAGAACCTCCACCCCCAGAACCTCTTCGCCCTCCCCACCGCGGCGCCCCTCGATCCCACGAGCGTCGTCCCCATCACCGGGAGCAGCTCGCCCACCTTCACCAACGGGACCTCGGCGGTGACCCAGGCCGAGGCGCTCTACTACAACGTGAGCTTCGGCAGCGCCACCGCGCCGGCGCTCCCCGGGGAGCCGGGCCAGCTCGTCGCCAAGCACGCCAACTTCGTCAGCTTCCAGGACACCCTCCAGCTGAAGGGGTGGAGCTGGTTCTACGACTGCTTCGTCACCGGGGACGTCGACTTCATCTGGGGGGCGGCGAACGCCGCGCTGTTCGAGCGCTCCGAGATCAAGGCCCGCTACAACGCCACCGCCACGACCACGCCCAGCATCGTGCAGGCCCGCGCCTACGTGGGCTACGGGACCGCCACCACCCCGCCCGGCGCCATCGTCCAGTCCTACCCGGGCTTCGTGTTCCTGAGCTGTGCCCTCACCAAGGAGCCCGGCGCGACCGAGACGCTGGCCCGCCAGATCACGAGCCCCACCACGAGCACCAAGACCGGCTGGACGTTCTACTACCAGTACGACGTGGTCTCGTTCATCGACTGCAGCATGGACTCGCAGGTCCCGGCGGCCGGCTGGGCCTCGACCGGCTCGAACCTGGCCCCGACCCCGGTCACCGGCTGGCGGGAGTACCGCAGCTTCACGCCGGGCGGGCAGTGGCTGGACGTCAGCCAGCGCATCCCCGCGCTCCCGGTCAACACCACCCCGTACACCAACGGCTCGATCCAGCTGACCGACGCCAACGTCGCCAAGTTCTTCGCCGACCGGGCCACCATCTTCGGCGGGGGGAACGACGGGACCTACACCATGACCGGCTACCCGGGCGGCTGGAACCCGCAGCCCTAGCATCGGACGCAGCGCCGGGGAGCGCCGCGGTCGCGGCCTCCCCGGCCCGCAGCCTTCACGTTCACCGCACCCCACTGCGAATCGCACCGCGAGGAGTGGCACATGCTCAGCAGATCCGGCAGGACGGCGATGCTCTGCGCGACGGCGGCGTTGCTCGGGCTACCGGGCGGCGCGCGCGCCGAGAACGACAGCCCGCTTCAGTGGAGGCTGTACGGCTTCCTCAACGCGGAGGTGGAGCAGGTCGGGGCGCCCGGCGGCCCGACGCCGTACGGCAACCGCTGGCGCGTGTCGGACGGGAATTCCCGCCTCGGCTTCGCCGGCTCCTACGGGCTCGGTGACGTCACCAAGGCGCTCTGGCAGATCGAGGGAGGGTTCGGCGCCTTCGAGCAGGGGGGGGTGGACGACAAGGGGACCTCCGCCGTCATCGTCTCCCGCAACACCTTCGTGGGCGTCGAGGACGCCCGCCTCGGCCGCCTCCTGGTCGGCTACAACGACTCGGTCTACCGGAGCCTGATCGGCTCGGGCGGCGAGCTGGGGGGCAACCTCGGCCTCACCACCCTCGGCCTCGACCTCTGGAACAACACCTCGGCGCAGGTGACCGGCAACCCGGACAGCGTCTTCAGCCGCGGCGAGGCCCGCTACAGGAACTCGATCCACTACCTCTCCCCCGAGCTGTGGATCGTGCGGCTCGGCGCCTCGTACGGGATCGACGAGACGGTCGCCGGCGGGAAGCGCCGCGACCGCTTCTCCGTGGCGGCGAGGGCCAAGTGGAACGGGCTCCAGGTGGGCGTCGGCGTCGACTACCAGGCCAACACCGGCGTCAACACCGACCAGCTCCAGCAGGGGCTCGGGCTCCGCCTCGACGCCGAGCCGGACGCCAAGACCTACTTCTACAAGGCGGTCGCCTCCTGGACGGCGCCCACCGGCACCTTCGTCGGCGCGGGGTGGGAGCGGAGCAACTACGGCTACTCGCAGTTCGTCCCGCCCACCAGCGGCACGCCCTACGTCGCGACGGCCACGGGGACGATGAGCCAGGACTCGGTGATGCTCTCGCTGGCGCAGCCCTTCGGGAAGGCCACCGTGATGGGCTCCATCGCCTTCCTGGGCGAGCTCGGCAGCTCGCTCTACTTCCCTGGCTCGGACTACAAGGCCAGCCAGGTCTCCCTCGGCGCGAAGTGGGATTTCAACGAGCACTTCACCACCTACCTCTACGGCACCTACATCAAGAACGAGGCGCAGCAGAACGCCAACCTCGGCCAGGCCCCCCTGTACGGCAACAACCTCGGGACCGCGAACGCGTACCTCGCGCCCGGCAACGACCCGCACGCCGTCGGCGTGGGCCTCATCGCGCGGTTCTAGGGGGACGGCCGTGATCGCCCAGCGGATTGCACTCCACACGGAGGATACGGGAATGAGGGCCTCGAACGTGAAGATCGCAGCGCAGGGGGCGAGAGGGGCGCGCGGGCCGCGCTCGCTCGCGGTGCTGGTGGCGGCGCTGGCGCTGACGGCCTGCGGCAACGGCGCCGACGCGCCGCGCGTGCCGTACCGGGTGGGCACGGTGTCCTACGACGCCGACCTCCCCGCCCAGCCGCAGCTCCCCACCCCGGACCAGGTGTGCGCCACGCTGGAGGCGAACGACCTCTACGTGAAGCGGCCGGACGGCGCCCTGCCGCCCGAGGCCGATCCCTCGCCGGCCGGCGCGGGCGTCGCCGCCGATCCCGCCAAGGTCAACCCCGACCAGGCCCGCCTCCAGGCGGCCCTGGACGCCTGCGGCGCGGCGGTGGACGCCGAGGTCGGCACCACCATCGCCGCCGCCGACATCATCGCCACCCTGCAGCAGCAGGCCCAGGCGGCGGCCAACCCCGGCTCCTTCGTGCCCATCTCCGGCGTCTCCGGCGAGGAGCTGACCAAGCCCGGGTACCGGGCCTCGAAGTTCGCGGTGCGGCTGGTGAAGAGCAGCACCGGCCCGGGCGACTCCTTCATCAGCGGCCCGCTCACGCTCCCCTCGGGCGTCACCCTCTGGATCGACGAGGGCGTGACGCTCTTCGCCACCCGCGACGTGATGGCCTACACGACGCTGGGGGCCTCGCCCAAGTACTGCGGCAACACCGCGGTCAGCGCCACCAAGGCGGGCAGCTCGAGCAACTGCCTGCCGCTCGTCGGCGGCAGCAACCTGGTCAACGCCGCGGTGATGGGCGACGGCAGCATCGACAGCCGCGCCTACGCGGAGATCGTCACCACCAACCGCCTCTACCCGGTGATGAAGGTGACGCTCAGCTGCTCCAACACCTACGCCGCCTTCGCCGCGAGCACCCAGGCGCCGGACGGGACGCCGTGCGACGACGGCGGCACGGTGGTGGACAGCAAGGACTCGTCGCGCAACATGACCTGGTGGGACCTGGCCTGGCTCGGGAACATGGTGGAGAACGGCCGCACCGGCGTGAGCTCGCAGTCCAACTTCCGGATGATGGTCTTCAACTACGCGAAGAACCTGACCCTCTACCGGATCACGCTCAACAACAGCGCCAACTTCCACTTCGTGCCGGCGGGCGTGGACGGCCTCACCGTCTGGGGCGTGAAGCTCCAGACCCCCTCGCTGGCGGCCTACGCCAACCCGGCCGGCAACGGCAACCCGCTCTACACCGGCGCGCTGTTCGGCGAGGACAACGTCAAGAACACCGACGCCTTCGATCCGGCCTCGGCCTCCGCCCCCACCAGCGGGAAGCTGACCACCGGCAGCGCCACCACCTCGGCGAGCCCCATGTCCTTCGACGGGTTCCTGAAGAACGTGGTGTTCGCCTACAACTACGTGAGCACCGGCGACGACGACATCGTGCTCAAGGGGTCGAACAACCCCGGCCCCCGGGATCCCGTCACCAAGCTGCCGACCGTCTTCGCCATCGACGGGACCCGCGACGTCCGCGCCGATCGCAAGTACGGCGTGATGATCGCCCACAACCACATCTACTGGGGCCACGGCATCTCCATCGGCAGCGAGACCAACGCCGGCGTGACCAACGTCCACGTCTACGACAACAGCTTCCTGGAGTCGGAGGAGGGGCTGCGGATCAAGTCCGACTACGCCCGCGGCGGGAAGGTGACCAACATCTTCTACGAGAACATCTGCATCAAGGACGCCCTGAACGCGCTCCTCTTCACGCCCTACTACAGCACCAAGGCCCTGCCGACCACGGCGCCGACGCCGCTCATCCCCGACTTCCACGACATCTACCTGACGAACGTGCGGATCCTCGGGACGAGCAACGTGAAGCTCCAGGGTTTCCAGGCCGGCACCGCGCCCGACCCGGCCCTCGCCGGCGCCCTGAACCCGCAGTACCCCCTCACGATGTGGATGAACGGGGTGGTGGCCGACGCGCCGGACAGCATCGCCGTCATCTCCTCCGACGCGGTCCTCAGCCTGGACGACGTGAACCTGCCGCTCCTCCCCTCGGACCCGGCCCGGATCGTGGTGAACGGCACGGCCACGCGGGCGGTCGACCCGAACCAGGTGGTGGACTGCAGCAAGGCCTTCGTCGACTTCCCGACGCTCACCAGCCCGGCCGGCACCAGCTGGTGATCGCGGGTCGATAGGCAGGGCGCCGCCGCGCGGCGCAGGCACGCTTCACCGGCGCCCCGGGGCCCCGAGCGGCCTCGGTGCGCCGCCGTCTCCGGGGGTCCTCGAGGGAGCCGCTCGTCCTCGCGGGGCGGAGTGCACCGGCCCGGCCCGAGGGCGAGCGCGCCGGGTTCGTCCCCGGGCGGGAGGGCGCCCCCGCCCGGCGAAGCCGGGATGGGACGGAAGGGGAGGGGGCGGCGCGCCTACAGCGTCGGCCCGGGCAGCCAGGGGTCGAACTCCTCCTCGCCCAGGCCGAGCTGCTCGCTCTTCGTCTGCTTGCCGGACGCGACCTCGACGAGCTCGTCCAGGATTCGGCGGCCGGTCTCCTCGATGGTCGCGCCGTCCAGGACCGCCCCGCAGTCGAGGTCCATGTCCTCCTCCATCCGCCGGTACATCGCGGAGTTGCTGGCGAGCTTGAGGGAGGGCACCGGCTTGCACCCGAACACCGAGCCGCGGCCGGTCGTGAAGGCGAGGAGGTTCGCCCCGCCGGCGACCATGCCGGTCACCGAGACCGGGTCGAACCCGGGCGTGTCCATGAAGGTGAGCCCCGGGGTGCGGACCGGCTCGCCGTAGGCGACCACGTCCACGAGCGGGGTGGTCCCGCCCTTGGCGACGCCGCCCAGCGACTTCTCGAGGACGGTGGTGATGCCGCCTGCCAGGTTGCCCGGCGACGGGTTGTGGTCCACGTCCGCCCCGTGGGCGCGGAGGTGCTTCCGCCACCAGGCGATCCGGTCGAGGAGGCGCTGCGCCACCTCCCGGCTGGCCGCGCGGCGCACGAGGAGCTGCTCGGCCCCGTAGATCTCGGTCGTCTCGCCGAGCACCGCGGCGCCGCCGTAGCGGACCAGCTCGTCCACCGCCCACCCCAGCGCCGGGTTGGCGGTGATCCCCGAGTACCCGTCCGACCCGCCGCAGTTCGTGCCCAGCACCAGCTGCGAGATCGGCTGGGGGGTCCGCCGGGCCGCCGCGGCGGCGGGCAGAAGCCGCTCCACCGCCGCGGCCGCGGCCTCCACCGCCCTGCGGACGCCTCCGGCCTCTTGGATCACCACCACCGGCGGCGGACCGCCGGGACGGGCCGCGAGCCCCTGGCGCCCGATCAGCTGCACCGGCTGGACCACCTCGCAGCCGAGCCCCACCAGCACGCAGGCCGCCACGTTGGGGTGGCGCGCGTAGCCGGCCAGCACCCGCTCCAGGAAGCGGTGGTCCTCCCCGTCGGCGATGTGGCCGCAGCCGCCCCGGTGGGTGAGCGCGATCACGCCGTCGACGGCGGGGTGGTCGCGCTGGACGTCGCGGAACCGGTCCTTCACGAACCGGGTCACGCTGGCGGAGCAGTTGACCGTGCTGACGACCGCCAGGTAGTTGCGGGTCCCCACGCGCCCGTCGGCGCGGAGGAAGCCCTGGAAGTGGCGCATCGCGGCGGGCGGGTGGGGGATCACCGGGCGGGCGTCGCAGCCGACCTGGTAGTCCTGCTGGACCTCGCTCCGGGCCAGGTTGTGGACGTGGACGTGATCGCCGGGCGCGATGGGGGCGGTGGCCTCACCGATCACCTGGCCGTAGCGGTGGACCGGCTCGCCCACCGCCCGCGCCCGGAAGGCGACCTTGTGGCCCGCGGCCACGGCGGCGCGGAGGCGGACCGGCCCGCCCTCCGTCTCCACCACCGTCCCGGCGGCGAGCGGGACCTTGGCGATCACCACGTCGTCGAGGGGGTGCAGCCGGAGCGTGCTCGGCCGCCTCGAGGGGTCCTGCGCTGCGCCGCTCATGCCCTGCCCTTTCCGCTCCGTTCGAGATGTAAGGCGGCAGGGTCCGTCACGCCGCCGCCCCCTCGCCCTCGGGCTCGCGGAGGAGCACCCAGAGCGTGACGGCGCCGATCAGGTCGAAGACGCCGATGCCGAGGAAGAGCGGGCCGTAGCCGATGGACCTCGCCACGTGGCCGACGATCCAGGTGAAGAGGATGCCGCCCGCGTAACCGGCCATCCCCGACATGCCGTTCGCGGTGGCCACGGTTCGCTTCGGGAAGATGTCCGCCGGCAGGGTGAGGAGGGTCGAGGAGATGGCCTGGTGCGAGAAGGCGCCGATGGAGAAGAAGAGGATGGCGAGCCCGACCGAGGGCGCCTTGCCGGTGAGCGCGGCCAGCGTCATCAGCACCGCCGGGACGGTCATGGCGAGCTTCCGGGCGGTGAGGACCCTCGCCCCGAGCTTCATGAAGAAGGGGGAGAGCACGCCGCCGAAGAGGCAGCCGACGTCGGCGGCGAGGAACGGGACCCAGGCGAAGTAGGCGACCTGCTTCAGGTTCACCCCCCGCTCCGTCATCAGGTAGAAGGGGATCCAGTAGGTGAAGAGCTGCCAGGCCGGCTCCGAGAGGAAGCGGGCGATCGCCAGCGCCCAGAAGTTCCGCTGCGGCAGCACCAGCTTGAGGACGCCCTTCTCCCGGGGCGGCTCGGCGACCTTGAGCAGCTCCCCGCCCGCCCGGATGTGCTCGCGCTCCTCCGCGGAGAGCCAGGGGTGGGTCTCGGGCGACCGGTACACGAAGAGCCAGAGCAGCAGGACGATGAAGCCGGCGATGCCCGTGGCGAAGAAGGCGGCGCGCCAGCTGTAGGAGAGGATCAGGACCACCACCAGCGGCTGGGCGATCATCGAGCCCACGCCCGAGCCGATGTTGATGATGCCCATCGCCACCGTCCGCTCCTTGGGCGGGAACCACTGCGAGACGGTCTTGGCGGCGCCTGGGAAGTTGCCGGCCTCGCCCACGCCCAGGACGCCGCGGAAGACGGCCAGCGACCGCCAGCCGGTGGCCAGGCCGGTGAGGGTCTGGGCGATCGACCACCAGGCCAGCGCGGCGGCGTAGCCCACCCGGATGTTGAGCCAGTCGATGATCCGCCCGGCGAAGGGCTGCATCAGCCCGTAGACCACCTGGAAGGCGATCACCATGTACGAGAAGGACACCTCGTCGATGGAGAGCTCCTTCTTGAGGGTCGGCCCCACCACCCCGAGCGCGGAGCGGTCGATGTAGTTGACGACCGTGATCAGCGTGAGCAGGCTGGCGATCCACCACCGCATGCCACGAAGGGTGAAGCGCTCGCCGCGGGCCGCGGCCGGCTCGGCGCTCGTCGGCTGGACGGACGACTCCATGACTCCTCCCGGAACTGGAGACTCGCTCGGCAACGCGCTGCCAGGGCCGCGCAGCTACAGCTTGTAGGCACGCTTCACGAGGCGGTAGGCGAGGTCCACCGCGACCTCGCGCGCCTCGTCCTCCTCGAGGCGGTGCTCGGCCACGAGCCGCGCGAGGAACCCGCAGTCCATGCGGCGGGCCACGTCGTGGCGGGCCGGGATGGACGGGAAGGCCCGGGTGTCGTCGTTGAACCCGGCGGTGTTGTAGAAGCCGGCGGTCTCGGTGGCGGTCTCCCGGAAGCGGCGCATGCCCTCCGGGCTGTCGTGGAACCACCAGGGCGGCCCGAGCTTCAGCACCGGGTAGTGGCCGGCCAGGGGGGCGAGCTCGCGGGCGTAGCTCGACTCGTCCAGGGTGAAGAGGATGATGGAGAGGCGGCGCTCGTTCCCGAAGCGATCCAGCAGCGGGCGCAGCGCGTGGACGTAGTCGGTGCGCATGGGGATGTCCGCCCCCTTGTCGCGCCCGAACCGGGTCATCACCTGCGGGTTGTGGTTGCGGAGGGCGCCGGGGTGGAGCTGCATCACCAGCCCGTCCTCCACGCTCATCCGGGCCATCTCGGTGAGCAGCTGCCCGCGGAAGGTCTCCCGCTGCTCGGGGGTCGCCGCGCCCGTCCGCGCCCGGGCGAAGAGCCGCTCGCACTCGGCGAGGGAAAGGTCGGCGGTGGTGGCGGAGGGGTGGCCGTGGTCGGTGGCGGTGGCGCCGAGCTTGGCGAAGTAGGCGCGCCGGTTCTCCAGGGCGCGGAGGTAGCCGGCCCAGGTCGTGGTGTCCTCGCCGGTGAGCGCGCCGAGCTTCTCGACGTTGGCGGCGAAGCCCTCGAAGTCGGGATCGACCACCGGGTCGGGCCGGTAGGTGGTGATCACCCGCCCCTTCCAGCCGGAGGCGCGGAGCTTCTGGTGGTGCGGGAGGGGATCGAGCGGCGACTCGGTGGTGGCCAGCACCTCCAGGTTGAACCGCTCGAAGAGGGCGCGGGGCCGGAACTCCGGCCTGGCCAGGCAAGCGGCGAGCTGGTCGTAGATCCGGTCGGCGCTGTCGGCGGTGAGCGCCTCACGCACGCCGAACACCTCGTGGAGCTCGTGGCTGAACCAGAGCCGGGTGGGCGTGCCGCGGAAGAGGTGCCAGCGCTGCGCGAAGAGCCGCCAGATCTTGCGCCCGTCCCGCTCCACCGGGGCGCCGTCGGCGCGGGGCACGCCCAGCGCCTCGAGCGGGACGCCCTGGCTGTAGAGCATCCGGTAGACGTAGTGGTCGGGGACGATGAGGAGCGAGGCCGGGTCGGGGAAGGGCTCGTCGTCGGCGAACCAGCGGGGATCGGTGTGGCCGTGCGGGCTGACGAGGGGGAGGGACCGGACCTCGGCGTAGAGCCGGCGGGCGATGGCCCGCTGGGTGGGATCGGAGGGAAAGAGCCGGTCCTCGTGAAGGGTGAGCGCTCCGCTCATGGCCATTCCTCCTCGTCCGCCGATCAGCCCTTGCCCGCCGCGCGCGCCTTCGCCACCGCGGCCACGTACTGGCGCGCTTTCTCGGTGACCGCCCCGGGGTCGCCGGCGCGGATCCGGGCCACGTCCACCAGATCGGCGCCCGCCCCGACCGCGGCCGAGCCCGCCTGGATGAAGTCGCCCACGGTGGCCAGGTTCACGCCGCCGGTGGGCATGAGGGGGATCTGGGGCAGCGGGGCCTTGAGCGCGCGGATGTAGCTCGCGCCGCCCACCGCGCTGCAGGGGAAGACCTTGACGATGTCGGCGCCCGCCCGCCAGGCCTGCACCACCTCGGTGGGGGTGAGCGCCCCGGCCATGGCCGGGACCCCGTAGGTCCGGCAGCAGGCGAGGGTGTCCGGGTCGACGATGGGGCTGACCACGAAGCGCGCCCCGGCCAGCATGCAGGCGCGGGCGGTCTCCGCGTCGAGCACGGTGCCCGCGCCGAGGAGCACCTCGTCCCCGTACCGGCGCGCCAGCTCGCGGATCACCTCCACCGCGCCGGGGACGGTCATGGTCAGCTCGATGACGTCGATCCCGCCGGCCCGGATGGCGTCCACCACCGCGAGCGCCTCCTCGCCGGAGGCGGCGCGGACCACCGGCACGATGCCCGTCCCGGCGATGCGCTGCAGCGTGTCCCGGGCGGCCATCTAGCGCTCCACCCGCGCGGTCTTGCCCTTCATCGCCTTCTCCACCTCGGCCAGGGTCGCCATGCTCGTGTCCCCCGGCGTGGTCATGGCCAGCGCCCCGTGCGCTGCACCGCAGTCCACCGCCCACTGCGGCCCGCGCCCGGTGAGGAAGCCGTAGATGAGCCCCGAGGCGAAGGAGTCGCCGCCGCCCACGCGGTCCAGGATCTCGAGGTCGTCGCGCTGGGTGGCCTGGTAGAGGCCCCCGCGCTGCCAGCAGAGCGCGCCCCAGTCGTTGCGGGTCGCGGTCCGGGCGCGCCGGAGCGTGGTGGCCACCACCGACCAGCCCGGGTAGGCGCGGGTGGCGACGTCGATCATCGCCTGGTAGGAGGCCACGTCGAGGTGGCTGAAGCCCTCGCCCGCCTCGACCTCGAACCCCAGGGCGGCGGTGAAGTCCTCCTCGTTGCCGATCATCACGTCCACGTGGCGCGCCAGGGCGCGGTTCACCTCGCGCGCCCGGGCCTGCCCGCCGATCCCCTTCCAGAGCGACTCGCGGTAGTTGAGGTCGTAGGAGACGACCACGCCGTGCGCCTTGGCGGCCTTCATCGCCTCCTCGGCCACGGCGGCGGTGGACTCGGAGAGCCCGGCGAAGATCCCGCCGGTGTGGAACCAGCGGACCCCGTCCTTCCCGAAGATCCGCTCCCAGTCGACGTCGCCGGGCCTGAGCTGGCTCGCCGCGGTGTTCCCGCGGTCCGAGCACCCCTGCGCGGCGCGGAGGCCGAAGCCCGCCTCGGTGAAGTTGAGCCCGTTCCGGACGGTCCGGCCGATGCCGTCGTAGGGCACCCAGCGCAGGTACGACTGGTCGACGCCGCCCTGGTAGACGAGATCCTGGATGAGCCGACCCACGGCGTTGTCCGCGAGGGCGGTGACCACCGCGGTGTCGAGGCCGAAGCAGCGCCGCAGCCCCCGGGCGACGTTGTACTCGCCGCCGCCCTCCCAGGCGCGGAAGGTCCTCGCGGTGGAGACGCGGACGTCGCCCGGGTCGAGCCGGAGCATGATCTCGCCCAGCGCCACCAGGTCGAACCGGCACCCCGCCTTCGGCTTCACGACCAGGTCGATCGCCATGCGCTCCTCGTCCGGGCAGGCCCGCGCTACTGGTTGACCGCGCTCGCCAGGAACCCGCCGTCCACCACCAGCACCTCGCCGTTCACGAAGCTGGCCGCCTCGGAGGCGAGGAAGACGGCCGCCCCGACCAGCTCCTCCACCTTGCCGTACCGCTTCATCGGGGTGCGGAGGAGGAACTCCTTCCCGCGCTCGGTCCCGTCGAGCAGGGCCGAGTTGAGGGCGGTGCGGAAGACGCCGGGGGCGATGGCGTTGGTGCAGACGCCGCGCGCCCCCCACTCGACCGCCAGCGTCTGCGTGAGCGCCGCCACGCCGGCCTTGCTCGCGTTGTAGGCGGCGGTGAAGGCGAGGGCCCGGTAGGTGGCGAGGGAGGCGATGTTGATGATCCGCCCGTAGCCCCGCTCCAGCATGGGCGGGCCGAACACCTGGCAGGCCCGGAACATGCCGGTGAGGTTGGTCTCCAGGACGCCGTGCCAGTCCTCCTCGGTCACCTCGAGGAAGGGGACCTTCTTGGTCCGCCCCGCGCAGTTCACCAGGATGTCGATCTTCCCGAAGGCCGGGAGCACCTGGTCGCGGAGGCGCACCAGGGAGGCGCGGTCGAGGACGTCGCAGGTGGCGCGGAGGGTCTTCCGCCCGCGCTGCTCGATCTCGGCGGCGACGGAGTCCACCTCCGCCTGGCGCCGCGAGGAGGCCACCACGTGGGCGCCTGCCTGGGCGAGCCCCAGGCTCAGCGTGCGCCCGATCCCCGTGGTCCCCCCGACGACGATCGCGACGCGCCCCTCGAGGCTGAGAAGATCGTAGGCCATGTCCGTTCGCGCTCCCCGGCGGCCCCGCTGGCCCCGTTCCTGGACGCAATCGACACGTGGCCGCCGAGCCCGACGCCCGGTGGCGCGCGGCGATGCCCTGACACGGGAAAAGGCTAGGATGATTCTGGTTTGGCTGTCAAGTGGTAAGACCAGTTATGGTCAGGCCACCGGCCGCGGAACCTCCGGGAACCAGGCCTTCCGGCCCCCGCTTGCGCGGATCGCGCGGGGGGCTTACTGCCAGGGCTCCCATGGCCCCGACCGTCCGCGTCGCCCTCGCCCAGCTCCGGTACCCCGCCGGACCCGAGGACGCCCTCGCGCGAAGCCTCGAGGCGGTGCGCGAGGCCGGGCGGGCCGGCGCGGCCGTCGTCTGCTTCCCGGAGGCCTATCTGCCCGGCTACCGCGGCCTGGGGCGCACCCCGCCGCCGCCCGATCCGGCGTTCCTGGAGCGGGCGTGGGGGGAGGTCGCGCGCGCCGCGAGGGAGGCGAGGGTCGGCGTCGTGCTCGGGACCGAGCGCGTCGTCGACGCGGGGCTGCGGATCGCGGCGCTCGTCGTCGGCGCCGACGGCGAGGTGAAGGGCTTCCAGGACAAGGTGCAGCTCGCCCCCCCGGAGGACGGGCTGTACGTGCCCGGGACCGGGCGGCGGCTCTTCACCGAAGGAGCGCTCACCTTCGGCGTGGTGATCTGCCACGAGGGGGCGCGCTACCCCGAGACGGTGCGCTGGGCAGCGCGGCGGGGGGCGCAGGTCGTCTTCCATCCCCACCTCGAGGTGGCCGAGCCGGGCGAGCACCAGCCCAGGCGCTTCCTCGAGCCCGAGAGCTCGTACCACGAGAAGGCGATGGTCTGCCGCGCGGCGGAGAACACGATCTATTACGCGAGCGTGAACTACGCGGAGCCCGGAGCCCCGACCAGCGCCACGGTCGTCGGCCCGGACGCCGAGCTCGTCGCCTGGCAGCCGTACGGGAAGGAAGGGCTGCTCGTCGCCGAGCTGGAGCTCGCGCGGGCGACCGGGCTGCTGGCGCGGCGCTACCGGCCGATGGAGCTCTAGCGTCAGCCCCGGCGGGCGAGCCAGGCCTGGAGCCGCGCCAGGCCGGTCTCGCTGATCGGGATCCGCGCCCCCGTGGACAGCACCGCGGCCTTCGAGTCCTTGCTGACCGGCTCGATCCGGACGAGCCGGTCGCCCTGGATGAGGTACGAGCGGTGAACGCGGACGAAGCGGCCGGGGTCGAGCGCCGCCCCGAGGTCCTGCAGCGTCTGCTCCTTGAGCCAGCTCCGGGTCCCGCTCACCAGCTCGACGTAGTCGCCCTGGGCGCGAGCGTAGTCCAGCTCGGCGACCGGGAGCAGCTCGACGCGGGCGCCGTCCTTGATCACGAGGCGCGCGGTGAAGCTGCCGGCCGGGCGGGCGGCCGCGGCGAGCGCGCTCGCCGGCACCGGTCGCTGCTTGCCCAGGCGCTGCTCGGCCCGCTCCAGCGCCCGGGCGAAGCGCGCCTCGGTGAAGGGCTTCAGCAGGTAGTCGACGGCGTTCACCTCGAAGGCGCGCAGCGCGTACTGGTCGTAGGCCGTGGTGAAGACGACGCCGACGGAGGGTTCGAGGAGCTCGAGGACCTCGAAGCCGTCGAGCCGAGGCATCTGGACGTCGAGGAACAGGAGGTCGGGCCGCCGCGCCTGGGCGAGCTCCACCGCCTCGAGGCCGTTCGCCGCCTCGCCCACGAGGTCCAGATGCGGCCGCGCGGCGATCATCTCCCGCAGCACCGCCCGCGCCGGCGCCTCGTCGTCCGCGATCAGGACCCTGCGCGAGGCCTCGGTCATGTTCCCCTCGTCTCCGCTGCGCCGATCGGCAGGACGAGCGTCGAGGTGAACCGGTCGGCGTCCCGCTGGGTCGTCAGGCTCGCCCCCCGGTAGCTGACGGCGATGCGCCGGCTCACGTTGGCGAGGCCGACGCCCCCGGCGCGCGCGCCGCGCCGGCCGGGTGCCTGCGGATCGAAGGGGTTCGCGACCGTCACCACCAGCACGCCTGGGGTGGTGTGCGCCTCGACCGCCAGGGTTCCGCCCTGCGCGCAGGTCGCGACCCCGTGCGTGACGGCGTTCTCGATCAGCGGCTGCAGCAGCAGCGCCGGGATCCGCACCTCGCCCGCGGGCGGGCGCACCTGGATGTCGACCGTGAGCCGGTCCCCGAGCCGGATCCGCTCGACGTCGAGGTAGGCGCGGGCGAGCCGCAGCTCGTCCTCCAGGCTGACCGTTCCTCGCTCGCCCATCGCCAGGCTGCTCCGCAGGAAGTCGGCGAGCAGGACGCAGAGCTCCCGCGCCAGGCGGGGCTCCTGGACGGTGAGGGCGCTGATGGCGTTCAGGCTGTTGAAGAGGAAGTGGGGGTGGACCTGGGCCTTGAGCATCGCCAGCCGGGCCTCGTGGGCCCGCAGCGAGGCGGCCGCCGCGCGCCGCTCGGAGGCGCGGGCCCGCTGGGCGCTCGAGACGAAGGTGTAGAAGGCCGCCGCCGCGAGGTAGAGCATCGCGCCCAGGGTGAGGAGCGCTCCCCACTGCCGCTCGACCTCGCCGCTCAGGCCGGTCGGCGCCACCCAGTCGAGGAGGCGCGCGGCGACGTCCAGGAGCCCCCAGAACGCCACGCCGCTCGCCGCCGCGAGCGCGGCGTGCACGCGGAAGGCGTTGCCCAGGCCGGACGACCGCAGCGGTACGGCGCGGCACAGGTAGTAGACCGGCAGCGCTCCGACGCCGAGGAGCAGCGTCGGAAGCGCCGCGGCCGCGAGCGCGAGGACGAAGCGGGGGTCTCCGGGCGAGGCCAGGACCGAGGCCGGAAGATACGAGGCGGCCAGCGAGGCCGCCAGGTAGGCGACGAGGGCGCGGCGCTCGCTCAGGATCGGATGCACGCTTCCCGGCTCAGTTGGTGATGGTCACGGCGCCCATCGTGAGCTTGCCCCGCAGGACCAGCCTCCTTTGTACCCCCGTGGCGTCCGGCCGGGGCTCGGTCTTGTCCTCGACCACCCCCATGAAGGGCGACACGTCGTTGACCACCTGCCAGTTGGTCGGGACGTAGAGCTCGACGCCCCCCATCGTCAGCGAGAGGTCGAGCACCGCCTCCTCGCCCGCCATCGCCGCCCGCCGGAGATCGGCCTTGATCTCGCCCATGGTCACGCTCAGCGCGCCTCCCCGGAACCGCTGCGTGTCGACGACCAGCTCCAGGCCGCCCATGGTGACGGAGCGCTGCAGCTCGTCGCCGGAGACCTGCTCGTTGGCCACCCAGTGGCCGCGGGGGCCGCGGAGGCGGCGGGTGGCGCCGTTCCAGATGACGCCGATCCCGGCGACGATCAGCAGGACCGGCCAGAAGTGGGTCACCCCGACGGCGTAGCCGAGCCGCTGGGCCAGCATCCCCGCGCCGAGGAGCATGACCGCCAGGCCAAGCAGCACGCTGCCGAGGCCGCGCCTCCTCAGCACCGTCGCGAGACCGAGGCCGACGATCACCAGCGGCCAGAAGTCGAACGCGCGCAGCTTCGGGTCGAGGAGGCCCTGCTCGCGGAGGAGCAACAGCCCACCCCAGGCGATCAGGACGAGCCCCGGGATGATGCCGTGGCCGCGGTGGTGACGGTGGCGGTCGAAGGGACGGCCCCGGTCCCAACGGCTGGACGGCGGCAGGGGCGAGGAGGGGGAGGGGTTCGAGACGGGCTCGTAGGACATGGGATTCTCCGGTGATCGCTCTCCATCGCTGCTCGCGATGCCGACAGCGATGCAAGGTCACCCTACGGGCCCGGGGGGCAAGGCGCAGGCGGTTTCCGACGAATGCCGGTGGGGGCTCGACGAGCGCCGAAGCGGCGCCGGGGTGGCGGAGGCGCTCGAATGGAAGCCGCGCGAGGGCCCCCTGGCGCGTACACGAAGGGCGTCCCCTGACCGGGACGCTCCCCGCACCGGGACGCGCGGATAGGGGTAGCGCGTGGCGTCGAGGCTCCGGCTCCGGAGGCCGTGGCGGGGCGGCCACGAGGTGCAGCCATGCCCGCCGTGACCTCTCTCCCTCGCCCCGGCCTGACAGGCGCAGAGGCCGCCGCACGGTTCGCCCGCTACGGGCCGAACGAGATCCGGGAGGAGGGGCGCCACCCCGTGCGGATGCTCCTCGCCCGCTTCTGGTCGCCCGTGGCCTGGATGCTCGAGGCGAGCGTCGCCCTCGAGGCCCTCCTGGGACACGCTGCCCAGGCGCTGATCATCTCCGCCCTGCTCGTGGTCAACGCGGCGATCGGCTTCTTCGAGGAGAACGGCACCCAGCGCGCGCTGGCGGCCTTGCGGCAGAGGCTCGTCATCCGGGTGCGCGTCCTGCGCGACGGCGAGTGGCGAGATCTCCAGGCAAGGGAGCTCGTGCCCGGCGACGTCATCCGGATCCGCGTGGGGGACGTCACGCCGGCCGATTGCCGCATCCAGGACGGCAGCCTGCTCGAGGATCGCTCGGTCCTCACCGGCGAGTCCGTGCCGGTGGAGGTGGGCGGGGGAGGGATCGCGTACGCCGGCACGACCATCCAGCGCGGGGAGGCGACCGCGGAGGTCACGCAGACCGGCACGGCCACCTTCTTCGGGAAGAGCGCCGAGCTGGTGCGGACCGCCGCCCCGGTGGCCCACGTCGAGAGCGTGGTCGGCAAGATCGCGAAGGCGCTGGTGGCGCTGGACGCCCTGGTCATCGGCGCCGTCCTGGTCAAGGCGAGCATCACCGGCCTCCAGGTGCGCGAGATCCTCCCGTTCACGCTGCTCCTCATGGTGGCCTCGATTCCGGTGGCCCTGCCCGCCACCTTCACGCTGGCGTCCGCGCTCGGCTCCCAGCAGCTCGCGGCGCGCGGCGTCTTGGTGGCCCGCCTCGCCGCCGTCGAGGAGGCCGCCGCGCTGGACGTGCTGTGCTGCGACAAGACCGGGACGTTGACGGAGAACCGACTCACCGTGACCGCGGTGCGCACCTATCCGCCGGAGGGCCGGGAGGCGGCGCTCGCCCTCGCCGCCATGGCCAGCGACGCCGCGACGCGCGACCCGATCGACCTCGCCATCGTGAGCGCCGCCGGGAACGTCTCGCCGGCCGAATGGAGCCGGCTCGCCTTCGTACCCTTCGATCCCTCGACCAAGCGGTCGGAGGCGATCGTGCTCCACGAGGGCGGCGAGCTCCGGGTCGTCAAGGGCGCGCCGCCCGTGGTCGCCTCCCTGGCGGAGCCGCCGGCCGGGTTCGCCGCCGACGTCGAGGCGCTCGCCGCCAGCGGCTCGCGCGTGCTGGCGCTGGCCGCCGGGCCCGCCGGGCGCCTGCAGGTGGTCTCCCTGATCGGCCTCTCGGACCCTCCGAGGACCACCTCCAGGCAGGTGGTGGAGCGGCTGCACTCCCTGGGCGTGCGCACGGTCCTCGTCACGGGGGACGGTCTGCCCACCGCGCGGGCGGTGGCGGAGCAGGTGGGGATCCGCGGCGAGGCGATGACGTCTGCCGAGCTTCGAAGGCGCGACGGCGAGATCGGTGGGGCGCAGATCATCGCCGAGGTCTTCCCCGAGGACAAATCCCGCATCGTGCGCGCCCTCCAGCGCGAGGGGCACGTGGTGGGCATGACCGGGGACGGGGTCAACGATGCGCCAGCGCTGCGCCAGGCGGAGGTCGGGGTCGCGGTCTCGCACGCCGCCGACGTCGCCCGGGCCGCCGCCGGGGTCGTGCTGACCGAGGAGGGGCTGAAGGGGGTCGTCGACACCGTCGACGTCGGCAGGAGGATCAACCAGCGCATCCTCTCCTATGCCCAGAACAAGATCGTCAAGACCATCCAGGCCATCCTCTTCCTGGGCGGCAGCTTCGTCGCCGCGGGGCTGCTGGCGGTCTCCCCCCTGCAGATCGTGCTGCTCCTGCTCCTCAACGACTTCGTGACCATGTCGCTGGCGACCGATCGGGTCGCCACCATCCCGGATGCGCCGCAGCGCTGGAACCTGCGTGCGCTGGTGGGGCACGCCCTGCTGGTGGCGATCGCCTGGGTGCTCTTCTCGGCCGCCGCGGTCGTGCTCGGGTCGCGGGTGCTTCACCTCGACCCGCCCAGGCTGCAGACCCTGGCCTTCGTGGTGCTCGTCTTCACGGGCCAGGCGACCGTCTACCTGGTGCGCGAGCACGGCCACTTCTGGCAGGCGATGCCCAGCCCGCTGCTCGCGGCGAGCTCCGCCTTCGCGCTCGTCGCGACCGCCGTCCTCGCCACCTCGGGCTGGTGCATGCCCTCCCTGTCCCCGGGGCTCGTGGGGGCCGTCGCGCTCGCCGCGGCCGGGCAGCTCCTGGGCCTCGACCTGCTGAAGGTCGCCGTCCGGGCCGGCGCGAGCGCCGCGTAACGCCCTTCCGTTGGGGCGCCCGAAGGCGTATGGCTACGCGATGAAGACGCTCACCGAGCTCAGCGGTACCGTGATCCGGCAGGCAACGGCGGCGATCGCCGAGGCGAGGCGCTCGCTCCCGAGCGACGAGAAGCCCGCGGCGCCCGCCGTGCCGGAGGCGGAGGCCGCCACCGGCGAGGCGCCTGGCCGGACGGAGGCGTCGGCCGAGGCCCCCGCCGCCGCGACGCCACCCGCCGCGACCGCCCCGCAGCCGGCGCCCCGAGAGGCGGAGAGCGCCGCTGCGAAGGAAGCGATCGACGCGGCGGTCGCGAAGGCCACCGGGCTGTCCGGCGACCGGCTCACGATGCTGCGGGGAGCCGTCGAGGCGGCAGGCAGGCGCACGGCGGACGTGCGCCTCGTTCGCGTGTTCGGCCTGGAGGAGCAGGTGAGCGGCGCGACCAAGGTCGGCGCCTACCAGTACGTCGTGGACCTGTTCCCGGCGAGCATGAGGCAGGTCACCACGCCGGGGGACGATCGCGGTCGGCGCGGGGGCGGTCGCGGTGGCGGGAGGGGGGGAGGGGACCGCGGCGCCAAGGGGAGCAGCGGCGTGGGCGGGTTCTCGATGGACTCGCTCCGGGAAGACCGCAAGAACGAGCGCGGCGGGCGCGGCGGAGGAAGGAGGTCGGGAGGCGGACCCCGTGGGCCCGGCGGACCGCCGAGCGGCGCCCCGAAGAAGTAGACTCGTACCCGGGCATGCACGGACCGCTCGAAACCCTCCTCGCGGACGGCGTCATCGAGGAGATCTGCGGACGGCTCAAGAGCGGCAAGGAAGCGGACCTCTGGCTCGTCCGCCACGCCGGCGAGATCGTCGCCGCGAAGATCTACAAGGCTCGCCACGCGAGGAGCTTCCGCAACAACGCCGGGTACAAGGAGGGGCGGCAGGTCCGCAACACGCGCACCCAGCGCGCGATGGATCGCGGAAGCCGCTTCGGGCAGGCGGCCGCCGAGGAGGCCTGGAAGGCCAAGGAGGCCGACGCGCTGCACACGCTCCACGCCGCGGGCGTCCGCGTCCCGAAGCCGGTGCTGTTCTACGAGGGTGTCCTCCTCATGGAGCTGGTGCTGGATGTTCACGGACACCCCGCGCCGCGGCTCGTGGACGCGCACGTGGCGAGGGACATGGCCGGAGCGCTGTACGCCGATCTCCGTGGGCAGGTGGTCCGCATGCTGCGGAGCGACGTCATCCACGGCGACCTCTCGCCGTACAACGTCCTGCTGGGGCGGCACGGCCCGGTCCTGATCGACTTCCCGCAGGTGGTCGGCGCGGCGCACAACAGCCAGGCGGAGTCGTTCTTCCGGCGCGACGTCGAGGGCCTGCGGCGCTTCTTCGAGGCGATCGACCCGTCGCTCCGGGCGGCTGCGAACGACGCCCGAGAGATCTGGCGCGCGTACGTCCGCCGCGAGCTGACACCCGACTTCGTCCCGAGCGGCAGGGCCTTCCTCCCGTCGCCGCAGGAGGCGCGCGCCCACGGCGAGCCGCAGCGCTCGCGGCCGCATCAAGGCGCTGCCACCCGCGATCGCACGCGGCCGGAGCGGAGCCATCACGCCCCCGGGACGCGGAGGGACGACGCGACGGGTGGCGGTGCACACGGCCGACACGGCTCCGCGGCCTCCGCACGTCGCGAGACCGATGGCCGCGCCCCGGGTGGGCGCCGCATGGCGCCCCTGCCGGAGGTGATTCACGTCGTGCGGCCGCCGCTCGCGGCGAAGGGCGCGCCCACGGCCGCATCGCATCCAGGCACGCCGTCCGCCGTTGCGTCGCAGCCCGCGGGCGACGGCGGCCGCCCGCATCACCGGCGGCGGCGGCGGCGCGGGCGGCGCTGAAGGGCAGCGCTCCCGGCATCCACGCCGGCGCTCCTTGATCGCGCTCAGGTGGCGAGGGGCGCGTATCGCGCGGGACACTCGAGGTGTAGCCACCGGACCGTGATGCGGCCAAGTGCCTCACGGATCGTGTCAGGCTCCTCCAGGACGACGAGATCGTGCCGCGGCGCCGCCCGGGGGCGTGGCCGATTCCGCAAGGATGATGCGCCGGTTGCCATTCCTCCACTTACCGTGGACTCCGTTGCGCCGCGCGACGGGATCCTCGCGCGCCGGCCGCTGCTCACTCTGAGTCGAGCTTGCCCCTTGACCTAGCGACTCGGGGGGCTAGACTGAGCCTGCCACGCTTCAGGGCAATTCGCCGGGAGTGATGAACACTCCCGGCGGAGCGCAAAGCCGCGGATCCGACGGAGTCGCCGGATGGCCGTGGTTGCCGTGGGGGCCCCTCGCCGGGATAGCCCACGTTTGCCCTGAGCAGCGTGGGCTTTGCTGTCTTCGGTAGCGAGCCGGCGTTGCAGCCCCTTCGCGAGCGAGGTGTGGACACCATGGTTGGCATCGACGAGCGGGATCAGAAGCAAATCCAGCAGTTGGAGGGCGGTCTCTCCGGGTGTGGTGAGGAGGTCGGCGCCTGCAGGATGGGCGGCGCCGAGCCGGACGCCGCCGTGGCGCGGACCTCCAAGACGCTTCTCCGGAACGAGCGGCTGGACGGCGAGGGCGTCGACGAGCTCCTGAGCGAGCACTCCCGGTCGCGCCGGAACCTGCTGCGCGCCGGCGGGCTCTTCGGGGCGATCGCGGCCGCAGGGCCGATCCTGGCACCGGCACGCGCAGCGGCCTGCGAGGGGTTCGGCGGCGGCGCCGACGAGGGCGGGGCGCAACCCCTGTTCTCGCGGGAAGGTGGCCGCGTGCACGTGGTCGAGTCGACCAGCGAGACGGTGAACTGGGGCGTCTTCGACAGCACCCGTCCCAACATCGTCGACGTCGACTCCGGCGACGTGGTCTCGTTCCGCGACACCTGGAGCCACTTCTTCAACCAGCTCGAGCCGGGGCTGCCGATCGAGCAGATCGTGGCGCTGCGCCTGGCGCACCCCGGCGTGGGCCCGCACTCGATCGTCGGGCCCATCGGCGTCCTCGGCGCCCAGCCGGGCGACATGCTCGAGGTGCAGTACCTGCGCCTCCACACCGACGACTTCGGCGCCTGCTTCAACAACCCCGGCTACGTGGGCACGGGGGCGCTGCCGGACGTCTTCGTCGACGGTCAGGTCAAGTACTTCGACCTCGACCAGCGCTCCCAGACCGCCGAGTTCGCCCCCGGGATCACCCTGCCCATGACCCCGTTCCAGGGCACGTGCGGCGTCGCCCCCGCGGACGGCGTCTACGCGCCGCCACCGGGCCGCGCGGTGGGCGTGGTGAGCTCGGTCCCCCCGGGCCAGCACGCGGGCAACATGGACTGCCGCCTGGCCGTCGAAGGGTCGCGGCTCTTCGTGCCGGTCTGGAAGGACGGCGCCAAGCTCTTCACCGGCGATTCGCACGCGCTGCAGGGTGACGGCGAGGTGAACCTCTGCGCCATGGAGACCCGCATGCGCGAGGTGCGCGTCCGGCTCGTCCTGCACAAGCAGGTCGGCTGGACCTGGCCCATGCACGAGACGCCGAGCGCGTGGATCGTGCACGGGACGAACGCGGACCTGAACGTCGCCTTCCGCACGGCGCTGCTCAACGCCATCGCCTTCCTCACCGGGCGCGCCGGCCTGACCCAGCTCGATGCGTACGCGCTGTGCAGCCTCGCGGTGAGCTTCCGGGTCTCGCAGGTCGTGAACGGAGCGAAGGGCGTCTACGGGGTCATCCCCAAGAGCATCTTCCACCCCGCCCTGCGGCGCAGCATCACGGTGATCTAGCGGTCGCCGGCCGGCGGGCGCCTCGCCCCGGCGGTGTCTCCGCCGGAGCGGGGTGTCCGTCGGAGCGGTCGACGCATCGCTCGTGGCACCCCGCGGACCGGCTCGGCGACGGTCCAGGAGGTAGGCGTGCTGACTCGGATGAAGATCGGGACCAAGATCGTCGGGACCTACGCGACCGCGGTCGGGCTCCTCGTCCTCTTGCTCGTCGTGACCGTCGTCTCGCTCCGGACGCTGGCCGGCATCTCGACCAAGCTCGCCACCGTGAGCGTCCCGAACCTCGAGTCGACGGCCAAGATGCGGTCGGCGATGATCGACGTCTCGCGCGCGATCCACGCGCTCTCGAACGGCCGGTTCGACGCCGACTTCCGCAAGTCGCTGTTCGCCGCGGCGCACGACTCGCTGGAGCAGAACGCGCGCGCGCGGAAGGAGTACGACGCGCAGCCGCGCTCGGCCGAGGCGACCGTGGTCTGGAAGCAGCTGCAGGGCGCGCTCGGCGCCTGGACGGAGGCCGTCGACAGGACGCTGGAGCTCGAGCGGCAGCGCGACGCCCTCCTCGAGGGCGGCGCCTCCGCCGACGACGCCGAGGTGGAGCGCGCGCAGCACCGGATCCTCGGCGCCCTGCTCATGCACCGCGACGCCTACGACGCCGGCATCGCGCTCCTCGACAACCTGGAGGCGGAGCAGACGGCGCGGGTGAACGACGACGGGGCGCGCGCACAAGGCGCCGCGGCGACCGCGTCGGTGGTGCTCTCGCTCTCGATCCTCGCCATCGCCATCGCGGTGCTGGTGGTGGGGGTGCTCGTCTCCCGGGACGTGACCGGGATCTTCGGCCAGATCGCGGCGACGCTCGACCGGATCGCCGGCGGGGAGATGCCTCCGCGCATCACCGAGGTCCGCGGCGAGGACTACAACAGCCTCCGGGATAGCCTGAACGGCGTCATCGACGCGGTCGAAGGGCTGGTCGGCGACGCGAAGGCGCTCGCGCAGGCTGCGGCGGAGGGCAAGCTCTCGACCCGGGCCGATCTGTCCCGGCACCGAGGCGACTACCGCGCCATCGTCGAGGGCGTGAACGCGACGCTCGACTCGGTCACGGGGCCGATCGCGGTGGCGGCCGAGTACGTGGACCGGATCGCCAAGGGCGACATCCCGGCGCCGATCGTCGAGGAGTACGCGGGAGACTTCGCGCCGCTGCGCGCCAACCTGAACGGCTGCATCGCGGCGGTGGGCGCGCTGGTGGCCGACACGAACGGGCTCTCGCGGGCCGCCGTCGAGGGCAAGCTGTCGACCCGGGCCGACGCATCGCGGCACCAGGGCGATTTCCGGCGGATCGTGAACGGGATCAACGCGACCCTGGACGCGGTGACCGGGCCGCTAGAGGTGGCCGCCGCCTACGTCGACCGGATCGCGAAGGGGAACATCCCGGCGCCGATCACGGAAGCGTACGCGGGCGACTTCAACGCGATCCGGGACAACCTCAACGGCTGCATCGCGGCGGTGAACGCGCTCATCTCGGACGCGCGCCAGCTCTCCGCCGCGGCGCTCGAGGGCCGGTTCGACCTGCGGGCGGACCCGAAGCGGCACCAGGGGGACTACCAGAAGATCGTCCACGGCATGAACGAGACGCTCGAGGCGGTGGTGGCGCCCATCCGCGAGGTGGCGGTGGTACTCGACCGGCTCGCGGCGGGAGACCTGTCGGCCCGCGCCGACGCGAGCCGCCACCAGAACGAGTCGCGGCGGATCATGGAGGGCGTGAACGGCACGCTCGGCGCGCTGCTCGGGCCGATGAACGAGGCGACCCACGTGCTGGGCCAGCTCGCCGAGCGTGACCTGCGGGCCCGGATGCGGGGGGACTACCAGGGCGATCACGCGAAGCTGCAGGAGGCGCTGAACACGACCGCGGCGGCGCTGCACGACGCGCTCGCGCAGGTGGCCGAGGCGGCGGATCAGGTGTCGGGCGCGGCGGCGCAGATCGCGTCGCTGTCCCAGGCGGTGGCGAGCGGCGCCTCCGAGCAGGCCGCCTCGATCGAGCAGACGCGGGCGTCGGTGGACGGCGTCGCGTCCGTCGCGCAGCGCGCGGCGGACAACGCGCAGGCGGCGAGCGCGCTGGCAGATCGGGCGCGGGCCGCGGCCGGGGAAGGGGCGAGCGCGGTCGGGCAGATGCAGACCGCGATGGGGAGCATCCGCGCGAGCGCGGAGGGGACCTCGCAGATCATCAAGGACGTGTCGGACATCGCCTTCCAGACGAACCTGCTGGCGCTGAACGCGGCCATCGAGGCGGCGCGCGCCGGCGACGCCGGGCGCGGCTTCGCGGTGGTGGCCGAGGAGGTCCGGTCGCTGGCGCTGCGCGCAAAGGAGGCGGCGTCGAAGACCGAGGTGCTCATCCGCGATTCGGTCCGTCAGACGAACGAGGGGGACGCGACCGCGAAGCGGGTGGCGGGGACGCTCGACGAGATCGTCGCGTCGGTCTCGAAGGTGTCGGACATCGTGAAGGAGATCGCCGCGAGCGCGCGAGAGCAGACGACCGGCATCGGCCAGGTGAACGGCGCGGCCAGCGAGATGGACAAGGTGACCCAGCAGAACGCCGCCAGCGCCGAGGAGTCGTCCTCCGCCGCCTCCGAGCTCTCCGGCCAGGCCGAGGAGCTCGCGGCGATGGTGGGCGCGTTCCGGATCGACCGGGTCCGCGAGCAGGAGCCGGCACGCCTGCGCGGGGAGGCCAAGCGGCGCCTACCCGTCTGACCTCGTCCGCTCGACGGATGTCCTGCGCCGACTCCCGGACGTGGGCGCGCGCGGGGACCCCAACTCACGTCCCTGAGAACCGAGGCCAACCATGAAGAAGCTGCTCGCCGCACTCGCGATCGCGTTCGTGTTCGTCGGCTCCGCCTTGGCGGACAACCGCGCCACCCCCGAGGACGCCCAGGAGCTCGTGAAGCAGGCGGTCGCCTACCTGAAGAAGCACGGGAAGGAGCAGGCGTTCAAGGAGTTCCAGAACAAGAACGGCCCGTTCATCTACAAGGACTCCTACCTGTTCGTGTACGACCTCAACGGCGTGTGCGTCGCGCACGGCTTCGACCAGTCGCGCGTCGGCAAGAACTACATGGACGTCGCCGACGAGGACGGGAAGCTCTACACGAAGGAGTACGTCGAGCTTGCGAAGACCAAGGGCTCGGGCTGGACGTTCTTCAAGTTCAAGAACCCGATGTCGGGCAAGGTCGAGCCCAAGAAGGCCTACATCGAGCGCGTCGACGACGTGCTCATCGGCTCGGGCGTGTACCTGACGAAGTAGCCGTCCTGCAGCCGCCGCCCGGTGAGCTCGCCCGGGCGGCGCTGGCTGCCCCCCCTCGCGGCGGCGGGGGTTGCAGACGGCTCGCCGAGCCAGGCGAGGATGCGGACGCGTGGAGTGGGGGGACGAATCAGGTGCTCCGCGGAGCGGACTGCTGTGAGGTGACCCCGCTACGCGCCGCGGCGCGGGCGAGCGTCCGTCAGGTCCGGCCCGGCCCCGCCTCGCCGGCGGGCGCCGCGCCTCCGCGCAGCGCCCGGTACGCGAGCCCCGCGACGGCGATGGCGACCGCGGCAGCCACGACGCGTCCGACGAAGGGGAGGACGGAGAGCGAGACGACGAGCGACACCCAGGGGAGGACGGCGCCGCCGGTGCTGCCGCGGAGCAGCCGGATCCCGGCCGCCGAGCCGACGACGTACACCAGGATGGCCGCGCCGCTCGGGACGAGCAGGGCGACCTCGAGGTTCACCTCGAAGGCGTAGTAGCCGGCGAGCACGACGAGCGCGGTCCCGAAGAGGAGCGCCAGGGCGCGGTCGGGCACGCCGGTCCGGGGGTCCAGGCGGTCGAGGCCGCGGGGGAAGCCGCCGTCCCGGGCCACCGCCAGGACGACCCGGGACATCCCCGCGGTGTAGGCGTTCGCCGTGCTGAAGATGATGAAGACCGCGAGGGCGGCCGTCCCCACCGCGCCGAACTGCCCGACCACGTTCGAGAAGATGGCGGCGAACGGGGCCACGCTTCCGCCCGCGGCGTAGGCGCCGGTGCCCACGGTGACGAAGGCCACCGCGAGGTAGAGGCCGCCGACGAGCACGACGCTCAGGCCGATGCTCCGCTTGAAATCCAGCGGATCGCGGAACTCCTCGGCGACGTTGGAGACGTTCTCGTACCCGAGGAACGACCAGAAGATGAGCGCGGCGGCGGTGCCCACCGCGAGCGCGCCGTGCGGGAGGAACGGGGAGAAGGCGTCGCGCCGCACCGCCCCGGCGGAGAAGGCCACCGCGCAGACGAGCAGCAGGACGATGGCGGCGGTGGCCGCGACCTGGACCCGGTTGCTCATGCGGATCCCGAGCCGGTTCACGGCGTAGGCGGCGAGGAGCACGGCCCCGGCGACGAGGAAGACTCCGGTCCGGTCGAGGGGGAAGGCGTAGGAGACGTACGAGGCGGCGATGAGCATCACCGCCGGCGCCCCGGTCACGTACCAGAGCACGAACAGCCAGCCGGAGACGGTGGCGACGGGGAGCCCGAAGGCCTCCCGGGCGAAGGCGTAGACCCCGCCGGACTGGGGGCTCCGCGCCGAGAGCGAGGCGAAGGTGTAGGCGAACGGGTAGCTGGCGATCGCCAGCAGCGCCCAGGCGACGAGGGAGGCGGGGCCGGCGATGCGGGCGGTGAGCCCCGGGAGCACCAGGACGCCGGAGCCGAGCACCGAGCTCACGTAGAGCGCCACCGCGTGGCGGAGCCCGATCTCCTTCCGGAGCGTGGCGTCCGCGGCGGCCGCCGGCTGGTCCATGGGCGAACCCCCTTCGCGGGCGTTCATCTATTCGCGGGGGCGTGGCGGCGCTCGGGATCTGCCGAAGGCGCGGGTCGAGCCGGAGACGTGCGCACCGCCGCCGGGGTTCAGTCGGGAAGCACGACCAGCTCCGAGGTGATGGCGATGGCGGGGCTCAGGCTCCGGTAGAGCGGGCACGACCTGGCGTAGAAGCCGTGGACCCGCTCGGCGGTCTCGCGATGGTCCGCGGCGCCCCTGAGCTCGAAGCGAGCGTGGATGCGGCGAAGGACCAGCACCTTCTCCTCGAGCTCGACCTCGCCGGTCACCGTCGCCGTCAACCGGTCGCCCGTCGCTGCGATCTGGCGCGCCTCCAGCGCGCCTCCGAGGGTGCCGAGCAGTCAACCACCCGTCGCCGCGATGACGTAGTCGATCGTCGTGGCATGGGGCTCGTACGTCCCCGGAGCGCGGCCGTAGTGCTCGGCGATGGCGCCGTGCGTGCCGAAGAGGGCGGGCGCGGTTTCGGCGGGGAGGTGGGCCTTGCGCAAGGAGCCCGGGAATCGCTCCAGGCGGATCTCGGGGCGGTAGACCACGGCGGGCATGGAGACCTCCGGGGCCGGCATGAGCGGGCCCTAGGACAGAGGATAGCCGGGCCGACGCTGGGGTGCCCGCGCCTCGGGAGCGGAGGCCCGGGCCGTGTCGGGCGCGTTGTACGTGTAGACCCGCTCAGGCAGAGCTCTCGTAGCCCGACTGACACTCGGGGCAGGTTCCGTCCGGGTCGACGAGGTAGCCGACGACGTCGCCGGCCCTGAACTCTCGTGACCGAGCGCCGACCCTCTCCTCCCGTCCGATCAAAGCGCGGGCCCTTGAGCATGGGTCGGTCGGGGCCCTCAATGGGTCGCGGAGTGAGCGCGCTGGCCAGCTTACAACGTGGCGACGCTGCAGGTCCGGCGAGCTGGAGTGGCTTCCCGATCTTGTGCTCAGCGGCACGGTGCCTCTCCACGGCGCGGATGCCCTGACGCTCCAGCTTCGCACTGCCTCCGGGCCAAGGAGCTCAACATGAAGGTCACTACGATCCTGATCATTCTCGCCGCACGCGCAGTCTCGGCCGCCGACTATGGGCCGGGCTTTCAGCACAAGATGGTTTCCGTGGAGGGCTGTACCCTCAGCGCCACGGTGGGCGGTCGGGGGCCGACCGTGTTGCTCCTGCACGGCTATGCCGAGACGGCGCAGATGTGGAAGCCCTTGGCGCTCAAGCTCGCGTCGCGGTTCACCGTCGTTGCGATCGATCTACCGGGGATCGGCGACTCGTCGATTCCGGCGAGCGGCATCGACATGAAGACCTCAGCGCGCCGGATCCATGAGGGCGTCCACAAGCTCGGCTTTGATCGTACACGCGTTGTCGGACACGACATCGGCCTGATGGTCGCCTACGCGTACGCGGCGATGTACCCCGACGAGGTGCCGCAGCTCACCTTGATGGACGCATTCCTTCCGGGGATCGGCGGGTGGAGGGACGTCTACGACGCCGCCGCCCCGTGGCACTTCCGCTTCTACGGCCCCACTCCGGAACTGCTCGTGGCAGGACGTGAGCGGATCTACTTCGAGCACTTCTGGAACGACTTCGCCGCGGATCCGAAGCACTCAATCCCGGAGGCAGACCGCCGCGCGTACGCGAAGGCGTACGCGCGACCTGGTCGGATGGCTGCAGGCTTTGCGTACTTCGCTTCGTTCCTGAAGACGGCGGACGATTTCGCCGAACTCGGCAAGGCCAGGCTTCCGATGCCAGTGACGTCGATCGGCGGCGCGAAGGCGAACGGCGAAGTGCTCGGGGCTCAAGCGAAACTCATATCCGGAAACCCGACGGTGGTGGTCATCCAGGATTCCGGGCACTGGCTCATGGAGGAGAAACCGGAGGAGACGATGGCAGCCGTCATGCGCGCGCTCGAGTAGTCTTCGTCCCGTTCTTCGGCCGGCTCGCGGCGACGCCCCGGGCGGCCGCGGACCTGGCGCCCCGGTTCGGCGCCGCGGTCCACCTCGTGACCTGCCACCGCCGCGGGCCGCGCGTCACGCCGCGGCGAGCGGGGGGAGCTTCGGCAGCCTCTCCCAGCAGTAGCCGCAGAGCGTCGCGTCGCGCATCCCCGAGTGCCCGCACTTCGGGCAAGTGCGCAGCTGCGGCGCGGGACCGAGCGCGAGCCAGTTCACGAGCGTCCCCCATGACGTCCGCAGCCCCTGGAACTCCTGCGGCTGCCCCGCGTCCGACGGGCCCGGGAGCCTCGAGATCTCGCGATCGACCGCTTCGACGAGCACCCGCAGAGCATCGGTATCCATGGAGTCGCCCGCCTGTCCCTGATTCGTTGTCGCGCGCGTGCACACGCACCGCGAGCCCCGGCGCGTCCGGAGGGCGCGCGCGGCTCGTCGAGGCACGAAGGGTGGCGCGTCGAGCGCCCGCCGTGTCGTTCACGGCGAGGTGGAGCCCCGGGTCGGATGCCCCGGGACGTTTCCTCCTATACCCTCGGCAGCGCCGCCGCCCGGGACTGTTGGGTCGCGCTACGCGGGCAGCCGCCCGAACGCGCGCGCGCAGCCCGCTCGCCCTGCGCCGCCCGTGACATCGATGCGGTCTGCATGTCGCCACCCCGCACCCGAGGGCGCGTTCACCCCGCCGCCGGCATCGCGCGCAGGTACGGCAGCCGGCCCGCCCACTCCAGCTCGAAGAAGCCGTTCTCGGCGCCCCAGAACGCCCACGGCATCTTCTCGCCGTCGTGAATCCACACGATCTGGGAGGCGAGCGCCCGCAGGCGGCTCCGCTGCTTCCTGCACCACGCGCGGCGGCCCAGCGCTCGCCACCCCGGGACCGCGGTCGTGAGCAGGGAGACGAGCAGGGCTCTCATCTCGTATCCATACCACCTCCGGCCGGCGTCCGCTCGACACGCCTCGCCATCCCCTCCGATCCGCGCGTCCGGCGCGCCCGCGATCGACGCGAGGCGCTCGCCGGAGTCGGCCGCGTCCGGCGGAGAGGGGCGCCGCGGCGTCCGCCGTGCTAGATCTCCGGGCGAGCCAGCCCAACGCATCGTGCCGA